>ERZ777003.3954-NODE-3954-length-13251-cov-4.871779_pt1 | contig 13251 bp, 13 predicted proteins | sample MGYA00374956_ERZ777003 | MGnify/ENA primary metagenome ERZ777003 (study PRJEB29302, sample SAMN06268252) | bioreactor metagenome | isolation source: Joint BioEnergy Institute, California, USA | place: USA:Joint BioEnergy Institute, California, USA | collected... | reverse complement strand
CATGTCGGGTGGCTTCTCCTTCGAGATGTCGGAGTTCAACCGCGCCACCCAGGCGCTGCGCCAGCCGGGCTCGGCGTTCAAGCCCTTCGTCTATCTTGCGGCGCTGGATGACGGCTTCACGCCCGCCTCGATCGTGCTCGACACCCCGTTCGTCCTCGACCAGGGGCCGGGCATGGCCCAGTACCGCCCCGGCAACTACTCCGGCGAGTTCTACGGGCCGCTGACGCTTCGCCAGGGGCTGGAGAAGTCCCGGAACCTGATGACCGTCCGCCTCGCCTACACCGTGGGCATGGATCGCATCTCGCAATATGCGCGGCTGTTCGGCATCGACGACAACATGCAGCCCTATCTGTCGATGGCGCTGGGCGCGGGCGAGACCACGGTGCTGCGCATGGTGCGCGGTTACAGCCAGCTCGTGAACGGCGGCCGCCACATCACGCCCACCTTCATCGACCGCATCCAGGACCGCTACGGCTACACCCTCCCGGGCTCGCGCCAGGACCAGCGGGTGTGCGCCGAATGCTCCGCGGCGACCTATGACGGCGGCTCGATGCCGATCCTGCCCGATGCGCGGCAGCAGATCGCCGACCCGCGCACGACCTTCCAGGTGGTGCACATGCTGCGCGGCGTGGTGACCAACGGCACCGCCGGCCGCCTCGGCGCCGCGCTGCCGAACTATCCGATCGGCGGAAAGACCGGCACCACCAACGACGAGAAGGACGCCTGGTTCGTCGGCTTCACGCCGGACCTGGTGGTCGGCGCCTATGTCGGCTTTGACCAGCCGCGCCACCTCGGCCCGGGCGAGGCGGGCGGCCGCTCTGCGCTGCCGATCGTCCAGCGCTTCTTCGAGCGGGCGCTGGAAGGGACGGAACCGGTGGACTTCCGCCCGCCCGAGGGCCTGATCTTCGTCTCGGTGGACCGCGACACCGGCCTTGCCAGCACGGGCGGCAACACGGTGATGGAAGCCTTCATCCCCGGCACCGAGCCGACCGAGACCCAGCATGCGCCGCGCAGCGCCGTGGTCGAGGTCTCCGCCACCGGCGGCTCGACGGCCGAAGACATCCTGACCGGCTCCGGCGGGCTGTACTGACCGCGACTGGGCACGACGCCGGAATCTCCTGATGGAACAGCCCATTATGAGGCGATCCGGAGAAAGTGTCGGAGCAGACGTACCCTGGCGGCGCTCCGTCGGCGCGATCGATGTTCATTACCTGCCGCAGGTGGGAAGCACGCAGGACGAGCTGAAGCCGCTGATCGCCGCCGGCGCGCCGCATCTGACCATGGTGACCGCCGGCGCGCAGCAGGCCGGGCGAGGGCGCTCCGGACGAAGCTGGTCATCCCCGCCGGGGAACCTCTACACCTCGACCCTGCTGCGGCCGCAGCCGGGCTGGAGTTCGCCGCTGCATGTCGCCTTCGTTGCGGCGCTGGCGGCGGCGGAGACGGTCGAGGCCTTCGTCGGCGCCCGCGCGCCGGTCCAGATCAAGTGGCCGAACGACATTCTGGTCTATGGCGGCAAGATTGCCGGCATCCTGCTGGAGAGCGGGAACGCACGGCTGGAGGGGGAGCGGCTTGCCGTGGACTGGCTGGCGCTGGGCGTCGGCATCAACGTTGCCTCCCGGCCGGAGACCGGGCTCTACCCGACGATGTGCCTCGCCGACTTCGCGCCGCCGGTCCCGGACCTCGACGCGGTGCTGGAGCGCTGGTGCACGGCGCTGGCGTGGCAGCTCGAGGCGTGGGAGCGGGACGGCTTTCCTGATGTCCGCCGCCGGGTGCTGCTGCGGATGGCGGGGCTGGGCGAGGAGATCTCGGTTCGGCTCGGCGACGGCGTGGAGGGGCGGATCAGCGGCCGTCTTGAGGACCTCGACCCCGACGGGGCGCTGGTGCTGGCGACGCCGAAGGGGCGGCGGCGGATCATGGCGGGAGACGTGTTCCTGACCGGCTCCGCGGCGGTTGCCTGACCCGGGCGGGCCGCTTATAGTCCGCCGCCTTCCACAAGGAGGACAACCACATGCGTGCCGAGATTGCGGCGCTGGCCGAAGAGATCAAGCAGTCGCTGGAACTGCTGAGGAGGCGTCTTTGACCCGGCGGCAGCCGAACGCCGCCTCGCCGAGCTGAACGCGCTCGCCGAAGACCCGAATTTCTGGAACGACGCCGAGCGCGCCCAGAGCGTGATGCGCGAGCGCACGCAGCTGGAGAAGTCGCTCGAGTCCATGAATACCATCGCCGCCCAGCTCGACGATGCGATGACGCTCGCCGAACTCGGCGAGGCCGAGGGCGACGAGGCCACCGTCGACGAGGCGGAGGCGCTGTTGCGCGCGCTGCGCGAGACTGCCCAGCGCAGGGAGCTGGAGACGCTGCTCTCGGGCGAGGCCGACGCCAACGACTGCTACCTCGAGATCCATGCGGGCGCCGGCGGGACCGAGGCCCAGGACTGGGCCGAGATGCTGGTCCGCCTCTACACCCGCTGGGCCGAGCGCAAGGGCTACAAGGTCGAGTACCTGGAGGAGAGTGCCGGCGAGGAGGCCGGGATCAAGTCGGCGACGCTGAGGATCAGCGGCCACAACGCCTATGGCTGGCTGAAGACGGAGAGCGGCGTGCACCGGCTGGTTCGCATCTCGCCCTTCGACAGCCAGGCGCGGCGCCATACCAGCTTCGCCAGCGTATGGGTCTATCCGGTCGTGGACGACTCGATCGACATCCAGATCGAGGAGAAGGACGTGCGGGTGGACACCTACCGCGCGTCCGGCGCCGGCGGCCAGCACGTCAACAAGACCGACAGCGCCATCCGGCTGACCCACCTGCCGACCGGCATCGTGGTGCAGTGCCAGAGCGACCGCAGCCAGCACCGCAACCGGGCGACCGCCTGGGCAATGCTCCGCGCCCGGCTCTACGAGCGCGAGCTGCAGCTCCGCGAGGAGAAGGCGGCGGCGGAGAATGCGGCGAAGACGGAGATCGGCTGGGGCAACCAGATCCGCTCCTACGTCATGCAGCCGTACCAGATGGTGAAGGACCTCCGCACCGGCTTCGAGACCGGCAACGTGCAGGCGGTGATGGACGGCGAGATCGACGGCTTCCTCGAGGCGAGCCTCGCCGGGCAGAAGCGCGGCGACGGGCGGCACGGGGCGGAAGCCTAGCGTTCCGACGTCCGCTCCCCGGCCGGCCGCGCCGGCTCACACCCACATCACCTGGTCGGTGAACACCAGCCGCTCGACACCGAGCAGCGTGTCCGTGCCTTCGCCGCCCAGGGACTGCACGACGACCATGCCGCCCTGCATGCCGATCAGGTAGGCCGAGCGCGGCTGCAGGAACAGCGCCGTGTCCGTGCCGGTGCTGCCTGCCAGATGGTCGTTGCCGGCGCCGCCGAGCAGCGTGTCGTCGCCGGCCCCGCCCAGCAGGGTGTCGGCGCCGCCGTCGCCGGAGAGGAAGTCCGCGCCATCGCCGCCGACGAGTTCGTCGGCGCCGGCGCCGCCGTAAATCTCGTCGCGGTGGCGTCCGCCGCGGATGAAGTCGGCCCCGTCGCCGCCGTGGAGCGTGTTGGCGCCGTCACCGCCGAAGATCTGGTCGTTGCCGCCGCCGCCGTAGATCAGGTCGGCGCCCGCGTCGCCGTCGAGGCGGTCGTTGCCGGCGTTGCCGCGCAGCGTGTCGGCGCCGCCTCCGCCGCTCAGCCAGTCGTCGCCGGCGCCGCCCTCGATGAAGTCGTTTCCGGCCTCGCCGCCGATGTAGTCTGCGCCGGCGCCGCCGGACAGGCTGTCGCCGCCGGCTCCGCCGAGGATGTAATCGTTGCCCTGCTCGCCGTGAATGGTGTCGCTGCCCCGTTCCCCGAACAGCGTGTCGTTGCCGGAGCCGCCGCGGATCAGGTCGTCGCCTTCGTCGCCCCAGACCGTGTCGCTGCCCGACCCGGCGTAGACCGTGTCATGGTGCAGGCTCCCGTACACCGTGTCGCTGCCGGTGAAGGTCTCGATCACCGGTGCCGACCAGTGGAAGCCGGCGAAGCTGGGGCTGTCCATGTCCACGATGTCGTCGTAGGCGAACAGGGTCTCGACGAACAGCTGCCCGCCGGCCCGGAACGCCTGCTGGATGCCGCCCGCGGAGAAGCCCTCGAACACCCCTGCCAGCACGTCGTCCTCATCGACCGGCAGGGTCAGCGAGGACAGCCAGAGCACGTTGGTGATCACCCCGGACGCGTTGCCGTTGGCGTCGAAGGTGATCGGGGCCTCGCCGAGGAAGACGGTGTAGCTGCCGTCGGTGTTCCGGTACGCCCAGCCGTTGAAGACCGGCGAAAGCGTGCCGAAGGGGATCTCGAGCAGTATTGCGCCCGGGTCGATGACGTCCTTCCAGGCCTGCCGGAAATACGTCCCGCTGAAGTAGTAGACGTCGGCCATGGCACGCTCCTCCGGTTCGGGGTGGGTGTATGGCCGTAGGTCGCGCCGTCCTGGCGTTCCGGTTTACCCTTGCGGCGAAACTGTGCCCGCGGCCGGCCCCCGCGAAGGCCGCGCCGCCGGCGTCAGGCCGAGATCCAGCTTCTCGCGCAGGCGGAGCACGGTCACCGGCGTCGCGACGCCGATGCGGTCGGCGGTCAGCCTGCGGTGCAGGGCGTCGATGCCCGGAACGGGCTCGCCGTCGAAGGCGACGATGACATCCCCCACCTGCAGCCCCGCCGCGGCGGCCGGGCTGCCGGGCTCGATCCCGGCCACCCGCACGCCCGCCTCCGCCTGCAGGAGGTGGTGGCGCACGATGCGCCGCGACAGCGGCACCGTCTCGCCGGCGACGCCGATGTAGCTGCGCCGGACCCGGCCGTGGCGGATGAGCTCGGTGACGACGAAGCGTGCGGTGTTGCTGGCAATGGCGAAGCACAGCCCCTGCGCCATGCGGATGATCGCGGTGTTGATGCCGATGATTCGCCCGCGGCTGTCCACCAGCGGCCCGCCGGAGTTGCCCGGGTTGAGGGCGGCGTCGGTCTGGACGATGTCGTCGATCAGGCGCCCGGTACGGCCGCGCAGCGACCGGCCAAGCGCGCTGACCACGCCGGCGGTGACGGTGGCCTGGAAACCGAAGGGGTTGCCGATCGCGATTGCAAGCTGCCCGACCCGGATGGCGGCCGAGTCCGCGAACTCGGCGTGCGCCAGCCCGTCCGCGTGGACGCGGAGCACGGCAAGGTCCGTGTCCGGATCGTCGCCGACCAGATAGGCCGGCAGGGTACGGCCGTCGGCGAGGGTGGCGGTGACGCTGCTCGCCCCGTGGACGACATGGCTGTTGGTCAGCAGGAAGCCGTCCGGCGTGAAGATGACGCCTGAGCCGGTGCCGAGCGGCTGTTCGGTCCCGACGCCGCCGTTGGTGCCGTGCCGGCTGGCGACGAGATGGACCACGGCCGGACCCACGCGCTCGACCGCGGCGACCACGGCCTGCGAGTAGGCGTCGAGCAGTCCGGCGTCGCCGTCGTTCGCCGGCTGCGCGCGCCGGGACGGCCTGCTGCTGTCGGAATCGAGGATGAACTGCGGAACTGCGCCCATGGGCGGCGGACCCTCCACCAGTTGAGGGGCGGTGATGTCGGTCGCGCGGCGTGCGAAATCAAGCGGCCCGCCCCGCGCCCCCGCCCTGCAGCAGCCGGGCGATGCGGTCGCGGGTTGCGGGGTGGGTGCGCAGGCAGGACGGCTGCTCCAGGCCGGCCATCCGCCCGAACAGGTGGCGCAGCGTCCACCGCTCGGCGAGGTCGAGCTTGTGCAGCGCCCGGGCGAGCCCGGCGGGATCGCCGGTCAGCTCCGCCGCCGCTGCATCGGCCGCGAACTCCCGCGAACGCGACAGCGCCAGCCGCAGCAGCCCGATGGCGCTCGGTGCCAGCGCCAGCGTCCAGACGGCAAGGAGAGGCATCTCGAGGCCGGGAACCACCGCCATCAGCAGCAGGGCCGACAGCAGGCCCAGCATGCATACCATCGCGGTCGCCCGCTGCAGCACGTCGCCGAGCCGGCTGAACGCGAGGTCGCCGGCCGCGATGTGCGCCACCTCATGCGCGAGCACGCCCGACAGCTCCCGCCCGTCGAGCAGCCGCACCAGGCCGTCGGAAACCGCCACCGCGGCGCCGTCGGGGTCGCCGACCGCGAAGGCGGCGGGGGCCGGGCTGGGCAGGCGATAGAGCTGCGGCAGCCGGGGCAGCCGCGCCCGGCGGGCGAGCCGCGCCAGTTCGCGATAGACGGCCGGCGCCAGTGTCGGATGCACCGGCACCGCGCCGTGCAGGCGCATCGCCGCATGTGGCGACAGCCGCGGCATCGTCACGGCGAGCACCAGCATCAGCACCGCCGCGAGCGCGATGCCGGCAAGGCCGCCGATGATCCAGCCGCACAGCGCGACGACGGCCACCATGGCCGCCAGCGGCAGGAAACCCCTGTTCATCCTGCGCTCCCGCCGTCAGTGGCCGGCCGCGTTCGCGGCAACAAACGCCTCGACCGCCTGCAGGTCCACGAACCAGCCGGCCGCAATGCTGAGGGCGAAGAAGGCGAGCGCCACGTCCCAGCGGTTCCAGCGCGTCCATTCGATGGTCTCGCCGCGCAGAAGCGCGGTGGCGGCCGCGACCCAGGCCGCCATCGAGGTGAGCGAGCTCAGCGACAGCGCAAGCAGCGGCGCCGGCGCAAGCGACGCGAGCGCCAGGCACAGCGCGAGCATCAGGCCGCCGAAGCCCAGCGGCCCGAGGCCGCCGCTCGATTCCGGCTGCCTGTCGTTCCGGGTGTCGTCAGTCCAACGCATGGCAAGGTCCTCCGTCGAGCGACTCTGCGCGCGGCCCCCTCAACAGGCGGACCGCTCCTGCGTATCCACGTGTCGTGAACCGCCGCCGGGATGGCCCCCGGCGGCATCGGGGCAACGCGGATCAGGCCGCGTCCTTGACTTTCTCGATCAGCTTCCTGGCCTTGTGGGCGATGCGGGCCGGAGCCGACGTCCTGATCTCGATCTGGCGCGGCTTCATCTCCTCCGGCAGCTCGCGCACGAGATCGACATGGAGCAGGCCGTTGTTCAGCTCCGCGCCGACCACCTCCACGAACTCCGCCAGGCGGAAGGTCCGGCGGAACGAGCCGTCGGCGATGCCGCGGTACAGCCATCCCTCGGTGTTTTCGCGGCTCTCCTGACGCGTGCCGCTGATGATCAGCTCGTTGTCACGCGTTTCGACCGAGAGCATCTCCGGCGTCCACCCGGGCACGGCCACGGTGACCCGGTACCGGTCCTCACCCGTCTTCTCGATGTTGTAGGGCGGGCTGGACAGCGACTGGTCCTCGGTGAGCGCATCCAGCAGGCTGAACAGCCGGTCGAACCCGACCGTGGTCCGGTAGAAGGGAGTCAGGTCAAACATCGCTACACGTCCTCCATCTGAAGCGACATGCAGGGAGCGACCCAGCCAGGCTGCGGTCGCCGCCCACAGCCTGCACGCCCGTCAGGCACATGCGGGCTGCAACCTGGATGTGGGGATTTCTTTCGCGATTTCAATCCGATGGCGGGCTGTCGACCGGCGATCGGGCCGGAATCCAGCCCGCCAGCTCGCGGCGGACCAGGGCGGCGAGCGCGCCGATGTGCGCCGGGTCGTCGTTGAGGCAGGGGACGGTGCTGAAGTGGGTGCCGCCGGCGGAAAGGAAGGTCTCGCGGCCGCGGATCGCGATCTCCTCCAGCGTCTCGACGCAGTCGGCCGCGAAGCCGGGGGTGAGCACGGCGACCCGGCGGATGCCGGTGCGCGGCAGCTCCGCCAGGGTCTCGGCGGTGTAGGGTTGCAGCCATTCCAGCGCCCCGAAGCGGGACTGGAACGTCATCCGGAGGGCGGCGTCGTCGAGGCCCAGCACCTGCCGCAGCAGCCGCGTCGTCGTCTCGCACTGGGTGCGGTAGGGATCGCCCCGGTCGCAGTACGCCTTCGGCAGCCCGTGGTAGGAGGCGATGATCACCTCCGGCTGCCAGTCCAGGGCGGCGAGATGGTGCCGGACCGAGGCGGCCAGCGCGGCGATATAGCCGGGGTCGTCGGGGTAGGCCGGCGCCGTCCGCACCGCCGGCTGGCGGCGCATCGCCATCAGCGCTCGGAAGGCGTCGTCATAGGCGGTGGCGGTGGTGGTGGCGCTGTACTGCGGATAGAGCGCGAACAGGAGGATGCGCCCGCACCCCTGCGCCTCCAGCGCCTGCAGTCGGTCGGCGATCGCGGGGTTCCCGTAGCGCATCGCCCAGTCCACGATGACCGCCGGCGTGTCGGCCAGTGTGTCCGCAAGCGCCTCCGCCAGGGCGCGGGTATGGGTGCGCAGCGGCGACTCGTTCCGCTCGCGGTTCCACACCTGGCGATAGGCTTCCAGGCTGCGGCGGGGGCGGAAGGGCAGGATCACGGTGTTGAGCAGCACCCGCCACAGCAGCGGGTTGGTCTCCACCACCCGCCGGTCGCCGAGGAACTGGCGCAGGTAGCGCCGCACGGCGGCGGTGTCGGCGGCGTCGGGCGTCCCGAGGTTGATCAGCAGCACGCCGATCGTGTCGTCGGGCGGGGCGGTGTCGCTGGCGGCGGGCAGGGTCATCGCAGGGCCGTCGGTTATCGGGGGCCGCACTATACGGTCCGCTCGGGGGAAGGGGCGATGCTTAACCTGCCGTTCACCGTGGCGGCGCCATGATGTCGAACCTTCTCCCCTCCGACCGGATCGATCCCATGCGCATCGTGCCTGCCGTCATGTTCGCGCTCCTGATCCCCGCTGCCGCGGAGGCGCAGAGCTTCGCCTGCGGCGAATCCACTGCGGGCCAGCTCTCCTGCCAGGCCGGAGTTGCCTGCGAGTGCCGCTGGTTCCCGGCGTCCGCCATGGAAGGCACGCCCGCCGGATGGCGGTGGGACTGCGGGATCCTGCGCCCGCGCTGTGCGGACAACCGGCCGGCCTCGGTGGAAGACTGGCGCGACGCCGTCCCGGACTCGCTCTCGATCACCGATCAGTCGGTCACGGTCGGACAGGACAACACCCAGATCCAGTGGACCGCGCCGGCGATCGACTTCTGACCGCCGGCCGTGCCGGGGCCGGTTGCGCTCCGCGCCCGGACGGTGTACGTCCCCGCGGCCCGCGTCTCCCTGTCTTTGCCGGACAAGCCATGATCATTACCGCACAGGTCGACGGCTGGACCTACGCCGCCTGCCCGCTGGGCACGCCGGAGCACACGTTCGGCGAGTTCCGCAGTGCGGTCGCGATGTGGCGGGCGAAGGCGGCCGGGGGCCTGCCGCGCAAGAGCGAGTTCCGCCCGGAGGATTTCCGCGGCTGGCTCGGCTGGGTCATCGTCTACGAGGTGGAGCCCCATCCGTTCGACCTGCGCTTCCGCCTGTACGGCAGCCATCTCGTCGAGAAGATGGGGTTCGAGCCGACGGGCAAGCGGTTCAGCGAGGCCTATGCCCATGTGCCGGGGCACACCGTGGCGCTGGACCACTTCCGCCATCTGCGCCGCGAGCGGATGATCGGGATCTCGAGCGGCCCGCTGAACTGGGAGGGGCTCGGTTTCCGCAGCGGCGTGTTCCTCGACCTGCCCGTCGCCGACGACAGCGGCGAAGTCCGTTATTTCTTCACCTTCGGCCGCTTCATCGAGGCACCGTGCCCGGCGCCCGCGCCGGCGCCGGCCGCACGCTGGGCCGTCACGGCTTAAATTTTGCAATGGCAGGCCATCGAGGTCTTGCCGCCCGCCTCCGCCGCCAAGCATGATGATCGTCCCCGAACCGGGACGCGGCCTGGCCGTGCCGAGGTGACCCGTCGTCGATGCCGCATGAAGTTCCGCTGATCACGACTCTCATCGCCGGCCTCGGGCTGGCGTTCGTCCTCGGGGCGGTGGCGAACCGGCTGCGCGTGTCGCCGCTGGTCGGTTACCTCCTGGCCGGCATCGCGGTCGGCCCCTATACCCCGGGTTTCGTCGCAGATCAGAGCCTGGCGCAGGAACTGGCGGAAATCGGCGTCATCCTGCTGATGTTCGGGGTGGGGCTCCACTTCTCGCTCAAGGACCTGCTGTCGGTCGCGACCATCGCCGTGCCGGGCGCGGTGGCCCAGATCGCCTGCGCGACCGCGCTCGGCGCCGGGCTGGCGCTGTGGATCGGATGGCCCCTCGGCGAAGGGCTGGTGTTCGGCCTCGCCCTTTCGGTGGCGAGCACGGTCGTGCTGCTGCGCGCGATGCAGGATCGCCGCATGGTCGACACCCGCAACGGGCGGATCGCCGTCGGCTGGCTGATCGTGGAGGACCTGGCGATGGTGCTGGCGCTGGTCCTGCTGCCGGCGCTCGCCGGCGTGTTCGGCACCGCCCCGCCGCCGCCGGAGGCCACCGAGGTCGAGGTGCTGGACACCCAGGTCCGCATCGGCATCGGCGGCGCGCTGGCGCTGACCATGCTGAAGGTGGTGGCGTTCATCGCCTTCATGCTGCTGGTCGGCCGGCGGGTGATCCCGTGGATCCTGCACTATGTCGCCCACACCGGCTCGCGGGAGCTGTTCCGCCTCTGCGTGCTGTCGATCGCGCTCGGGGTGGCGTTCGGCGCGGCCAAGCTGTTCGACGTCTCCTTCGCCCTGGGCGCCTTCTTCGCCGGCATGATCATGAGCGAATCCGCGCTCAGCCAGCGGGCGGCGGAGGAGTCGCTGCCGCTGCGCGACGCCTTCTCGGTGCTGTTCTTCGTCGCCGTCGGCATGCTGTTCGACCCCGAGATCCTGGTCGAGCAGACGGTCAACGTGCTCGCGACCGTGTTCATCATCATCTTCGGCAAGTCGGTCGCGGCCTTCCTCATCGTCCGCGCCTTCCGCAACCCGACGACGACCGCGCTGCTGGTCTCCGCGAGCCTCGCCCAGATCGGCGAGTTCTCCTTCATCCTCGCCGCGCTCGGCATCGAGCTGAAGCTGCTCAGCGAGGACGGGCGCGACCTGATCCTCGCCGGGTCGATCCTGTCGATCCTGTTCAATCCGCTGGCGTTCGTGCTGGTGGACTGGCTTGGGCCGTGGCTGTCGCGGCGCTCGGCGGCCGCCGCACCGGAGGCGGCGCCCCAGGGGCCGGCGGCCGCGACCTCCGGCCCGTCGCCGCCCCCGGCGGAAGACGACGGTGCCCCCGCCGTCACCGCACTCACCCACCACACCGTGCTGGTGGGCTTCGGCCGCGTGGGCAGCGTGGTCGGCGAGGCCCTGCAGGCGGCAGGGCTGCCGTTCCTCGTGATCGAGGACGCCGACCGGGCGGTGGCTCTGCTGCGCGAGCGCGGCATCGAGACCATCGTCGGCAATGCGGCCGGCAGTGCCGTGCTCGAGGCCGCCAACATCGCCGGCGCCGACCGGCTCATCGTGGCGATCCCCAACGCGTTCGAGGCCGGCCAGATCGTCGCCCAGGCGCGGGCGGCGAACCCGGACATCACCATCATCGCCCGCGCCCACACCGACGCCGAGGTCGAGCACCTGACCCACCTGGGCGCGGAGCTGGTCGTCATGGGCGAACGCGAGATCGCCCGGGCCATGGTCGCTTCGGTGCTGTCGGCGGCACCGGAAGGCGAGGGTGGCTCCGAGCCGGCAGCCGCCGCGCAGTAGCTAGCCGTCCGACGGCGGATAGGGCAGCAGAGCGGCGATGTCGGGCAGGTGGCTGAGCCCGTCCGCCGATACCCCGTGCTGGGCCAGATAGCCTTCCAGCAGCAGGTGGGCATAGCCGTGCACCATCGACCACACGAGGGTGCGCAGGCGCACCCCTTCCTCCTCGTCGTCCGGATCGCGCTGGAACGGGCGCACGGTATCGGCGAGCTGCCGGTAGGCAGCGCGTGACGCCTCCGCCAGCGTCGTGTTCGTCCAGTCCAGCCGCCCGGCGCTGAACATCAGGCGGAACAGGTCGGGGTTGGCGGTGGCGAAGCGGAGGTAGCCGCACCCGGCTGCCGCGAGCTGCGCCCGCGGGTCCGGCCCTGCGGCGGCCTGCTCCGCCGCGATCGTCGCGTGGAAGCGCCGGAAGGCGACCGCAGCCAGCTCCGACAGCAGCCCCTGCAGGTTGCCGAAGTGATGCGCCGGCGCGGCGTGCGACACCCCGGCCCGGCTGGCGCAGGCCCTGAGCGTCACCGCCGCAAGACCCTGCTCCGCCACGATCGCCAGCGCCGCCTCGATCAGCCCCTGCCGCAGATTGCCGTGGTGATAGCTGTCCCGGCGCGCCCGCGCCGCCGCCTCCGTCTTCCCGCTCATCGCTTCTGCCCCGGGTGACGCCCGTCACCATCGCCCGATCCGCAAATCTTGACAATGGAAAGATGGAGGCCGACCCTATCTAGACACTGTAAAGATAGATGGAGGCGTCGATGGACTGGGAGCTTTCCTTCGCGATCGCCGGTCAGGCGGCCGCCGTCGGCTGGCTGATCCTGATCGTCGCGCCGCGGCGGTGGGCGCTGCTGATCGCGGTGCCGCGGCTGGTGCTGCCGGGCGCGCTCAGCCTCGGCTATGCGGTGCTGATCCTCGTCCATTTCGCGGATGCGGGCGGCGGCTTTGGCTCGCTGGCCCAGGTCAAGGTGCTGATGGGCAGCGATCCGGTGCTGCTGGCGGGCTGGGTCCACTACCTGGCCTTCGACCTCTTCGTCGGCGGCTGGATTGCGTGTCGCAGCGACCGGCTCGGCATCTCCCGGCTGGTGCAGGCGCCGATCCTGCTCGCGACGTTCCTGTTCGGTCCGATCGGGCTGCTGTGCCACCTCGCCCTCGAGGCGGGGCTGAAGGCGCTGCGGCCGGTGCAGCATGCGGAGGCGTGAGATGGCGATGGCCGCATCCCTCGGGAACAGCCGGGCGCCAGCGGCTGCCGTCCCCCTGGCGGCACGGGTCGGGCTCGCGGAGAACACCGCCGCGCGGCTGTGGCTGCAGGTGTCGCTGGTGGTGCTGGCGATCGCCCTGCCGACGGCCTTCGCCGCCGCGCTCGACGGGCGGACGCTCGACGGCGTCAGCGTCTGGGCGAAGCCGCTCAAGTTCCAACTCGCGGTCCCGGTGCATTTCGTGACGCTTGCGGCGGTGGCCTCGCTGCTGTCCGACCGGGTGCGCCACGGGCGGCTGCTCATGGTCACTGCCTGGGCCTCGGCGGCGGCGGGCCTGTTCGAGATCGCCTACATCACCGCACAGGCGGCGCGCGGACGGCATTCCCACTTCAATGGCGAGACGACGTTCGAGTTCGCCATGTACGCGGCGATGGGCATCGGCGCCGTGGTGCTGGTGGCGGCGTCGGCGGTGGTGGGCGTGCTGGTGCTGCGGTCGGCGCGGCCCGGGGTCGGAGCCGGCCTGCGCTGGGGCGCCGGCGTCGGGCTCG
>ERZ777003.3950-NODE-3950-length-13258-cov-4.844581_pt1 | contig 13258 bp, 15 predicted proteins | sample MGYA00374956_ERZ777003 | MGnify/ENA primary metagenome ERZ777003 (study PRJEB29302, sample SAMN06268252) | bioreactor metagenome | isolation source: Joint BioEnergy Institute, California, USA | place: USA:Joint BioEnergy Institute, California, USA | collected... | reverse complement strand
TGGCTGCGACCACGCCGGGCGCGCTGATCTGGGGCGCGCCGCTCCTGCTCGGCCTGCTGCTGGCGGTGCCATGCGCGGTGCTGACGGCGGAGCCGGCGCTCGGCCGCTGGCTCAGCCGGCGCGGCCTGTTCGCGGGGCCGGAGGATTTCCACCCGCCGGCGATCCTGGGGCGGGCCGGGCTGGCGCCTGCGGCGGAGCCGCCGTCGCCGGCGGAACCGGCCGCGGAGGCGCGCTGAGCGCGGCCTTGACCCCAGCGGAAGCGCGGGCGATCCAGTACATCGCGGCGAACCCGGCCACGCTCGCGAGCAGCGTGGTGCCCCAGTTGTTCTCGATCTCGTAGATCAGCACCCCGAACAGCTGGGCGAGGATGGTGCTGCTGACGAAGACGATCAGCGACTGCTGGCCGATCCGCTCCAACCAGCGGGCGGCACGGCCCGTGAGCCGCCGCCCCGCCGGCCCGACCGCCGCCAGCACCACGGCGGCCAGCGCGAAGAAGTGGAGGATCCGGAGCGGCCCCAGCGTGGTCTTGCCGGCCACCGGCTCGAGCGCGGCGCGCATCTCCTCCAGCGGCGCCCACAGCGTGCGGATGTCGTGGTTGGCGAACGGAACCGAGACCAGCGCCAGCGCGAGCGACGCCCAGACCAGCGGCCGCGACAGCCGCGGCTTCGGAAGCCAGCCGGCGCTGAAGCTCATCCCGAACAGGAACAGGAGCTGCCAGCCGAAGGGATTGAAGAACCACTCACGGTCCGACCACGGCTCGGCCGGAAGCCGCAGCCCCGCCTGGGCGGCGATGTAGAGCGCAAGCGACAGCGCGAACGGCGCAAGCGGCGAGACCCTGGCCGCCAGCACCCACAGCGGGATCAGCGCCAGGATCACGATGTACATCGGCAGGATGTCGAACAGGTTGGGCACATAGGTGAGGGTCAGGAGCCCGATCAGATTCCGCTGCGGGTCGTCGAAGAAGAAGCGCAGGTTGAGGAAATCGACGTGGGTCCGGCCGCCGACGATGAAGTCCGCCGCCGACAGCATGGCGGCGATCGCGAAGAACATGATGAGGTGGGCGAGATACACCTGCCACACCCGGCGTGCGACCTTCAGAACGCCGAAGCGGAACCCCGCCCGGTGGAACGGCGGCACGAAGGCGTAGCCGGCCGCGAGCCCGGAGACGAAGACGAACACCTCGGTCGCGTCGGAGAACCCCCAGGCCCCGGGAATGAAGCGCTTCCAGTCGTTGCCGGGCGTGTGGCTGATGAAGATCAGCAGGAAGGCGAGCCCGCGGAAGATGTCGACCAGCCGGTCGCGCCCGCGCGGGGCCTGGTGCCCGATCTCCGGCGGGGCTGTGCGCGTTTTCAGCGGCCCTCCGCCAGCAGCGCCGCCGCCATCGCATCCCACTCCGCCTCCAGCGGCTCGGAGCTGACGGGACGTCCCGCGCGCCGGTACCAGTAGCCCGCGTTGTCGAGGTCACCCTCGATGCGGTGCAGATGGGCGTGGACCCAGGCGCCATGGGGGCCGTTCTCGGCCTGGGCAATCCCGTGCGCCCGGTCCCAGTCCCCCTTCGCGGCGTACCACAGCGCGCGCACGCACGGCCCCACCCCGGCCGGCGGTTCCGGCCGGGCGAGCGAGGCGCGCAGCGCGGCAACGTCCATGATGCCCGTGTCCTGCAGATCCGTTCGGGTGCCGAACCTACTTCCGCCGCGGGCCGTCGTCCACAGGTGACGGCAGGCGCGCACTCGCCCTATGCTTCCATCTCCAGGTCACAGGAGAGAGCAGACAATGCCCCACCTTCCCGCCGTCATCGGCCCGAACCTGATGTCGAACAGCTTCCTCGGCAGCAACACGCAGATCTGCGTGGTGACGCGGGACTTCCAGCGCACGATGGAAGGGCTCGTCCGCGCCGGCATCGGGCCGTGGCGGGTCTATACCTTCGACCCGACGACTGTCGCCGACATGACCTACCGCGGCAAGCCGGCCGAATACTCGATGCGCCTCGGGCTGGCCGATTCCGGCACGATGAACTGGGAGATCGTGCAGCCGCTGAAGGGCCCGAACATCTACGAGGAGTTCCTGGAGGCGCACGGGGAAGGCATCCACCACGTCGCCTTCGGCTGCAACGGCATCCCGTGGGCCGAACGGGTGAAGGCGTTCACCGACCGGGGCTATGCGATGATCCAGTCGGGGGTCTGGCTGGGCCGGGTGCCCTATGCCTATTTCGAGACCGAGGGCGACACCACGACCACCTTCGAGATCTTCGACGTGCCGCCCGACTTCCCGACCCCGACCCCGGAGCTGTGGTATCCGGCCCCGCCGCCCGGGGCATGAGCGGCACCAGGGCCGGCGTTCGCACCCATGCGCTACAAGGACTACTACGCGACGCTCGGCGTCGCGCGGGACGCGAGCCAGGACGAGATCAAGCGCGCCTACCGCAGGCTCGCGCGCGAGTACCATCCCGACATCAACAAGTCCGCGGGCGCCGAGGAGCGGTTCAAGGAGATCAGCGAAGCCTATGAGGCGCTGAAGGATCCGGAACGGCGCGCGGCCTACGACCAGCTCGGCGACCAGTTCAAGGCGGGCGAGGACTTTCGCCCGCCGCCCGGCTGGGACGCCGGCTACGAGCACCACGAGTTTTTCACCGACAGCGACGCCGGCGACTTCAGCGACTTCTTCGAATCGTTGTTCGGGCGCGCCCGCGCCCGCCGCCGCGGCAGCGGCTTCCAGGCCCGCGGCCGCGACCACCAGGCGAAGGTGATGATCAGCCTCGCCGACGCCTATCACGGCGCCACCCGCACCATCACGCTGCGCGGCGCCGAGCTGGGCGAGGACGGGCGGCTGCAGCTGAGGCAGCGGTCGCTGAACGTGCGCATCCCGAAGGGGGTGCGCGAGGGCCAGATGATCCGCCTCGCCGGCCAGGGCGACCCCCGCGTCGGCGGCGGCCCGCCCGGCGACCTCTACCTCGAGGTCGCGTTCGAGCCGCACCCGCTCTACCGGGTGGACGGGCTCGACGTCACCATGGACGTTCCGGTGACGCCGTGGGAGGCGGCGCTGGGCGCGAAGATCACCGTGCCGACGCCCTCCGGCAACGTCGAGCTGAAGATCCCGCCGGGATCAGGCCAGGGCCGCCGGCTGCGCCTGAAGGGGCGCGGCATCCCGGCCCGAGAGCCGGGCGACCTTTATGTCGTGCTGCAGATCGCGCTGCCCCCCGCGGACAGCGACGAGGCGCGGCGGCTCTACCGCGAGATGGCCGAGAAGCTCGCCTTCAACCCCCGCAGGAGCCTGGGAGTCTGAGATGGACCACCCGCCGTCCGACGCGATCGCCGGAACGATCCTCGACGACGCCGTCGAGCTGACTCTGGAGGAGGTCAGCCTGGTGTGCGCGGTGCGCGAGGAGCGGATCCTCGCCCTGGTGGACGAGGGCGTGCTGCAGCCACGGGGCCGCGAGCGCGGAGACTGGCGCTTCCCCGGCGCCACCGTCGCCCGCGCGGCCCGCGCGCTCCGGCTCCAGCGCGAGCTGGATGTGGACGCCCATGCCGCAGCGGTGATCCTGGAGCTGCTCGACGAGATCGACCGCCTGCGCGCCCGGCTCGCGCGCTGAGCGGCCGGGCTGCGCGCCCGGAACCAGCCGGGCCTGTCGCAACGGGCTTGCCGCGCCGGGGGCGGCGGGCAAGATTCCGGATGACCGTCTTCAACAGCGGGAGGCGACGATGAGCCCAGCCGACAGGAAAAGCGGGACTGCGAGCGACTCTGGCCAGTTCGACCCCTTCGGAACGGCCGCCTGGGAACAGATGACGGAGGCGAGCCGCAAGCTGCTGGACACGGCGGCGACGATGAGCCGGGAGATCTTCGACTTCGCCACCGCCCGCCTCACCGAGGACATCACCACCCAGCAGAAGCTGCTGCAGGCAAAGTCCTTCGAGGAGATGCAGAAGGTCTATGCCGAATTCTTCCAGAATGCGTCGCGGCAGTACCTCGACGAGATGCAGAAGCTGATGTCGATGGCGACGAATTCGGTGACCGGGACCGCCCGCAGCGCGACCCGGCCGGCGCAGAAGTAGCGCGCCCTCCCGAACCGGCGGGGCGCGGCGATCTGACCATCGGCGCGGCCCGCGACCGCGGCTTGCGTCTTGCAAGCACCGCCCGCTAGCATCGGCGGCGGGGAGGAAGGCGCATGCCGAATCGTTTTGACCTGACGGGGCGCCGGGCGCTTGTCACCGGTGCGGGGACGGGTATCGGCCGCGCGATCGCGCTGGCGCTGGCAGAGGCCGGCGCGCGGGTCGCGGTGACCGACATCAACGGGGATGCCGCGCAGGCGGTCGCGGGCGAGATCGGGTCCGCCGCCGTCGCCGCCCAACTGGACGTGACCCGGGCCGCCAGCATCGCCGCCGCGTTCGATGCGGCCGGGCAGGCGCTGGGCGGGGTGGACATCGTCTGCGCCAACGCCGGCGTCTCGCGCATGAAGCATTTCACCGACGTCACCGAGGCGGACTGGGCCTTCACCATGGACGTCAACGCCAAGGGCGTGTTCCTGACCAATCAGGAGGCGGTGCGGCGCTTCCGCAAGGCAGGCACGAAGGGCGCGATCGTCAACACCGCCTCACTGGCGGGGAAGGTCGGCGACCCGGTGCTGGTGGACTACACCGCCAGCAAGTTCGCCGTCGTCGGCCTGACGCAGGCGATCGCGAAGAGCGTCGCCGCCGAGGGCATCCGGGTGAACTGCGTCTGCCCCGGCTTCGTCCGCACCTCGATGCAGGAGCGCGAGGTGGTGTGGGAGGCGGAGCTGAGGGGCACGACGCCGGAGGCCATCCGCCAGGGCTACATCGCGATGACGCCGCTCGGCCGGCTTGAGGAGCCGGAGGACGTCGCGGACGTGGTGGTGTTCCTCGCCAGCGACGCCGCCCGCTTCATGACCGGCCAGGCGATCAACGTCACCGGAGGCGTCTACATGGGGTAGCGCAGAGGGCCGGGCGCAGCCGCGGCGGCGCTGCCGCCACGCGGGTGATCAAGCGCGCCGGGCCGCACTTCATCCTGATCCTGTTTTCGGCCTCGCTGCTGCTGCCGCTGCTCTGGGTGCTGCGCACCAGCCTGACCAACAAGGTCAGCGCCTACCGGATCCCGCCGGAATGGACCGAGCCGATCGCGGACAACTACATCGCGATCTTCACCGACCAGCCCTTCGGCACCTTCTTTCTCAACAGCCTGATCGTCGCCGTCGGATCCACCGCCATCGCGCTGCCGCTGGCGACGATGCTCGCCTACGCCTTCTGCCGGTTCAACACCGGCGGCATGCCGCTGCGGCTCACCGTGCTCGCCAGCCAGATGCTGCCGCCGGTGATCCTGGTGCTGCCGCTGTTCTCGATCTTCCTGACCGTCGGGCTGATCAACAACAACCTGGGCCTGATGCTGGCCCACGTGACCATCAACCTGCCGTTCCTCGCCTGGATGCTGATCTCCTTCTTTGAAGGGGATGCGCGCATCGTCGAGGAGGCGGCGCGGGTCGAGGGCGCGACGCGGCTGCAGGCGTTCCTGTTCGTCGCGGTGCCGATGGCGGCCCCGGGGATCGTCGCCGCCGGGCTGCTGGGCCTGATCCTGTCGTGGAACGAGTTCCTTTACGCCCTCGTCCTCTCGGGCAAGGCCACGGCGACACTGCCGATCGGGCTCAGCGCGCTGGAGACCCACCGCGGCGTGGAGATCGCGATGCTGGCGGCGGCAACCATGTTCTCGATCACGCCGGTGTTCGTCCTGCTGCCCTTCCTCAAGCGCTACCTGATCAAGGGGCTGGCGCTGGGGGCAGTGAAATGAGTTCGCAGCGCGCCGCGGTACGGCGCGAAGACAGGGGAGGTTCTGCGATGCGAGTGAACATGCTGCTGGCGGCCACGGCCTTGGTCGCCGTGCCGATGCTGGCCCACGGCCAGACCATCTCGATCCTGATGGAGAGCGTGCCCGACACCCGCTTCGTGCAGGAGGTGGTGCCGCAGTTCACCGAGGCGACCGGCATCGAGGTCGACATCGAGGTGGTGAACTACGCCGAGATGCACGCCAAGCTGGTCCCGCAGCTGGTGGCGCCCGAAGGCAGCTATGACGTGATCGTGGTGGACTTCTACTGGGTGGGCGAGTTCATCAAGGCCGGCTGGCTGCAGCCGCTGGACGACCGCATCGCCGAGAGCGGCTTCGACACCAGCGTGTACGTGCCCGTCCTGTTCGACCTGGTCGGGCAGGTGGACGGCACGACCTACATGCTGCCGTTCTACAACTACGCGATGGGCCTGACCTACCGGAAGGACCTGCTGGAGGATCCGGAGAACCAGGCCGCGTTCGAGGCCCGGTACGGCATGCCGTTGCGCGTGCCGGAGACCTGGGAGGAATACAAGAACCAGGTCGCCTTCTTCACCGACCGGGAGGCCGGCTTCTACGGCGTGGTCAACCAGGGCCTGCGCCCCGACCCGATCGCGATGGAGTGGTCCAACTACCTGTTCGCCAACGGCGGCCAGTTCCATGACGAGAACTGGAACCCGACGCTGACCACGCCCGAGGCGGTGCAGGCGCTCGAGGACTACAAGATGATGATCAGCGAGTACGGGCCGGTGGGCGCCGCGAGCTTCGGCTTCGACGAGGCGTTCAACGTCGCCGCTCAGGGCCAGGCGTACAGCTACCTCACCTACAACATGTTCCGCACCGCCTACGACGACCCGGAGATTTCCGCCGTCGTCGGCAAGATGGAGCTGGCGCCGGTGCCGAACGGCGGCCTCAACGGCGCCTGGGGCTGGGCCATCCCGGTTTCCAGCCCGGATCCGGACGCCGCCTGGCAGTTCCTGCAGTGGATCGAGTCGCCGGAGATCGCCAGGCAGCGCGCCATGCTCGGCGGCTCGCCGACCCGCTTCGACGTGTTCGACGATCCGGAGCTGAACGCGACCTACCCGTACTACCCGGCGCTGCGGGCGCTGCTCGACACCGCGCACAACTTCCCGGTCTTCACCTACACGCCCGAGCTGGTGGACATCATGGGCCGCGAGCTGAGCCTGGCCGTCGTCGGCGACAAGACGTCGGAAGAGGCGCTGGCCGCGATCCAGGAGGAGTTCACCGAGCTCGCCCGGCGCGACGGGAAGATCGAGTAGACCCGCTCTTGCGCTCCCGTCCTTCGACGCTGATGTCCGCGGCCGGTGCCCGCGCCCCCCTCCCCCGACACGGGGGAGGATCGGGACGCCGGCGCAGACGGGCCACGTGCGCCGCCGTTCCGCAGCCATGAATCCTCTGGCCCGCAGTTGCGGGGCGCCTGACGGCGCCCCGACCCTTCGCCGCCCCCTCCCCCTGCCGGAGAAGGGCGCCGGCATGGCCGCGGGAGGCGGCCGGGCATGAGCGCCCTGTTCGCGCCCACCCTTGCCGCGCGCGACCGGCGCTTCGGCTATGCCATGGCGGCGCCGGCGATCGTGGTGCTGGCGGCGATCATCCTGGCGCCGGTGGCGCTGGCGCTGGCGACGAGCCTGTTCGACTACACACTGATGAACATGACCTTCGACAGGTTCATCGGGTTCGACAACTTCGTCGCCGCCCTGTCCAGCTCCGAGTTCGCCAACTCGATGGTGGTGACGACGCTGTTCGTCATCGCGGTGGTGGCGCTGGAGTTCGTCATCGGCTTCATCGTCGCGCTGATGCTGACCACGGTGAAGCGCGGCAAGAACATCTACTACCTGATCCTGCTGATCCCGCTGCTGATCAACCCGGTGGTGGTGGGGCTGATCTGGCGGATGCTGCTGCATCCGACGCTCGGCATCGTCAACTGGCTGCTCGGCGGGATCGGGGTGCCGGACATCGACTGGCTGGGCCACCCGGGCACCGCCTTCTGGACGGTGGTGCTTGTCGACATCTGGCACCAGGTCTCGTTCATGGCCGTGCTGCTGACGGCGGGCCTGTCCGCGCTGCCGACGGAGCCGTACGAAGCGGCCCGGGCCGAGGGCGCCGGCACGCTGCAGACCTTCTGGTACATCACGCTGCCGCTGATGAAGCCGGTGATCGCGGTGACGCTGCTGATCCGGCTGATCTTCGCGATCAAGACCTACGACCTGATCTACATCATGACCCGCGGCGGCCCCGGCGACGCGACCGACCTCATCAGCTACTACATCTACCGCTCCGCCTTCGCGCGCCTGAACCTCGGCGAGGCGGCGGCGATGGCGATCCTGCTGATGGTGATCGTGATCGTGCTGACGCTCGCGCTGTTCCGCACCATGCGGGCGCGCGGCTGATGCGCGCGGCCGGTGACCATCCGTCAGGAACGGACTGAGTATGGCGCACATCGTTCTCGACAAGGTGACGAAGAGCTACGCCGGCGGGGTGACCGCCGTCGATGCGGTGGACCTGGAGATCCGCGACGGCGAGCTGATGGTGCTGCTCGGCCCGTCCGGCTGCGGCAAGTCCACGACGCTGCGGATGATCGCCGGGCTGGAGACCATCTCCTCCGGCGACCTCTACATCGACGGCGAGCGGGTGAACGAGAAGGACCCGCGCGACCGCGACCTTGCGATCGTGTTCCAGAACTACGCGCTCTATCCCCACATGAACGTGGCCCGCAACCTGGGCTTCGGGCTGAAGCTGCGGCGCGTGCCGCCGGCGGAGATCGAGCGCCGGGTGCAGGAGACGGCGCGGATGCTGGGCATCGAGGCGCTGCTGAAGCGCCGGCCGGCCCAGCTTTCCGGCGGCCAGCGCCAGCGGGTGGCGCTGGGCCGGGCGCTTGTCCGCCAGCCGCGCGGCTTCCTGCTCGACGAGCCGCTCTCCAATCTCGACGCCCAGCTCCGGACCACGATGCGGCTGGAGCTGATCAAGCTCCACCGCCAGCTCGGCGCCACCATCATCCACGTCACCCACGACCAGCTCGAGGCAATGACGATGGGCGAGCGGATCTGCATCATGGACGGCGGCAAGGTGGTGCAGGTGGGCCCGCCGGCAGACGTCTACCGCAACCCGGCCAGCCTGTTCGTCGCCGGCTTCCTCGCCAGCCCGCCGATGAACCTGCTGCCGGCGGCCGTGGTGGGCAGCGACGGCGGCGGCCTTGCCGTGCGCGTCGGCGCGACGACCCTGCCGCTGCCGGAGGAGTATCTGCAGGCCTATGCCGGCTGCCGCGACCGGTCGGTGGTGCTCGGGGTGCGGCCGGAGGACCTGCACGAGGCGGCGCCGGCGCTGCCGCAGATCACCGTCGCCGCCAACGCGGTCGAGATGGTGGGCCCGGAAGTGATCCTGGTCGGCACGCCCGAGGGCCTGGAGACCGAGGCATCCGCCCGCCTGAGCCGCGCCTTCCGCGCCGAGCCCGGCGACCGCATCAGCCTCGGCGTCGACATGCGCCAGATCCACCTGTTCGACCCGGCTACCGGCCTCGCCGTCCCGCGCCCCGACCTGGGCTTCGAGCCGCACCGCCGGTAACCCGCGCTCCCCGGCAGGCGCGGCCGGCAGGGCCATCCGGGGGCCGACGCCTCGCCCCATCCCCCGGTACCACGTCATGCGCCCCTCCCACGTCATGCTCCGGCTCGACCGGATCATCCACGCGCCGCCGCAGCGCCGGCCGTCTGACGGTTCCCACCACCGTTGCAGCAGCATCGTGGCCGGTGCCGCCCGGCCCGTGCGCGGCGCCTGCCGCGTGTGCGGTCCGCTCAAGCCGGACCACGACGATGTCAGGAACCTCACGACGGGTGCGGGAGGGCGAGGACCGGTTCCCCCCATCCCCAGCACCGCATGGCGCGCCCCGACCGTGACCGGCGAGACGCCGCCTACGACTCCATGAACCGGCGGAACGCCTCGGCGTAGTCGGGGTGCCAGCGCGAGAGCGGCGGGCGGTTCTCGGTCACGTCCTGCATCGCCCAGGTCATGCGGCGGTTGTCGATCTCGCGGGTGACCTCGTTGTCCGGGCAGATGATGTAGAAGTCGCCGGCCGCCATGCGTTCGATCATGAAGTCCACCACCTGCCCGGGCGTCCACGCCCCCGCCGGCTTCTCCGTCGCGCGGGTGAGCCCGGTGAAGGTGAAGCCGGGCACCAGCAGGTGGACGCTGACCTGCGGGCCGGCGCCACTGCGCAGCTCGTGCGCCAGCGCCTCGCTGAACACCTTCACCCCCGCCTTGGAGATGTTGTAGGCGGGGTTGCCGGGCGGGCAGGTGATGCCCTGCTTCGAGCCGGTGTTGATGATGGCGCACGGCGTGCCCTGCGCGGCCATCGCCTGGGCGAAGGCATGCGTGCCGTGGATCACGCCCCACAGGTTGGTGTCGATGATGTCGCGCCAGCTCTCGCTCGCCACGAGCGCGCTGCTCGGCGGCTCGATGCCGGCGTTGTTCATCAGCACCCCGACCTCGCCCCAGGCGGCATGGACGCGATCCCTGAGGGCGAGCATGTCGGCCTCGCGGCGGACGTCGGCCACGGTCGCCATCACCGCGCCGGCGCCGTCGCCGGCGAGCCGTTCCAGCTCGCGGGCCGCCTCCTCCAGCGCGCCGGCAGTGCGATCGACGATGCACACCCGCATGCCGAGCGCGACGAAGCGCCGGGCGGCGGCGAGCCCGATCCCGCTCGCACCCCCGGTGATGACGGCAACCCGGCCGGACGCCAGGGCTGGATGCTGTGTCATTGCGCTCACTCCCGACGATCCTCACCCGCCCGCACCATAGGCGGCCGCGCCGGCGCGGGAAAGGGCGGCCCTTGACGGCGGCAGACGAACGCTTCCACACCAGAACGGGAGCGCCGCGGCAGCGGCCGTCACCACGGAACGAGGAAACGTCATGGCCTTCGCCATCTATCCGAGCCTGAAGAACGCCGTCGTCTACGTCACCGGCGGCGCGTCCGGCATCGGCGAGCACATCGTCCGCGCCTTCGTCGAGCAGGGCTCGCACGTCGGCTTCGTCGACATCGACGCCGAGCGCGGCCGGGCGCTGGCCCACGAACTGAAGGCCGGCGGCGCCACCATCCACTTCGAGCCCTGCGACCTGCGCGACATCCCGGCGCTGAAGGCCGCATTCGCGGCGCTGGAGCAGGCGCTCGGCCCGGCCGGCGTGCTCGTCAACAACGCCGCCCGCGACGACCGCCACGGCTGGGAGGAGGTAACGCCGGAGTATTACGACGAGCGGATCGCGACCAACCTGCGCCACTACTTCTTCGCCATCCAGGCCGTCGCCCCGGGCATGATAAGGGCCGGCAAGGGCTCGATCATCAACTTCGGATCCAACAGCTGGTGGGAGGCGACCGGCGGCATGCCGGTGTACACCACGGCCAAGGCGGCGGTGCACGGGCTCACCCGCGGCATGGCGCGCGACCTCGGCCGCTACCGCATCCGGGTCAACACGGTGGTGCCCGGCTGGGTGATGACCGAGCGGCAGAAGACGCTGTGGGCCACGCCCGAGGCGCTGGAGCGGCACCGGCAGAAACAGTGCCTGCCCGACCTGATCGAGCCGGTCTACCTCGCGCGGATGGTGCTGTTCCTCGCCTCGGACGACGCCGCGATGTGCACGGCCAACAACTACATGGTGGAAGCCGGATCGATCTGAACGGACGGGGAGGAAGCGATGGTGGCGGACCAGGCGAGGCTCGACGCGTTCAAGGCGAAGCTGCTGACCGAGCTCGGCGGGGCGGCGTCGATGGTGATCGCGATGCTCGGCGACAAGGCCGGGCTGTTCAGGGCGATGGCGGGCGCCGGCCCGCTGACCACGGCCGAGATCGCCGCCCGCGCCGGCTGCGCCGAGCGGCCGGTGCGGGAATGGGCCAACGCGATGGCCGCCGCCGGCTGGATCGACTGCGACCCCGAGGGCCCCACCTACAGCCTCAGCCCCGAGCAGGCGCTGGTGTTCGCCGACGAGGACAGCCCGCACAACATCCAGGGCTTCTTCCAGTCCACCGCCTCGATGATCCACGACCTCGACCGTACGGCGGAATCGTTCCGGCACGGCCGGGGCGTGGCGTGGGGCGACCGCCACCAGTGCCTGTTCTGCGGCACCGAGCGCTTCTTCCGCCCCGGCTACATCGCCAACATCGTGGAAAAATGGATCCCGGCGCTGGAGGGCGTGCAGGAGAAGCTGGAGCGGGGCGCGCGGCTGGCCGACGTCGGCTGCGGCTACGGCATCTCCACCGTGCTGATGGCGGAGGCCTTCCCCAGGTCCGAGTTCGTCGGCTTCGACTTCCACGGCCCGTCCATCGCGCGGGCGCGGGAAAAGGCGACGGAGATGGGCCTCGCCAACGTCCGCTTCGAGGTCGCCGCGGCCAAGGGGTACGCCGAGTGCGGCTTCGACGTGATCGCCTTCTTCGACTGCCTGCACGACATGGGCGATCCGGTGGGGGCGATGGCGCACGCGCGCCAGGCGCTGAAGCCCGACGGCTGCGTGATGCTGGTCGAGCCCTTTGCCCGCGACCGGCTCGCCGACAACCTCAACCCGGTCGGCCGGCTGTTCTATTCCGGCTCCACCTGCGTCTGCGTGCCGGCGTCGCTGAGCCAGGAGGTCGGGCTCGCGCTCGGCGCCCAGGCCGGCCCGGCGCGGCTGCGCGAGGTGGCGCTGCAGGCCGGTTTCGCCGACCTCAAGCCGGTGATGACCTCCGAGTTCAACATGGTGCTGCAGGCGTTCCCGGCCTGAACCCGCGGAGTCGCGAAGGGAAGCGTCGCGCCGGCACGGGAACGCACCGGCGGGCGCGCCCCGCTCCTCGAATTCCATGGCAAGCACCGGGATGCCGCTCCGGCCGGTCCCATATAGATGACGGCAGAAGGCGCCCGCGGTCCGGGCGTGCGAGATCGAGGAGATCGCGATGACTTCTGCTGTGGCCACCCCGGCCCCCGACTATGCCACCGACGACGCCCGCTGGGCGGCGGTGGTGGCCCGCGACCCGGCGGCGGAGGGCCGGTTTTGGTTCTCCGTCCGCACCACCGGCGTCTACTGACGCCCGGGCTGCGTCGCCCGCCGGCCGCGGCGGGAGAACGTCGCCTTCCATGCCAGCCCCGCGGAGGCGGAGCGGGCCGGGTTCCGGCCCTGCAAGCGCTGCCGCCCGGACGAGGCGGATCCGGGGCGGCGGCGGCGCGAGGCGATCGCCGCCGCCTGCCGGCAGATCGAGCAGGCGGAGGAGCCGCCGCGGCTGGACGCGCTGGCGGCGGCCGCGGGCATGAGCCCCTGCCACTTTCACCGGCTGTTCAAGGCCGCGACCGGCCTGACCCCGCGCGCCTGGGCCGCCGCCCACCGGGCGAAGCGGGTGCGGGAGGAGCTCGCCGCGGGCGCGACCGTCACCCAGGCGATCTACGGCGCCGGCTTCGGCTCC
>ERZ777003.3949-NODE-3949-length-13261-cov-9.295093_pt1 | contig 13261 bp, 13 predicted proteins | sample MGYA00374956_ERZ777003 | MGnify/ENA primary metagenome ERZ777003 (study PRJEB29302, sample SAMN06268252) | bioreactor metagenome | isolation source: Joint BioEnergy Institute, California, USA | place: USA:Joint BioEnergy Institute, California, USA | collected... | reverse complement strand
CCTAAAGCCCAAGACGGGCTGATTCGAACAGGCGGGATGCCCGCCAGATGTTCTGTGTCACCCGGCGACCGGGACAGGCGCTTCCGCGTCGACCTTGGCAGTCGAAGCGTCGGCGGCCTTGGCCTTGGCGGGGCGGGAGCTGCGCTTACGGGACTTCGAGCCCCGCTTCGGCTCGTATGCCGGGATCAGCTCGGCGGCACGCTCCGCCACAGACGGGGCGATGACCCCGGCGGGCAGCAGCTGGCAGACGGTGCCGAACGCGTCCGCCGCCCGATCCAGGCAGTCCACCACCAGCGCCAGATTCGCCTCGCCCCACGTCATGATGTAGTCGGTGGCCGAGTCGGAGACGTCGATGTCGAACAGAGAAGCCACCATGAAAGCGACCATCTCCGCCTCCACCTCCTGGCGTCCCCGGTGGCCGGAGAACAGCGTCTCCGACGACGCGGAAGCCACATCCGGGACGTCAGCCCCGGCAGCCTTCAGAGTCGGGAGAGCATGCAGGATCACATGCCCCAGCTCGTGACCCAACGTCTCCACCTTCGCCGCCTCCGACAGGGAAGGCAGGATGCGGATCTCTCTGAGAGAACCCGACCGGGTGTAAGCCGTCTCACCGAAAGCGCCCGGAGCGGACGGGGCCGCGAACGACACCGGGAACTTCAACTGGGAGGCAACATGGCAGAGCGCCTCCACAGCCCCAGGCGCGTCGCCGTCCACCATCGACACGTCCAGCTCGGGGATCTCGAACGGCTCACCTTCCGTCTGGGAGACGTCGTAGACGTTGAACACCGAGAACGACTTGACGAACCGGCGGCGCACCGGATTGCCGTCGTCGTCCAGAACCGGGTTGCCGTCCTCGTCCTTCACCGTGTACTCGATGACGTTCGGGCGGAGCAGCGCACACGAGTTGTGCCACTCCTCGTCCTTGACACGGCGGCCGACACGATGCCACTGCTTGGCGGTCATCGGCGCCAGACGGGAGAAATCCCAACCGTTCCCCAGCGCCCACAAGAACAGCTGGAACCGGTTGAAACCGCCCCGGTAACGGAGAGTCCCGAAGGTGCGCTGGAACTCGGCGAAACGAGCCATGAAATCGCGGACGCGGGCCTTGCGTGAAGCCACATCCTCCGAAACACCCGAAGTCAGCCAAGACTGGACCGACTCGAACAGCTTCTCCGCCAGAGAAGCCACCAGGGAGTTGCGGTTCTCACGGAGCTTCGCCACAGCCCCCTCGAAATCGACATCGGGGGTGGCGGGGGACACAGAAGCGGCAACGTCAGAAGACATTGCACCTCCTTCATCTCGAGCCCAGTACGGGCCGGTCGGTTACCTACCCCGCCCACCGTCGACGCGGAGGCGGCCAGGCGAACCGGAAGGAGAAGAGCCGGGGCGGACAGACATGGTCGGAGAGAAGAGAAAGGGCCGGCGGGGAAATGAGGCGAGAAGGCACAGAAGGGGCTGAGGGGGCGGGGATGTGTCAGCCGCCGACGACCGACTCGAGTTGGGCGGCGGTGCCCGACCAGCCCTCCGACACCAGATCCCAAGCCACCTGGGGGTCAGGGAAACGGGAACGCAGCTGGGACGCCACCCAATCAGGCGCCAGGTCAGCCAGCATCTCGAACGGAACCTTGCCCCTCACCAGCCGCAGCTGCGGGCCAGAGAAGATGAGCGACGCCACCCACCCCGTCAGCCTGACTGCCCGTTCTGCCCGGACGGGCTGGAACGACGTGTCATCGTGGGGGCGCGGACCCTGGCGGTCGCCACCGAAGACAACTACCCGATCAACCCGGGACACACCCTCGTCGTCCCCAGACGGCACGTCCAGCATCTCGGTGACCGCGGCGAGAACGAATGGATGGCGCTCTGGGACGAAGTGCGCGCACAGCAGCGGCGAATACGCGGCACCTACCGACGCGACACCTTCACCGTAGGGGTGAACGACGGGGAAGCCGCCGGCCAGACCGTCCCGCACGTCCACATCCACGTCATACCCAGGCACCACGGCGACACCCCCGACCCGTGAGGCGGGGTGCGGAAAGCAGTCGACGGAGCCGACAGATACTGGGAGCAGGAACAGAAAGCTGTCAGCTGACGCACCGCAGTCGAAGCGCCTGCCGCACAGACCCCATCCACATCCTTGGAGACAGAGGGCCGCAGCGGTAGCATCCGGGCAACAAACAAACAACCAGGCGCAGGCACAGAAAGCCTGGGGAGAGATTCACACAAAGAAGACGGGTCCGGCGCATGCCGGACCCGTTTCTGCTTGGGAGCGAGCTTTGCGGAGAAACCTCGCTGGTTCTGCGGCCCGCCAGGGCGTTGCCGCATATTCAAAGGAGGGGGAGGCAGCACTCGTATAGAGGCTGTGCCTGATAGCTTGGGAGACAACCCCCACCATGGTGGCGAACCCCACGGCGGCAAGGCTGAAAACGCGACTGCCCGAAGCGAAGACGGCGCCGCGTCACTGGATAGGGAAGCCGCGTTCGGCGGCACGCGACATCACCAGCTCAGCGGCGTGACGGAACGCCAAAGACCCCGCCTCCTTCTCCGTCAACAGCAGCGACCCGAACAGGTGGCGGCGCTCCAGATAAGGTACAGACCCCTGCCGGGAAAGCACCCACCCGTCCACCCCCATATCGGTGCGGCGCAACCTCACATCCAACACCTCCCGGTCCGGGACCAGACCAGAAGGGTGGCCCAGCACCCCGCCCTCGAAGACGCGGAGAAGCAGACGGCCACCCTCGCCGACAGTCACCAGATCGGCGAACCCGTCCCCGTTCGCATCCACCCACCAGCGGCGGCCACGGCCCGCCGGTGACAGATAACCGAAACTCTCCGGGGCGGAGAACCGCGACGGCGGCGGCTTCGGAGACAACACAGCAGAAGACGGGTCGGGGGAGGCGACCTGACGGAACCAGCAAGACCCCTCCCCGCAGACACCACCGAACACCAGATCGTCAGCCCCATCCCCGTTCACATCCACCGCCTCCGGCGCCACATCCCAACCGTCAGGCGGCACACCCCAGTCTTGGGCAGGGGCGAACCGGTCACCCAGCGACAGGTGAACCCGCCAGCACGGACGCGAATCGTCCCCGCACTCGCCCCGGTAGGCGATGTCGTCGCGGCCATCGCCGTCCCAGTCGCCAGCGATCAGGCGGGAACCGGAGACGAAACGGGCGTCATCACCCCAATCCTCACCCCTCCCCAGCTTGCCGTCCTCAAAACGATGCACCCTCCAACAACGCGCCGAGCGGGCACACCTACCCCGATACACCACATCCCCATCCCCATCGCCGTCCACATCCGCCACCACCACACCCAGGCGCGCAGTCTCGAGTGAGAACCACGCCCCGTTGCCGAGCTCCCGAATCCCACGGGCGCCGTTCCGTTCGGTGGAAGTCAGAGTGAAACACCACGAGACCGAACACTCCTCCCACCGCACCTCATCAACGAACCCGTCCCCATCCACATCACCGAACGCGGAAGGGACATCCCGGCCACAGCCAATCCTCTTCCCGTCCACCGCCACCTCATCGAAGGTCACCTTCATGTCCTTCGGGGCGGGCGGCTTGCCGCCGTAATAGACGTTGAACCAGAACGACTCGATCGAGATCTCCGGCTCGTCAGAGCGGCGGAACTCGATCCCCGCCGCGTCGAAAACCGGGGTGCCATCCACCCACGCCCGCAGAGCACCATCCGGCACCCCCGGCGTGTTCAGCTCCACCTGGCCCTCCACACAGTACCACTCGCCAGGCACCAGCCACCCAGCCTCATTCCAAGTCATCCCATCCCCATAGGAGCGCTCCTGACCCAAGTGGTAGACGTAGTAGCCGAGGCGGGCGCGGCGGTCGGTGGGGCGGGACGGGCCGAACTTCACCCGCGCCGACCATCCCGGCTCAGAAGACGTCGAACGGAACCCGCCCTTGCCGGAGCGGCTGTAAACGCCGGCGAACCCGGGGAGCTTCCCTGACACGTGCGGCTCCCAGTCAGGGTGAAAGCGGATGAAATAGCGGAAGTACAGCGACTCGTCCGCACCTCGCAGGCGGTTGTGCAGCTTCAGCTTGAAATCCGCCCCGAAATGGGAGCCCTTCGGGATCGACACATCCAAACCGGAGCCCACCCAGCCGCGTTCGGTGAGCGACACCCGGTTCCGTGCCGAAGGGGAAGACCCATCCCACAGCCGCAGCGCGTCGAACGAATCCAGGAACCCAAGCTCAGGGGCGTTGGAGGACCGCCGGATGAAAACAGGCTCCAGGTTGGCGGCCACCGCCAGGGCGAACACCGCCTCGTCCCGGGACACCAGCGAATCCGGGCACAGCTTCACCCCCGCCGGAAGGTCGCACGGCTCCAACGCGCCACGGGCCGCCAGAACAGCGGCCGCTCCCGCGAAAGGCGAACCCTCCAGGTCCCGCCAAGGAGAGACATCAGCTTGCTCGTCCCAACCCATCGCCCTCACCACCAGCTGCGCGAACGCACCCCGGGTGAGGGGGCGGTCCGGGCAGAACAGGCCCGGCGCACATCCCCGAGTCACCCTCGCCTCAGCCAAGCCGTTGATGGCGGACTCGGCCAACAGGCCGTCATCATCTGAGAACCAGTCCTTCGTGGGCTCCGGGAGAGAAACGACACGGGAGAGAAGGAGCGCAGCCTCGGAGCGGGACACCTGCCGGTGCGGGCAGAACCGGTCATTCACAGGCGGGTTGCACCCCGCCACCAGGCCCGCCGCCGAAGCCGCCTCGATGTAGCCCTCATAGCGGGAACGGTCATCATCCATGTACCTGCCCGAGGCGGAACCGTCCGAGTCGGAAGCGGCGGAGGTGTAGGGAAGGGCAAGCGGGGCGGCGAGAACGAACACCACCCAGACAGCCAGAAGCCGGAGAGAAGCGGATGGTGTCATGTGCGTGCGTCGAATGCGGGGCGCAGGATGACGAAACACCCCCTAGACAGTCCCTGCGGACCTCCAGGCAGCCACCCGGAAAGAGAGGGCGACACAACAGCAAGCGGCGGTAGATAACGGCGGAGGACGCCGCTGACGCCCACACACCTCGCCGGCGGGGAGGAAAGCCGGGTGGTACTCGCCCATTGGGATCGCGCGTGAGATATGGGTCTAGGAAGCGGGGCGGCGACCCGGCGGATCATCACACCGAGTGGATCATCACACCGAGTGGATCATCACACCGAGTGGATCAACCACCTCACCTAGCATCAGCCCAAGCCACCACAGCCATCACAGCCCGGAGGGGGGCACCCGGCCTCCTAGGAAGACGGGAAATCCCCCGAAGGGGAAGTCAACGGGACGGTAGAGAGCGGACAAGGAACGCCGCCATCTCACCTCGAGTGACGCGGCGGTCCGGGCAGAACCGGTCATTAGCCGGCGGGTTGCAGCCCCTGGTGATCCCCGCGTCGGCAAGCGCGGCAGCGTCAGAAGCGAACACGTGAGAAGTCATGTCCCTGAACGCGGGGCGGGAAGGAGCAGGCGGCAAGCCAAGGGCCCGCACCAAGAAAGCCGCCATCTCCCCACGGGTCACCGGGGCATCCGGGCAGAACCGGTCGTTGCGGGGAGGATTGCAGCCCCGGGTGACACCAGCGTCGGCGAGAGCAGCAACATCGGCGGCGAACAAGTGGCCGTCGGTGTCAGCGAACCGGGGAGGGGACGACGGCCGGGGAAGCCCGAAAGCCCGCACCAGGAACGCCGCCATCTGCCCACGGGTCACATAGTCGTCGGGGCAGAAGCGCGTGTTGGCCGGCGGGTTGCAGCCCCGGGTGATCCCGGATTCGGCTAGGCGGGTGATGTCAGCGGCGAACAGGTGGCCGCGCGTGTCTGAGAACCCGCCGGACCCCGCATCGGTCCCCGAGCCGGAACCGGAACCCGAGCCTGTGTCGCTGGTGCCAGAACCCGAACCGGAACCATCGGACCCGTCCGTGACAGGAGGGGCCCAGTCGCGGGGCCAGAGAGCCGGAGCCGACCCCGACACCCTCACCCGGGCAGCGACAACAGAACCATCCGACCCGACAGTGACGTCCTCCACATGCACCTTCACCCCGGCAGCAGGAAGCGGGATGACAGAACCAGCGGGCCATCCGATCTTGCGGGGATACGTCAGCGGCAGCTGCTGAGACTCCCCCGGCTCACGCGGCGGGGGAGGGGCGACAGCACGCACCTCCGTCCCGTTGACGAAACACAGCGGGAAACCTTTCCTCTTCAGGCTGGCGCAATGGCCGAGCGGGCTGTCGGGGGAGAAATCCACCCGATGCACCTCAACCCCGTCCGGGCCGACCGACACCGTATAAAGCTTGCCCACCTCCCCGGTCGGGACCGCCACAAGCCCGGGTTTGGCGGGCGCGGGAAGCTTCAGGTCGTAGGTGCGGGTGGACGTGTGGACAACCGCCTCCGTCCAACCCGCCACATACCGGTACCAGGCGGCGACGCTGTGGCCGCCCGACATCACATTCGTGTAATTGCTGTACGGGTTAGCGCCCGGCATATCGATCGGGTTGTGCGCCCAACCCAGGGTGTGGCCGACCTCGTGGGCGACAGGGGCGGACCCGACGAAAAGCGGATCAGACTCAGAGGTGCGGAAATGGATTGTGACCACCCGGCGGTCCGAATGGACGATGCGGCCGTCACGGATCGACACCTCCGGAGCGTCTCCGTGATAGACCCCCCACGCCTTCTGACTCTTCGCGTAGCGTAGAAGGATCACAGCCTTGCCTTTCGCGTCGTTGGCGCAGGTGTCGGAGTTGGGGAGGACACCTCCAGCATGGAAGCGGGGGACGAACAGGCCGCCTGAATCCCGCTCGAACAGCGAAGAGACCCGGCGGTTGAAATCCGCCACCACCGCATCCAGGTCCACGTGCCTGCCCGACTCCGGGCCGCAGGCATACACGGTCCAGGAGGTGGCCGCCCAAGAAGACGTCAGCTGCCGGTAAGGGGCAAGCGGGTCAGCCTCGAAAGGCCTGCCCACCTGAGCCGGCTTCTGTGCTGCGGCAGTCCGGGGAGGGTCGGCAGAGGCGGCGGCAGCAGGCAGAGGGGCAGCGGGGCCGAGACAAGACACGGCGAGGATGACGGAGGCAACAAGACGGCGCATACCTCCCGGACGGTCTCCAGGAGGTACCCCACGTCAGTCACAGACGCGAAAGCGTCTGAAGCAACCCGAGCGAGAAGGACGGCGACAGCAGGCCGGAACGGAACTGCTGCAGGCGATGATGGAACGCCGATCAGGGGTGGGCGAAACGGGCCAGATCCGGCTCAGAGAACCCCGGGCCCTTCAGCACCTTCCCGTCGGCACGGAAGACGACCCAGCCCCGCTCCGCATCCAGCATCCGCTCCATCCGCACAGCCGGATGATCCGGGTCGGAGACGGCGGCGCGGGCCTCCTCCTCCGTCCACAGCTTCGTCATGTTGGAGCGATGCACCTCCCGGAACGCCGCATCCACATCCACCCCCAGCTCGAGCGCCGCCCCATAGGTGACATACAGCAGATCCGCCAAAGCGTCCACCATCCCCACCAGATCACCGGCGGAGGCGGCCTCAGCGAACTCGGCGGCCTCCTCCGAGATCAGCGCAGCCCGCAGCCGGGCACGCTCGGCACCCGGGAACCGGGGAGAGGAAAACACCGGAAGGCCGGTCACCCGGTGGAACTCCTCCACCAGGCGGGAAGCCTCAGAACGGCTCGCGGTGGGGGAGATGTCAGATGTGGCAGAAGGATCAGATGCGGCAGAAGAAACAGAGTCACACATGTCAGGCAATGGTCGCGGGCAGACGAAAAAGCGCCAGTCGGATAGAGACAGGGTGCTGGGAGACAAGGGCGAGGGCCCGGGTGGAGGTCAGGCGGCGGAGCTTCTACCAGAGAGGCGGGCGGCGACAAGGGAAAGACGAAGCAGGCTGGAAGTGGCTGTACGAGACGTTCATCCAGAACCGAGCCGACGAGCTCCCCACACCGGTCAGCAAAGAACTGCGGATCGCCACCTTCCTCGGCGTAGGCCCCGGATGGGTGAGAAGCCAAGGATGGGGTGACGACCAGCTCGACGCCGCCCTCGACTTCTGCGAAGCCGGCTGGGGAGGCACAGCCGGCGAGCTCGCCGACGTCATCTCAGTGACGTTCGAGGAAAGACAAGCCAGGGCAGAGCGGCAAGCCGGGACAGGGCAGCAAACGGGGGAACGATGAGCCGACAGAGCCTGCTGCAAGCAGAAGGGCACCGGGTCGTCACCGTAGGGGAGATCTTCGACGCACTGGAGGCAGGCGGAGAGCTCACACCCGAACTCGCCGCCGCCATAGAGCAGCGCCGCCACCTCCTCGTCGCCGACCCCGGCGCCACCGAGGCCGTCATCCGCAGGCTGGTGAAGGGCCGCCCACACGACCACGTCTGCGCCACCCTGGCAGTGGTGCGCAGCGACATCACAGACCAGTTCCGAGCCGAACTCTGCGGGCAGATGCGCCGGGCCGACTTCTTATTGAACGTCCTGTCGATGCGGGACCGCAGGAAAGCGAGGTGCGGCAGCCCCGAACACGTCGCAGGGGCGGAAACCTGCCGGACCATCTGGCAGGTCGCCCACCAGACAGCCGAAAAGCTGGAAGCAGGCGAATCCCTCGAGGTCGACGACCACACGCCACAAACTTGGAGGTTCGTCGCCCACCAGGCCGCCTGGCATCCCAACAGCCCCGACGGCATCACCATCCGCGAGCTCGGCGGTGCCGAATACTTGCAGGCCTGGACAGCAGAACAGCAGAGGCTGGCCGCCGGCCTGCTGCGCGGCGGATAGGAAGGAAACCACGAAGAACTCATCACCCTGATCGAAACCCGTTGAGAACGCAAGGCTGGGCGTCCGGAGCTGGGGAGCAGAAGACGGCGGAGAAGGGGCTGACAGCAGCAGGCACGTCGGCGGGGGTTGAGGGTGCAGGGCAAAGAAACATACGGCAGCGACACCGCGCGCCTCTTCGCTGAACGCGCCGGTTTGGCGGATCAGTCGCAGTTGGCGGACCAGCCGCAGTCGGGAATCCGCCTGGCGGAAAGCGGTGGGAAAGCGGATGATCTGGATGTCCGAGCCAGGCGGTAGCTTCCCGGCAGACGACAAACGGGGGAAGATGAGAAGATGCCCAGAGATCAGACCAGCTCCTTGAACGGGTGGGCGCGCACCGACAGTGGGCGACGTCGGGCAAAAGCCCGGCGAGACCCGAAACAAGGAGTGAAAGTATGATCCGCCACACGCGGCATAGTTGGGCGCGGGTGGCCGCGCTCATACTTGTCGGGGCAATGCTCGCCGCCTGCGGAAACGCAGGGACGGCCGAGACCGCAACCACCGTTGCGGAAGCCCCCACTACCACCACGACGGTGGCAGAGACCACCACAACGGTGATCGAGACCACCACGACCACCACCACCGCCCCCAAGGTCCCGACCGAAGAAGAGGTGCGGAAAGCCGTGGAGGAGCAAGGCGAGGCGGCGCTTCGTGCGTTCGTCACCGAAACCCGCAAATACGGCGCGATCGGCGGCAACGTCGACGCCACCCACCTCGGTGGAGCCGTCCTCGAATACGCCAAGGCCAGCACCGCACACTTCAACCTCCGGTGGAACTATTGGGTCAGCGAAGGTTGGATATCCGGGCAGCCGATACAGTTCGGGCGCATCCTCGAGCCGATGGACGCCTCCAGCGTCAGGCCCCTGGACGAAGAGAACGGGCTGTACCTGGTGGACGCGCTGGTGTGGGCAGAGAACGACCACTACCTGCACTGGGCGGTGTCCGACTTCGTCGTCACCGTCGAAGGCAACGGTCTCCTCAAGATCGTTGACCTCGTGGTGACCAGCTGGCAGCCCAAGAAGTGGGCGTACTGGCTGTCCGACATGCTGCTGGATGTCGAAGAGACCGACGTCAAGATCCGCAGGATGGACGGGACCGAGGTCCCCGGCGGGAAAGTCCTCTACGCCTGGTACGAAGCGTACCGGGACTACCGGGACGACCTGATCGAGGTGGAAGGCGGCCAAGCCCACGGAACCACCCGCTTCAACGCCGTGATCGAGCTTTCAGAACCCGTCAACCTCATCACCGACGAGGAATACGGGTTCAACAGCACGGGAGGAAGCTGGCACGGCCAACGGACAGGTGCGACCCTGTGTGACCCGGAGGAGTGCTACCTGGACTTCCCCACCGGTGAGATCGAGACCACCAGCCCGGCCAACGCCAAGGTGCTGCCGATCACCTCGTTCCACCGTCTCGAAGAGCACGTGACTCAGCCGAACCGCTTCCTGCGGCCCGTCATGCACGGACAGGGAGATGGAGCGATGCTGAGCCAGCTCATCGTGGAGATCCCAGCTTGGGAACCCGAGAACCTCTGCGCCAACCCGGACGGTGAGTTCTGCCACGACTTCAGTGAGCAGATCCCCAACGGGTGAGTGCAGGATCGAGAACTGGCCCAACGCGGCCACAGAGAAGAAGAGCCGACCGGAAGGTCGGCTCTTCTTGCGTGCAGGGGAAGGGGCAGACAACAGGTCAACCATCTGAACGAAGGCGCGGTTCGACCGGAGCGAAGACGTGATGCCGCAAAGTGGGGTGATGTCGCAAAGTGGGGTGATGCCGCAAAGTCAGGTAGCGGAGCGAGACAGATGGCATAGAACCCACAAAGAATCTTTTGGCAACAAGCGACAAAGCGCGCGTACACTGTGAAAGCCCAAGAGAAGCCACACTTGGGGAACCCAGACTGGGAAGAAGACAACCCAGACAGCCTGGGAAGACAACAAGGAGGCCCCCCATGGCACGTCTAGACGACGTACGCAGTCTTCTCGAAGACGAGAAAGCAGACCTGGAACAGCGGCTCGCCAAGATCAACGCCGCACTGGAGACCCTCAACGGCGATACTGGCGCGCCGGACGCCACCACACGGCCCCGCAGCAGCCGCCCGGCCCAGCGCCGGTCCGGTGGGAAGAGGCAGACCCCCAGCCGGCGGCAGCCCAAGTGGAGCAAAGAAGAGCTCACCTGCCCCGAATGCGGGTTCGTGGCCAAAGCACCTCAGGGGCTAGCCGGCCACATCCGCAACAAGCACTCGGAGGCCGCAGCAGCGGCAGAGGCGGCAGCCGCAGAAACCAGCAGCTGACCGCAAACAGGACATCAACGAACCAGACTGCGCCCCTCAAAAGAGGGGCGCAGTCGCATATGGGCAGGGACGCGGAAGCCCAGGAGAGGGACGCGGGAGCCCAGGAGAGGGATGCCGTAAGGAGAGGGAAGCGGGAGCAAGGCCTGGTTGCCGGACGGAACACTGAGAACACCAACTAGGGCGTGCTCCATCCCCGGGAAAAGAGTGCGGCGCCCACCTTCCGGTAGGCGCCGTTCACATTGGGAAGAGACTGAGATTGAAGACAGATCAGCGGGTGATGCCCAGCGACACCAGCCACTGGTCCGGGTCGGGAAGATCCCCCACCACCGGCCCGAGACAGGGAACCGGCACACCCGCTTCGGCGGCGAAATCCTCCAGCCGGCAGAGATACTCGCGGAGCGCTGAATGCTCAGCTTGCTCCTCGGGGGACGCAGCCGTGTCAGCCAGCTCCGCCACATAGCCACGGAACTCGCGGATGCGACCAGCCACCCCGTCCGGGCCGAACTCGGCATACAGCGAATCGAAATGGCCGGGGTCGGCCAACCAACCCTTCACCTCAGAAATCGGAAAGAACATGAAGATCCTTTCTTCCAGCCCACAAGACGTGGGACGGTTTCCACCACCCCCACCCTCGACGCACACCACCCGTGGGCAAGCGCGGAACAGCACGAAGCGGAGGAAAAGTCCGAGACCCGGGAGGACGGTCAGAGGGTGGGGGCGGCGAACAGCCACACTTGCGAACGCTGCGGCGCCCCGAACGCCTGCCGCAGCTGAGACGCAAACGTCGACGATGTCACCCGCACCCCGGCAGGGCGGCACTCCAAAGACGACGCCGCCAGCCGCCAGAACGCGAACACGTCCTCACGGACCCGGGGAGGGATCGGCGCCAGCGCCTCCTCCGAAGTGAGCGACTCGTCCCACGCCGCCTGAGCCATCAGCTCCACATAGCGGCCGAAATCCACCGGAGAAGTCCGGGGCGGAAGAGCGCCCGCATCCACAGGCGAACCGAAAGCAGGCAGAGCCGGGTTGCGGCGGCGGGCATCCTCCCAAGCGGACACCAGCGACGACCCGAAACCAAACCCCAACACCACATCCGGGACCGTAGGGCCCTTGCGAGACTTGGCATGGCGGGCATGGGTGGAACCCATCACAACGTAGGCAGGCATAAGCACCTCCAGACAGGACGAACTCAAAGGCGCCTCACACATTCGACGGGGAGGGAAGGCGGGCAAGCGACCAGAAGAGGGGGCCGATGGCGCCACAGGAGCTGCGCCAGACAATCGCAAGTATGAACCGGGCCGAACACGAAACCCACCAGATGGAGACCGCCAGCGCCGAGTACCCCGCCGACGCGGTCGTCAGCATCGCCGAACGGCTAGACGCAGCAGGCGTCCGCTACTGGATAGACGGCGGATGGGGCGTGGACGCATTATTGGGCCACCAGACACGGCCCCACAGCAATCTCAACCTGGCCGTCGCCCTAGCCGACAAGGCCGACCTGGCCGCAGTGCTGCGCGGCAGCGGATACACCCTCGTCTCCAACGACGGCGGGGTGGAACACTGGGCCACGGAAAACGGGCTGGAGATCGAAGTCGGATACGTCGACATCTCCCACACACGCCGCGCCGAAGACGGAGAGCTCGTCTACGGAGACAGGGGACTGCCATACCCGGTGGGGGCGTTCGGGGCGATCGGAACCATCGGCGGAGTCGACGTCCCCTGCTGCCACGCCGACTACCAGATGTGGTCGCACGTCGGACACGACGACATCGGCCGGCGGGACATGCTTGCCCTGCACCGTCGCTTCGGGCTGCCCCTACCAGACTGAAAACAAAGCCAAGCTTAGAACCGGGCCAGAAATCAGGCCAGACGAAAAACAGACCAGACGAAAAACAGGCAGGCTGGCAGACAGAAGGCGGATGTTCCTGCGGTGGGGGGATGCGACTGCCGACGCCGCCAAAAAAGACAACCATCAGGCACATGAGCACCGGGAGCGGCGAAGAGCCCGGACGCGGCAGGCGCAACCTGAACGCCGGGAAGAAACCATGATCGACACCCACCCCAACACCGACCCCCACACCCTCTCCAGGATCGCCCACCGGGTCGGGCAGCCATACCGTGACCTGACCTGCGACACCAGAGACAACCTCGAACTGAGGATCGCACGCCGGGGAGGCTGG
>ERZ777003.3948-NODE-3948-length-13261-cov-10.813721_pt1 | contig 13261 bp, 12 predicted proteins | sample MGYA00374956_ERZ777003 | MGnify/ENA primary metagenome ERZ777003 (study PRJEB29302, sample SAMN06268252) | bioreactor metagenome | isolation source: Joint BioEnergy Institute, California, USA | place: USA:Joint BioEnergy Institute, California, USA | collected... | reverse complement strand
GCGCCGCGCTGCCGTGGCTGCCGGCGGCGCGCTGCCCGCGCTGCGGGCTGCCGGGCCCGTGCGGCGCCGGCTGCCCGGCGCGCGGCCACGCCTACGCCGCCGCGTGGGCGCCGGTCGCCTACGACGGGCCGGCGCGGGCGCTCGTGGCGGCGCTGAAGTTCCGCGGCGCGCTGCCGGCGGCCGACCTGATGGCGGCCCAGATCGCGGCCGGTGCGCCGCCGGCGCTGCTGGCCGGCGCGACGCTCGTGCCGGTGCCGGCGCATCCGGCGCGCCGCCGCGCCCGCGGCTTCGACCAGGGGGCCCGCATCGCCGCGGCGCTCGCCGCCCGCACCGGCCGGCCGCTGGCGCCCTGCCTGACGCGGGGCGGAGCGCCGACGCGGCAGCTCGGCGCCTCCCGCGCCGCGCGGCTGGCGGCGGGCCGCCGGCTCGCGGTCGCGGTCGCGGGCCGCCCGCCGGCGCGGGCGCTGCTCGTCGACGACGTCCACACGACCGGCGCGACGCTCGACGCGTGCGCGCGGGCGCTGCGCGCGGCCGGCTGCGGCCACGTCGCCGCCGTCGCCTACGCCCGGGCCCTGCCGCGCTAGCGGCGGGCAGCCGCTCGTCCCCTGGCATCCGGCCGCGGGCGGGACTACGATCACGTGACAGGGACCAACCCACCCACGCAAAGGGGGCAGCCCATGCGCATCGCGGTCAAGGGACGCAACGTCTCCGTCACCGACGCCCACCGGGAGCAGGTCCAGCGGCGGTTCCGCCGCATCGCCCGCCAGGTGTCCGTGCTGGCCGAGCTCGAGGTCGAGCTGCACGAGGAGCGCAACCCGGCGATCGCCGACCGCCACGTGGTCGAGGCGACGCTCGCGCTCAAGGGCGTCACGCTCCGCGCCCGCGCAGCCGCGGCCGACATGAGCCACGCGATCAACTGCTGCGAGGAGCAGCTGCGCAAGCAGGTCGAGCGCCACCGCGCGCGGCGCCGCAACCGGCGCGCCACGCGCGCCGCGCAGGCCCAGGCGGGCCTGTCCCCGGCGCAGCTGTAGCGCCCTCCGGCCGCCGCTCCGGCGGCGTCCCGCGACGCTCGCCGGAGCCCGGCCGGGCCCCTCCGTCGGGGCCGGCCCTGGACCGCCGCTGGAGGGTTCATCCGGCCCCGCGGCCACTGCTACGCTTGCCCAATGTCGTTGATCGAGCGCGCGCTTCGCCTGGGCGAGGCCAAGAGGTTCAAGCGGTACGAGCAGCGGGTCGCGAAGATCAACGCGCTCGAGCCGGAGTTCGAGCGCCTCAGCGACGAGGAGCTGCGCGAGGTCGCCGACGAGCTCCGCGAGCGGGCGCGTGGCGAGAACCCCGAGCCGCTCGACGACCTGCTCTACGAGTGCTTCGCGCTCGTGCGCGAGGCCGGCAAGCGGACGCTCGGGATGCGCCACTTCGACGTCCAGCTGATCGGCGGCATGGTCCTCCACGACGGCGCGATCGCCGAGATGCGCACCGGCGAGGGCAAGACGCTGACGGCGACGCTGCCGGCGGTGCTCAACTCGCTCGCCGGCAAGGGCGTCCACATCGTCACGGTCAACGACTACCTCGCGCGGCGCGACTGCGAGTGGATGTCGCCGATCTACGACCTGCTCGGCGTCACCTACGGCGTGCTGCAGAACATGCAGCCGACGGAGGAGAAGCGCGCCGCCTACGCGGCCGACATCACGTACGGCACGAACTCCGAGTTCGGCTTCGACTATCTGCGCGACAACATGGCCACGACGCTGGAGGACAAGGTCCAGCACGGCGGTCGCGACCTCGGCGAGGTCCGCACCGCCAAGGACCGCCTCGAGCGCCGCTCGGCCGCGCACGCGTTCGCGATCATCGACGAGGTCGACAACATCCTCATCGACGAGGCGCGCACGCCGCTCATCATCTCCGGCGCGCCGGAGGAGGCCGGCGAGCTGTACGCGAAGTTCGCCAAGCTCGCGCCGCTGATGAGGCCCGGGAGGCGGCCCGAGGGGCTGGACCCGCGCCAGCGCAAGGAGTTCGTCGCCGACTACGACTACGAGTTCGACGAGAAGCACAGGACCGTCTCGATCACCGAGCGCGGCGTCGAGAAGGCCGAGCGGTTCCTCGGCATCGACCACCTCTACCGCGCCGAGAACGGCCACCTCGTCAACCACCTGATCCAGGCGCTGCGCGCCGAGGCGCTCTACAGGCGGGACGTCGACTACGCCGTCATCGACGGCGAGGTCAAGATCATCGACGAGTTCACCGGGCGCATCCTCGAGGGCCGCCGCTGGTCGGAGGGCCTGCACCAGGCGATCGAGGCCAAGGAGGGCGTCGCCGTCACCGAGGAGAACCAGACGCTCGCGACGATCACCTACCAGAACTACTTCCGCCTCTACGAGAAGCTCGCGGGCATGACCGGCACCGCGATCACCGAGGCGACCGAGTTCATGAAGATCTACAGGCTCGGCGTCGTGCAGATCCCGACGAACCGGCCGATGATCCGCAAGGACCACAACGACCAGGTCTTCAAGACCAAGGAAGGGAAGTGGACCGCGGTCGTCGACGAGATCGTCGCGCGCCACGCGAGGGGCCAGCCGGTGCTCGTCGGCACGATCTCGGTCGAGGTCTCCGAGCTGCTGAGCGAGCGGCTCAAGCGGCGCGGCATCAAGCACACGGTCCTCAACGCCAAGCCCGAGCACGCCGAGCGCGAGGGCGAGATCGTCGCCGGGGCGGGCCGGCTCGGCGCCGTCACGATCGCGACGAACATGGCCGGCCGCGGCGTCGACATCAAGCTCGGCGGCAGCCCCGAGCACCTCGTCCGCCTCGAGCTGGCCAAGCTGGGGCTCAGGCCGGGCGACCCCGACTACGAGGAGCACGAGGCGCGGCTGCTGCCCGAGATCGAGCGCCAGTGCGCCGAGGAGCGCGAGAAGGTCGTCGAGGCCGGCGGCCTCTGCATCATCGGCACCGAGCGGCACGAGTCGCGCCGGATCGACAACCAGCTGCGCGGCCGCGCCGGCCGCCAGGGCGACCCGGGCGAGTCGCGCTTCTACCTCTCGGCCGAGGACGACCTCGTGCGCCTGTTCGCCGGCGAGCGGATCTACAAGATCCTCGACCGCTTCGGCACCGTCGACGAGGAGGGCAAGGAGGAGCCGATCGAGGCGGGCCTGCTCTCCAAGCAGATCGAGAAGGCGCAGAAGAAGGTCGAGGAGCAGAACTTCCTCATCCGCAAGCGCGTGCTCGAGTACGACGACGTCATGAACGAGCAGCGGCGCGTCATCTACGCCTACCGCGACGAGGTGCTCGAGGGTCGCGACATGGGCGAGGACGCGCGCGAGGAGATCGGCAAGCTGCTCGCCCGCATCGTCGAGGAGTTCACGCCCGGCGACTACATCGAGGACTGGGACCTCGAGGGCCTGTTCGCGCGCGTCGGCGAGATATTCACGCCCTCGTTCTCGCTCGAGGACATCAACCCCGACGAGATCGAGCGCGAGGAGCTCACGCGCCGCCTGACCGAGGACGCGCTCGCCCGCTACGACGAGCGCGAGGAGGAGCTCGGCGCCGAGATCATGCGGACGCTCGAGCGCTTCCTGCTGCTGCAGATCATCGACCAGCGCTGGCAGGAGCACCTCTACGACATGGACTACCTGCGCGAGGGGATCCACCTGCGCGGGTTCGCCCAGATCGAGCCGATCGTCGCCTACAAGAACGAGGGCTTCGCGCTCTTCCAGGACCTCATGAACACGATCTGGTCCGACTTCGCGCGGATGATCTACAACGTCGAGGTCCAGATCGACGCCGGCCAGCAGGAGGCGGCGCAGGAGGCGATACCGCGGGCGCCGATGCGCAACAGCTCCGCGACGAGCGGCGGCCTCACCTACTCGGGCTCGGCCTCCAGCACGCTGACCCCGTACGCGGCGCTGGCGACCGACCCCGACCAGGCCGCGCTCGCCGCCGCCGGCCAGCCGGCCGAGCCCGAGCCGGAGCGGCCGAGGGTCGAGCAGCGCCGCGTCGACGCGGTCGACCAGATCGGCCGCAACGACCCCTGCTGGTGCGGCTCCGGCAGGAAGTACAAGAAGTGCCATGGCGCCAGCTGATGCTGGCTTCCATGGCACATGCGGGTCGCTTCGACGGGCCGCGGCGCGGCCGGCCTGACGCCGCGCCCGCGCCCCGCTGAGCTAGCCTGAGCAGCGACATGGCGACGCCGACCGCCGCATCCTCGGACGCGAGCCCGCAGCGGCTCGCCGCGATCCGCGAGCAGCTCGCGCAGCTGACCGCCTACCTCGACCCGCCGAGGCTCGAGGCGCGCGTCGCCGAGCTCGAGCGGGAGATGGGCGCCCCCGGCTTCTGGGACGACCAGGAGCGGGCGGCCGCGATCAGCGCCGAGCACGCCCGCGCCGCGCGCAAGCTCGAGGCCTACCGGGCGCTCGCGCGCGACGTCGAGGACCTCGAGCCGCTCGCCGAGATGGCCCAGGAGGACCCCGACCTCGCCGGCGAGCTCGGCGAGCAGATCGCCAGCGTCGAGGGGCGCCTGGCCCAGCTGGAGGAGGAGCGGCTCTTCTCCGGCAGGTACGACGCCGGCGACGCGCTCGTCACCGTCAACGCCGGCGCAGGCGGCACCGACGCCCAGGACTGGGCGGAGATGGTGCTGCGGATGCAGATGCGCTGGGCGGAGAAGCGCGGATTCGAGGTCGAGCTGCTGGAGGCCAGCCCCGGCGAGGAGGCCGGCATCAAGTCGGCGACCTTCCGCGTCAGGGGCGAGAACGCCTACGGCCTCTACAGCGCCGAGAAGGGCGTCCACCGGCTCGTGCGGCTGAGCCCGTTCGACTCGGCCCACCGCCGCCAGACGAGCTTCGCCGGCGTCGAGGTCGCGCCGGTCGTCGAGGACACCGGCGAGATCGAGATCGACGAGGATGACCTCCAGGTCGACACCTACCGCGCCAGCGGCGCCGGCGGCCAGCACGTCAACAAGACCGACTCGGCGGTCCGCATCACCCACAAGCCGACCGGCATCGTCGTGCAGTGCCAGAACGAGCGGTCGCAGTCGTCCAACCGCGCGACCGCGATGGCGATGCTGCGCGCCAAGCTCGCCGAGCTGGAGGAGCGCAAGCGCCAGGAGGAGATCGCGCGCGAGAAGGGGGAGGCGCAGGACGTCAACTTCGGCTCGCAGATCCGCTCCTACGTCCTGCACCCGTACACGATGGTCAAGGACCACCGCACCGACTTCGAGATGGGCGACGCCAACCGGGTGCTCGACGGCGACCTGGACGGCTTCGTCCGGGCCTACCTGCTCCACGCCGCCAACAGGTCGTAGATCGCCGCCCCAGCGCGCCGCCGGCGCGCGCGACCGTCCCCCGCCACCGCCCATGCCCGCAGCTGACCGCCCCGCCTCCGGCCTGCCGGCCGACCGCAAGGAGCGCGTGCGCGTCGCGCCGCAGCTCGACGGCGCCGCGCTCGACGAGCTCGTCGCGCGCGCGCTCGCCGAGGACGTCGGCGACGGCGACGCGACGGCGGAGGTGACCGTCCCCGCCGACGCGCGCGCCGTCGCGCGCATCCGCCAGAAGGCGCCCGGCGTCGTCTACGGCCTCGACCTCGCCGAGCGGGCCTTCCGCGCGCTGGACCCGGCGGTCGAGCTCGTCCGCCGCGTCGAGGAGGGCGTCTGGCGCGAGGCGGGGCCGGTGCTGGAGGCGCGCGGCAACGCCCGCGCGCTGCTGACGGCCGAGCGGACCGCGCTCAACTTCCTCGGCCGGCTGTCGGGCGTCGCGACGCTGACGGCGCGCTGCGTGCGGGCGCTGGCGGGCACGCGGACGGTCGTCCTCGACACGCGCAAGACGACGCCGGGGCTGCGGATGGTCGAGAAGGCGGCCGTCTACGCCGGCGGCGGCGTCAACCACCGCATCGGCCTGTTCGACGAGATCCTCATCAAGGAGAACCACGCGGCCGCCGCCGGCGGCGTGGGGGAGGCGGTCCGGCGCGCGCGCGCCGCGCGGCCCGACCTGCCGATCGAGGTCGAGGTGCGCGACCTCGACGAGCTCGAGGAGGCGCTGGCGGCCGGCGCGCGCCGGATCATGCTCGACAACATGGACCTCGCGACGATGCGCGAGGCGGTGCGGCGGACCGCCGGCCGCGCGTCGCTGGAGGCCAGCGGCGGCGTGACGCTCGAGCGGCTGCGGGAGATCGCCGCGACGGGCGTAGACTTCGTATCGATCGGGGCGTTGACGCACTCGGCCCCGGCACTGGACCTGTCCCTCCTCTTGGAGACCGTCACATGAGCCTCCCCATGGTGCAAACACCAAGTGCGACCTCCGGCCCGCCGTCCGCGCCGCTGATGCTGGAGAACATCCCGGCCCTGCAGGCGGAGGTGCGCGCGCTCGCCGACGAGCGCGGCGCCGTGATCCTCGCGCACAACTACCAGCTGCCCGAGATCCAGGACGTCGCCGACTACGTCGGCGACTCGCTGGGCCTCTCCCAGCAGGCGGCGAAGACCGACGCGGACACGATCGTCTTCTGCGGCGTCCACTTCATGGCCGAGACGGCCTCGATCCTGTCGCCCGAGAAGACGGTGCTCATCCCCGACGTGGAGGCCGGCTGCTCGCTGGCCGCCTCGATCACGGCCGAGCAGCTGCGGGCCTGGAAGGCGAGGCACCCGGGGGCGATCGTCGTCATGTACGTCAACACGACCGCCGAGGTCAAGGCCGAGACCGACTACTGCGTCACGTCGTCCAACGCCGTCAGGGTCGTGCAGCACATCCTCGACGAGCACGGCCCCGACGTCGAGATCCTGTTCGGGCCCGACATGTTCCTCGGCGCCTACGTCGAGAAGCGGATCGGCCGGCGGATGCACGTGTGGGACGGCGAGTGCCACGTCCATGCGGGGATCCGGCCCGACGACATCGCGGCGGTGCGGGCCGCCCACCCGAACGCCGACTTCCTCATCCACCCCGAGTGCGGCTGCTCGACGAGCGTGATGGAGTACGTCGCCGCCGGGGACGTCGACGCGAGGGGCGTCCACATGCTCTCGACGGGCGGGATGCTGAGGTACGCGGAGGCCAACCGCGGCTCCGAGAGGCCGGTCATCGTCGCGACCGAGACGGGGATGCTCCACCCGCTGCGCGAGGCGGCGCCCGACCTCGACTTCATCGCGGCCAACGAGCGCGCCAGCTGCGCCTACATGAAGATGATCACGCTGCCGAAGCTGCGCGACGCGCTGCGCGAGAACCGCACGGAGGTCAAGGTCCCGGAGGAGATCGCCGCCCGCGCCCGCGTGCCGATCGAGCGGATGGTCGCCATCAACGCCTGACGAGGGCGGCCAGCAGGCGCAGCAGCTCGCGCCGCTCCTGCGCGGCGAGCGGCGCGAGCAGGCGCTCCTGCGCCGCGCGCACGCGTGCGTCGAGCGCGGCGAGCCTGCGCGACCCGGCGGGCGTGAGCGCGACGACGTTGCGCCGCCGGTCGGCCGCGTCGCGCGTGCGCTCCACCGCGCCGGCGGCCTCGAGCTCGCCGACGACGGCGGCCATGTCGCTGCGATCGATCCCGAGCCGCCGGCCGAGCTCGGCCTGGCTCGCCGGGCCGCGCTCGTCGAGCGCGACGAGCACGGCGTAGTGGTGCCGGCGCGCGTCCGCCTGCGCGAGCGCCGCGTGGACCTCCGCGTTCGCGGCGCGGGCGGCGCGGTTGAGCAGCCAGCTCGGCAGCTGCTGGAGGCGGCGGGGGGCGTCGTCCATCGGCGCGCCAGCTTAGCCGTCGGCGCGGGCGACGCCTGCTGCTATGGTTGGGGCGACCAACGTTGGTAATGCCAACCATTTGGATCGGAGGCACGCCATGACCACGACCACCGCGACGACCGCGTGCGGCGCCGCCGGCGCGGCGCCCGCCGCCGGGAGCGAGGCCGACCGCCGCGCGCTCGAGGCGCTCGTGGGCCGGCTCGGCCGCTGGCTGGACGACGGCGCCCCGGCGGCCGCCGCGCGGTCGCTGTTCACGCCCGACGTCGTCGTCCGCACGGCGGGCGGGCGCGCGGAGGGGCTCGACGCCGTCGTCGCGCAGGCGGCCCGCAACCACCGGGTCCCGACGCAGCACCTCATCGCGAACCCGCTCGTCGCGCTCGACGGCGACCGCGCGACGATCGACGCGAACCTGCTCGTCGCGTTCGCGCGCGCGGAGGGGACGGAGCTGCTCGGCGAGCGCTACGCGCTCGAGGCGCGGCGCACCGGCGACGGCTGGCGGCTGGCGCGCGTCGCGGCGACGCCGGTGTGGCGGCGCTGACGGCGCCCCGCGTCAGCCGCGCGCCGGGCGGCCGGGCGCGAGCAGGTCGATGCCGCGCTCGGCCGCGGCCCGGACCGCCCTCAGCGCGGTGCGCTTGCGCTCGAACTCCGCCGGCGTGTAGCAGTGGACGTCGGCCGGGGCGCCCATCTCGGCCGCGTCCCACAGCATCCCCGCCTGGTAGACGCGCTCCAGCCACGGCACGCCGTCGAACCAGCGCGACACGAGCACGACGATCCACTCCGGGCCCCGCTCGCGCTGCGGCAGCGCGCCGTGGGCGTCGTCGACGCGCGCCCCGCCCACGAGCGCCCGCTCGATCGGCCAGCGGTCGCCGACGCGGGCGACGTAGCGGCGCAGCTCGGGCAGGTTGAGGCCGGTGAGATCGCTCGGCACGCGACGATTGTCCCCGCTTTCGCGGGACCGACGCAACGCGGCCGCCCGCCGTCAGGCGAAGTCGCCGACGGCGTGCGGGCCGACGCAGGCGACCGCGAGCTCGTCGTCGATACCCCTCGCGACCGCGACGACGTCCTCGTAGGCGACCGCGTCGAGCGCGGCGATCGCCGCGTCCGGGTCGACCGGCTCGCCGAAGACGATCGCCTGCTGGGCGGCGTGACGGGCGACCGCGTTCGTGTTCTCGAACGCGAGCACGCGCGCGCCCGCGGCGTAGGCGCGGGCCCGCTCGACCTCCTCGCGCGTCGGCCCCTGCTCGCGCAGCTCGCGCACGATCTCGCGCATGCGCGCGTAGGCCTCCACGCACTTGGCGGAGTCCAGCCCGGCCGACAGCTGCAGCACCGGGATGTCGGCGAAGGCGTGCGCGAGCGCGTAGACCGAGTAGGCGAGGCCGCGCTGCTCGCGGATCTCGTCGAACAGGCGCGAGCCCATCGAGCCGCCGAGCAGCGTCGCGTAGATCGCCAGCGCCGCCCGCTGGGCGCGGTCGGCCGGGTCGATCTGCGGCCGGTACATCATCCGCAGGTGCGACTGGTTGGAGTCGCGCTGCTCGACGAGCGTGCGCGCCTGCAGCGGCGGCGCCGGCTCGTACGGGTCGGGCGCCGGCAGCGCCGGGAAGCGGGAGAAGAGGGCGTCGAGCGCGCCGTCGTCGGGCAGGTGGGCGAGGTTGCCGACGATGAAGGCTCCGCCCCGCTCGCCGGACCAGCGGCGCTCGCGGAAGGCGATCACGCCGTCGCGGGTGAAGCGGTCGCGCAGGTGCTCGACCGGCCCGAGCACCGGCCGCCCGAGCGGGTGGTCGCCGAAGGCGGCGCGGTCGATCAGGTGCTCGGCCACGACCGACGGCTGGTCGTTGGCGCGCGCGATCTCCTGGACGACGACGCCGCGCTCGCGGTCGAGCTCGGCCGGGTCGATCCGCGGGCGGCCGACGAAGTCGGTCAGCAGGTCGATCGCCTCCAGCGCCTTCTCGGCGCGCACCGTGATGTGGAAGGCGACGAGGTCGTGGCTCGTGTACGCGTTCAGCTGCGCGCCGATCCGCTCGGCCGTGCCGTTGACCGCTCTGTAGTCCGCGTAGGTCTCGCCGCCCTTGAAGACGAGGTGCTCGAGGAAGTGGGCCATCCCGTTCTCCTCGGGCCGCTCGGTGCGGGCGCCGGCGTCGAAGGCGACGAGCGCGGTCACGGCGCGGGTGCCGTCGAGCTGGACGCGGTGGATCGGGAGGCCGTTCGGCGCGGTGGAGACGGAGATCGCGGTCATGGCTCGACCATAGCGGGCGCGCCCCCGCGCATTATGAAAAGCCCTGCAAAGCGGCTTGCAACGGGGCCGTCACGGTGGCCGCCGCGGCCGGCCGCCCGCTACCCTCGGACGCCGATGGCCATCTCCCTCCGCAGAGCCGGCGCCGGCCGCCGTCGCGCATCGGCCGCGCGCCCCGCGCAGGCCGCCCAGCCCGCCGCCCCGCGCGGCGGGGTGCCCGTGATCGACTTCCGCGCCGTCGACAAGCGCTACGACGTCGGCGCGATCGGCCTCGACCAGGCGAGCTTCGCGATCCGGCGCGGCGAGTTCGTCTTCCTCGTCGGCTCGACCGGCTCGGGCAAGTCGACGATCATGCGCCTGCTCATCAAGGAGATCGAGCCCGACGGCGGCGTGATCCGCGTCGCCGGCCGCGACCTCGCCACGATCACGCGCCGCAAGGTCCCGTACTACCGGCGCAACATCGGCGTCGTCTTCCAGGACTTCAAGCTGCTGCCGAACCGGACCGTGTACGACAACGTCGCGTACGCGCTCCAGGTGACCGGCCACTCGCGCAAGGACATCCGCGCCAAGGTGCCGGACATCCTGCGCCTCACGGGCCTGTCGACGAAGCTGCACAACTACCCCGACCAGCTGTCCGGCGGCGAGCAGCAGCGCGTCGCGATCGCGCGCGCCTTCGTCAACCACCCGCCGCTGCTGCTGGCCGACGAGCCGACCGGCAACCTCGACCCCGAGACGTCGATCGGCATCATGCAGCTGCTCTACCGCATCAACCGGACCGGCACGACCGTGCTCGTCGCCACCCACGACCACCAGATGGTCAACAAGATGCGGCGGCGCGTGATCGAGCTGTCGAGGGGCAGGATCGTCCGCGACGAGGCCGGCGGCCTCTACGCGCGCGACGAGTCGACGCGCGAGTTCGCCGCGCGGCTGCGCGACGACGCCCCCGTGGCGCCCGAGACGATGGCCGTCGAGGCCGCCCGCCTGCGCGAGCGCCGCGCGCCCGACGGCGACGCCGCGCGCGCCTCCCGTCCCGCCGAGCCGACCCCGACGCGCACGTGAAGCTCGGCTTCTTCCTCCGCGAGGCGCTGCGCTCGCTGCGCCGCAACGCCGCCCCGAGCTTCGCGGCGCTCGCGACCGTGCTGCTGACGATGCTCGTGATCGGCGTCTTCATCCCGATCGTCCAGGCGACGACCGGCGCCGCCGACGACGTGCGCAGGCGCGTGCTCGTCGACGTCTACCTCAGGACCGACGCGACCGACGCCGACGTCGCGCGCGTGAGGGAGCTGCTCGCCGGCACGACGAACGTCAAGCGGGTCGAGTTCATCTCCAAGGAGGAGGCGCTCGCGCAGCAGCGCGAGAAGGACCCGGAGGCGTACGCGCTGCTGGGCTCCAACCCGCTGCCGCACACGTTCCGGATCACGCCCGAGGACCCCGACCAGGTGCTCGCGATCAAGTCCGAGCTGGCGCCGCAGGCGGCCGGCGGCGGGCGGGCCCCGATCGACGCCGCGATCGACGAGGTGCGCGACCGCCGCGAGGACACGACGAAGATCCTCCAGGTGACGAAGTTCGTGCGGCTCATGGCCGGCACGCTCGCGGTGCTGCTGATCGCCGCCTCGATCTTCCTGATCGCGAACACGATCCGGCTGTCGCTGTACGCGCGCCGGCGCGAGGTCGAGGTGATGAAGCTCGTCGGCGCGACCGACTGGTTCATCCGCTGGCCGTTCGTGATCGAGGGCGTGATCGTCGGCGCGCTCGGCACGCTGCTGGCGGTCCTGCTGCTCGCGATCGGCAAGATCGCCGTGATCGACCCGCTCGCGAGCGACTTCGCGCTCATCGCCGCGCCCGAGACGATGAGCTTCGGCGCGCTCGTCGCGGTGATGATGGTCGGCGGCGTCGCGATCTCGGCGATCGGCTCGGGCGTCTCGCTGCGGCGCTTCCTCCGGGTCTAGGTGGCGGGGCGGGCGGAGCGTTAAGCCGCCCGAAAACCCGCTCGGTACGCTGCATCCGTGAACCGACGTCGATCGCGCCTTCCCAGCCTGCTCGCGGGCGGTGCGCTCGCGATCGTCATCCTCTGCGTCGGCATCTGGCTCGGCGGGCACAGCAGCGTGCTGCCGGAGCCGATCCGCAGCGCCTTCGTCGGCGACGACCAGGCGCGGCTCATGCAGGAGGCGCTCGACGTCATCGACGCCGCCTACTACCGCGAGGTCGATCGCGACAAGCTGCTCGACGAGGGGATCGCGGGCGCCGTCTCCAGCCTCGACGACCGCTTCTCGCACTACTTCGACCCGAGGACCTACGAGCGCTTCAAGCACGTCACGAACCCGAGCTTCAGCGGCATCGGCGTGACCGTCCAGGGCGACCCGAAGGGGCTGCGGATCGCCCAGGTGCTCGACGACTCGCCCGCCCAGCGGGCCGGCCTGCGCAAGGGCGACCGGATCGTCGCCGTCGGCAGGCGCACGCTCGCCGGCCACCCCTCCAGCTACGCGGTCGGGCTCATCAAGGGCGCGCCCGGCACGCGCGTCGAGCTCACGTTCGAGCGCGACGGCAGGCGGTTCGTCAAGACGCTCGAGCGGGCCGAGATCCGCGAGCCGGTCGTGGACGAGCGCATGGTGCGCACGAGATCGGGCAGGTTCGGCCACGTGGCGTACACGAGCTTCACGACCGAGTCGAGCGAGCAGGTGCGCAACGCCGTCGAGCGGCTGCTCGCCCGGGGCGCCGACGGGATCGTGCTCGACCTGCGCGGCAACGGCGGCGGCCTGCTGACCGAGGCCGTCGACGTCGCCTCGATCTTCATCCCCGACGGCACGATCGTCTCGACCGACGGCCGCGCCCGCGACCGCCACGTCTACACCGCCAGCGGCGGCGCGATCGACCCCGACGTGCCCGTCGTCGCGCTCGTCGACCACGACACCGCCTCGGCGGCCGAGATCGTCGCCGGCGCGCTGCAGGATCGCGGCCGCGCCCGCGTCGTCGGCACCCGCACGTACGGCAAGGGCGTCTTCCAGGAGGTGCGCGAGCTCTCCAACGGCGGCGCCCTCGACATCACCGTCGGCCAGTACTTCCTGCCGAGCGGCAGGAACATCGGCGGCAGGGGCGTCGGCCCGGGTCGCGGCATCCAGCCCGACGTGCGCGCCGCCGACGACCCCAGGACCAGACGCGACGAGGCGCTCGACGCCGCGCTGCGGGCGCTCGCCGCCGAGGCGCGGTGAGCGCGCGCGGCCGCAAGCGCGCCGCCGCCCGGGGCGGGCGGCCGCCGCGGGCGCGCGGCCGGCCCGTCGACGACGACCGCGGCCGCGACCGCGCGCGCCAGCCGCCGGCCGACGAGCTCGTCGCCCTCCTC
>ERZ777003.3946-NODE-3946-length-13262-cov-4.637011_pt1 | contig 13262 bp, 9 predicted proteins | sample MGYA00374956_ERZ777003 | MGnify/ENA primary metagenome ERZ777003 (study PRJEB29302, sample SAMN06268252) | bioreactor metagenome | isolation source: Joint BioEnergy Institute, California, USA | place: USA:Joint BioEnergy Institute, California, USA | collected... | reverse complement strand
ATGGACGGTGCGGGCGCCGGCGGGACGGGTTGTTGCTGACGTCGGTGGGAGCGCCTGCGCCGGGGCAGGCCCTTGTAGGTGTCGGACTCCGCGGAAGCCTCGGCAGCGGGCCGCGCGGTGGAGTCGGGGGCGGCCGGGGCCGCGGCCGGAGCGGTCCCGGAGGGGGCGGGGGACGCCGTCACGGAAGGTGCCTCCAGTTCCGCGGGGGCGGGGCGGGTGCGTTCGACCGTGATCTCGGGCGGGGTCGCCGGAGAGGTGTCGATCGCCTCGGGCGGGAACACGACGATCGCCTGGGTTCCGTTGTAGGGGGAGGGCCGCAGGGTGACCTTCAGGTTGTGCCGCTGGGCGATGGTGGCGACCACGATCAGCCCGAGCTGGGAGTCCTCGCGCATGTCGGCGAGGTTGAAGCGCCAGGAGGAGCCGCTGAGCAGCTCGTTGGCGGCGGCGTAGCCCTCGGGGAGCATGCCCAGGCCCCGGTCCTCGATCTCCAGCGCGTAGCTGCCGTGGGGCAGCGCCTCGCCGCGCACCGTCACCGTGGTGCTGGGCGGGGAGAAGGAGGCGGCGTTCTCCAGCAGCTCCGCCAGCAGGCGCACGCTGTCGGAGGCGACCGCCCCCTTGAGCCGCACGGTGGGCATCGGCAGCAGCTTGACCCGGGAGTAGTCCTCGATCTCGCTGGAGGCGGCGCGCGCCGCCTGGGCCAGGGACAGCGGCTCGCCCGCCTTGCGGGAGGGCCGGTCGTCGGTGAGCAGCATCAGGTTCTCGGCGTTGCGCCGCATCTGGGTGCTCAGGTGGTCGATCCGGAACAGCGACTCCAGCACCTTCGGGTCGGTCTCGGACTGCTCCAGCGTGTCCAGCAGGCTGAGCTGGCGGTGCACCAGGGTCTGGGCGCGCCGCGCGATGTTGCGGAAGACGTTGCGCACGCCCTCGCGCAGCTTCGCCTCCTGGGTGGCGGAGTCCACGGCCGCGCGCTGCGCGGTGTTGAACGCCTTGGTGACCTGTCCGATCTCGTCGTCGACGTCGACGGGGATGAGCGGGGCGTCGGTGTCGACGTCCACCTTCTCCCCGGCCCGCAGCCGGGCGGTGATCCTGGGCAGGCGGTGGTTGGCGTAGTCCAGGGTGGCCTGGCGCAGCGCGCCGAGCCGCCGGTTGAGCCAGGTGACGGTCCGCGAGCTGTAGAGCACGGAGGCCACGACCACGGCCAGGGTCACGGTGCTGAGCGCCGCGATGAGGAGGGTGAGTTGCAGGGCGTCGGCCCGGCTCTGCTCGGTGATGTCGGCGATGCGGCTCTCCGTGAGGTCCTGGAAGGACTCGTCCAGCATGCTCCGGGAGGAGTTCCACAGCTCGATGTCGACAGGAGGGTCGTCGGTGGCGGCGCCGGCGCGGATCGCCTCGTTCTCCAGCGACTGCACGGTGCGGAACTGGGCGCTGCCGATGACCTCGTCGTAGACGGCCCGGTCCGGGCCGGTCAGCTCGGGGGCGATCTGGGTGTACAGGAAGCGCTGGGCGCCGACCGCGGCCGCGAAGTCGATGTGGTCGGCGGTGCTGAAGGTACCGGAGATGCCGCTGTAGGTCAGCACCCCGTCCTCCTGGGAGAGCAGCTCGCGCGCCCGGATCAGGGAGGTGAGGCTGCGCATGTGGTGGGCCTGGTCGGCGTCGACCAGCTTCTCCTGGATGTCCCACAGTTGCAGGCCGGCCTCGATCGCCTCGTTGTAGGTGGAGACGGCGCCGTCCCGGGTGGGGGTGGAGGTGTCGAGGACGTCGCGGTGCGGCTGGATCACGGTCAGCGTGCTGAGGAACCGGTCGATGCGGTCGCGGGTCTCCTCGGGGAAGGAGAGCAGTCCGCTCTCCTCGATCTGGGCGCGGAAGTCGGCGACGGCCGTGTCGGTGGCCGCGCGGTCCTCCCGCAACTGCGTGGTGGGGACGCGGTTGTCGCTGCCGGACTCCCGGAGGGCCAGGTACTCCATCGTGGACTGGCGTTCCGCCTGCAGCGCGGAGATGACCTCCAGCGCGGGGACCCCCGCCTCCTCGACGAACGTGGTCCCCCGTTGGAGGACGATCAGGTCGTTCACCGGGGTGACGGTGACGCCGACCCAGAGGACCAGCAGGGCACTGCTCGGGATGAGGGCCAGCGCGAGGAGACGTGAACGGATGGTGCCGCGCTGTTCGGCGGACAGAAGGCGTAGCCAGCGGAGGGGGCGGCGCTGCTCTTTCGTCATGGACTCGCTCTGAGTGCGGATGAATTGAAGGGGTGGCTGCACTGAGGACAAGCGGGATGCGGCCCGCCTGCCCCCGAAACGGAAGGCCCGTCTGAGCTCTCTGAGCTAACCGTTAACGGCGGAATAAGGCAAGTCTGGTTTAGGAGATGGGTCACTACTGTCGGTGATCCTCGTCACCTGACGATCCCCGACAAGTGGTGCATTGTTCCGCAAAGATCGCCCGCTGTCTCCTGTCGTCCGGGAGCTACCGCCGAATTGTCACCAAGCCGTGCCCGTTCCCGCGGCCCCGGAGCCGGACCGGGCCCGGGGCGGGGCGCGTGCGGGAGGGGCGGAGCGTCGCGCCGCCGCGGGCGGCGGGGTGTCCCACCGTACCCGCCGCCCCGGGCGCCCGAACGGCGGGCGGCCCGGCACGCGCTCCCGGGCCGCCCGGCATCCCGCCCTTCGCCGGAGCCGCGCGGCCGCGCCCGTTGTCCGCGACCGGCCGGGCCCGGCCGGACTAGAAAAAGTGATATCACAATGCTAGATTCAAGTCATCACCATGACAGTGAAAGGACGCAGTGATGAACCAGGAAGCCGTCTCCGCGGTGGAGATGCCCGAGCCCCGGGTGCGGGAGCGCGTCACCGACGGCCTGCCGGGCCTGCCGATGGTCCTCCTCGCCCTGGCCGTGCTGCTGGCCGGTGCGGCCGCGGCCGGCCTGGGCCTCTACACGGGGGCCGGCACCGGCATGGACGCGGGCGCGGTGGCCCTGACCGTCGCGGGCCTGCTGCTGGTCCTGCTCGGGCTCCTCCTCGCCTGCGGGCTGACGATCGTCGCCCCCAACGAGGCGCGGGTCGTCCAGTTCTTCGGCCGCTACACCGGCACCGTCCGCACCGACGGGCTGCGCTGGGTCAACCCGCTCAGCACCCGCAAGCCGGTCTCCACCCGCATCCGCAACCACGAGACCGCCGTCATGAAGGTCAACGACGCCGACGGCAGCCCCATCGAGATCGCCGCCGTCGTGGTCTGGCAGGTCCGCGACACCGCCCGCGCGGTCTTCGAGGTCGACGACTTCGTCCGCTTCGTCGGCACCCAGACCGAGGCGGCCGTCCGGCACATCGCCAACAACTACCCCTACGACAACCACGACGGCACCGACCGGCTGTCCCTGCGCGACAACGCCGACGAGATCACCGAGAAGCTCTCCGCCGAGATCGCCGAGCGCGTGGAGTCGGCGGGCGTGCGCATCATCGAGTCGCGGCTGACCCACCTGGCCTACGCCCCGGAGATCGCCCAGGCGATGCTCCAGCGCCAGCAGGCGGGCGCGATCATCGCCGCGCGCCAGCGCATCGTCGAGGGCGCGGTCGGCATGGTGGACCTGGCGCTCAACCGCCTGGCCGAGCAGGACGTGGTGGACCTCGACGAGGAGCGCAAGGCCGCCATGGTGAGCAACCTGCTCGTGGTGCTGTGCGCCGACCGCGCCACCCAGCCGGTCGTCAACACGGGAACGCTCTACTCGTAAGGTTGTCCGGTGGCAAGTGAGCGCAAGAAGATCCTGCTCCGGCTCGACCCAGCGGTGTACGACGCGCTCGCCCGATGGGCCGGCGACGAGCTGCGCAGCACCAACGCCCAGATCGAGTTCCTGCTGCGCCGCGCGCTGACCGAGGCGGGCCGCATGCCCGAGCGGGCCGGGGCCCTCCCCCGGCGGGGCCGCCCCCGCAAGAAGCAGGACGCCTCCCAGCCGCCGCCACCCGCCGACGACCCCCGCCCCTGAGCCCGAAGACCCCGCCCGGCCCCCGCCCGGCCCCCGTGCCCGGCGGGGTCCGGGCGTGTGCGGCGCCGGTCGGCCGCCGACCGCCCCGCGGTGATGTCTGTCACAGGAGGAGGCGGGCGCGACTCCGCGGACGCGCCGCATCCCGCGACTCCGCAGTGTGTCCGAACCGCTCCGCAGGGTGTGGGAAAACGGGGGCGGGAGGCGGCCGAAACGGCGAGCGCCAGGGTCCAAAGTCCCGAAGGGCGGCGGAACAGTACCCGCCCGGAAAAAGCCCCACGGCCCCCTCGGAGCCCCCCGGTGAAACCCGCATGAAGCGACGGTTTAAAGTGTTCCCGAAATGCTGTCCTGCCAGGTGACAGGGGCATCGAAGGAATTTTTCCATCCATTCTCCAGAGTTGGAAGAAATGGATTGTCCATGTTTTTCGGTCTCCTTCCGTGTTTTTGTGGAAATACGCGGAAGTGGCGCCGGGAAACTTCTGGCAGGGGGGAACAGGAGGGAAGAGCGTTATGACCGTCATGGCGACCCGCGAACCGCCCCGCCCCGACGCCCGGATCGTCAGCCAGGTCCAGCGGCTCTGCGAGGACCTGCTGGCCCAGCCCGAGGTCCTGGCCGAGCACCTCTACGACCACCTGTTCCGGCTCCTGCCGGGCTGCCGGGAGCTGTTCCCCGCCGACATGGGGGTCCAGCACGTCCGGATGGCCCAGGTGCTCGTCCAGGTCGTCCGCCACCTCGACAAGCCCGACGACGACACCTGGCAGCGCCTGCGCGAGCTCGGCGCCTACCACTACGTCCGGTGGGGGCTGGGGCTCGAGGAGTACCGCTGCGTGGGCCACGCCCTGATCGAGGCGGCCCGCGACATCTCCCTGGAGTGGGTGCCCTCGGTGGGCTCGGCGTGGGTCACGGTCTACGAGTGGATCGTCTCCGCCATGCTCAGCGGGGCGGAGGAGGCCGCCCGCAGCCCCGAACGGCACCGGAGCGGGTATCCGGCCGCGCGCGGCAGGCATGCCGGTCCTCGTTCGGGTGAGGGGAGTGGTAAACCTACAGTGGCTTCTTGATTGGGCGGTCTTCTCCGCGCCCCCGCCGAGGGTGGGCGCGGATGTCCCTGATTCCCGGTTCTTCCGTGCCTCCGGGGTGCGGGGGCGGACCGTGCTGAGCGAGGGGTGGATCGCGCACGGTAAGGGGCCGTTGTGAGTACGGGGGCGAGGCGCTGGTGCCGTCGGCCGGCCCCGTGCGTCTGTTCAGCGACGAGGAGCCGCGATGAGCGAGAACACCACCACCGAGGAGCAGGTCGGCTTCGCCGATCTGGGACTGCGCGCGGAACTGCTGGGAGAGCTGGTCGACCTCGGCTACGAGGAGCCCACGGCGATCCAGCGGGAGGCGATCCCGCCCCTGCTGGAGGGCCACGACCTGCTCGGGCAGGCCGCCACGGGGACCGGCAAGACCGCCGCCTTCGCCCTGCCGATCCTGCAGAAGCTGCCCGACGGCGACCGGGGGGAGGCGCCCTCGGCGCTCGTCCTGGTGCCCACCCGCGAGCTCGCCCTGCAAGTGTCGGAGGCGCTGCACCGCTACGGCCGCGGCATCGGCGCCCGGGTGCTGCCGATCTACGGCGGCCAGCCCATCGGGCGGCAGTTGCGGGCCCTGGAGCGCGGCGTCGACGTCGTCGTCGCCACCCCGGGGCGGGCCCTGGACCACATCGGCCGGGGCACGCTCGTCCTGGACGACGTGCGGATGGTCGTCCTGGACGAGGCCGACGAGATGCTCGACATGGGCTTCGCCGAGGACATCGAGGCGATCGTCGAACAGGTCCCCGCCGACCGCCAGATGGTGCTGTTCTCGGCGACCATGCCCGAGCGCATCGACGCCATCGCCCGCCGCCACCTCAACGACCCGGTGCGGGTGCGCATCGCCCGCGAGGTCCCCGCCCCCGGCGAGGAGCCGAAGGTCCGCCAGAACGCCTACGTGGTGGCGCGCCCCCACAAGCCCGCGGCGCTGGGGCGCGTGCTGGACGTGGAGGCGCCCACCGCCGCCCTGGTGTTCTGCCGCACCCGCGACGAGGTCGACCAGCTCACCGAGACCCTCAACGCCCGCGGCTACCGCGCCGAGGCCCTGCACGGCGGCATGAGCCAGGAGCAGCGCGACCGGGTCATGGCGCGGCTGCGCAACGGGACCGCCGACCTGCTCGTGGCCACCGACGTGGCCGCCCGCGGCCTCGACGTCGAGCACCTCACCCACGTGGTCAACTACAACGTGCCCCCGGCCGTCGAGACCTACGTGCACCGCATCGGCCGGGTGGGCCGGGCCGGACGCGAGGGCGTGGCGATCACCCTGGTGGAGCCGCGCGAGCACCGGATGCTCAAGACCATCCGGCGCGAGACCAACGGCCAGATCAGCGTCGAGAAGCTGCCGACCGTCGCCGACCTGCACGCCCGGCGCATGGAGCTGACCCGCGCCGCGCTGTACGAGAGCCTCGTCGGCGACGACGCCGACCTCGACTCCTTCCGCGTCGTGGTGGAGCCGCTCGCCGAGGAGTTCGACATCATGGAGATCGCGCTGGCCGCGGTGAAGCTGGCGCACGAGGCCAGCGGCGCCGTCACCGAGGAGGAGGAGATCCCCGAGCCCGTCATCCGCCCCGACCGGGGCGAGCGCCCGGGGCGCGGGCGGCGCACGGGCCGCGGCGAGCGGCGCGGACGGGGGCCGTCGGAGGGCATGACCCGCCTGTTCGTCGGCATCGGCCGCAACGCCCGGGTGCGCCCCCAGGACCTGGTGGGCGCGATCGCGGGGGAGACCGAGCTGAGCGGGCGCGACATCGGCGCGATCGAGATCGCCGACCGCTTCTCCCTGGTGGAGGTCCCCGAGGCCAGCGCCGACGCGGTGATCTCCGCGCTGAAGAACAGCACCGTCAAGGGCCGCCGCACCGTGGTGCGCCGCGAACGCTTCTGAACGCACGCCCCGCCCGGCGGAGCCGCCCGCAGGGCGCGGGCCGCCGGGCTCCCCCGGTGCCGGCGCCGGGCGATTGCCCAGGTCACCCCGGCCCGCCGCACGCCGCTGCCCCGGGCGCGGGGCGCGGCGGGCCGGAGCTGTTTTCGGAATTCCCGCCCGGAAATCCGGCTCCCGCGGACGCAAAGGGATTTTCCGGCACCGCCGGATTGTGTTCCGCATCGATCTGACAGTGGTGGCGGACGAGAAATCCTCGTAAACTTCCGTCAGTAACCGGAGCGGTGGGAAAGACGACTGCCAAAGCCTTCCGTCCGGATGACGACCGCGGTTGTCGGAGTGGTCTCGGGAACGGTGCGCGGTTTCGACCTGCGGCCCCGCAAGGGCGGCGGCGGGGCCGACGGCCTGACGCGGGGACTCCGCCGTCCGCGCCCGCCTCCGCCAGTGGGAATTCACCGGTTTTTCGACGGTGGGGGCACCGAAACGGCAGAACCCCGAGCCGTCGCAGAATCCGCCGAGGAGCCGAACCGCCACCATGCCCGCCCCGTCCCCCCGCACACGCAATTGCGTCCGGCGTTTTCTGACCTGGACCGGCGTGGGGATGCTGGCGGCCGGCGCGCTGGTCGGCGCGCTCGTCCCCCTGCTCTTCGGCTACGGCCTCGGGCGCTGGCCCCCCTGGCCGGCTGGCTGACGCTGCTGCAACTGCTGGAGCGGGTCCCCGAGGAGCAGCGCCAGGAGGCCGCCCGCCACCCCGTCCTGCTGGGCTGGTTCCTCGCCGCGGGGGCGGCGGGGATGACCGTGCTGGAGACGCCGCTGTGGCTGTTCGGCGCCGGACTCCCCGCCTCCGGGAGCACCCCCTGGCAGGCGGTGGGCTGGGCCGGGCTGGCCGCCTTGACCGGCGGCGCCGCCCTGGTGGCGGCGTTCGGGCGCAACCACCGCCCCCGGTGGGCCGGGGCGCCCCTGGCCGGACTGGCGTGCGGGACGGCGGCGGTGCTGCTGCTCGCCGCGGCGGGGTGGGCGGCCGCGGACCGGGCCCTGGTGTCGCACACCACCGCCGAGGCGGCCGCCTCCCGGCCGGTGCCCGCCACGGTCCGCAGGACCGCCTGGACGTGGCATCCCCCCGCGGGCACGCTCGTCCACCGGGTGCTGGGCACCGCCGTCGGCGCCGTGGCCGACGTCGGCGACGGAGTGGTCGCGCTGGACCCCGCCACCGGCCGGGAGGTCTGGCACTACCGCAGGCTCGGCGCCGAGGTGGACGCCAACGTCACCCCGGACGGCCGGACCGTCGTGCTCGCCTTCACCCTCCACGACCACCGCGGGGACTGGGACGCGCTGCTCACCCTCGACGCCGCCACCGGGCGGCCCCACGGCGACGCCCCGCTGCGCCTGGGCCGCCGGGACAACCGCGGACACGGCAGCGGCCGGCCGGGCCGCAGCGCCTCCGTCGACCTGCTCACCGCGGACGCGCGCATCCTGCTGGAGCAGGACGGCGGGGGCTGGCGACTCACCGCGCGCTCCCTGAGCACCGACGAACGGGTGTGGGAGGCCCCGCTGGCCCCCGAGTGCCTGGTCGACCGCCGCCCCAGCACCTGGATCCGCACGTTCCCCGACACGGTGGTGGTCGCCCAGCGCTGCCACGAGGAGCTGGACGCCACCGCCCACCCCGGGGCGCGCTGGCCGCGCAGCCCCCGCTCCGGCGCCGGACAGGAGCTGCGCGGCGGCGTCAACCGGCTCACGGCGTTCGACGCGGCAACGGGCGAGCAGCGGTGGCGCACCGAGCAGCCGGAGGACGGGCCGGTCGGCCCCAACCCGGAGATCAGCTACCACCGCAACGGCCCGCGCTCCCACCTGTACCCGGTCACCTCCGACGGCTCGGTGGTCGCCGTGGAGAAGTGGGGCTCCGACATCCGCTACCTGGTGGTGGACCGCGCGACCGGCGAGGTGCTGGCCGAGGACCTCGACCTCACCGGGCACGACCACAGCGCCCACTTCACCGCGGACTCGGTGTCGGTGGTGCGGATCGACGACGAGAACGGCGGGACGCTGGTGCACGAGCGGCGGGCACTGGACGGGCGGCTGTTGCAGAAAGCCGAGAGCAGGGCCCCGTTCCCGCACGTGCTCGCCGGAACCGAGTGGGTGGACCTGGAGGGGGCCGCCGTCATGGTGCACCTCAGCAGGGACGCCGCCGCCGAGGGCGGCTACGACGTCGGGGTGACGCCGTGGGACGACGCCTCCGCCCCGTTCACCCTGCAACTGGAGGACACGGTCCCGCTCACCGGGATCCTGCGGGTCCGCCTGCTGCCCGTCCCGGGAGCGCTCCTGGTCTTCGAGGACGTCTCCGACTCCCCCGACGGGGAACCGGAGCGGCCGGTCTTCGGGCTGTACTGAGCCGCAGGCGAGGCCCCGGGCCCCGGGGCCGCCGCGAGAGCCGCCGGGTGGGGAGGCCCGGCCGCGGCCGGGCACGTGCGGAGGGGAAATATCCTGCTCGCGCCACTGTTGTAGACCGGACGGCCGGAGGAGCCCCTCCGTCCCTCCCCCGCGACGAAAGGCCCGTACCGCCCATGGCAGTCCCGCTCTCCATCCTCGACCTCGCGCACATCGGCACGGGAGAAACGGCGGGCGACAGCCTGAGGGCCAGCGTCACCCTGGCCCAGTGCGCCGAGGAGTGGGGCTACCGGCGGATCTGGTACGCCGAGCACCACAACATGCCCACCATCGCCTCTTCGGCGACGAGCGTCCTCATCGCCCACGTCGCCGCCCACACCCGCCGCATCCGCCTGGGCGCGGGCGGCGTCATGCTGCCCAACCACTCGCCGCTGACCGTCGCCGAGCAGTACGGCACCCTGGAGACCCTGCACCCCGGACGCATCGACCTCGGCCTGGGCCGGGGGCCCGGCGGCGACCACAAGACCGTGCAGGCGCTGCGCCGCGACGCCGCCTCCGTCGACCGCTTCCCCCAGGACGTGCGGGAGCTCCAGGGCTACCTCGCCGGCGAGACCCGGGTCCCCGGGGTGAACGCCAACCCCGGCAGGGGCACCAACGTGCCGCTGTACATCCTGGGCTCCTCGCTGTTCGGCGCCCGCCTGGCCGCCGAGCTCGGCCTGCCCTACGCCTTCGCCTCCCACTTCGCCCCCGAGGCGCTGGGCCAGGCCGTGGCCCTGTACCGCCGCGAGTTCCGGCCGTCGGGCCAGTTGGACGAGCCGTACGTCATCGCCGCGGTCAACGTCGTCGCCGCCGAGGACACCGAGACCGCACAGCGGCTGTTCACCGACATCAAGCGGGCCCGGGTCGGCCTGTTCCTGGGGCGTACCCTCACCCCCGGGGAGGCCGACGCGGTCCTGAGCTCCCCGGTCGGAAGCCAGATCCTCACCATGGTCAAGTACACCGCCGTCGGCGGCCCGGCCCAGGTGCGCGACTACCTCGCCTGGTTCGCCGACCACGCCCGGGCCGACGAGCTGATCCTCACCTCCTCGGTCGCCGACCGCGAGGCGTGGCTGCGCTCCTACGAGCTGCTCGCCGACGCCTGGGACCTCGCCCCGGACTGACGGAGACGCCGGGCGGGCGCCGAAGGGCCGCGGGCGGCGCCGCCCGTTTCGGCGGGCAGCGCCGTTCGGGACGGCGTCCGCCGGACGCGCGGAAAACGGACGGAGCGGCCGCCCGCCGCGGGAATCCGACACCGTTCTTCCGAATGGTGCTCTTCATCTGACCTCCCGCCGGGAAAGGGAGCAGTGGCCGAATGCGGCCAGAAATTCCCACGCAACTGGTCGGAAAATAGGGGACCTGCGATTTCCCGCTTTCCACCCCCGGAGAGCGGACACGCCGAGCCGCAGTCCGGGCGGACGACGGTTTTCCGCGAAAAGAGCGGGGGAAGGAGGAGCGGTATGAATTCATCCCCCGTCTCCCCACCGATCCCGACGAATTCCGCACGGCCGCGGGGCGCGCTTCTCATGGTCGTGTTCGCGTTCGTCGGGGCGATGTCCGCCAGTTCCGCCCTCGCCGACACCATGTCGATGCTGCTCGCCCTCGGCGGCTCGATGCTGGCCACCCTCGTCGTCGTGGCGTTCACGACCCGCGCGGGGTTCTCCGGAAGCCACGAGCCCTCGGAACAGGGATGGCAGCGGGCCTGGTTCTTCCTGATCGGCGCCCTCCAGGTGGTCGCGGTCGCCGCGGCCGCGGCGACCCTCAACGCCCTCGGGCGCCCGGAGCTGCTCCCCGGGGCCGTCAGCACGGCCGTCGGCCTCCTCCTCCTTCCGCTCACCGTGGTGTTCCGCAGAGGGCTGTACCTGTGGACGGGACTGCTGCTGTGCGTGATCGGCGGTACGGGGCTCGTGCTGGCCCTGACCGGGAACGCGGAGCCGGCGCAGATCGCGGTCGGCTTCGCCGCCGCCGCGGTGCTGTGGCTGGCGGCGCTGCTCCTCGCCCTGACCGGCGGCGCGGACGCCGCGGCCGCGCCGGGCTCCGACACGGCCCCGCCCGCGGCGTCCGGTTAGGCCGCGGCCTGGCGGATAGCAGTGGTGTGGTGGGCCCGACGCCAGGCACAGCCCGGACGCGGGCTGGCGCCGGTCCCGGAGAGGAGAGACCGCCGTGAGCGTTGCCGGACAGATGCTGGAGACCTATCCCCAGAGCCTGGGCGGGGTCGACCGGGAGAAGCTGCGGGCGTGCATCGAGGCGTGCTTCGAGTGCTCCCAGGCGTGTACGGCGTGCGCGGACGCCTGCCTCAGCGAGGACATGGTCGCCGAGCTGACCACGTGCATCCGCACCGACCTGGACTGCGCCGACATCTGCGACACCACCGGACGGGTGCTGTCGCGGCACACCGGCTACGACGCCAACCTGACCCGCGCGGTCCTGGAGGCGTGCGCCCAGGCCTGCAAGGCCTGCGGTGACGAGTGCGCCCGCCACGCCGACATGCACGAGCACTGCCGGGTGTGCGCCGAGGCGTGCCGCCGCTGCGAGATGGTCTGCCGGGAGCTGATCGCCTCCCTGTGACCGCGGCGTCCCGCCGTGCGGCCCCGCCCCGGGAGAGGGGGGCAGGGCCGCACGGCTCCCGGCAGGCGCTCCGCCTAGGCCCGGGAGCTGGGCTCCTCCCCGGCAGCCGCCGGCTCCGCCGGCGCGGGACGGAACCCGCCGGTCGCCAGCAGGACGGCGACCAGCACGAGCGGGACGATCCACCCGCTCCAGCCGAGGATCGTCGCATGGACGGTGTCGACCGTCTCCCCGGCCCGCGCGAACGCGAAGGAGAACCCGATCGCGGCGTTGAACGCGCCGTGCGCGAGCGCGGCGGGCCACACCGAGCCGGACCGCACCCGCAGCCAGCCGAACACGGTGCCCACCACGACGCACATGCCGACCATCATGAGCAGGCCGAGCCACCCCGGGGCGCCGGGGTAGTTGTAGCCGAGCAGGACCAGCGGCGCGTGCCACAGCCCCCACACGACCCCGCTGGCCAGCAGCGCGGGCACGGCGCCGAACCGGTACAGGCGCGGCAGCAGCCAGCCGCGCCAGCCCAGCTCCTCGCCGAGCGCGGGAAGCAGGTTGAGGAACGCCCCGACGGCCACGGTCACGAGCTGCGCCGCCAGCAGCACCCAGACCGGGGGCAGGGCCTCCTCGGCGCCCAGCGCCTCCATCTGGGCGCTGACCTGCTCCCGGAACCCGGACAGGTGCACGAAGTCCGCCGGGTACACGCCGAGCGCGGCGCCGACGGGCAGGGCCGCGAGGATCAGGGCGACCGGGACGACCAGGGCGAGGGCGAGGTTGCCGACCAGGCGCCGGGCGGGCCGCAGCGGCCACAGGCCCAGCTCCCGCGCCCGGTGCTCGGGGCGCTCCACGAAGAAGACGACGGCCAGCGCCGCGATGCCGGGCGTGGCCATGACGGCGACGGCCAGCGGGTAGAAGAGCGGGTCCTCCAGCCCGTCGCCGAGCCACAGCGGCAGCGCCACCAGCCACGACAGCCCGAAGGCGAGCAGCAGGAACACGGCCAGGGGAAGGGCCAGGGGTCTGCGGTCGGGGGTCATCTCACGCTCCGGGGGTCGGTGGGCCGGTGCCGCCGGTACGGGGTGCCGGGCGGCCGGGGCGGGGGACCCCCCGCCCCGACTATAGGAGGGCCCCGGCAGGCGGGTCAGACCGGGGTGTCCGCCCCGGCCCGCGTCAGACGTCCCGTTCCAGACCGTGCTCGGCGGCGACACGCGCGACGTCGGCGGGAGAGCCGGCCATGATGGTGCGGGCGTGCTCGGTCACCAGCTCGACGGGCCAGTCCCACCACGCGGCGCGGCGCAGCAGTGCGATGTCGGCGTCGTCGAAGCGCTGCCGGAGGGGCCGGGCGGGGTTGCCGCCGACGACCGTGTAGGGCGGCACGTCGGA
>ERZ777003.3943-NODE-3943-length-13272-cov-9.086177_pt1 | contig 13272 bp, 14 predicted proteins | sample MGYA00374956_ERZ777003 | MGnify/ENA primary metagenome ERZ777003 (study PRJEB29302, sample SAMN06268252) | bioreactor metagenome | isolation source: Joint BioEnergy Institute, California, USA | place: USA:Joint BioEnergy Institute, California, USA | collected... | reverse complement strand
CGGCGGCGAACGCGGCGTGCTCGCGCGCGACCGCGTCCCGCGCCCCGCCCGCCAACGCGGCGATCAGCTCGTCGTCGGGCAGCGCGAGCACGGCGGGCAGCGGCCGCCGCGCCGCCCACGCCCGCTCGATGTGCCCGGACAGCCGCGCGACGAGCCACGCCCGGCGCAGGCAGCGGTCGCATGCCCGGCCGTCGCCGCCCGGCGGGCCGGCGCCGGCCGTCTCGCCGCCGCCGGCGTCGGCCTGGCCGTCGCCGGTCGTCGCGCCCCCGCCGGCGGTCATGCCGCCGCCTCGCCGAGCGTCGCGTCGTCGCGCCCGTCGCGCAGCCGCAGCGCGAGCGCCTGGAGCACGTCGTCGAGCTCGACCGCGTCCCGGTCGGCGAGGTCGGCGATCGTGCGCGCGACCCGCAGCACCCGGTCGTGACCGCGCGCGCTCAGGCCGCCGCCGTCGTAGGCGGCGCCGAGCGCGCGGCGGGCCGCGGCCGCGATCCGCACGTGGGAGCGCACGAGGCGGGCGTCGAGCTGGCCGTTGCAGCTCGCCCCCGTCCCGGCGAGCCGGTGGCGCTGGCGCTCGCGGGCCGCCATCACCCGCTCGCGCAGCGCGGCCGTCGAGGTCCGCGGCGGCGCCTGGAGCTCGGCGGCGGTCGGCCGCGCGACCGTCACGAGCAGGTCGAGCCGATCGAGCAGCGGCCCGCTGAGCCGGCGGCGGTGGCGGGCGAGCTCGAGCTCCCCGCAGCGGCACGGCCGGTCGCTGCCGGCGTAGCCGCACGGGCACGGGTTCGTCGCCGCGACGAGCATGAAGCGCGTCGGGAACAGGAGCGCGCGCTGGCCGCGCACGACGGCGACGTGGCCGTCCTCGATCGGCTGGCGCAGCGCCTCCAGGCTCGGGCGCGGGAACTCGGACAGCTCGTCGAGGAACAGCACGCCGTGGTGGGCGAGGCTCGCCTCGCCGGGCATCGGCACCTGCCCGCCGCCGACGAGGCCGGACGCCGAGATCGTGTGGTGGGGCGCCCGGAACGGCCGGCTCGTGACGATGCCGCCGCGGCGGTGGAGGCCGGCGACGCTGTGGATGCGGGTGACCTCGATCGCCTCCGCGCGCGTCAGCGGCGGCAGCAGCGCCGGCAGCCGGCGGGCGAGCATCGTCTTGCCGCTGCCGGGCGGCCCCTCGAGCAGGAGGTTGTGGCCGCCCGCGGCCGCGATCTCCAGCGCCTTGAGCGGCAGCTCGTGGCCGCGCACGTCGCTGAGGTCGACCGGCGCGGTGGCCGCCTCCGGCGCCGCGTCGTCCGGCGGCGGGGGCGGCGGGTCGCCCCCGTCGAGCAGCGCTGCGACGGCGCGCAGGTGGTCGACGGCCGCGACGCGGATCCCCTCCACGAGCGCCGCCTCCGCCGCCCGCTCGCGCGGGACGATGAGGCCGCGCAGGCCGGCCCGGCGGGCCCCCTCGGCGACGGCCAGCACGCCCCGGCACGGCCGCAGCTCGCCGCCGAGCGACAGCTCGCCGAAGATCGCCCACTCGGCGAGCCGCTGCCCCGAGCATTGGCCGCTGGCGGCGAGCAGGCCGACGGCGAGCGCGCTGTCGAGCCCGGGGCTGCCCTTCGGCAGGCTCGCCGGGGCGAGGTTGACGGTGATCCGCCGGGCCGGGAACTCGTAGCCCGAGTTGAGGATCGCCGCGCGTACCCGCTCGCGCGCCTCGCGCACCGTCGGGCCGGCCAGCCCGACGACGCGGAAGCTCGGCAGCCCGGGCCGGATGTCGACCTCGACCCAGACCGGACGGGGGTCGATGCCGTCGATGGCGAACGTGGCGACGCGGGCGAGCACGCCGGGGACCGTACGCCGCCACCGGTCGCAGCGGGCACGCGCTCCGCAACGATTCGCGCGCCGCGGACGCGACGGCGTTTCCCCTGCAGTTCGCGGCGAACCGGTGGTGAACGGCCGCGGGCGGCCGCCGTAGGGTCCGGGGCATGTCGGACGACCCCCGCCATCGCCTCGGCCGCGCGGGCGAGGCGTTCGCCGCCGCGCACCTCGAGCGGCTCGGCTTCGTGATCCTCGACCGCAACTTCCGCACCCGCTGGGGCGAGCTCGACCTCGTCGCCGGCGACGACCGGCGGATCGTCTTCTGCGAGGTCAAGACCCGCCGGGTCGGCGCGACCGCGCCGGTCGAGGGGCTGCGCGAGCTCCAGCGCCGCAGGCTGCGCCGGATGGCGCTCGCGTGGCTGCACGAGCGGCCGCGGCCGTTCGTGCCCGAGCTGCGCTTCGACGCGGTCGGCGTCACCGTCGACGGCCGCGACCGGCTCGTCGCGCTCGAGCACCTCGAGGGGGCCTTCTAGCCCGGCCCGAGGCGCAGCTGCTGGTAGGCCGCCGACTGGAACGAGCGGCGGTGCAGCGGGGTGATGCCGAGGCGCTCGATCGCGGCGCGGTGCTCCGGCGTCGCGTAGCCGACGTGGGAGGCGAACGCGAACCCGGGGTGGCGGGCGTCGGCGCGGCGCATGAAGCGGTCGCGCGTCACCTTCGCGACGACCGACGCGGCCGCGATCGCGGCGCTGCGGGCGTCGCCGCCGACGACGGCGCGCCGCTCGCATCCGACGTCGCCGACGTCGAAGCCATCGCTGAGGCAGATGCAGTCGCCGTCGCGCGCGACCCGGCGCAGCGCGTCGCGCAGCGCAGCGAGGTTCGTCCGGTGCAGGCCGCGGCGGTCGATCCCGGCCGCGCAGCGGGTGACGACGGCGACGCGCGCGGCGTGGCGCAGGATCAGCGGGTACAGCTCCTCGCGCGCCGCCGCGCTGCGCTGCTTGGAGTCGTTGAGCGCGGCGAGCGCCCGCACCTCGGCGCGGCCGAGGCGCGCGTAGTCGAACAGGACCGCAGCGGCGACGAGCGGGCCGGCGAGGCAGCCGCGGCCGGCCTCGTCGGCGCCGGCGACGAAGCGCGCGCCGAGCGCGCGGTCGAACGCGAACAGCCTGCGCGCCGGCGCGGGGGCGCGGCGCCTGCGACGGTCAGCGGCAGCCGGCATCGCCGCCCATCATGCCCGAGCCGCCGGGTGGAACGGCGCCGCGCCCGCCGCGCCCCCGCTCACAGCAGGCCGATGCGCTTCGGCGGCCAGTAGCTCGCGAACGCGCCGCCGATGATCCAGTCGCGCGGGACCGGGCCCCAGTAGCGGCTGTCGTCGGAGGCGCCGCGGTTGTCGCCCATCATGAAGTAGTGGTCCCTCGGGATCCTGATCTCGCCGAGGTTGCAGTCCGGCCCGTCGCCGCAGGCGTTGACGTACGGCTCCCTCTGGACGACGCCGTTGCGCACGACGCGGCCGTCGCGGACCGCGATCCGGTCGCCCGGCAGGCCGACGACCCGCTTGATGAAGTTCTGGTCCGAGCGCTCGGCGGTCGGCCTCGCGCACGGGACGCGGCTCTCCGGCCCGTCGTAGAAGGCGCCCTGCCCCGGGTTGCCGCACTCGTTCGTGTCGGCGCCCCGGGGCGGGTGGAAGACGACGATGTCGCCGACGCCCGGGTCGGAGAAGTTGTTGCCGATCCGGTTGACGAGCACGCGCTCGCCGACGATCAGGGTCGGCTCCATCGAGCCGCTCGGGATCCGGTACGGCTTGACGATGAAGGCCTGGATCGCGAGCGCGAGCCCGAGCGCGACGGCGACGATGAAGACCAGCTCCAGCAGCGAGCTGGAGGTGGACTTCGACCGGGAGCTCACCCCTGCTCGGCGTCGGCCCTGGCCTCGGGCTCGGCGGAGCCCTCGGCCGCATCGCCCGTCGGGGCGGGCGACGCCTCGGCCGCAGGAGCCTCAGCCTCCGGCGCCGTCGCCTCGGCGGCAGCCTGCTCGGCGGCGCCGTCCTCCGACGCAGCCGCCTCCTCGGGCGTCCTCCTCGCGTACAGCAGCTCGCGCTCGACGACCTCCTCCGGGCCGGTCGAGCGGCGCTCGCGCACGCGGGCGGCCTTGCCGACGCGGCCGCGCAGGTAGTAGAGCTTGGCGCGGCGGACGTCGCCGCGGGCGGCGACCTCGATCTTCTCGATCTTGGGCGAGTGCAGCGGGAACGTGCGCTCCACGCCGACGCCGAACGACTGCTTGCGGACGGTGAACGTCTCGCGGACGCCGTGGCCCTGGCGCTTGATCACCACGCCCTCGAAGACCTGCGTCCGGCGACGCGTGCCCTCGATGACCTGGAAGTGAACGCGCAGCCGGTCGCCGGCGTCGAACTTGGGAACGCGGCGCAGCTGGGCGCGCTCGAGGGATTCGATGACTGTGCTCATGGCGGGAACTGGGCGCGCGGCCGGGTTGACCGACGCGGCCCGGGGATAGTAGCGGACGCCCTCCGACGTTGACGCGCGACCCTCACGCGCCGCCGGCCGGCCCGGCGCCGCCCTCCTCCCCCGTCGCGTCGGCGGCGCGGCCGCCCGCGCCGCCGTCCTCCAGCGCGCGGGCGCGCAGCCGGCTCTGCTCCAGCCGCCAGGCGCGGATCTGGGCGTGGTGACCGGACAGCAGCACGTCCGGCACGCGCCAGCCGCGGTACTCGGCCGGGCGCGTGTAGTGCGGGTACTCGGGCGCCCCCTCCAGCGCGGCGCTGAACGACTCCTCGTGGGCGGAGTCCTCGTGGCCGAGCGCGCCCGGCAGCTTGCGCAGGACCGCGTCGGCGACGACCATCGCCGCCAGCTCGCCGCCCGCCAGCACGTAGCGGCCGATCGACAGCGCGTCGCTGGCGAAGTGCTCGACGATCCGCTCGTCGAACCCCTCGTAGCGGCCGCACAGCAGGGTCAGCGCCGGCTCGGCCGCGAGCTCGTCGACGTAGGCGTCGTCGAGCAGCCGCCCGCCCGGGGTCAGCGCGATCACGCGCCGCTGCTGCCGCAGCTGGACCGGGTCGACGCCGTAGCGGGCTCGCAGCGCCGCCTCGACGACGTCGACGCGCAGCACCATCCCGGCGCCGCCGCCGAACGGCGTGTCGTCGACCTGGCCGGCCGACAGCGGCGTCGTGTCGCGGTAGTTGACGCACGTCAGCTCGTGGCCGAGCCGCAGCGCGTTCTCGACGTGGCGTTGGGTCCGGAACCACTCGAACCAGTGCGGGAAGAGCGTGAAGACGTCGAGCTGCATCAGGCGGGGCGGTTCAGGTCGGGGGCGGTCTCGCCGAGGAAGGGCAGGTCGATCTCGATCCGCCGCGCCTCGACGTCGACGACGCGGACCGCGTCGCGGATCAGCGGCACGAGCAGGTCGTCGCCGCCGTCGTCGCGGGCGACCTCGAGCACCTCGCACGAGGGCAGCGCGCGCAGCGCGCGCACGACGCCGATCTCGCGGTCGCCGTCGTGGACGCGGCAGCCCTCCAGCTCCTCGGGCCACCACTCGTCCTCGTCCAGCGGCGGCGCGTCGGCGCGCGCGACGAGCAGCGTCCTGCCGCGCAGCGCCTCGGCGTCGTCGCGCGAGGTGCAGGACGACAGCCGCACGATCGGGCGCTGGTCGGTGCCGGCGCGGCGGACGATCCGCTCGACGCGGCCGTCGACGGTCACGCGCATCCCCTCCACCAGCAACGCCGCCTGGGGGCGCGTCACGTGGACGCTGCCGTCGAGCCCGTGCGGCCTCCCGATCCGGCCCGCGGTCAGCCAGTCGGCGCCCGCCATCGGGTCAGTCGACGATGTCGACCAGGACGCGGCGGTTGTCCCTCACCGCCGCGGCCTTGACCACGAGCCGCAGCGCGTTCGCGGTCCGGCCGCCGCGGCCGATCACCCTGCCGTAGTCGTCCTCGGCGACGGCGAGCTCGAAGACGAGCGTGCCGTCGTCCTCCTCGAACTCCTCGACCTCCACCTCGTCGGGATGGTCGACGAGCTGGCGGGCGAGGTACTCGAGCAGCTCCCTCATCGGCGGCGCGCGGCGGCGGGGTGCGTCAGGAGCGGGCGGGGCCGATGATGCCCTGCGTCTTGAGCAGCTTCCTGACCGTGTCGGTCGGCTGGGCGCCCCTGGCGAGCCAGCCGCGCACCTTCTCCTCGTCGATGACGATCGTCGACGGCTGCGTCTGGGCGTTGTAGTGCCCGACCGTCTCGATCACGCGACCGTCGCGCCTGGCGCGCTGGTCGGCGACGACCACGCGCCAGATCGGGTTCTTGCGTGAGCCCACGCGGGTCAGTCGAAGTCGTACGGCCACTGAGTCCCTTTCGGAAGTTGCTGACGTTGCGGTGAAGACCGACCCGGGAGGGTAGCGGAAAACGCCGGTGCGGCGGCCGGGGCGGCTCAGCGGCCGCGCATGAGCGCGCCGATGTCGGGCATCTTGCCCTGCTGCATCGACTTCATCAGCCGCTGCATCTGGCCGAACTGCCTGATGAGCGCCTTGACGGCCTGGACGTTCGTGCCCGAGCCCCTCGCGATGCGGATGCGGCGCGAGCCCCTGATGATCTCCGGGTTGCGCCGCTCCTCCGGCGTCATCGAGAGGATGATCGCCTGGATGCGGTCGAACTCGCGCTCGTCGATCCTCAGCTTCGACAGCTGGTGGCCGCCGAGGCCGGGGAGCATCCCGAGCAGCGACTGGAGCGGGCCGAGCTTGCGCACCTGCCTGAGCTGCTCGAGGAAGTCGTCGAGCCCGAACTCGGACTTGCGGATCTTGCGCTCCAGCTCCTTGGCCTTCTCGGCGTCGAACTGGCTCTCGGCCTTCTCGATCAGCGTCAGCACGTCGCCCATGCCGAGGATCCGCTGGGCCATCCGGTCCGGGTGGAAGCGCTCGAACTGGGCGAGCTTCTCGCCGGTGGAGGCGAACAGGATCGGCTTGCCGGTGACGTGCTTGACCGACAGCGCCGCGCCGCCGCGCGCGTCGCCGTCGAGCTTGCTCATGACGACGCCGTCGAAGTCGACGACCTCGGCGAACTGCTCGGCGACGTTGACGGCGTCCTGGCCCGTCATCGCGTCGACGACGAGCAGCACCTGCGTCGGGTTCGTGACGCGCTTGATCTCCGCCAGCTCGCGCATGAGGTCCTGGTCGACGTGGAGGCGGCCGGCGGTGTCGATGATGAGCACGTCCTTGCCCTCGCGGGCGGCGCGGTCGCGCGCCCACGCCGCGATCTCGACCGGGTCGGCGTCGGTGCCCTGCTCGTAGACGTCGGCGCCGGCCTGGCCGCCGACCTTGATGAGCTGGTCGACCGCGGCCGGACGGTAGACGTCGCACGCGGCGACGGCGACCGCCGCCCTCCGCTCCTCGCGCAGCCAGCGGGCGAGCTTCGCGGTCGCCGTCGTCTTGCCCGAGCCCTGCAGGCCGGCCATCAGGATGACCGTCGGCGGGCTGGAGGCGAACCGCAGCTCCTGCGCCTCCCCGCCCATCAGCGCGGCGAGCTCGTCGTTGACGATCTTGACGACCTGCTGGCCGGGGTTGAGCTGGCCGATCACGTCGGCGCCCAGCGCCCGCTCCTTGACCGCCGCGGTGAAGCCCTTGACGACCTTGAAGTTGACGTCGGCCTCCAGCAGCGCGAGCCGGATCTCGCGCATCGCGGCGTTGACGTCGGCCTCCGTCAGCGTGCCGCGGCCGCGGACGTCGGACAGCGTGGCCTGGAGCTTCTCGGCGAGCGAATCGAACATCGTGCGATGAGCCTACCGGGCGGGCGGCGCCGGCTCGGCGCCGCGACCGTCCTCGGGCGGCTCGGCGCCGGGCGAGTCGGCGGCCGGCGGCCCGCCCGCGGCGGCGCCCTCCCCCGGCGCGCGGCCGCCGAGCGCGGCGCCGAGGCCGCCGAGCGCCTGCGTCAGCTCCGACGGGATCACGAAGATCGTGCTCGCCTGCCCGTCGGCGAGCTTCGGCAGCGCCTGGAGGTACTGGTAGGCGAGCAGCTCGCGGTCGGGCCGGGCGTCGTGGATCGCCCTGAAGACGGCCTCGATCGCGCGCGACTCGCCTTCGGCCCTGAGGATCGCCGCGTCGCGCTCGCCGCGCGCCCGCAGCACCGCCGCCTCCTGCTCGCCCTGGGCGGTGAGGATCTGCGACTGCTTGACGCCCTCGGCGGTGAGGATCGCGGCGCGCCGGTCGCGCTCGGCGCGCATCTGCTTCTCCATCGCCTCCTGGATCGTGCTCGGCGGGTCGATCGACTTCAGCTCGACGCGGTTGACGCGGATCCCCCACTTGCCGGTCGCCTCGTCGAGCACGACGCGCAGCTGGGAGTTGATGCGGTCGCGGCTCGTGAGCGTGTCCTCGAGCGTCAGGCCGCCGATCACGTTGCGCAGCGTCGTGACGGTCAGCTGCTCGATCGCCTGCAGCGGGTTGGCGACCTCGTACGTGACCGCCTTCGGGTCGGTGATCGTGAAGTAGAGGACGGTGTCGATCTGGACGACGACGTTGTCCTCGGTGATGACCGGCTGGGGCTGGAACGAGACGACCTGCTCGCGCAGGTCGATGAGCGGCTTGACCTTGTCGATGAACGGCACGACGAGCGTCAGGCCCGGCGCGAGCGTGCGGTGGTAGCGGCCGAGCCGCTCGACGACGCCGGCCCGCGCCTGCGGGATGATGCGGACCGTCCGCGCCGCCACGAACAGCACGAACAGCGCGATCACGACGAGGACGATGAGGCCGGCCATCTGCTGCGCTCCCCTGGTCGAAGGTCAGTCGGCGACGAGCGCCGTCGCGCCCCGGATCTCGACGATCTCGACGGGCGTCCCCGCCTCGATCACGCGGTCCTCGTCGTAGGCGCGCGCCGTCCAGATCTCGCCGTCGACGCGGATGCAGCCGACCGCCTCGGCGTTCGCGATCCGCTCGACGACGACCGCGCGACGGCCGATCAGCGCCGCCGTGCCGGTGCGGATCCGCGGCGGCGTGCGCAGGTGGGCGCGGGCGATCGGCCGCACGACCGTCAGCAGCAGGATCGAGACGATCAGGAAGACGAGCCAGGTGACGACGGCCCCGGCGCCGAGCGCGGCGACGACCGCGGCGACCGCCGCGCCGATCCCGAACGGCGCGAGGAAGAAGCTCGTGGTGAGGATCTCGCCGACGCCGAACGCGCACGCGACGAGCACCCAGATGACCCATCCCTCCATGTGGATCGAGCTTACCGCCGCCGACGGCCGCCGCGGCGCGGCCGCGGGCGGGAGCGCGCCGCCGACCGCGACGAGCGCGGCCGCTCAGCGCAGCAAGGCCCCGGCGCCGGTCGTCGCCACGCGGTCCCCGCCGACGCCGGCTCAGCTCAGCAGCGCCCTGGCGAAGTCGTCGGGGTCGAACGGGCGCAGGTCCTCGAGCTGCTCGCCGATCCCGATCAGCTTCACCGGGATCCTCAGCTCGCGCGCGATCGCGAGCGCGATGCCGCCCTTCGCGGTCCCGTCGAGCTTCGTCAGCACGATCCCCGACACGTCGACCGCCTCCGAGAAGAGCTTCGCCTGGCGCAGGCCGTTCTGGCCCGTCGTCGCGTCGACGGTGATGAGCGTCTCGTGCGGGGCATCCGGCAGCTGCTTGGCGATCACCCGCCGCACCTTCGCCAGCTCGGCCATGAGGTTGTCCTGCGTGTGCAGGCGGCCGGCCGTGTCGACGATCACGACGTCGGCGCCGTCGCGCACGCCCGCCTGGACCGCCTCGTAGGCGACCGAGCCGGGGTCGGACTCCGGCGGCCCCTTCACGAACTGGACGCCGGCGCGCTCCGACCACGCCTCCAGCTGCTCGACCGCCGCGGCGCGGAACGTGTCGGCGGCGCCGAGCACGACCCTCAGCCCCAGCTCCTTGCGCAGGTGCCAGGCGAGCTTGCCGACCGACGTCGTCTTGCCGGTCCCGTTGACGCCGACGACGAGGATCACCGCCGGGTCGCCGGTGAGGTCGATGCGGTCGTCGCCGACGCGCGCGACCTGCGCGAGCAGCTCGATCAGCCGCGCCGTCAGCTGCTCGCCCCCGGCCAGGTCGCCGCGCAGCGCCTCCTGCTCGAGCTGGGCGACGATCTCGGCGGTCGTGCGCGCGCCGACGTCGGCGGCGATCAGCGCCTCCTCGAGGCGCTCCCACGTCTCGTCGTCGAGATCCTCGAACAGCGTCGCCTGGATCTCGTCCCTGAGCGCCTCGCGCGTCTTGCGCAGGTTCTCGCGCAGGCGGCGGAAGAAGCCGCGGCGCTTCTCCTTGCGCTCCGGCTCGGCGGTCGCCACCGCCGGCGTCGACGCCCCGGCGGGGAGGATGAAGAGGTCCTGCCAGTCACGTGCCATGCGGATTCGCGACGATATCAGCGTGCCGACCTCCCCCATCCGCATCGTCCGCAGCACCGTCGACTCGCCGGAGGCCGCCCGCCTGCTGGCCGACTACGGGGCCGAGCTCGTCGCGCGCGGCCGGCCCTTCTCGCCGCTGGAGCCGCCGCCCGGCGAGCGGCCCGCCAGCTGGGTGGACGCGCACGAGCTCGAGCCGCCCGGCGGCGCGTTCCTGCTCGCGCTCGACGGCGACGGCAGGGCGGTCGCGTGCGGCGGCGTGCGGACGCTCGCGCCGGGGCTGGCCGAGGTCAAGCGGATGTACGTCGTGCCCGCCGCGCGCCGCAGGGGCATCGCGCGGCGGCTGCTCGGCGCGCTCGAGGAGGTCGCCGCCTCGCTCGGCCACACCCGCGTGCGCCTCGACACGAACGCCGTCCAGCCGGAGGCGGTCGCGCTCTACCACGCCTGCGGCTACCGCGAGATCGGCGACTACAACGGCAACCCGTTCGCGACGCACTGGTTCCAGAAGGAGCTGGCGCGCTGAGCGCGCGCCAGCTTGAGCGCTCGGCTGCGCCGAGCTCCGGGATCGCTCTCGCTCGGCCGCGCCGCGCTCCCGGGCTGCGCCGCGCCCGCGCCGGCGCGCCGGGGCGCCTGACGCGCCCCGGTGCTGACGCGCCGGCGCGCGTCAGGCGGCCGATCCGGCCTCGGCGGGGCCGACCCCGGCCTCGGCCGAGGTCGACGCGGGGAGCCTGCGGGAGACGACCTTCGAGACGCCGTCGCCGCCCATCGAGACGCCGTAGAGGCAGTCGGCGGCCTCCATCGTCCGCTTCTGGTGGGTGACGACGATGAACTGGGCCCTCCTCGCGTACGTGCGCAGCAGGTCGAGGAAGCGGCTGATGTTGAGGTCGTCGAGCGCCGCCTCGACCTCGTCGAGGATGTAGAACGGGCATGGCCTCGCGAGGAAGACGGCGAACAGGAAGGCGAGCGCCGTCATCGACTTCTCGCCGCCGGACAGCAGCGTCAGCCGCTTCATCGCCTTGCCCGCCGGCGTGACCTCGATCTCGACGCCGAGCCGGTCCTCGTCGGCGGTCGGGTCGTCCCCGTCGTCGGGCTCGGGCTCGGGCGCGCCCGCCCCGTCCGGCGCCTCCCCGCCGAGCACCGGCCGCGGGCCGGCGTCCTCGCGCACGAGCCGCAGCCTCCCGCGGCCGCCCGGGAACAGCTTCGCGACGAGCTCCTCGAAGTTCCTCGCCGCCGCCGCGAACGTCGCCTCGAACGTCTCGCGGATCTGGCGGTCGGTGTCGCGGATGAGCGTGTCGAGCTCGCGCAGCGCCGCCTCCAGGTCGGCGCGCTGGCGCTCGAGCTCCTCGACGTGGGCGAGCGCTTGCTCGTACTCCTCCCTCGCGAGCGGGTTGACCGGGCCCAGCTGGGCGCGCCGGCGCGCGAGCCGCTCGATCCGCTGGACGAGCTGGGCCCGCTCCTCGTCCGGCAGCGGCTCGGCCGCCGGCTCGGGCGCGAGGCCGAGCCGCTCCGCGAGCTGGCCCAGCTGCGCCCTCGCCTCCTGCGCGCGGTCGCGCGCCTGCTGGGCGCGCACCTCCGCGGTCGTGACCGCCTCCCCGTCGCGCCTGAGGCGGCCCTGCAGCTCGGCCTCCTCGCGCGCGCAGGCGCGCAGCTCGACGGCCACGTGCTCGCCCGCCTCGCGGTGGGCGGCCAGCTCGGCCTCGAACGCCGCCACGCGCTCGGCGATCGCGCCCGCCAGCTCGGCGAGCGCGGCGACGAGCCGCTCGCCGCGCGGCACGAGCGCCTCGGCGCGCGCGATCCGCGCCCGCGCCTGCTCGATCCGCTCGGCGCGCTCGGCCCGCTCGCGCGCCATCCGCTCGGCGAGCCGCCGCTCGGCCGCGAGCTCCGCCTCGATCTGCGCCCTGCGCAGCGCCCCCGGCCCCTCGTAGCCGGCCTCGCGGCGCTGCTCGACCGCCCGCGCGGCGCGGCGCTCCTGCTCGGCCGCCTCGTCGGCGGCGCGGACCGCCTCGCGGACCGCCTGCTCGGCCGCGTCGCGCGCGGCGTCGAGCTCGGCCAGGCCGGCGCTCGCGGCCTCGACCGCCTGGCGCGCCTCCGCCTCCGCGCGCGCCGCCCGCTCGCTCTCGGCGATCAGCGCGTCGCGGCGGTTGCGCTCGGCCAGCACCCGCTCCTCGCCGCCCGGCGGCACGTGGCGCAGCTCCCGCCAGGCACCGACCCAGACGCGCCCGTCGCGCGTGACGGCGGTGCCGCGGAAGCCGTCGGGCACCGCGTCCACGTCGTCGACGACCCACGTGTCGGCCAGCAGCGGCGCGACGAGCGCGCGCGTCGCGGCCGGCCCGCGCACGTGGTCCAGCAGCCGCCGCGCGTCGGCGGTCGGCGCCCTGCCGGCCGGCGGCACGTCGTCGTCGTCGGACGGCGGCTCGACGAGCACCGCGCCGCCGTCGCGCCCGGCGCGCGCCAGCAGCGCCGCCGCCTCGCCGCGGTCGGCGACGACGGCGGCGCGCAGTCGGCCCCCGAGCGCGGCCGCGAGCGCGAGCTCGAGGCCCTCGTCGACCTCGAGCGCGTCGGCGAGCGCCCGCGCCCCGCCCGGCGCGCCGGCGTGGGCGCGCAGGAACTGGTTGGCCGCCGCCAGCTCGCCGCCGACGCGGGCCGCCTCGCGGCGCGCCGCCTCCACCGCCCGCTCGGCCTCACGGCGCGCGGCGCGGGCCGCGTCGGCCGTCGCCTCGGCCGCGGCGAGCGCGGCCCGCCGCTCCTCGACGACGGCGCGCCGCCGCTGCGCCTCCTGCGCCGCCGCCGCGCGCCTGGCCTCCAGCTCGGCGAGCTCGCGCTCGAGCTGGGCCTGCGCGTCGCGCTCGAGCGCGGCCAGCTCCGCCTCGAGCGCCGCGATCCGCTCCGCCGCCCGCTCGTCGGGGACGTCGGCTGCCTGGGCGCGCTCGAGCGCCGCCAGCTCCTCCTCGTGGCGGGCGATCCGCTCGCGCAGGCCGGCCACCTGGCCGCGCACCGCCTCCAGCCGCATCCCGACCCGCTCGCCGGCGGCGCGGGCGCGGTAGGCGCGGCCGGACAGCTCCTCGCGCTGCTCGCTGCGCGCGTGCAGCGCCTCCTCGGCCCGCTCGCGCCGCTGCGCGACGTCGGCCAGCAGCCGCTCGGCCTCGTCGCGGCGGG
>ERZ777003.3942-NODE-3942-length-13274-cov-4.993040_pt1 | contig 13274 bp, 10 predicted proteins | sample MGYA00374956_ERZ777003 | MGnify/ENA primary metagenome ERZ777003 (study PRJEB29302, sample SAMN06268252) | bioreactor metagenome | isolation source: Joint BioEnergy Institute, California, USA | place: USA:Joint BioEnergy Institute, California, USA | collected... | reverse complement strand
CGTCGCGGCTCTTCCACACGCCGCCGCAGGAAATGGCGAGGGTAAGCGAGTCCGGATCGCGCGGGTCGATGACGATCGAGTGGATTCCCGGCTCGTCCTTGCCGCCGCCGAACCAGCGCTCCCGCTCCGGAACGTTCCACAACGACTCCACCAGCTCCCAGCTCTCGCCGCGGTCGCGGGAGCGGAACAGCGCGCCGGGGACGGTGCCCGCCCAGAGCTCGCCAGGGCGCGCGGACGGCCCGGCCACCAGTTCCCATACCAGAGAGACCGCCGGGGCATTGCCGCTCCCTGCCGCTTCGACCTTGGGAAAGGCGGGGGCCGCGATTTCCTGCCAGTCGTTGGTGTCGGCGTCGCGACGATGAAGCTTCACGCCGAAATGGCCGTTGTCGTGCGCCGCATAAGTCGTGCCGTCGCGCGGGTCGTGCAGCGCCATCGAGATCGGCGTGCCGAGGAAGTCCGCCCGCTCCACCTCCCAGCCGCCGCGCCTGCGGGCCAGCGTGAACAGCCCCTTGCGCGTCGAGACCAGCGCCCGTCCGCCCATGGTGATCCTCCCCTCGGTGTCGTCACCGCGCCGTCAGCCGCCGGAAAGCGCCTGCAGCACGTGGATCTCGCTCGTGGCCGAGACCGGATGGTCCAGGGCCGTCCCGTTGCCGAGCCGGGCACCGTCGACGAACACGCAGACGTGCTTCCGGAGCCGCCCCTGGTCATCGAGCACATAGCCGGCCAGCCGGGGGCTGGCCGCGAACACCAGGGCCAGCACCTCCCCGATCGTTGCACCGTCCGCCGTCACCGGCCCCGGCGGCGCCACCCTGCGCAGGTGCGCCGTGAAACTGACACGCGCCATCGCTTGTTTCCCGACCGGTTAAATCGCCTAGGCCCAATTGGCCGCTCGGGCAAGGGCGACGGGCGCGCGAGGGAGACCCCTCGCGCGCTAGTAGATCTCCGGTTCCGGCACCGCCTCGGCGGTCTCATGCAGGAAGTCGAAGTCGCAGCCCTTGTCGGCCTGGGTGACGTGGGCGGCGAACATGGCGCCGTAGCCGCGGGCGAACTTCGGCTTCGGCGGCACCCACTGGGCCCGGCGGGCAGCCATCTCCTCGTCGCTGATCTCCAGCGTCAGCCGGCGGTTGGGCACGTCCAGCGTGATGCGGTCGCCGGTGCGCACCAGGGCCAGGGGCCCGCCGACGTGGCTTTCCGGCGCCACGTGCAGCACGCAGGCGCCGTAGGAGGTGCCGCTCATCCGCGCGTCGGAGATGCGCACCATGTCACGCACGCCTTCCTTCAGCAGCTTCCTGGGAATCGGGAGTTGCCCCCATTCCGGCATGCCGGGGCCGCCGAGGGGACCGGCGCTCTGCAGCACCAGCACCGAATCCTTCGTCACCTCAAGATCGGGGTCGTCGATCCGGGCCGCCATGTCGGCGTAGTTGGCGAACACCACCGCCGGGCCGCTGTGGACCAGCAGGTGCGGCTCGGCCGCGCTCTGCTTGATGACCGCGCCGTCCGGGCAGAGGTTGCCGCGGAGGATGACGGTGCCGCCTTCCGGTGCCAGCGCCGCCTCGCGGGTACGGATCACGTCCTCATGGCCGGGCGAGATCTCGGCGCCTTCGATGTTCTCACCGAGGGTCCTGCCGTTGACCGTCATGCAGCCCAGGTGCAGCAGCTCGCCGAGCTGGGCCAGCAGCGCCCGGATGCCGCCGGCGTAGTAGAAGTCCTCCATCAGGTACTTGCCGGACGGCCGGATGTTGGCGAGGAGCGGCGTGGTGCGGGAGATGGCGTCGAACTCCTCCAGCGGCAGCGCCACCCCGGCGCGCCCCGCCATTGCCACCAGGTGGATGATCGCGTTGGTCGAGCCGCCCAGTGCCATGTCCGCGGTAATCGCGTTGCGGAAGGCGGCCTGGGTGAGGATCTTCCGCGGCCGCAGGTCCTCCCACACCATCTCGACGATCCGGCGTCCGACCTGCACCGCCATCTGCGCATGCCGGCTGTCGGCAGCCGGAATCGACGAGGCGCCGGGAAGCGTCATGCCCAGCACGTCGGCCAGCGACATCATCGTCGCCGCCGTGCCCATGGTCATGCAGGTGCCGGGCGAGCGGGCGATGCCCTGCTCGATCTCCGCCCAGTCCTCCTCGGTGATGTTGCCGGCGCGCAGCTCCGCCCAGTACTCCCACACGTCGGAGCCGGAACCGAGCGTCCTGCCCCGCCAGTTGCCGCGCAGCATCGGGCCCGCCGGAAAGTAGATCGTCGGCAGGTTCATGGTCGTGGCGCCCATGATCAGCGCCGGGGTGGTCTTGTCGCAGCCGCCCATCAGCACCACGCCGTCGATTGGATGGCAGCGGATCAGCTCCTCGGTCTCCATCGCGAGGAGGTTCCGGTACATCATCGTCGACGGCTTGACGAACGGCTCGGAGAGCGAGATCGCCGGCAGCACGATCGGGAAGCCGCCGGCCTGGAAGATGCCGCGCTTGATCGCCTCCACCCGCTCCGGAAAGTGGGAGTGGCAGCAGCCGATGTCGGACCAGGTGTTGATGATGCCGATCACCGGCTTGCCGGCGTAGTCCGCCTTGTCATAGCCCATCTGCGCGGTGCGCGAGCGGTGACCGAAGGCGCGCAGCGTCGGCACCCCGTACCAGCGGTGCGAGCGGAGATCCTCCGGCCTGACCTTGCGGGCGGAGATGTCGGCGGTGGCTGGATCGCGGTCGGCCATTGGGCTGCGTTTCCTCCCTACTGTGTTGCCCCATCGTAGCCCGTTCGCGGCCGCCAACGCGAGACGCGAAGCGATAACACCACGCGTTTGCCGGCTGCCCCGACATTCGGGACAAGCACGACGACGGCGGCCGGCGGCGCGTGCCTCATTGCCACCACAATGCGCGCTAAGCTCGGCGGCTGGCGCGCCCCGTCCGGACTGGGTAGAACTCTCGCATGGCCGATCCCCGCTACATCCGCAAGACCTCGACCATCGACTACCATGCGCTCTCCGCATCCGGCGGGCCCGTGGTGCGGGCGCATGCCCGGATCCGCGCCTTCCTTTCCGAGAAGCTGGGGCCCGAGGCGGCGAACCTGTTCGCCGAGCCGGTGATGGGGCGCGAGGACGGCGGCATCTCCGACAAGATCTCGTGGTACAGCGCCCATCGCGGCGACGTGGTGAGCCTCGCGGAGCTGGAAGGCCCGCGGCGCGAGGCGGCGGAGGCGGCACTGAGCGACCGGCTGACGAAGATCGGCCGCTACTTCCGCGACCCGGAGATGGGGCCGCTGCTGCGGCAGGCGGCGATGCTGCCGGGCGAGAACGACATCTTCGTCATCGACGGCGAGCCGGTGCTGACCAACTGGGGTTTCGTCCCGGCGGCCGTTGGCGACGACCCGGAGGCGCAGCAACGCCACTTCCGCGCCACCCTCGGCCGCTTCTTCGACGCCGACCGGCCGAAGCGGCCGGTTGCGACCGGCGGCATCCGGCGGCCGGTCGCGGTTGCGGGCGCCGCAGCCGCAGGCACCGCCGTTGCCGCTGCGACGCCAGCGGCCGCTGCCGGCTTCGGCGGCGGCGCCACGCCCCCGCCGCCCCCGCCCGAGGATCGGCGCCCGTGGTACGGCCAGCCCTGGTTCTGGGCGTTCAGCGTCGCCGCCGTGCTGCTGATCGGCGTCATCGCCTGGCTGCTGTTCCGCGAGTTCGGCCGCGAGCCGGTCGCGGTGGCGGAGACCCCGCCTCCGGCCGCCGAGACCCCTGTCGCGACCGATCCGGCCGCCGACGCCGTGACCGAGGAGGATTCGCTCACCGCCGAGGAGGTGGAAGAGCTGCTGGCGGTGCAGCAGGCGATCAACGACCAGCTCGAGGACCAGATCGCCCGCCTGCGCTCCGCACTCGAAGCCGACGTCTGCACCATCGCAGATCCGCTCGGCCCCCCGGTCACCACCACGCCGGTCGCGCCGGAGCAGGGCGCGGCCGCGCCCGATCACGAGGGCACGCTGGTCGACGTGCTGGAGGCCGCCTCGGCGCTGGTGATCACCACGCCGGGCGGGCGCGGGCTGGAGATGGGCACCGCCTTCTTCGTCGCGCCCGAGCTCCTGGCCACCAACAGCCACGTTGTCGCCAACGCCCGCCCGAACGAGATCTTCGTCACCAGCCGCACCCTCGGCCGGCTGGTGCAGGCCCAGGTGGTCGCGCGCACCCCGACCAGCCAGCCGGGCACGCCGGACTTCGCGCTGCTGCGGGTGCCCGGCGCCACCGACGTACCGGTCCTCAGCTTCACCACCTCGGTGCGCAAGCTCGACAGCGTGGTCTCCGCCGGCTTCCCGGCGCTGATCGTGCTCAACGACCAGAACATGAACCTGCTGCTGCGCGGCGACCTCAGCGCCATGCCCGACCTCGCCATCACCTCCGGCGAGATCAGCGTGATCCAGACGCTGAACGGCGGGCTTCCGGTCGTCGCCCACACCGCGGTCATCTCCAGCGGCAACAGTGGCGGACCGCTGGTGGACCGCTGCGGCCGCGTCGTCGGCATCAACACGTTCATCAACGTCGATGCGCAGGAGGTTGGCCACGTCTCCTACGCCATCGCCGCCGACTCGCTGGCCGAGTTCCTGCGCGAGAACGGGGTGGAGGTCGAGCTTTCCGCCCAGCGCTGCAACGTCGAGGCGGTGGCGCAGGCCCAGCCGCTGACCCGCGGGGAAACCGCGAGCCAGCCGGCCGGGGACGGAACGGCTGCCGAAGAGCCCGCGGCGGACGAGCCCGCGGCCGGGGAACCCGCCGACGCGGAGGACGACGCCACCGACGAGCCCGAGCCGGAAGCGCAGGCCGGCGAATAGCTCTTCCCCTGGACGCGGCCCCGCCGCTCAGTGGCTCATGATGATGTCGGTGAGTTCATTGAGCGAGGTGTCGGCCTTCAGCGCGGTCTTCACGTTCTGGCCATGCGCCATGATCGTGAAGCGGTCGCAGACCCGGAAGGCGTGATACAGGTTGTGGGTCACGAACACGCAGGACACACCTGACTCGGCGAGCTCGCGCATGATCGCCAGCACCTTCTCGGTCTCCCGGACCGAGAGGGCGCTGGTCGGTTCGTCGAGCAGCAGGATGTCGCGCTTGAAGTGGACAGCGCGAGCAATGGCCACCGCCTGCGCCTGACCGCCCGACAGCTCCTCGACCAGCAGGTCCGGCGAGGTGATGCCGGCGATGCGCACGTACTTGTCGAGGATCTCCACGGCGGTGCGCCGCATCTCGCCCATCTTCATGAAACCCAGCGGCCCCAGCGGCTCGCGGCCCGCGTAGATGTTGCGCATGATCGACATCGAGCGGACCAGCGCGATGTCCTGGTAGATCGTCTGGATGCCCGCCTGCTCCGATTTGCGGCGCGAGCTGATGTCCACCGGCTGGCCGTTGCGGAAGAAGCTGCCCCTGTCGGGGATGACCACGCCGGAAAGGATCTTGATCAGGGTGGACTTGCCGGCGCCGTTGTCGCCGAGCAGCCCCACCACCTCGTTGTGGCGCACCTCGAAGTCCACGTTCATCAGCGCGTTGACGTGGCCGTAGGCCTTGGAGATGCCGCGCGCCTCGAACAGGGGCGTCCGGGCAGGGGCCGTGGCCGTGGTCGCCGGAGCCGCTGCCGTTGTGGTCGCTGCCGTCATGTCGCCCCCCTGCATGGTCAGTATTTCCGCTTGATCGCCTGGTTGATGACGACGCCGGCGACGATCATCAGGCCGACGAACATGTCGAGGTAGAAGCCCGGGAGCTGGGCCAGCAGAATGATGTCCTGCACAAGCTGCAGCACGCAGGCACCGATGACGATGCCGAGCACCGAGCCGCGGCCGCCGAACAGCGAGAGCCCGCCGATGACGCAGATCGCCACCGCATAGAGCTCGATGAACAGCTGCGGATTGGTCTGCGCCACCGCCACCCGGGTGATGGTGAAGATGCCGGAGATGGTGGCGAACACCGACGACAGCACGAAGGCGACCGTCTTGGTGCGGTTGACGTTGATGCCGGCAAACTGCGCCGCCTTCGGGTCGCCGCCGGCGGCGAAGAAGTGGTTGCCGAGGAAGTGCCGGTTGAGCAGCAGGTAGGCGAGGACGGCAAACAGCAGGAACCAGATGAACTGGGCCGGCAGGAAGCCGAACACGTCCACCGTCAGCACCTCCTTGAACCCCTCCGGCGGGCGGAAGGGCAGCGACTTCCGGCCACCGTAGAGATCAACGATGTACGGCGCGGCCGTCCGCACGATGAACAGCATCCCCAGCGTGGTGATGAACGAGGGGATGCGGAAGCCGAGGGTGATGCCGGCGTTGATCAGCCCGATCACCACCGCGATCGCGATCGCAATCAGGACCGCAAGCGCGAAGGGCACGCCGGCGTCATAGGCGACCGCGGTCGCAAAGGGTGCCGCGACGAACACGGAGCCGACGGAGAGGTCGAACTCGCCGGCGATCATCAGGATGCCCACGCCGAGCGCGACCAGCCCCAGGTTCGGGATCTGGCGCAGCACCAGCGACAGGTTGCCCGGCAGCAGGAAGCGGAACTGCTCCGGCAGCAGCAGCGAGGCGACGATGCAGCCGGCCAGCATCACCACGAACAGGATGGTAACCGGACCCGCCGGGTGCGACCGCACCCGGCTCTGCCAGCTCGCCCGCCGGTAGCGGAGCGCGGAATCGACTGCGGAGGCGACCATCGGGCCCTCAGCTGCGCAGGAGGTGCGGGGAGCGGCGGCTCATCTCAGCCCCTCCGCCGGACGATGTTGTTGAGGATGACGGCGACGATGACGATGGCGCCGAGCAGGCCCTTGAAGATCGTCTCGGGTGCCCCGATCAGCACCAGCACATTGTCCACCGTCTCGATCAGGGCCGCCCCCAGCACCATGCCGAGGATGGCGCCCCGGCCGCCGTAGAGGCTGACGCCGCCGACGACCACGCCGGCGATCGCCTCCAGCTCGAAGCCGCTGACCGTGGCGAAGGAGGGCTCGATCTGGTTGATGCGGGTGGCCTGCAGCAGGCCGGCGAAGCCGGCCGTGACGGCGCAGATGACGAAGGCGATCAGCTTGACCCGGCGCACGTTCACGCCGACCGCGATCGCCGCGTCGCGGTTGCCGCCGGTGGTGAACATGTGGTTGCCGATCTGGTGCCGGTTGAGGATCAGGTAACCGATCACCGCCACCACCACCAGCCACACCAGCTGGGCGTAGACCGGGCCGAACAGGTGGCCTGTCAGCACCGCCTCGAAGGTCTCGCCGGGGAAGAACGGGCGGCTGTCGTTCAGGTTCGTCTGCGGGTTGATCGAGACGAAGCGGATCACGCCGCGCAGGAAGAACATCATGCCGATGGTGGCGATGAACGACGGAATCCCCAGCCACGCCGTGATGAGCCCGTTGAGCACGCCGATCGCGACCGCCGTGCCGAACCCCGCCAGCATGGAGAGCCACAGCGGCCACCCCGCCTCAGAGAACGGTATGGCCACGATGAAGGCAACGAGCGTGAAGGTTCCGGCGATGGAGATGTCGAATTCGCCGGTGACCATGAGGATGCCGACGCCGATGGCGGCGATGGCGGTGACCGGAATCTGCTGCGACAGCACCGCCAGGTTGCCCGTGGTGGCGAAGGCGAACGCCGACGGCGCCGCAAAGCTCCACGCCAGGCAGACGGCGAGCAGCAGCCCGTAGACCACGACGACGCTGATCGCCTGGTAACGCTTCAGGCGCCACAGCCACGGCGCACCCTGCGGCACGCGCCGTGCTGCGGCCAGATCCGCACTGATCTGCGACACTGCTCCCGCCCCCGGTCCGGAAGGGGCCGGCCCCGCCGCAAGGGGAACCGGCCTGCCCTCATGCGTCAGCCGTCAGCGATAGGTGCCGCCGTAGTCGAGCGCGAACTGGCCGTTGCTGGCGTCGATCAGGTTGTTGCCGGTGTCCACCACGTCCGGCGGGGTGAGGCCGTAGCGGACGGCGTAGGCGGCGAACATCACCGGCAGGAATCCCTGCCAGAACGGCTGCTGGTCCATCGTCGCCGTGGTCACCCCGTTCATGATGTTTTCCATGATCTTGGGGTTGGTGTCGAAGCCGCCGTTCGGAATGCCCGCCATCCCGACCTCGGCCGCCGCATCCGGCGCAACGGTGGTGGGCGTCGTGCCCAGCCCGATGATGCAGGTGATGCTGGGATTGGCGATCAGCGCCTGGGAGATGATCGCCAGTGCTTCGGCATCCACGGTGCCGGTGCCGATGATCTCGGAGGTAACGCCGGCAGGCTCCAGCGCCAGCTGCACGCCCCGCGCGCGCTCGATGGCGTAGGTGAGCTCCGGGAACTCCACCGGAAGCAGGCAGTGGTCGCCTTCGCCGAGCCCGTGCTCCTCCACCATCCGCCGGCCAATCACCTGCCCCGTGGCGATGAAGTCCTGGCCGATGAACGCATGGCGCGCGTTGCCCGCCGCCCCCTCCGGGTCGTCGATGTTCTGGGCGATGACGATGAGGCCAGCATCGCGCGCCTTCTGCACCGCCGCGTCGAGCGCATCCGGCACGGTGATCGTCGGCAGCACGGCATCCTGGCCTTCCGCGATCGCGGTCTCGATCAGGTTGGCATGGCGGGCGGCGTCGCCGTCGGCGTTGACGTAGGTCAGATCGACCTGGAACAGGCGGGCGGCTTCCTCGGCGCCGAACTGCATCGGCTGGAAGAACGTGGCGCCCGAACAGCAATGCTGGATGAACGTCACCCTTACCGGTCGAAGTTCATCCTGGGCCAATGCAGCACCCGCCCCGGTGAAAAGACCGGCCGCTGCTGCACCAATTACGACAGCGCAGGACGACCGGAAAATTGATCCGATTGGTTTCATGGTACTTCCTCCCCTCGTTTCATTGGTATTTGTGCTTTGATATGGCAGCTTAGGACCTCGACCGCCCTCCTTCAAGCCTTTGCACAGCCGGAGCCTGCCTCGCAGGTTGATGGCGATATTGCGGGGGAACTACTCGCCTTTTCGCAACGCCACGGGACCGGCATCGCAACCTGATCTGGCGGAATGCCGGCGAAGGCTGCTACACTGCCCGGGCCGGGTTCCCCCTTCGGCAGGATGGAGGCGCAGGATGCGACGCCAAGCCATCGTTTCCGCCTTCGCCGCCGTGCTGCTCTGCATCTCCCCCGCAGCAGCGCAGCAGGCGCGAAGCTACGCTCTCGCCACCGGCACCACGGGCGGCACCTATTATCCCGTCGGCGTGGCCATCGAGGCACTGGTCAAGGCGCTGCTCGGGACGAGCCAGGGGCTGCAGGTCCGTGCGATCCCGACCGGCGGGTCCAGCGACAACCTGCGCCTGATCGCCGAGGGTGAGGTGCAGCTCGCAATGCTGCAGGGCATCCATACCCGGGCCTGGCACGGCGACGGTCCCGCTCGGGCGGCCGCGCTGTCGGACTTGCGCTCCGTCACCATGCTGTGGCCGGACATCATCCACATCGCCCTGCGCTCGGCCCTCGTCAGGACGGGTTCCGTCCACGACCTCGGCGACATCGGCATGGCCCCGATCGCGATCGGACGGTCGGACTCCGGCGCCATGATGACGACTACCGCGTTGCTGGTCAGCCTCGGTATCGAACCGGCCTATCTGAACGTGGTGGACGTCGGCGGCTATGACGCGATGGCGCAGGCGTTCGAGGCCGGCACCATCGATGGCGGCAGCCTGCTGGGCGGCCTGCCCATGGCGGCCCTCACCCGGGCCATGACAGCCTCGGCCGACAGCCTGACGCTGCTCAGCTTCGGCGACGCCGACGTGGAGGCGGCCAACGCCCGCTTCGGCGCGCTGTGGCAGCCCTATGCGATCCCGGCCGGCACCTACCCGGGTCAGGAGGAGGAGGTACTGACCCTGGCCGAACCGAATGCGCTGGTGGTCAGGGCGGACGTGCCGGAAGAGGACGTCTATCTGCTGACCAAGGCGATCTTCCAGAACCTCCGCTTCCTGGCGAACATGCACCCGGCGGCAGCCGACCTGAGCCTGGAGCACGCGCTGTCCGGCATGGCGCTGCCGCTGCATCCGGGGGCGGCGCGCTACTTCGCCGAGGCGGGGGTGGAGATACCGGAAGCGCTGCTGCCGGCCGACCAGATCGCCAGCGGTCAGTGATGGCGCCAGGCACCCGCCTCGTTCAGCGACAGGATCGGCGTGTAGTGGGCGACGCGGCTCGCCGACACCACGCCGGAGATCTGGTTGTCCAGGATCAGGATGTCGTTGCCGACATCGATGGCGAGGATCGCGTGGTGGACACCCAGGTTCTCGTCCATCACCAGCACGATCCGCATCTGTGAGGGCCCGTAGCCCAGCCCCCGGAGGGTGTAGTACTTGGAGATGGCGTAGTCCTCGCAGTCGCCGTTGACGTCGTAGAACTGCAGGGGCGTTGCCCAGTAGTCCACGGTCCTCCAGTTGACCTCGTCGGGGATGTAGCGGAAGCGGTTGAAATAGCTGTTCACGCGCTCGATCTGTTCGATGCCCCGACGGGCTTCGGCTTCCCGGATCAGCTCGGCCCACTCGCCGATGTAGGTACAGAAGGCGGTGGGTGCGGTGGTGCAGGCGCTGGTCAGGCCGCGGTACTGGTCCGAATAGCGCCGGATCATCTCGACATAGCGGGGAAAGACCTCGGGGCCCGGCATCTGGAACTCGCTGTAGCCCCACAGCGCCATCGCCGATGCCTCGCGCGCAAAGGCGCCCGACGCGAGGGTGAAAGCTGCCGCAGCGGCCAGACCCGCGACCTTCTTCCGCATCCGAGCCATGGCGCCCTCCCGATACCTGTCAGTCTTGCACGATGAGCCTCTTCCGTGATCGCCCCATCCACAGGGCGACACCCACGCCGGCGACGCCCAGCAGCGCCACCGGCACCAGCTGCCAGTATGCGACCGCGGCCGCCCGGTCGACCGAGGCGAATGCCTCGCCCGCGGTCACGGATGCCACGATCGAGACCGGCACGTCGTCGAAAGCGGCACTCCCGGTCAGCAGCGCCTGCCCGTCCGGGCGGGTCACCAGCGCGGCGGTCCCCGGGCGATCCAGCGCCAGCGCCCAGTCCGGCGCCTCCTCCGCCGTCATCACCAGCGCCCCGCCCGGCGTCTCCTCGTCGACCCGCGACAGCGCACGCAGCCCCTCCTCGGTGCGGTGAACGGCGACGAAGGAGACGCCATCCGTGCCAAAGCCGCGGCGGACGAGGAGCGTGGTGTCATAGACCTCCTCCAGCAGTCGCAGCCCGACAATCCAGGCGAGCTGCCGCTCGGGCTCATTCAGTTCGAGGTAGGCGTAGGCCGGATGCAGGCTGACATGCAGCGGCCGGCCGTCGGGCGCGTCAAACCCGATGGTGACATGCCGCTCGCCGCGCGGCGCGGTGGTGATGAACTCCCGGATCGCATAGGTCAGCGGCGGAAACTCGTCGGTCGCGACGATGACATCGCCGGACAGGTTGACCAGCGCGATCCCCTCGAACGCGAACTCGCGCAGGATGAGGTCGGTGGTATCGACCATCGCCTCGGCGTCGACCACCGCGGCCGCATCCACCGCCTGCACCGTTTCCGGCAGGTTGACGGGAACCATGGCCGGCGCGCCGGTCTGGTATCCGTGCCGGGACGCGACGACGGTGAGGTAGTTTCGGATGTAGTCGAGCTGCTCGACGCCATCCATGATCCGGTCGAAGTCGCCGCGCTGGGCCTGATACTCGGTCAGGAACAGCCCGATGGTGGGGCTTTCGGGAATGGCGGCGACGGCCTCCAGGTCGGCCGTCCCTGACTCCTGCAGGAAGTCGCGCTGCTGGCGCGCCGCTTCCAGCAGGCGCGTCTCCCACAGCGCCTGTTCCTCCGCGTGCAGCTGCTGGGCCTGGAATCGCACGAGCAGGGCCGAGGCGCCCACCGCGAGCGCGCCCAGAACGATCATGACGGCGGGCCCGACCCACCTGCCGGCACGGGCAGGGGGCCGCGCTGCGGCGTCGGACTGCGGGCCGGGGGTACCCACATCCACCTCCGAAGGCTCGGGCACGCGGCACGTGCTTTCCGAGCCTAACGGACAACCGCAGGGGCTGTCCATATCGGCTGTCCCGTCCCCGCCCCCAGCAATCGGTCTGGAACTCGGACCTGTCGCTTGCGTCACAATGCGATAGACGGCAGTTTCGACGGCAACGCTTTGGAGCCGCTTGGAGGCGACGGGGTGAAGGGCGGCTTCAACGAGAGACTGCGCATGACCGAGACAGATCAGCCGAGCCCGCCGGAAGAACAGCTCTGGCTGGGCCCGAAGGCGCCGTCGCCCCAGCCGCTCATTCCGCCGCTGTGGGCGGCGCGCTGGCTGCTGCTGCTGATCTTTGCCGCGGCGGTGTACTTCTTCCACGGCTTCCTGGTTCCGGTGCTGGCTGCGCTGGTCATCGGCTTCGCGAGCTGGCCGCTCTACCGGCGCCTGCACCGGCGGCTGGGCAACAACCGGAACCTGTCGGCGAGTGTCGCCCTGGTGCTGATCCTCGCCTTCATCATCATCCCCATCGTCATTGCCGTCACCTTCGCGATCCGCGAGATCGGCCTGTGGGTCGCGTGGATCGTCAAGGCCAACCGCGAGGGCGCGCCGACGCCGGAGTGGATCGCCACCCTTCCCGGGATCGGCGAATGGCTGGACGAACAGTGGACGGCGCACATCGGCCATCCCGGTGCGATCAGCGAGCTGGTGCAGGTCGTCGGCGGCGACAACATCGCCAACATCTCCCGCGCCGTGCTTGCCACGGGCACGGAGCTGTTCCACCTGCTGCTGTCGCTCGTGTTCATGCTGATCGCGCTGTTCTTCGTTTACCGGAACGGCGAGTCCTTCGTCGCCCAGCTCGACCGGGTCGGCGACCGGATCCTGCCCGCCCGCTGGGGGCGGATCTCGAGGCTGGTTCCGGCGACGATCAGCGCCACCGTGATGGGCATGACGCTGATCGCCATCGGCGAGGGCGTGGTGCTGGGCATCGCCTACTGGATTGCCGGCGTACCGTCCGCGCTGACCCTCGGCGTGTTCACCGGCGTCATGGCGCTGATCCCCGGGGGCGCTCCGCTGTCGTTCACGCTGGTCTCGATCTATCTGGTCGCCAGCGGCTCGCCGCTGTCCGGGCTGGGGCTGTTCGCCTGGGGCAGCACCGAGCTGTTCATCGTGGACAAGACAATCCGGCCGAAGATCGTCGGCGGGCCGATCAAGCTCCCGTTCCTGCCGACCTTCTTCGGGCTGATCGGCGGTGTGAAGACAATGGGCTTCCTCGGCCTGTTCATCGGCCCGGTCCTGATGGCGCTGGTGGTCGCGATCTGGCGGGAGTGGGTGCGAGAGGTGGTGGCGACAGTG
>ERZ777003.3941-NODE-3941-length-13275-cov-6.998411_pt1 | contig 13275 bp, 13 predicted proteins | sample MGYA00374956_ERZ777003 | MGnify/ENA primary metagenome ERZ777003 (study PRJEB29302, sample SAMN06268252) | bioreactor metagenome | isolation source: Joint BioEnergy Institute, California, USA | place: USA:Joint BioEnergy Institute, California, USA | collected... | reverse complement strand
CCTGGCGTCGCCGTGGTGCCGCTGTCGGGGGCAGGTGCCCAGCCCGCACCTGGCGCATCCACGGCGGCAGCGGTTCCGACCTCGCCCGGCGCCGGGGATGGTGGCGCCGGCGCGGTGGCGGCGTCGCCTGCGGCAACCCCGACCCGAGCCCTCGCCGCAACCATGGCGGTGCCAGTCGCGCCTTCCCCCGCCGGGCTGGCGGGTGGTCCCGCGGCATCGCCTCCCGAAGCGGCGCCTGCCCCGGCCGCGACGGTCGAGCCGGAGCCGTCGCCAGCCGCCAGCCGCATCCTGCTGCGCGCCCGGGCGGAAACGCATGTCATGGTGCGCGAGGCACGCAGCCCTGGCCGGGCGCCGCTGCTCAACCGCATCCTGCGCCCCGGCGAGAGCTACGCCGTGCCGCCGCAGGAGGGGCTGGAGCTCTCGGTCGGCCGTGCGCACGCGCTGGAGGTGCTGGTGGACGGCGAGCCCGCGCCTGCGCTCGCCGGGCTGCGCGGCCGGCGCAGCAACATCCCGCTTGACGCCGAACGGTTGAAGGCCGGCCCGATCGCTGCGGTCAGGCCGGCCGCAGCGCGCCAGGCGCCGGCTCCGGGGGAGCGCGCGCCTGAGGGCACGGTAACGCGCTGACCGGCGCCGCGCGCCGGCCGGCGGCGTGCGGTTTTGGCATTCGGAGGGGTGCCGCCCTATCCTCCGTTCCCAGCACGGGAATCGAGCCGCCGCCATGAGCTATCGCCCCTACCAGCAGATCCTCCGCCGCAAGGCCCGCCAGATCCGGGTGGGCCGGGTGCTCGTCGGCGGCGACGCGCCGATCAGCGTCCAGACCATGACCAACACGCCGACCGAGGACGCGAAGGCGACGATCGAGCAGATCCGCCGCTGCGAGCGGGCCGGCGCCGACATCGTGCGCGTCTCGGTCCCGACGCCGGAGAGCACCGCCGCGCTCAAGGAGATCGTGCGCGCGGTGGATGTGCCGATCGTCGCCGACATCCACTTCCACTACCGCCGCGCCATCGAGGCCGCTGAGGCGGGGGCTGCCTGCCTCCGCATCAACCCGGGCAACATCGGCTCCAAGGAGCGGGTGAAGGAGGTGGTGAAGGCGGCGCGCGACCATGGCTGTTCGATCCGCATCGGGGTGAACGCGGGCTCGCTCGAGAAGCACCTGCTCGAGAAGTACGGCGAGCCGAACCCGGAGGCGCTGGTCGAGAGCGCGCTGTGGCACGCCGCGCACCTGCAGGAGGAGGACTTCCACGAGTTCAAGATCAGCGTGAAGGCCTCCGACGTGTTCCTCGCCGTCGCGGCCTATCAGCAACTCGCCGAGGTCTGCGACCACCCGCTGCACATCGGCATCACCGAGGCCGGCGGGAAGCGCACGGGGACGGTGAAGAGCGCGATCGGGCTTGGCTCCCTGCTCTGGGCGGGCATCGGCGACACGCTGCGCGTCTCGCTCTCCGCCGAGCCGGAGGAGGAGGTGCATGTCGGCTGGGAGCTGCTGAAGTCGCTCGGCCTGCGCCACCGCGGCGTGCGGATCGTGAGCTGCCCCTCCTGCGCGCGGCAGGGCTTCGACGTGATCAAGACGGTCGCCGCGCTGGAGGACCGGCTGGCGCATATCGAGCAGCCCATCACCCTCTCGATCATCGGATGCGTGGTGAACGGGCCCGGCGAGGCGCTGATGACCGACATCGGCGTCACCGGCGGCGGGGCGGGGACGCACATGGTCTACCGCGCCGGCCGCACCGACCATACGGTGAAGGGCGAGGCGATGGTGGACCACATCGTCGAGCTGGTGGAGGCGAAGGCCGCGGAAATGGCGGCGGCGAAGGCCGCCGAGGCCGCGGCGCAGAAGCAGGCAGCAGAGTAAGAGTAGGGGAGCACCGAGATCCACAATCGGCCCCGGTCGGCCTCCATGGTTGCCGGCCCCGGCCCGCGGGTGCGACACCTATCTGTCGCATCGATACGGTTCGGCCCTATGGTGGACGGGAGTCGAAAGGGACCCCGGCCAACGGGCGGCACCTGGGACTGGAAACGACGACGGGATCTGGCATGAACGACGTCCGATACCTAGCGCCGCGAACGCTCGACGAGGCGGTGAACGCATTGGCCGCGGCGGGCGCCGCCGGCCGGATTCTCGCCGGCGGGACCGATCTGCTGGTGCAGATGCGCTCCGGCGCGGTGAAGCCCGGGGTGATCATCGACGTGAAGAGAATCCCCGAGATGACCGCCATCGAGGAGACCGCGGACGGCGGCTTCCGCATCGGCGCGGCGGTGCCCGGCGCGGTGCTCGAGGAGCACCCGAAGCTTTCCAGGGTCTGGCCGGGCGTGGTGGAGGCGATGGATCTGATCGGCTCGACCCAGATCCAGGGCCGCGCCTCGCCGGGGGGCAATCTCTGCAATGCCTCGCCGGCCGCCGACAGCGTGCCGGCAATGGTTGCCGCCGGCGCGGTGGTGACGGTGCAGGGCCCGCAGGGCCGGCGCGAAGTGCCGGTGGAGAAGATCCCCGCCGGGCCGGGCCGCACCACCCTCCAGCCGGGCGAGATCGTGGTGAGCTTCACCCTCCCGCCGCGGCCGCCGGGGTCCGGCGACGCCTATCTGCGGCTGATCCCGCGCACGGAGATGGACATCGCGGTGGTCGGCTGCGGCGTCAGCCTGACCCTGCGGGACGGCACCTGCACTGCCGCCCGGGTCAGCCTCGGCGCCGTCGCGCCGACCGTGCTGCTGGTCGAGGACGCGGCCAAGGCCCTCATCGGCTCGCGGCTGGAGGAGGAGGCGCTGGAGGCTGCTGCCGCCGCCTGCCGTGCCGCGTGCCGGCCGATCAACGACAAGCGCGGCACGATCGAATACCGGACCAAGATCGCCGGCGTGCTGCTGAAGCGGGCCACCGCCATCGCCGCCGAGCGCGCCGGAGGATTGCACTGACCATGGCCAAGCTGCACATCACCACGACCATCAATGGCGAACCGGTCGAGTTCCTCTGCGACCCGACGCAGAGCATGCTCGACGTGCTGCGCGACGAGCTCCGCCTGACCGGCACCAAGGAGGGCTGCGGCTCGGGCGATTGCGGCGCCTGCAGCATCACGGTCGACGGGCGCCTGGTCTGCAGTTGCCTGATGCTGGCGGCCGAGGCGGAAGGGCGGAGCATCGGCACCATCGAGGGCATGGCCCAGGGCGACCGGCTGCACCCGCTGCAGCGGAAATTCCTTGAGCACGCGGCGCTGCAATGCGGGATCTGCACGCCGGGCATCCTGGTCGCGGCGAAGGCGTTGCTCGACAGCAACCCGGACCCGACCGAGACCGAGGTGCGCTACTGGCTGGCCGGCAACCTCTGCCGGTGCACGGGCTACGACAAGATTGTCCGCGCGGTCCTGGACGCGGCCGCGGAGATGAGGGAGGCGGCGCGATGAACGACGAGACCATGCAGTACCGGTGGATCGGCAAGCGCACCATCCGGCCCGACGGCGTGGACAAGGTCACGGGACGTGCCGCCTACGCCGCCGACGGCGCCATGCCGGGCATGATCTGGGGCAAGATCCTGCGCAGCCCGCATCCCCATGCGCGGATCAAGTCCATCAACACCGCGAAGGCCGAGGCGCTGCCGGGCGTCAAGGCGGTCATGACCGGCAAGGACCTCGTGGAGTTCCCGGTCGAGACGCCGGTCCCGCTGGGAATCCAGGACATGCGATGGATGTCGCGCAACATCATGGCGCGCGACAAGGTCCTGTTCCCGGGGCACCCGGTCGCGGCGGTCGCGGCCACCTCGCAGCGGATCGCGGAGGAAGCCTGCAAGCTGATCGAGGTCGAGTACGAGGTCCTGCCCTGGGTCATCGACGTCGAGGACGCGATCAAGCCCGACGCCCCGATCCTGCACGACTTCATCAAGTTCGAAGGCAAGCCGTCCAACATCGCCGGTAAGCTCGAGCACAAGCTCGGCGACGTCGAGGCCGGCTTCGCCGCGGCGGACGTCATCATCGAGCGCAGCTTCCGGACCAAGCCCGTCCACCAGGGCTACATCGAGCCGCACGCCTGCGTCGTGAGCGTCTCGTCGGACGGCAAGGCGACGATCTGGAGCTCGAGCCAGGGCCAGTTCATGGTGCGCGCGATGTGCGCCTACCTGACGGGCATCCCGCAGAGCGACATCCGCGCCATCCCGGCGGAAATCGGCGGCGGGTTCGGCGGCAAGACCATCATCTACCTTGAGCCGGTGGCCCTGGTGCTGGCGCGCAAGTCGGGCCGCCCCGTCAAGATGCAGATGACGCGGGAGGAGGTGTTCCGCGCCACGGGACCGACCTCGGGCTCCTTCAGCACGGTCAAGATCGGCGCGACCAAGGACGGCAAGATCGTCGCCGCGAAGGGCACCTTCTACCTGCAGGCGGGCGCGTTCCCGGGCTCGCCGATCCGCGGCGCGGCCGGCTGCTCCTTTGCGCCCTACGACATCCCGAACGTGCATTCCGTCGGCTACGACGTCGTCTCCAACCGGTCGAAGGTCGCCGCCTATCGCGCGCCGGGCGCCCCGATCGGCGCCTATGCGGTCGAGTGCGTGCTCGACGAGCTGGCCGAGGCCCTGAAGATGGACCCGCTCGAGCTCCGTCTGAAGAACGCCGCGAAGGAGGGCACGAAGGCCGCCTACGGCGCGACCTATCCGCGCATCGGCTACGAGGAGACGGTGCGGGCCGCGATGGAACACCCGCACTACCGGGCGCCGCTCGGCCCCAACCAGGGGCGCGGCGTCGCCAGCGGCTTCTGGTTCAACGCCGGCGGGGAGTCGAGCGCCCAGGTCAACATCACCGAGGACGGCAACGTGGTGGTGATCACGGGCCATCCCGACATCGGCGGCTCGCGCGCCTCGATCGCCAACATCACGGCCGAGCTGCTCGGCATCGACTACCGCAGGGTGAACGTGCTGATCGGCGATACGAGCACGATCGGCTTCAGCAACCTGACGGGCGGCAGCCGCGTCACCTTCGCCTCCGCCATGGTGGTCACGCAGTCCACCGAGAAGGTGATCACGCAGCTCCGCGAACGGGCGGCGAAGATCTGGGGCATCGACCCCGAGGCGGTGAAGTGGGAGAACGGCGAGGCCCGCCCCGCCGGTGACAACGCGGGCAAGTTCCCGCCGCTGAGCCTCGCCGAGATCGCCGCCAAGGCCAGCCAGACGGGCGGCCCGATCGGTGCCGGCGTCCAGCTCAACACCACCGGCGCGGAGGGCGGCTTCGGGACGCATATCTGCGATGTCGAGGTGGACCCGCAGACCGGGATCGTCCGCGTCGTGCGCTACACCGTCATCCAGGATGTCGGCCGGGCGATCCACCCGAGCTATGTCGAGGGCCAGATGCAGGGCGGAGCCGTGCAAGGCATCGGCTGGGCGCTCAGCGAGGAGTACGTCTACGACCGGAACGGCAAGGTCGATAATGCGGGCTTCCTCGACTACCGGATGCCCGTCTGCTCCGATGTGCCGATGGTCGACACGGTCATCATCGAGGTGCCGAATCCGAAGCACCCGCAAGGCGTGCGCGGCGTCGGCGAGGTGCCGATCGTGCCGCCGCTCGCGGCGGTCTCGAACGCCGTGTACAGGGCGACCGGCCGGCGCTTCTACAGCCTGCCCATGTCGCCGCCGAGGGTACTGGAGGCGCTGGAGCCGGCGACCGCCGAAGCGGCCTGATCTTCAGCGGTTGAGGGCCGCGTCGGCTTGACTGCCCCGAAACGGGGCTCGCCGGGCCGACACGGCACTGCTCTCACCGGCCGGCGGCGGGGCACCTCGCCGCCGGCCGTTTGCTTGCCGGCCAAAGACTCAGGCCGCTATCGGCCCGCCTGCGTTCCTCCATGCCGCAATGCCACCCTGGAGGTGGCAGGCGGTGGTGAGGCCCGCATCCTGCGCCGCCTGCACCGCCATCGCCGACCGCTCGCCGAAGGCGCAGTAGAACACCAGGCGCTTGCCGGTCGCGGCGGCGAGTTCGTAGAGCACACCGCCGGGGCGGATGCTCTCCTGCAGGTACTGGTAGGGGACGTGCAGCCCGCCGGGGATCGCACCGTGCCGCTCCCGTTCGCCACGCTCGCGCAGGTCCACCAGCGTCACGTCGCGGCGGTCGAGCAGGGCGATCGCCTGCTCCGCGTCCACGGCCCAGCCGCGCCGCGCCACCTCCTCCTGGTTGAGGCCCTGGCGCATGTTCGCCGGGACCGCCACGTCCATCATCTTCGGATTGGAGAGCTTCAGGTTGTTCATCAGGTCCACGTATTCCTCGACGGAGCGGACCTGTAGGCGCGGGTTGTGCGCGCGTTCCTCGCCGATGGTGCTGACCGTGTCGCCCTTGTAGTCGTGCGCGGGGTAGACCAGCGTCTCGTCCGGCAGCTTGAGCAAGCGGTGGAAGATGGACTCGTACTGCGCGCGCGGGTCGCCGTTCTGGAAGTCCGTGCGCCCCGTGCCGCGGATCAGCAGCGTGTCACCGGTGAAGACCCGGTCGGCGAGGGTGAAGCAGTAGGAATCGTCGGTGTGCCCGGGCGTGTAGATCACGCCGAGGGTGATCCCCTCGATCTCCAGCGTCTCGCCGTCGCGCACGCGCATGGAGACGACGTCCACGCCGCTCTGCTCGCCCATCACCGTGATGCAGCGCGTCCGGTCGCGCAGCGCGCCGAGGCCGGTGATGTGGTCGGCGTGCAGATGCGTGTCCACCGCCTTGACCAGCCTGAGGTCCAGCTCCTCGATGAGCTGGAGGTAGCGGTCCACGCGCTCGAGCACCGGGTCGATGATCAGCGCCTCTCCCCCGCGGCGGCTGGCGAGGAGGTAGGTATAGGTGCAGGACACGGGGTCGAAGAGCTGACGGAAGATCATGGGGTGAGCTCCCTTGGTTCGGCGTTCTCGCGGCGCCGGTGGCGCCGCAGCATAGCCGATCCGCGCGCCGCTCGCCCGCCCATCCGCCTGCCCGCCAACGCCGCCGAGGGTTGCCGGCGTTCCGGTGGACCGGCAGAGTGTGGGGAAGGGGGCCGGGTCCATCGGCCGGCATTCCGCCGGTAAGTGGCGCGCGCTCCTCCGCCAACGCGGCGGCGCCGTCAGGATCACGAGGCCCGGCGCGGGCGAGCCTGTTTCGAATTCGGCAAAGAACGTCCAAGGACCGCGCCACGCCATGACCAGTCCCGCCCCCGGCTACGCCCACCTCTTCCGCAAGGGGACGCCCGAACCGGCGCCGCGCTGGGCCGGCTTCCCGAAGTACAACTTCATCGGCGGCCACAACGACCCGACGCGCGTCCCTGTCGAGGCGCTGGCCGAGACCGCCGCCGCCGCGCTGCGCCGCGAAGGGCAGAACCTCGCCCTCTACAACCTCGGCCACGGTCCGCTCGGCCATGCCGGGCTGCGCGAGGTGGTGGCGGACAAGCTGGCGCGCCATCGCGGCATCACGAACTGCACGCGTGAGGACGTGCTGATCACCTCTGGCTCGCTCCAGGGCCTCGACCTGGTCATGGACCTGCTGGTCGAGCCCGGCGACACCGTCCTCATGGAGGAGTTCACCTACAACGGCACCATCACGCGCGCGAGGAAGCGCGGGGCGACGATCGTCCCGGTGCCGCTGGACGAGGACGGGATGCGCATGGATGCGCTGGAGGGCATCCTGCAGGACCTGAAGGCGAGGGGGGTTACGCCGAAATTCATCTACACCATCCCCACCATCCAGAATCCCACCGGCTCGATCCTTCCGCTTGAGCGCCGGCACCGGATGATCGCGCTCGCGCGTGAACATGGCGTGCCGATCTTCGAGGACGAGTGCTACGCCGACCTGGTCTGGGCCGGGACCGAGGCGCCGCCGGCACTCTATGCGCTCGACCCGGCGCAGGTGATCCATATCGGCTCCTTCTCCAAGACGCTCGCGCCGGCGCTGCGCGTGGCCTATGCGGTCGCGCCCTGGCCTGTGCTCTCCCGCCTCGTCGCGCTGAAGACCGATGCCGGCACCGGGGCGCTGGAGCAGATGCTCGTTGCCGAGTATTTCTCGCGCCACTTCGACAGCCATGTGGCGGGGCTGTGCGGCGTGCTGGAGGACAAGCTCGCCACCATGATGGACGCGGTGGCGCGCGAGTTCGGCAGCGCCGCCGAATGCTGGAGGCCGAAGGGCGGAATTTTCCTCTGGATCCGCCTGCCGGACTCGGTGGACGTGACGAAGCTCGTCCAGCCCGCCGCGGAACGCGGCATCGCCTTCAACCCCGGCCCGGAATGGGCCTGCGAGCCGGCGAGCGCGCGGTCGCAGCTCCGCCTCTGCTTCGCGTTGCCCTCGAAGGAGGAGATCCGCGAGGGGGTCGCGGCCTTCGCGCGGGTCTGTTTCGAACAGACCGGCATCCCGGAACAGAGCGGGAATGTGCGCCACCACCGCGGCTGATCCGGCCGCGCGGGGGTGGAAGCGTGCCGGCGGCGCGCTCAGCGCAGGGATTCGAAGTAGTTCGCCTTTTCCTTGAGCCGGACCTCCATCCGGACGAAGTCCAGGCCGCGGAAATCGGTGAAGGAGACCATCCCGACCACGATCCCGTCCCCGCCAATCACGGGCGTGTGCCGGAAGCCACCGCCTTGCATCAGCCGCAAGGCGTCGAGCGTGGCGGCTTCGGACCGGACGGTGCTTCGCTGCGGCGTTATGACCTCGGCGAGGGCGATGCGTTCGGCCTCGCGTCCCGCTCGGTAAAGATGGCGAGCAGCCGGCCCTCGCCGCCGGTCACGAGCACCGGGCCGACATGGCGTTTGCGCATCCGCTCGCAGGCGCGCCGTACGCTGCTATCCGACCGCTCGGAGAGGAGGACCTGATCCTGCACCATCTCGGCCACCAGTCGGTTGATTGCGTCGCGGCGCCCTCGCGGCCCGATGCGGCGGAGCATGGTACGGACCCGGGCAGGGTGGTGTGGTTGGCGTCCCCGTTCGCCGGGGCGAGCGCGGGCGCGGCGCTTACGGATTGAAAGAGCCGTAAAATCAGCGGGTTACGACGATCAGCGAACTTAATAAATCATATTAGTATTGCGCCATATGAATTTGTTTTTGCAATATTTTCTCGGATCGCGGTGTCTTGCCCGAATTGCGTTAAACGGACGCAGTGTGTGCGAAGCGGCCCTGTGTGCGCTCATGGGGCTCGGTGTCTTTCGGCGTCCATGGCCAACTGGAGAGGTTGATCATCCAAGAATGTTTCATATTCAGTTGATTGGAGGAATTTTGTTGAGTAAGAAATCAACATCCCTGAGGCCCGATGGGAAGAGGTGGCGGGACCGAGCGGAGGGCCGATATGCTGGCGCCTCAGGACGAACCGGTGTCCGCTTACCCCGACGGACGAGCGCATGGCGAAGAGCGACGAGGACTGGGAAATCCCCGATGAGTTTCAGCCGGACCCGGCGGAGTGGTCTTTCCCCCTGGACGGCACGCTTGCCGCGATCGTCGGGCTGAAGTCGCTCGTGCCGGAGGACGCCTTCACCGCCCGTGGCCTCGGCACGGAGCGCCAGGGCAGCGGCGTCCTGATCCGCGCGGACGGGCTGGTGCTGACCATCGGCTACCTGGTCGCCGAGGCCGAGACGATCTGGCTCACCGCGGCAAACGGGCGCGTCGTGCCGGGGCATGCGCTCGCCTTCGACCACGAGAGCGGATTCGGCCTGGTGCAGGCGCTCGGCCGTCTCGACGGCATCCAACCGCTGGAACTGGGCGATGCGAAGCGGGTGCGGCCCGGTGAGCGGGTGCTGCTCGCCGCCGCCGGCGGGCGCACGCGGACCGTCGCCTGCGTCATCGCCGCGCGGCAGCCCTTCGCGGGCTACTGGGAGTATGCGCTGGACGACGCCTTCTACACCGCCCCCGCCCACCCCTCCTGGGGCGGGGCAGGGCTGATCGGCGAGGATGGCAAGCTGCTCGGCATCGGTTCGCTGATCCTGCAGAGGCGCGATCAGAGGGGGCGCAACCTCGACCTCAACATGGTCGTGCCGGTCAGCGGCCTGATACCGATCCTGGACGATCTGCTGGCCTACGGCCGGGTAAACCGTCCGGCGCGGCCGTGGCTGGGACTCTACGCGACCGAGGACGAGGAAGGGGTGGTGGCGGTCTCGGTCGCGCCGGGAGGGCCGTCGGAGCAGGCGGGAGTCCGCCAGGGCGACCGGCTGGTCGCGGTCGGCGACACACGTGTCGAGGATCTGGCTGGGCTGTGGCGCGCGGTCTGGGACTGCGGCGTGGCTGGCGTGCGGGTGCCGCTCACGGTGCTGCGCGACGGTCGGCGGCGCGAGTTGATGGTCGAATCCGCCGACCGGCGGCGCTTCCTCAAGGCGCCCCGCCTGCACTGAGCCACCTTCTTCGGGCGGGCGCGGCCACCCTCGTGGCCGTCCGCGCCCGGCCGGGTCAGCTACGCCCGATCCGGGTCCAGCGGGCGGTCGGCCCGATGTCCACGTGCACGAACCGGTTGTAAAGCCCGATTCCCATCATCCCGAGCCGCTGGGAGATCGAATGGGCGGCGAGCGCCAGGTCGAGCGGCGCGATCCCGCGCATCGCTATGTCCGCCGCCATGCCGTGAAGGTGGTAGCTGCGCGGCGAGGCGCCCTCGCCGATCGAGGCGTTGGTGCGCGGGGTCCGATAGCCTGAATGCAGGTTGATCGGCCGATCGAAGCCGAAGCTCTCCTGCAAGATGGCGAGGAGCTCGATCAGCATCGGCGGCAACGGCCCCGGCACGTTCTCGCGGACATCGCGGAACAGGTGCTGCAGGCGTGCGAGGGCGTTGAGATCGTACCCGCCATCCGCCCGCTTGTAGGTGGTGGCGAGCTCCTCGTTCCGCTGGTTGACCACCCAGATCAGTTGCTGCGTCGGGCGGGCACGGGCCGGCGAGGGGGGAGGCAGGCCGACCGCGCCAGCCGCGGCGGCGATGAGCACCTCGCGTCGGGATGGGTTCCTCATGACGCCGCGCATTATGCACCGTTTCGCGGACGGGTGCGCGAATTTCTTTACGACCGCTCAACCGATGGCATCAGAGGCCCTGGACGATCGGTCCACCGAACCCGCGCTCCGCGGGTGAAACCCGAAGTGGCCGCACTGGCCGGCCGCGGAAGGCGGAGCTGACGGACGCGCATGGCGCGTCGTCAATGCAGGCCGGCACTCAGCCGCCAGCCGGCTACCGCGTCAGTCCCAGCCACGACCCCGCCCGACCGGGTCGTCCGGGTCATTGTCGGTGACCTGGCGCTCCCGCCGCTGATTGCCGCTCGCCCTGCCATGGCCCTGCCCGACCGGGTCATTTGGATCCGAGGCCGAAAAACCGCCGATGCTGCGCTGTCCCGGCCGGCTACTGCGACCGCGGCCCGGTGGATCGTTCGGATCAGAGTCGGATGACCCCGGGCCGCCACGACCACGGCCGGGAGGGTCGTTCGGGTCGGAATCGGTTATGCCGCTCCCCCGACGGCTGCGGCCTGGCGGATCGTTCGGATCAGAGTCGGATGACCCCGGGCCGCCACGACCACGGCCGACAGGATCGTTCGGGTCGGAATCGGTTATGCCGCTACCACGGCGGCCGCGGCCTGGCGGATCGTTCGGATCAGAGTCGGATGACCCCGAGCCACCACGACCACGGCCGACAGGATCGTTCGGGTCGGAATCCGACACGCCGCTGCCCCGGCCGCGGCCCGGCGGATCGCCCGGATCGGCATCGGACACGCCGCCGCGCCGCGCACCTCGCCCGGAGCCGCCGCGGCCATTGCCTGGCGGGTCATCCGGATCGGAGTCAGTCAGGCCCGAGCCGCGCGGCCGGGAAGGCGCCCCGCCTCCGCGCCCCGCTCCTGGCGGATCGCCCGGATCCGAGTCGGTAAGGCCGCTTCGGCCGCCGCCTCCGTCCTTCGAGCCCGGAGCGGTGCCTGCCTTCGGTCCCTGCGCGACCGCGCCGCGCGGCGCCAGCGCAACGGCCCCCACCGCGGGCACTGCGGCACCAAGGCTCGCCAGGCGCAGGATGAGGAGGCGCCGCGCGAGGCGGGAATCAGGGGGCGGCGAGGCGGACATCGAGCGTCGCACGGCTCCAGCGATTTTTAAGCATTCTCCAGTGTGATGCGGGCGGAGACAAGCGTGATGAGAGGAATTCCCCTTGCACGTTAGTTCTTGTTTTGTTCATGTTTGCGCATGAGCAGCGCAACCCGGACCGTCGACCCCGGTCTCCACATCCCGCCTCCGCCGCCCCAGGCTCAGCGGATCGGCGTGGCGCCGCACTGCGGTCGCTGGTGGCGCCCGATGACGCGCAGCGCAGTCGAGGAAGCAATGCTCGCCTTCACCCTTGGCCTCGCCTGCTCCTGGGTCCTGGTCGAGCTGGCCCTTTGGTTCGGCGACCGCTGAGGGCGGAGCCGCGCACAGCGCCTGGGCCGGCCGCCCTGCGGCGGCGGCCACGCCCCCCGGCCGACTGTTCTCCGGCCGTCAGCCGGCTTGCGCGCCGGCCGCCTCCCTGCGCCGTTCCGCGAGCACGCGGTGAGCATGGCGCAGCGCCGCCGCCATCTGCACGGCCGGCACCGCGCCCGAGAACAGCAAGTGGCGATCCAGGACGAAGCTCGGGACGCCGGAGAGCCCGGCGCTGCGCAGCGCATGGTCCTCCGTCAACACCTCCTCGCGCGCGGCGAAGCCCTCGGTGAAGGCGTCGAGCGTGGCGGCATCGAGCCCCGCCTCCGCGCCGATCGCGGCGAGGGTGGCGCGGTCGCCGATGTCGCGGCCGTCGTGGAAATAGGCCTGGAAGATCGCTTCCACTACGGCCCCCTGCAACCCTGTGGGCTCGGCCAGGTAAATCAGCCGGTGCGCCTCGACGGTGTTGGGCGTGCGGGTCATGCGGTCGTGCCGGAACTCGAGGCCGACGGCGCGGCCCGCCTCCGCCACCTGGGCGTCGAGCTGGCGCGAGCGCTCGAGACTGCCGAATTTCCGCTCGCGGTAGCGCTGGCGGTCCACGCCCTCCGGCGGCATACCGGGATTGAGCTGGAAGGGCAGCCAGCGGACCTCGAAGTGCAACCCGTCGCGCGCGGCGAGCTCGGCCAGCGCGAGGTCGAGCTGGCGCTTGCCGATCCAGCACCAGGGGCAGATGGCGTCGGAGACGACGTCGAGCCGGCCCGCACTGGTTGCCTTGTCGGCGGGGAGGGCCGAGGCACTCCCCACAGCGGCGCCGGTGGTACCGGGCTCGCATCCCTCTGCCGTGCAGACGGCGCCCGTGGCGTCCTCGGAGATCCGGTCGTCGGTCATCTTGGGCCCTCCTGATGGCATGGAGAGGGTGGGGGCGCCGGACGGATTAGATCGGAAGAGCGTCGTGTAGGGAAAGAGTGTAGATCTCGGTGGTCGCC
>ERZ777003.3938-NODE-3938-length-13285-cov-5.392971_pt1 | contig 13285 bp, 10 predicted proteins | sample MGYA00374956_ERZ777003 | MGnify/ENA primary metagenome ERZ777003 (study PRJEB29302, sample SAMN06268252) | bioreactor metagenome | isolation source: Joint BioEnergy Institute, California, USA | place: USA:Joint BioEnergy Institute, California, USA | collected... | reverse complement strand
GCGGCGCCGATGAAGATGGCCAAGTTCACCGTGCGGCTCTTGTACATGTTCAGCATGTACCCGAGCATGATGATCGCCATCACCGCGCCCATCAGCAGCGCCATCCATGCGCGGGTCTCGCTGAAGAACGCGTGGTCCCAGATGTACGTGTGGATGTACATCAAGCCGAACATCACCAGCGTCGACGTGGCGATCATGGCGGCAAAGCGCCAGTAGCTCATCTGCATCCATTCCCTCCCGTGGGCCGGTCGTGATCGGGCGACCGCCGGCTCGCCTTCACACGCTCACCCTCGTGGCGTCAGTTGACCTTAGGGTCGTGGGACCGCAAGGTCCGTGGGGGCCCCGTCGAGCTTCGTGCCCTCGCGCGTGATCCGCCAGAGGACGCCGCTGCCGGGAAAGGGCTTGGGCTGCTTCGCCACGACCATCGCACCGAAGTCGACGACGGACATCGCCTGCCCATCCGGCGAGAAGACCACATCGAGGAGGCGCCGCGGGCCGGCGGACATGCTCTCGTCCTTGCCGCTGTGGCCGCCGTGCCCTGGCTGTGCGGACGAACCGGCGGAGCCCCCGCCCCCGTGATGACCGCGCTGCGAGAAGAAGGTCTCGACCTTCTTCGTTTCGGGGTCCACCCGTGCCACGCGATGCCCGCCATGCTCGCCGGGAACGGTGCCCGTCATCGGCGCCATGTGCCCGAAGAACGCGACGAACAGCTCGCCCCTCTCACCGAATCCGCCTGGGTTCACGGCCAGCTTGGCGGCAGCCGAGTGCTCTGGGAACGTCACGAGGGGCATTTCCACCGGCGGATGCTTGGCCATCACGAACGTCGGCGCCGGGCCGTCCTTCGGTTTGAAGCGGCCGTCGGTGACCGGGACGCCCGAGCCGAAATCGGGCCAGCCGTACCAGGCGCCCTCCTTGATCTCGTAGAGGTCCTCCTTGTCGTTCGCGATGGGACGGCTGCCGCGAGCATCGAAGCCGTTCTCGGAGGCATACAGCGTCTCGCCGCTCCACATCAGGCCGAACGGGTTCCGCAGTCCCCAGGCGTAGACCTCCAGCCCGGATCCATCGGCGTTCATGCGCATGATGGTGCCGTTGGCCTTCGTGGCTCCAGGTACGGTGCCGTCGTCGGGGACGGGCTCGCCAAATGGTTGAAACGGGCCTGTCCGCGCCTTGGCGTCCTCGTCTGACAGAGGGTTCCTGCTGACAAACGTGCGCTGGCGCAACGCGATCGTCTGCGCCTGCACGTCGTGGAGGTCGGGATGCTGCTTCAGCCACCCCATCGCGGCGTTGTCGGGCCCGACGACGCCCGAGTTGGTCGCGGTGCCCTGGCCGAAGTAAATCCTGCCGTCGGGTCCGACGGACATCTGGTTGGTGTGGTGGTCGCCCTCGCTCGGCAGCCCCGTCACGAGGTCCCTGAGGCCGCCATCCTCGAGCACCGAGATCCTGCCCCGGTGCGCGACGTAAAGGCGCCCGTCGTGATACAGGAGATCTGCCACCGGCGCCTGCAGTCCGTCGCGGGCGACCGTCGAGATCGCCCCGTCGCGCGTGACCTTCAGGATGCGCGGCACGGCACTTGGATCGCCGTAGGAGTAGCCGGCCTCGGCGACGTACATCGCGCCGTCACGGTCGAACTCTACGCTCGTCGGATAGGTGAGATTCTTCAACGCCACTTCGACGCGATAGCCGTGCGGGACCTCCGCGGCCGACGGGTCAGGGGCCGGTACCTGTGCCCATACACTCGTCGCGAGGGTGAACAGGAACGCTCCGACTACGAGCTCTCGGGTCATCACACGTCTCCTGTTGTCTGCAGCCACTTTCGGGCCTGGGTGGCCCAGGGGCGCGCCTGGACGCGCCGGGAGGCATCCGCCGCATCAGGCAGAGCGGCGTCAGTCGTGCTCGAGTGGTGCCTAACTAAGCGGCACTCGTCCCGCCGCCCAGACACACGGCACATCGGTCAGTGCTGCATGCCGCCCGGCTTCATCATCGGGCACATCGCCATCGACTTCGCGCCTGCCTGCATGTGCTCACCCATGTGACGCATACCCTGCTGGTGCATCTGCATCATGCGGTCGCGCATCGCCTGGCGCTGAGTGACCATCTCGTGGACGACGGCCGCCACTGCATCCACCTTGGCTTGGCCGGACGCCTGCTCCATCTTCGCGACCAGCTCATTCAGCCGCTGGTCGGCGGTCTTCATGTCGGCCATCATCTTCTGGCGTCCCGCCATCATGGCCTCACATCCGGCGGCCATGTCGCCCGACGGCTGGGCGGCGGATTGACGCTCGGTCGGTGGCTGTTGTGCCTGAAGGGGCAGCCCCAGTCCGAGGACGAGTACTGCGCTGTAGACCAGATGAACAGCGTGCGTTCTCATGGCGCTCTCCTTACAGGGCCAAGCCTCGGGTGAACACTCAGTCATCCGCTGTGCGAAGTTGGCCCCTGTCGCGCTCGAGGTCGATACCCGTCGACCGAAATGTCCAGCTTCGCTGACCTCGGCCCGCACGAGTGATTACTTGCATGAGAGGTGCCAGCGACTCCTTGAAGCTCTGCAATGACGACCGTAGGAGCACGGCCAATTGGGCGGGTGGCGTCGCGCTGCGATGATGCTTGGGGGGCCCTAGCACCGATTGTCAGGACGAGGTGGGGCGTGACGTCTCGACACGGACACCTGAGATGCCCACTGTTGGCGGGTCGCCGGCACGTCCCGCGAGGCCTGTGTGGGGGCGTGGTGCCCACCTCGGCCCGCAACCACGGTGACCGTCAGGAGAGCAGGCGTTCGACGCGCATAGAATGCCAACCATCGCTGGACCTGTTGCTCCAGCCGAGTGTCACTCCGACTGCCGCGGCGCAGGGCCGCTGTTGTCGCACCCGGAGAACGCGGACATGAAGCTCTTGACCACCGTGGTCAGCCTCGCCGGGATGCTCGGCGTCATGGCGTCGACGTCTCCGGCACAGTCCACTGCGCCGCCTCGTGTCGACGTGCTGCACGTGCCCGACGGCGGCATCCAGCCTGACGTCGTCGTCGACGCAGCCGGCGTGCTGCACCTCGTGTATCTGACCGGACCTCCGGGCACTGCCGACGTCTTCTATACATCCTCGCGGGACGGCGGGCAGGGTTTCGCGACCAGCGTGCGGGTCAACAGCCAGCCCGGCAGCGCCGTTGCGACCGGCACGATCCGAGGTGCGCAACTGGCGCTGGGGCGCGACGGCCGGGTGCACGTCGTATGGAACGGCTCGGGGACGGCCGAGCCGAAGCCGCCCGTCCCCGACGGCCAGAAGCCGGGCGCGCCGCTGCTGTACGCGCGCTCGGCGCCAGGCGGTGCCGCGTTCGAGCCGCAGCGCAACCTGATCACGGCCACGCGTCACCTGGACGGCGGCAGTTCGGTGGCGGCCGACGAGGCAGGCCGCGTGTACGTCGCCTGGCACGGCAATGCGATCGACGGGGTGGAGGGCGAAGAGGCCAGACGCGTGTGGCTCGCCCGTTCCACCGATGACGGCCGCACGTTCGCGGCCGAGGTTCCCATCTCGCCCGCCGAGACCGGCGTCTGCGGGTGTTGCGGTTTGCGCATCGCCGCGGCCGGCCGCGACGTGCACGTGCTGTACCGCGCTGCCAGCCGAATGATCCACCGCGACGTCCATGCATTGCGATCGTCGAATGGAGGTCGCACGTTCGATGCCCGCAAGGTCGACGCGTGGGAGATCGGCGCCTGCCCGATGTCGAGCATGGCCATCGTCCCTGGTGGCGACGCGATGTATGGCTGGGAACACGACGGGAACGTCGAGTTCGTGCGCGGCGATGGGGCGTCGGTCGCCCCCGCGCTCGCCGACCCGCAGGATGCGAGCGCACGCCGCAAGCATCCGCGCCTGGCAGTCGGCCCCGACGGCGTCGTGCTGCTGGCTTGGGCGACCGGCACGGGCTGGAATAAAGGTGGGGCCGTCGGCTGGCAGCTGTTTGCCAACGGCGCGCCCGTCGGGCCCATCGAGGCACGGGAGGATCTACCGGTCTGGAGTTTCCCCGCCGTCGCGGCCGTTGGCGATCGCTTTGTGCTGCTCTACTGACCGGTGTGCGGCGCTGCTGATCGACTGCGCCAGATGAGCGCAAGCCCTACGCCAATCGCGACGAGCGCAAACAGGTGGGCCAACGCGAGTGGCCCGAGCAGCGGATGGCGCACGCGCAGGAACTCGATGCCGAAGCGCACGAGGCCTGCCGCCATGAGATAGCCGCCCAGAACGAACAGGTCAGGTCGACCCTGGCGCCGCCAGCGCAGGAGCATCCAGGCGAGCGGCAGCAGGGCCAGCAGCTCGTACAGCTGCGTCGGGTGCACCGGCACTGACGTCGGTGGCAGGCCCTCCGGGAACGCCACCGCCCAGGGCAGGTCGCTCGGCACGCCGTAGTCGTCGCCGACGAGGAAGCACCCGACGCGTCCGATGGCGTGGGCCACGGCCAGTGCCGGTGTCGCCGCGGCGAGCACGGGCACGATGGAGATGCGGTGTCGGCGCAGCAGCATGACACCGGCCGCCACGCCCCCCGCGAACCCGCCGAACCAGCTGAAGCCGCCTCGCGAGAGCAGCAGGTCGAGCAGCGGCCCCTCGCGTCCGAGATGCTCGATCGCCCACACGATCTTCGCACCGGCGAGCCCCCCGATGACGCCGGCCATGGCGGCGTCGATCGTCTGCTCGGGCAGTCCGGATCTCCGGCGTTCCCGGTCGAAGAGCCACACGCCGACGATCGCCGCCACCGCCACGAGTACGCCGAAGCTCGTGATCTCGAAGTCACCGATGCGGAACAGGACGGGGTAGATGACGCAGCCTCCTTCGGTACGTGGCCGGCGAACTCAGAACCAGGTGCGAAGGCCCACGGCCAGGCGCGTGCCAGCCAGGTCCTCCCCAGCCGCCCGTGCCAGGTCGGCGGTGCCGAAGAACCTGCGCGTCCAGACGACACCGATGTATGGCGCGAACTCGCGCCTGAACTCGTACCGCAGTCGCAGTCCCAGTTCCCCTGTCGACAGACCGGCTGCGATGTGGCGTTCCCTGTCGGCCCGGCCATAGATCTCGAACTCGGCGAGCGGCTGCAGGACGAGGCGGTTGGTGATGAGCAGGTCGTACTCGGTCTCGAACCGGACGTGTGTGCGCCCTGACGGCTCCACGTACGCCGAGGCCTCGACCTCGAACCAGTACGGCGCCAGCCCCTGCACGCCCACCGCCAGGGCCGTGCGCGGCGTGTCGGGCAGCGCGTCGATCCTGACGCCAGCCGTGACGTCCCACCAGCGGGCGATGGCACGACCGTAGAGCAGGTTCACCTGCGCGTCTTCGGTCCGTCCATCGGCGCGCTCGCCTTCGGCGCGGAACCAGAACCGATGGACGTCCTGTCCAATCCACCCCTTCGTGTCCCAGCTGAACGTGTCGGCGCCGCTGCCCGTCTGCCACTCGAGCTGGTCGAACATCACGAAGTAGTTGATCGACATGTCGTGGACGGTATGCCCTTGCACGTCGGGGAAGGCGGCCTTTCGATCCGCGTCGGTGACGGGCGGAATGAAGGGCGGACGTTCGACCGTCTGCACCTCGTGCTCGTGCGCCTCGTGCGCCTCGTGCGCCTCGTGATCGTGCGGCGGCGCGGCCGGCGTCGCTGGCGGAGACGGCTGGTGATGTTGATGCGTCGACGACGACGGCTGCGCGGACGTCGCGCTGGTACTTAGCATCACCATGGCGATCGCGATGATCTGGCGCTTCATGAGGTCGCGCCCTCGTCCACGCGCACTTCGCGGAACATCCCCGCCTCCATGTGGTAGAGGAGGTGGCAGTGGTACGCCCATCGACCGAGCGCGTCGGCGGTCACGCGATAGCTCCGACGCGACCCTGGTGGCATGTCGATGGTGTGCTTCCGTACCTTGAACCTGCCCTCCTCGTCCTCGAGGTCGCTCCACATGCCGTGCAGGTGAATCGGATGCGTCATCATCGTGTCGTTGACGAGGACGATCCGCACACGCTCCCCGTACGTCAGGCGGATGGGCTCGGCGCCGGAGAACTTGATCCCGTTGAACGACCAGGCGAAGCGCTCCATGTGCCCGGTGAGGTGCAGCTCGATGGTCCTCGTCGGCTCGCGGCCATCCGGGTCGTCGAAGGTGCTTTCCAGATCCCCATAGGTCAGGACCCGCCTGCCGTTGTCGCGCAGGCCAATCCCCGGGTCATCGAGCTTCGCCGACGGCGTCATCGTCTGCATGTCGACGAGCGGGTTGCCCTCCTCGGACGCCGGGTGGGTTTGCATGCCGCTACTCATGGCCGACATGTCGTGGCCCGCATGTGGGTCCGTCGGCACGGAGGGCGTCCGCGGCATGGCGTGGCCGGCGTGGGGGTCCGCTGGAGCTGCTGCGGCACCCGGCGCATCCATGGCGCCCATGTCGTGCCCTCCGTGACCCATGCCGCCATGGCCCATGTCCGCCATCGTCAGGACGGGCCGGGGGTCGAGATCAGGAATCGGTGCGGAAAGACCGGCCCGTGTGGCCAGCGTGCCCGCGGCAAAGCCGGTGCGATCCATCGCCTGCGCGAAGATCGTGAAGGCCTCCCGCCCGGTCGGCTCGACGATCACGTCCAGCGTCTCGGCCACGGCGATGCGGAACTCATCGACCGACACCGGACGTACCGGCAGCCCGTCCGCAGCGACGACCGTCAGCTTCAGCCCGGGGATGCGTACGTCGAAGTACGACATGGCCGAGCCGTTGATGAAGCGGAGGCGCACCTTCTCCTCAGGCGCGAACAGACCGGTCCAGTTGCCGGCCGGCGGCTGGCCATTCATCAAGTAGGTGTAGGTATAGCCAGTGACGTCGGCGATGTCGGCCGCGCTCATGCGCATCTCGCCCCACTTCTTTCGCTCGGCCAGCGTGGCGCTGAGGCCATGCGCCTTGACGTCGCGGATGAAGGTCGTCAGCGTGCGCTGCCGGAAGTTGTAATAGTCAGACTGCTTCTTGAGCTTCTTGAAGACACGCCCCGGATCCTCGTCGGTCCAGTCCGTGAGCATGACCACGTGCTCGCGATCGCACGCGATCGGGTCCGGATCGCGCGGCTCGATGACGAGCGGTCCGTAAACGCCCGCCTGCTCCTGGAAGCCGGAATGGCTGTGATACCAGTAGGTACCGTGCTGCTTCACGGTGAACTGATAGCGGTACGTCCGTCCCGGATGAATCCCCGAGAAGCTGAGGCCTGGGACGCCATCCATGTTGGCGGGCAGCAGAATGCCGTGCCAGTGGATCGACGTGTCTTCGTCGAGGCGATTCGACACGTTCAACGTGACGGTGTCGCCCTCGCGCCAACGCAGCAACGGGCCGGGAAGCGAGTCGTTGATGGTGAGCGCCGTGCGCGGCGCGCCGGTGATGTTCACCTCCGTCTCGCCAATGGACAGGTCGAACTCGGTGCCAGACAGGACGGCAGGTTCCTGACGCTGTCGCGCCTGCGCCCAGACGGGCGACCGCACCAGGCCGACGCTGGCGGCCGCGCCGCCAATCGCCAGGCCTTTCACGAACGTCCGCCGGGATGGCCTCGAGGTGCCAGGCAGATGGGAATCACGAGCGGGCATGAACATCACTCCAGACGCGACGCTCGAGACACTGAATGCAGTGTCGGCATCGCGTGCTTGCGAGCACGCGTCAGCGGAGAGCCGGGCGTGCATCCCTCGGTGGAGGTCGCTCGAGGCGCAGCGACGCACGCTGCTCTCGACGAGCGACTGCTCAGAGCGGAAACGAGGCGCGGGTACGCGCCGAGATGGGTGAGATCAGATGCGCAGCGGGACCAGAGCGCCGACAGGCGGTGGGGGCGACACTGGGGGACCCGACGCGGGGGGCGTGTGTCCGACGGGGGCGTACCGCTGCCATGAGGCCGTCGGGCGTTCCACGGCGAACGCGACCGCATCAGCGCGCGGCGCACGCAGGCCCGCAGCGACAGTGACGTCGGCCGCGGGGCAGCAACTGCCGCACTGCGCCTGCAGGCGTGGTGCGGTGCGATCCCCTGGCTGCGGAACGGACACGTCAGCAGGATCCGGCGTGTGCATCGAGCCGTGGTGTTCGCGGTGCGCGGCGGGCGGCGCCGCCACCGACGCGGGAGCCGGCTCTCCCTGTGACGCCCCGTGATGCGGAGCCGCGGAAGCCGGCGCACCCGCCAGACACACGGCCAGGCAGGCGGCGAGTACCGCCTGTGATCCGGACAGCGCGAGCACTGTCGCGAAGACCGTCATCTGCCTGACCACACGCACCATTTCAGTATACCTTCCGGGGTCCGCGTCCCTCACAGGGCCTGTCGCCTGAGCCGCAGCGCGTTGCCGATGACCGAGACCGAGCTGAACGTCATCGCCGCGCTGGCGATGATCGGGCTGAGCAGCAGGCCGAACGCCGGATAGAGCACACCGGCGGCGACCGGCACCCCAAGCGCGTTGTAGACGAAGGCGAAGAACAGGTTCTGCCGGATGTTCTTCATCGTCGCCCGGCTCAACCGACGAGCTCGCACGATGCCGCGCAGGTCGCCCTGGACAAGCGTCACTCCCGCGCTTTCCATCGCCACGTCGGTGCCTGTGCCCATCGCGATGCCGACCTCCGCCTGCGCCAGCGCCGGTGCGTCGTTGATGCCGTCGCCGGCCATGGCCACGCGCCGGCCCTGGCCCTGGAGTCGCTTGACGACCGCCGCCTTCTGCTCCGGCAGCACCTCGGCTTCGACCGTATCGATCCCTACGGACCGCGCCACGGCCTCCGCCGTCACTCGACTGTCGCCCGTCAGCATCACGATGCGCAGGCCTTCCTCGTGCAGGGCCTTGATGGCTTCGACCGTCGTCGCCTTGACGCGATCGGCTACGCCAACCAGGCCCGCGTACGCCCCATCGACGGCGACGAACATCACCGTCTCACCATTACGACGCAACGCGTCGGCGCGGTCCGTCGCGGTCGCCGTCGCCCCCACGTCGGTCATCATCGCCGTGTTGCCAATCGCCACGGCGCGGCCTTCCACCGCGCCGACGACGCCCTTGCCGGTGATGGACCGGAAGTCGGACACCGCCACGGTGTGCACGCCCCGCTCCTCGGCACCACGGACGATGGCCTCGGCCAACGGATGTTCGCTGACCTTCTCGAGACTCGCCACGAGGCGCAGCAACGTCGGCTCGTCGACGGGACCTTCAGCGGCGACCGTCGTCAGCGCCGGCTTGCCTTCGGTGAGGGTGCCGGTCTTGTCGACGACCACCGTGTCGACCCGCTCCAACACTTCGAGTGCCTCGGCATTGCGCAGGAGCACGCCGAGCTCGGCGCCGCGGCCGGTGCCCACCATGATGGACATGGGCGTCGCGAGGCCGAGGGCGCACGGGCACGCGATGATCAGCACGGCCACGGCGTTGACGAGGGCGTGTGCCAGGCGCGGCTCGGGTCCCCAGGCCGCCCAGATGCCGAAGGTCACCACCGCGACGAGGACGACGATCGGGACGAACCAGCCGGACACCGTGTCGGCCAGCCGCTGGATGGGGGCGCGCGAACGCTGCGCCTCGCCGACCAGCCGCACGATCTGCGCAAGAAGCGTGTCGCTCCCGACTCGCCGCGCCTCCATCACGAACGAGCCCGTCCCGTTGACGGTGCCGCCAGTCACCGTGCTCGTCTCGGCCTTCTCAACCGGAATGGCTTCACCGGTCACCATCGACTCGTCCACCGTCGTCGTGCCGTCGACGACGACGCCGTCCACCGGGACGCGTTCACCGGGGCGCACGCGGAGCCGGTCGCCCACCTGCACGTGGTCGAGGGGCGCGTCCTGCTCGGCGCCCGAGGCGTCGATGCGCCGCGCCGTGTTCGGCGTCAGCCCCAGGAGCTTCTTGATGGCCGAACTGGTCTGGCTGCGCGCACGCAGTTCCAGCATCTGGCCCAGCAGCACCAGGACAACGATGACAGCGGCTGGCTCGAAGTAGACGGCGATCTGATCGCCGTGGGTGCGGAACGACGCCGGGAACAGTCCGGGCACCAGCGTGGCGACCACGCTGAAGCCATAGGCGGCCCCTACGCCCAGCGCGATCAGCGTGAACATGTTCAGGTGGCGGTTCACGACTGACGCCCAGCCGCGCACGAAGAACGGCCACCCGCCCCACAGCACGACCGGCGTGGCGAGCACGAACTGCGTCCAGGCCATGAGGCCCGGGGGGAGCGCGTGCAGGAGCGGCTGCCCGGGCAGGACGTCCGAGACCATGAAGGCGAGGATGGGCAACGTGAGGACGAGCGACCACCGGAAGCGACGCGTCATGTCGTCGAGTTCGGGGTTCTGCTCGTCGAGCGTGACGGTCCGCGGCTCGAGCGCCATCCCGCAGATGGGGCACGAGCCGGGCTCGTCCCGCACGATCTCCGGGTGCATCGGGCAGGTCCACTCCGTCCTGGTGACCGGCGCCGCCGAGACGGGTTCGAGGGCCATGCCGCACTTGGGGCAGGCACCGGGACCTATCTGGCGGACCTCCAGGTCCATCGGGCACGTGTACTCACGCGCGTCTCCCTGGGCAGGCTGCTGCGGTGCCGTGGACCTGGGACTCAGGTACGTCTCAGGAGAGGCCTGGAACTTGTCGAGGCAACTCTGGCTGCAGAAGTGATACGTCTGCCCTCGATGCGTCGCGTGGCCGACGGCGTCGGAAGGCAGAATGCTCATGCCGCAGACGGGATCGACGACCTCGGACTCGGTAGCGGGTTTCACGGAAGCCATGAACAGATCCTCGGGGCCGGCCACCAAGGGCCGGCCCCTGAAAAGCGTGCTACTTGACGTACTGTCCGGGGTTCGCGTCGAACTTCGCCTTGCAGCCCTTCGAGCAGAAGTAGTACGTCTGCCCTTGGTGCTCGCTCGTCCCCGCGGCCTTGGCCGGGTCCACCTGCATCCCGCACACCGGATCCTTCATGGTTCAACCTCCTTCTACCCTCCTTCACGCAACCGCTGTCGTTTCATTACAGTGGCGCTTTCCTTAAGGTTCTTGGCAGGAACAGTCGAGGCAGCCGTGCTCGGCGCACGTGCCACAGGAGGCCGTGACCTGCTTCCGAAGCGCTTCTCGAGCCCGGAACAGGCGGACGCCGGCATTCGAAGTCGTCAGTCCGGTTGTGTCGGCGAACGTCTTGACGGGGGTCTGCTCGACATCGACCGCCTGGAGGACCGCGGCGTATTCCGGTTTGAGGGTGCGCGCCAGCCGGCCGACGCAGGCACAAATCTCTCGGTGAAGGTCGTGGTCAGGTTGAGTCGCGCCGGCGAGTTCCTGTGCGAACGTGGCCAGAGCCCGGTCCTCAACGCCCTTCCGGCGCTGGCGATCGATCGCCGCGTTCCGCAGCACACGGTAGAACCAGGGGACGAGCGCCTCATCCGGCAAGTCGGAGAGCCGGTCCATGTTGCGGGTGAACGCGTCCTGAATGAGGTCTTCGGCAAGCGCTCGATCGCCGACGCGCCGCTCGAGGAATCGCAGGAATGCTCGATGGTTCTCGACGAGCACATCGGCAACCCGGTGCCGGTCGTCAACCGGCTCATCTTCAGGCGTGGGCGTCATTACCGCAGTATCCTCTGCCTGCCAATCACGCCGAGAGCGCCGCCGTTTCACTCACCACCGCTTGGAAGCATCACCGCGGTCGACTGGACCTCGCGATGGCTGCAGCCTGAACAGGGGTTACGCCATCGTCGCCCAGGCCGGTTGGGCATTCGGCCGACACCTGCAGCCGGCGGAGGTCACCACGATGCGCTAACCGAATGCCGTGGAGCGAGATGGCGTCATCGAGAGGCAGGGATTCGACCCTCGACTCTCACTCTGCCTTCGGCGCGGGAGCCAGGCGGATGGCCTGGGAAGCCTTGGTTGCCGATGACTTCCGGTAGCGCAAGTTCGCTACGCGAGGCGTGCCGTGGGCACTATTGGGGCAACGCCGGGAAATCGCCGATCCTTGAGAGCTGCAAGTCTCTCAGAGACAAGCACTTAGGCTGGATGGGAGGCAGGGATTCGAATTCGGAGGCAAGCGTTTCTGCAAGTGGCTGATGGCGCTGAACTTCCGATGATAACCGCTTGAGATGCAAGCGGTTAAAGCGCTCCGTTTCGTGCACTGCCGTCCACTCGATTCCTCCCGCTTCTCCTCCAGGTTTGGCACTATCTGGGCACCGGCTCTGCGAGCCTCACCCGAGTGGCTTTCGCATGACGACGGCCGACGCCGGACAGGCGGACCGGAACTCGACACTCTGCCGCACCGATTCGGGACGTCCTCGCGCCCGATCCGTTCGAATCCAAACCGGGGAAAGAACCCGTCGGCCGTAGTCGTGAGCAGGAAGACGCTCGGCATGCAGAGGTCGCGCGCGAGGGCGAGCGCCGCCTCAGTCAAGCGCTGCCCGAGTCCGTGTCCCTGCGCACTTGCGTCGACGACCACGGACCGCAGGAGCGCGCCATCGGCGTAGCGTTCCAAGCCGGCGGCGCCGACGACCCGCCCGTTCAGGCGTGCCACCACGACCGCATCACCCATGGCGTCCGCTCCATCGACGGGTAAGCCGTGGCGCTCGAGCAGCGACAGCACTGAGGCGATGTCTTCAGATTGGGCGCGTTCGATAACTGCTGACACTCGTGACTCACCCCCAGCTGCGGCGCAGCCGGCGCTTCCCCGATACTACAGGCGAACCCACACCACCATCGTTCGGGTCCGTCCCGGCGGTCGAAGCCGCCGTCGCCCTATAGATCGTTGAACGCAGGCCGACGGCACAATCTTTCACTCGAACTGCTCAGTCTGCGTCCTTTCCGAGGTGGCTCCGTCTGTAGTGCCAGGACGGTTCTACAGGAGACGACAATGCAGACATCCACAGCAGATCAGATTCGAGCGACGGTTCGCGAAGCGTATGGGGCCGTGGCCAGCCAGCAGCACCAAGGCGGTTGTTGCACCTTGAGCAGCGGCACGAGCTGCTGCGGTCCGACGGGCACCGCCTCGACGCGGTTGGGCTATACGGAAACCGACGTGGCCTCCGTACCGGACGGTGCCGACTTGGGCCTCGGGTGCGGCAACCCCCAGGCCATCGCGGGGCTGCAGCCGGGCGAGCGCGTGCTGGACCTCGGCAGCGGTGGCGGGTTCGACGCTTTCCTCGCCGCGCGGCAGGTGGGTCCCACCGGTCGGGTGATCGGGGTAGACATGACGCCCGAGATGATTGCCCTCGCACGCGCCAACGCCGCGAAGGTCGGCGTGGACTACGTCGACTTCCGTCTCGGCGACATCGAGCATTTGCCCGTCGACGACGCGTCGGTGGGCGTCATCATGTCCAACTGCGTCATCAATCTGGCGCCGGACAA
>ERZ777003.3936-NODE-3936-length-13286-cov-6.225380_pt1 | contig 13286 bp, 9 predicted proteins | sample MGYA00374956_ERZ777003 | MGnify/ENA primary metagenome ERZ777003 (study PRJEB29302, sample SAMN06268252) | bioreactor metagenome | isolation source: Joint BioEnergy Institute, California, USA | place: USA:Joint BioEnergy Institute, California, USA | collected... | reverse complement strand
TGTCCTGGCTCGACTTCAACCATCGGGTGCTGGAGGAGGCGGCGAATCCGCGTCATCCGCTGCTTGAGCGCCTGCGCTTCGTTGCCATCTCGGCTTCGAACCTGGACGAGTTCTATTCGGTGCGCGTTGCCGGCCTGGTCGGCCAGGAGCGCGCCGGCATCGCCAAGCCCTCGCCGGACGGACTCACGCCGAGCCAGCAGCTCGCCGCGATCCATGCCCGCGCGCAGCAGCTGATCGACGAGCAGCAGCGCGCCTGGCGCGAGCTGCGCCGCCTGCTGCGCGAGGCCGGCGTCGTCGTGGTCGAGCCGCGGGAGCTGTCGGACGCCGACATGCGCTGGCTCGAGACCTGGTTCATGGAGCGGGTCTTCCCGGTGCTGACGCCGCTCGCCGTGGATCCGGCCCATCCCTTCCCGTTCATCGCAAACCTCGCGCTCTGCATGGTGCTCAAGCTCGTGCGCGAGGAGGACGGCGGCACGATGCGCGCGATGCTGCCGCTGCCGCCGCAGATCGAACGCTTCATCCGCCTGCAGCCGCCGACGCCGGTCGCGGCCGATTCAGGGGCGGCAGTGCCCGGGGCGTCGGCTCCTGCGGCGGCGGGGCCGCAGCCGATCCGCTTCCTCCTGCTCGAGGACCTGATCGGGCTGTTCCTCGACCGTCTGTTCCCGGGCTTCATCCTCGCCGAGCAGGGCCTGTTCCGCCTGATCCGCGACACCGATGTGGAGTTCGAGGAGGAGGCGGAGGACCTCGTGCGGTCCTACGAGAGCGCGCTGAAGCGCCGGCGCCGCGGCCGCCCGATCCGCCTCTCCGTCACTGCCGCGACGCCGCCCGACATGGTGGACTTCGTCGCCGAGGCCCTGTCGGCGGAGCGCGGCAACGTGTTCGTGGTGGAGGGGCTGCTCGGCGTCTCCGACCTCCGCCAGCTCATCGTGGACGACCGGCCGGACCTGCTGTTCACGCCCTACACGCCGCGCTTCCCGGAGCGCATCCTGGACTACGGCGGGGACTGCTTCGCCGCGATCCGCGCCAAGGACATCGTCGTCCACCACCCCTACGAATCCTTCGACGTGGTGGTGCAGTTCCTGCGCCAGGCGGCGCGCGACCCGAACGTCGTCGCGATCAAGCAGACGCTCTACCGCACGAGCCGCGAGAGCCCGATCGCCCGCGCGCTGATCGAGGCAGCCGAGGCGGGCAAGAGCGTGACCGGCGTCGTCGAGATCAAGGCCCGCTTCGACGAGGAGCGCAACATCGCCCTCGCGCGCGAGCTGGAGGCCGCCGGGGTGCAGGTGGTGTACGGCTTCGTGGACCTGAAGACCCACGCCAAGGTGAGCCTGGTGGTGCGGCGCGAGGGGAGCGCACTGCGCTCCTACGCGCATTTTGGTACCGGCAACTACCACCCCGTCACGGCGCGGATCTACACCGATCTCTCCTTCTTCACCGCCGATCCGGCGCTGACGCGCGACGCGGCGCGGCTGTTCAACTACCTGACCGGCTACGCGCGGCCCGAGCGGATGGAGGCACTGGCCTTTGCCCCGCTCACCATGCGCCCCGCGCTGCTCGGGCTGATCGAGCAGGAGATCGCCTTCGCGCGCGAGGGCAGGCCCGCGGGGATCTGGATCAAGGTGAACAGCCTGGTGGACGAGCAGATCATCGACGCCCTGTATCGCGCGAGCCAGGCAGGCGTGAAGATTGACCTCGTGGTGCGCGGCATCTGCTGCCTGCGCCCCGGGGTGAAGGGGCTCTCGGAGAACATCCGGGTGAAGTCCATCGTCGGGCGCTTCCTGGAGCACAGCCGCATCTACGTCTTCGGCAACGGCCACCGGCTGCCCTCGCGGCGCGCGCGGGTGTTCATCTCCTCCGCCGACCTGATGGCGCGCAACCTCGACTGGCGGGTCGAGACCATGGTGCCGGTCGAGAACCCCACGGTGCACGCGCAGATCCTCGACCAGATCATGGTGACGAACCTGAAGGACACGATGCAGTCCTGGGTGCTGGGGCCGGACGGGACCTACCGCCGGCTCGATCCGGGTCCGAACCCGGTCTCGGCGCATGAGTACTTCATGACCAACCCCTCGCTGTCCGGCCGCGGCAGCGCGCTGCACCGGGCGCCGCCCCGTCCGGTCGCCGTGGCGCCGCGCCGTGTCCGGCCGGACCGGGTGCTGCAGGACTGAGCGCCTTGGACCTCCCGTTCAGTCCTGGTGGCGCGCCGTCCGGCGCCGGGCTTGCCATCGCGCCGTCTGTTACTGCGCCACGATGCGGCGTGGTGGATCTCGGCTCGAACTCGGTGCGTCTCGTCGTCTTCGAGGGGCGCGTGCGCAATCCGGTGCCCGTCTTCAACGAGAAGGCGGTGCTCGGCCTCGGCCGCGGCCTCCTCTCGACCGGCCGGCTCAACGAGGCGGCGGTGGAGCAGGCGCTGACGGTGATGTGCCGCTACCACGCGGTGGCGCGCGCCATGGAGGCCGATCCGGTGGAGGTGCTGGCCACCGCCGCGGTGCGCGATGCCGCCAATGGCGCCGAATTCGTCGAGGCGCTCCGCGCCCGCCTGGGGCCCGAGGTGCCGATCCGCATCCTCACCGGCGAGGCAGAGGCACGGCTTTCGGCCGAGGGCGTGCTGCTCGGCTTCCCCGGCGCCAACGGTGTCCTCGCCGATCTCGGCGGCGGCTCGCTCGAACTGGCCGAGTTGGTGGAGGGCCGGGCCGGGCGTCTCGCGAGCCTGCCGCTCGGCACCCTGCGCCTGGCCGAGCGCGCCGGTGGCGAGCCGGCGCGCGCGCGCGCCGTGGCGCGGGCCGAGCTCGAGCGTGTGCCCTGGCTCAAGGACGCGGCCGGGCGCGACCTCTACCTGGTGGGCGGTGCCTGGCGCGCGCTGGCGCGGATGCACATCGCGCAGACCGCCTATCCGCTGATGATCGTCCATCACTACGTGCTGCCGCGCGACGAGGCGCGCGACCTCGCCTCCGTCGTGACGGCGGCGACCCGCCGCACGCTGGAGCGGATGCCCGGCGCGCCGGCCAAGCGGGTTGCCGACCTGCCCTTCGCCGCCGTCGTGCTGCGCCGGCTGCTGCGGATCACCGGCGCGCGGCGTGTGGTCTTCTCCGCCAATGGCCTGCGCGAGGGCTGGTATGCCGGACTGCTGCCGGAGGCGGTGCGGCAGGCCGATCCTCTGCTTGCCGCGGGCCAGGACCTCGCGCTGCGCTTCGGCCGCGACCCCCGCTTGCCCGAGGCGCTGTTCCGCTGGACCGCACCGCTCTTCGAGGGCGAGCGCCCATCCGAGCGGGCGTTGCGCGCCGCGGCCTGCTGGGTGAGCGACATCGGCAGCCACGACCACCCGGACTACCGCGCCGAGCAGGCCTTCCTGCGCGTGCTGCGCCAGCCCGGCGTCGGCCTCGACCACCACGCGCGCGCCTTCCTCGCCCTGGTCGTGGCGCTGCGCTACGAGGCCGAGCCGGACGCGCCCTGGCTTGCGACCAGCCGCACTCTGCTGGACGCCGCCGCGGTCCGCCGGGCGGAGATGCTGGGCGCGGCGCTGCGCCTCGCCTACACGCTCTCCGGCGGCACGCCGGCGCTGCTTGCCGGCACCGCGCTGGTGCGGCGCGGCGGGCGGCTGGTACTGCGCCTGGTAGAGGGCAGCGGCGTCTTCGCAGGCGAGAGCGTCGTGCGCCGCGTCGAGGCGCTCGGCGCCGCGTTCGGGCTGGAGACGACGGTGGAGGTGGCGGCCGGCGAGTGACGCGGCCGGCATGTTCCTGGTGCGCGACGGGCGGCTTGTCACGCGTCACGTCAGAGCGACATCCAGGAGAGCGTGACGCGTGACCGGTGCTCGTGTTGACCGGCGAGATGGGCCTGCCGGTGGAGGAGTGGTCGGTGGATCATACCGCGCTGTCCGTCGTGGAGGAGCCTTGCAGCCCATGGTCGCGGTGGACCGGCTGGCGGTCGCGGACGGCAAGCCGGGCGCGATCACCAAGCGCCTGCAGAGCGCCTATGAATCGGTCATACGCGGGATGACCTACGCGCATGCGGAGTGGCGTACGCCGGTCACCTGAGCCGCCGCGCGGCGAATTCGGGCGGCGCGCGCCGGCCGGCACGGGACCGGCTCGAGGAGGAAGCGGCGTATGGCAGCAGGACGCGGCGACGGGGCGCCTCCGAGGACGGGGGATGAGGCGATTCCCGTCACGCCGCAGGGCGATCCGGAGGCCGGCCTCGAAGGTCTTATGCGGATGGACGTGGGGACGCTGGAGGAGATGCTGCCGCAGATCCTCGACGCGGTCGCGCGCGGTCCGCTGGTGCTGACGCGGCAGGGGCGTGAATTCGCGGTGCTGCTGCCGCTCGACGACTATCGCCGCCTTTGGAGCCGCTCGGTGGAGGCGGCACCACAGTCGTCGCCGCTCGTGATCGAGGGAGAGGCGACGTCGCGCGACTGACGGATGGGGCGGCGGGCCGCCGGACCCCGTGCGCCGTTTCTCAGACGCGGCTTGCGGCCGCGCCGGCGGCGAAGCTCTCGATCAGGCCGGCGGCGGCGACCTGCGCGCGCCGCCAGTCCGCCAGCCTCTCGCCGCGGACCAGCAGCGTGACGGAGAGGCCGGGCCGCGCGTCGAAGGTCAGCATGCAGTTCGCGCTAGGATCCACCGTCGCCGTCGTGCGCGCGGCTGCCGGGTCCTGGAGGTCCCGGCGCGAGCGCGGGCAGCGGCCATAGATCGTCCGGCCGTCGGCCGTGCGCTCGCTGAATTCGACCGAGGTCCCCGCCCGGCCGTCCGGGCCCGGCACCGCGGTGTGGAAGCGGAGGCCGTAGGCCTCGCCGCCGCCGATCGGCGCCAGGCGGCGGCGCGCATCGGCCCACTGCCGCTCCGCCGGTGTGCGGGTGGTGCTGATGACCATGGTGAAGGAGTCGCGGCAGCGCGGCCGCGCCTCGATGCAGCGCCGGGAGGCCTCAGAACTCGGGTTCTCCGGGTCGGCCCAGGCGAGGTGGGTCACGAAGCCCCCGCGGGATTGACGTGCCGCGCTCACCTGGCTGCTGCTCAGGAGGTGGCTGGGGACGGCAAGGCGGTGGGAGCCGACTGCAATGACCTCGGCCGTCACGGGTTGCTGCTGCGCATACGGCGCAACATGCGCGGTCCGCTGCCTGGCATCGCCCAGGCCCCCGGTGGCGCTTGGCCAGACCTCTCCCAGCACGACACCGAGGAAGAAGGCGAGCACACCGCCCAGCAGCCACCGCAGGCCGTGCCGGACATCGTCTATAGCGCCGGTATCGGCTTCACGGCCCATCGTGCCGTAGGCGACGGGCTCCTGCTCCGTCGAGGCCCGCGCCGGCCGGGTGTTCCTTATCGCCATGGCGCACCTGCCGCCGCACCGCAGCCGTGGCACGCTCCCCAGGCCCTACGCATGGCGCCCCAGCCGCACCCGGAGGCGGCGGCGGCGGGCACCGAGAGGCCGGTGGGAGGTCGCAACGCGCTCATCGTCCTTGCCTGAACCCCGGGGGAGGACGGCCGAGGTTTTCCATCAACCACGAAGCGATAACGCGATTATCACAAATTGTGGACAAGCGCACCCTGGAATCTCAATGCCAGGGCAAAAATTCGATCGAAACCGAATCGACCGAACGCCTCCGCCGCCGAACGCAACCAACCCAGGCCAGGGGGCCAGTGGCCGCCGAGCCGGACGAGGTGCTCCGACCCACCCTGCCGAAGCGGGCGCAGGGCCGGGGGCATTCCCGCGAATATCCTGACTTCCGTGTGCAATCATAACCGGTCCTGCCTTGCGATGCATCAACATTTCGTATCCGTTAGGGATTGAGGCCGGAAAAGTTATGCCCGCAATGGTTGTATTGTGCCGGTTTGCGGCGCCTTGTGCGCTCTCGGCAGCCCCTTCGTCCTCTGGCTTCGAATGGCGGAACGTCCGCGGCTGCCGTGGGCACGGAGGCGGCCGGGCCTCATTCCGCGCCTTCCACTTGTGATTGCGGCCCGGTTGCCGCTAACGAGAGTTCCGCCCCAGCCTGATCGCGCGCTCGGTTTTCATCGCAGGCCAGCCTCGGCGGCTCTGCGATCCGCGCAGCGCGCTCCGCCCGGCCGCCAAAGGGACTCGGGGGGCGAGGGGAAGCTCCGGCGGTGCCTCTTAATCAAGGGTGTGGAATGCCCATGACGGTTTCTCTCCTCCGGATGAGCGTGGCGCTCGCCCTGGCGGCCGGTCTTGCCGTCTCCTGTGCCCAGACGCTGCCTGAGGCCCCGGTGCGGTCCCAGGCGGCCAATTTCCGCGTGACCGTCTTCGCCCGCGGGTTGGAGCACCCCTGGGGCGCGGTCTTCCTGCCCGACGGCAGCGGCGACATGCTGGTGACCGAGCGCCCGGGCCGCCTCCGGCGGGTCGCGGCCGACGGCACCGTCTCGCCGCCGATCCCCGGCGTGCCGGAAGTGGCGGCGCGCGGCCAAGGCGGTCTGCTCGACATCGCCCTGGCGCCGGATTTCGCCCGGACCCGGGAGGTCTTCTTCTGCCACGGTGCTGCGGTCGAGGGTGGCGACCTCACGCGCCTGAGCCGCGCTCGCCTTTCCGCGGACGGAACCCGCCTCGAGGGGACTGCCACCGTGCTCGATGCGGCGCCGCCGCAGCGGCTGAGCTGGGAGCAATATGGCTGCCGCATCGCCTTCTCGCCGGACGGGCGCTACCTGTTCCTCTCCACCGGCGAGCGCAAGCAGAGCGAGCGCGCGCAGCGGCTCGATGACCTCGCCGGCAAGGTACTGCGCCTGGCGCGGGACGGCTCGGTCCCGCCGGACAATCCCTTCGTCGGCCGCGCCGGCGCCCGGCCGGAGATCTGGTCCTACGGCCACCGCAACCCGCAGGGCCTCGCCTTCAACCCCTGGACCGGATCACTCTGGGAAGCCGAGCTCGGCCCGCGCGGGGGCGACGAGGTGAACGTGATCCGCCGCGGCGCGAATTACGGCTGGCCGATCGTCACGCTCGGCATGGCTTATTCGGGCTTCCGCTTCACCGAGCACACCTCGCTGCCCGGCATGGAGGACCCCGTCTATAATTGGACTCCTTCAGTCAGCCCCTCCGGCATTGCCTTCTACGACGGGGCGGCCTTTCCGGGCTGGCGCGGCAGCCTGTTCCTCGCCACGCTGAACCCGCCGCAGCTCGTGCGCCTGACCACCCAGGGGGACCGGGTGACCGGGGAGGAGCGGCTGCTCGCCGGTCTCACGCGCATGCGGCACGTGCTGGTCGGGCCGGACGGTCGCCTCTACATCCTGACGGACGAGGCGAACGGCCGCATCCTGCGGCTCGATCCGGCGGACTAGGGTCCGCGCGGAAAGGAAGGGGAGGGGAGAAGAGGATGCAGCCGATCGCGGCGGATACGCCGGCGGCCTGGACCGCCGCCGAGCTTGAGGCCGACCGGGCGCGCTGGGTGTTCACGCTGGACGACCGCGCGCGGCGCGACCTCGTCGAAGCCGTCCGCCGGGTGGGGCGCGATCCGGAACGCGACCTGCTCGACTATCGGCGCGAGGAGTTCGACCTCGGGGCCGCCGCTGCGCCGATCGCGGCTGCTTTCCGCGAGATCCGCGACGGAAGAGGCATCGCGCTGGTCCGTGGCCTGCCGCGCGAGGGCATCACGCCCGAGGAGTTCGAGCTGATGACCTGGGCGATCGGCCTGCACCACGGCGTCGCCCGGCCGCAGGGCAAGGCGAGCCACTACATCTCGAAGGTGCAGGACGCCGGCACGGTCTATCGCAGCCCGACCGGCCGGGGCTACTCCTCCAACGCCGAGCTCGACTTCCACACCGACGGCGCCGACGTGGTCGTGCTCGCCTGCTACAACCGGGCACGCAGCGGCGGGATGAGCATGATCTCCAGCTCCGTCACCGCCCGCAACCTGATGGCCGCCGAGCGGCCCGAGCTCTGCGCCCTGCTGCACCAGCCCTTCTGGTTCAGCCGCCAGGCCGAGCAGGCGCCGGACGAGACGCCGGCCTATCCGAATCCGATCTACGACACGGAGGAGGGCCTGCTGTTCAGCCGCTGGAACCGCAACCGCGTGACCTCGGCGCAGCGCATCGAGGGCGTGCCGCCGCTCACGCCGGCGCAGCACGAAGCGATTGACCTCCTCGACGAGATTCTGCGCCGGGACGCGGTGATGTACCGCATGTGGCTCGAGCCGGGCGACATGCAGCTCCTCAACAGCCACGTCACGCTGCATTCGCGCACCGAGTTCCAGGATTTCGAGGAGCCGGAGCGCAAGCGCCTGCTGTACCGCCTGTGGCTGGCGCCGCCGGACTCCCGCCGCCTGCCGGAGAGCTGGCGCAACGCATATCGTGCCATCGAGCCGGGGACGGTGCGCGGCGGCATCCGCGGGCAGAACCACGACGAGCACCGACGCGCCTTCGAGCGACGCCAGGCGGCTGCGCTCGGCATGACCTGCGCGGGCTGAGGCCATCGGTGGCAGCACGATCGGAGGGCGGCGACGGCGGAGGACTCCGTACGGTGGCGGCACTACCGTCCTCCTCTGACTCCCCCCCGGTCGAAGCCGACGGAGCGTCCCGCCGCGGGGCGCGCACCAGGGCGGAGCAGGACCTTCCTGGCGCGTCCGCGTCGCCCGGCCTTGCCCGATGGATCGGGCTGCTGGCTGCGGCACTGGTCGGGGCGCTGCCGATCCTGCTGGTGTTCGGGCCTGGGGTGATTGATCCCTGGTCCGTCGGGTGGATGCTGGCGGGGCCACTCGGGCCGGATCCGGTGCAGTACCTGCTCGGCTGGACCTACTTCGTCCGCTCGCCCTGGATGCTGCCGCCGGGTCTAAACCCGGATTACGGGTTGGAGCTCGGCACTTCGATCTTCTACGCGGATGTGATCCCGCTGCTGGCCCTCCCGCTGAAGGCGCTGCGCGGGTTGGTGGTGGTGCCGCAGTACTGGGGGCTCTGGCTGCTCGGCTGCGGGGTCGCGCAGGCGGTGCTGGCCTGGCGCCTGCTCGGCCTGGTCACGGCGCATCCGCTGGCGCGGGTGGCGGGGGCTGGGCTCTTCGTGCTGCTGCCGATGCTGCTGACCCGTATGGGTGGGCATCTCGCCCTTGCCGGACAATGGGTGTTGCTCGCCGCGCTCTGGCTGGCGCTGCGGCCGAAGGGGCAGGGCGTGCGGCAGGGCGGTGCCTGGGTGCTGCTGCTGCTCGCGACGAGCCTGATCCACGCCTACCTGCTGGCAATGGTGCTGGCGATGTGGGGCGCGGACTGGCTGCGCCGGGCGCTGGGTGTGGCTAAGGGAGAACGCGCTGGCGGCGGCGCGGCCGGGCTGGCCGCGGAGGCGGTGGCGGCGCCCGGGGCGGTGCTCTTCGGCCTCTGGGTCGCCGGCTTCTTCGCCCTGCGGCGCGGCTTCGATGCGCCGGGCTATGGCGAACTCGGCCTCGATCTGCTGGCACCCTTCGACCCGACGGAGTGGGGCTCGCTGCTCCCGCCCCTGCCGGGGCCTGGCCATATCGAGGCGGGCGGCAGCTATCTCGGCCTTGGCGCCATCCTGCTGCTCGCTGCCGGGGTGGCGGCCTGGATGCGCCGGCCGCGGCGGCCGCTCATCCGGCCGGTGCTGCGGCGGAATTGGCCGCTGGCGCTGGCTCTGGTCGGGATGCTCGGCTTCGCGATTACCCACCGCATGACGGTCGGCGGCGTGGCGGTGACGCTGTTCGAGCCGCCGGGCTGGGCGCTCTCCCTCGCCGGCGCCCTGCGTGCCTCGGAGCGGTTCTTCTGGCCTCTTGCCTATGCGCTGCTGCTGGGCGCCGCCGGCCTCGTCGCGCAGGTCTGGGGCGGGCGCCGGGCGGGGCTGCTGTTCGCGGCGCTGCTGGTGGTGCAGGCGGTGGACATGGCGCCGTCCCTGGCGCGGCTGCGGTCCTATGTCGCCGACGCGCCGCGCGTGGCGCCGGAGCGGTTGCCCGATCCGTTCTGGGACGAGGCCGGCCGGGTCTATCGCCGGGTGCGCGCGGTGCCGGCGGCGAACCAGGGGGAGCACTGGGAGTCCGTCGCGCGCTTCGCCGCGCGCCACGGCCTGCCGACGGACGCCGTCTATCTCGCCCGGATCGATGACGAGGCGGTGCGCGCCCTCGTCGAGGCTGTCACGGCGCGGATTGCTGCTGGGGACTTCGAGCCCGCCACACTCTACGTGCTGCGCGATGCCGCGACGCCGCGCCTCGCCGCCGCGGCGTACGACCCGGCGCGCGACCTGCTGGCGGAGATCGACGGGATCACGGTGCTCGCGCCGGGCTGGCTGCGCGAGCATGCGGTTCCCTCCGGTGCGCGCCTGGTCGGCCGGCCTTCGGCCGAGGTTGTTGCGCAGCGTCCAGCCGCAGCGGAGCGGCCCAGCGAGTGAGCGGCGTGGCAGGGCCGGCGCGCGATACGGATTGCCCTTCGCCCGTGCATGGCGCAGGGGCCGCCCTCCTGCCGCCGGACGCAGCTCGCATGGACACCGATCAACCGCCCTCCGCTGTCTCTCGCGACCCGGAGGGCACGCGCGGCGGCTTCGCGGCAGGCGCCGTGCTCGCGCCGCTGATCCTGCTCGCCGCGGCCCTTGCGCTGCGCGGGCTCGGCTTCGTCCCCGCGGTGATCGACACCGATGAGGGTCTCTACATCCTCCAGGCGCGTACCTGGCTGCGCGGCGGATGGCCGCTGGTCGCGGTGTGGGACATGCACCCGGTCGGCGCGCCGGCGCTGCTGACGCTCGCGATGGCTGTGTTCGGCGAGGGCGTGGGCGCGGTGCGTCTGTTCGGCGCGCTCGCCGTGGCGCTCACGGGATGGGCGCTGCATGGCGCGGCGCGGGCGGCCGGCGCGCCACGGGGCGTGGCGCTCGGGGCGGGGCTGCTCTACGTGGCGCACAGCGTCCTGCTCGGCGGACTCGCGACCAACACCGAGATCCTGCTGGCGCCATTCGTGGTGGCGGCGATGGCGATCGGCATCCGCGGCGCCGTACAGGCGCTCGACCGGGATGCCGCGCCGCGCTGGCGGGACCTCGTGGTGATGGGGCTGCTGGTCGGCATGGCCCTGACGGTGAAGCCGGTGGCGGTGCCGGAGGGCTCGCTCGCCTTCCTGTTGCTGACACTGCCGGCGTGGTGGCGCGGCGCGCTGCCCATGGGGCGCGGCCTCGCCATGGCGGCGGCCTATGCCGGGCTGTGCGCCACGCCGACGGCGCTGTTCGCGCTGGCCTATGCGGTGCATGGCGCCTTCGATGCGTTCCTCGACGGCTCCTTCCTCGCCCCGCTTCGCTATGTCGGCGAGCGGCTCGATGCCGGCACCGCCGCCTGGCAGGTGGGGACGGCGATGCTGGTGCTGGCCTGGCCCTTCGTCCTGGCGGTGCTGGCGCCCTTGCTGGCGCGGTTGCGGCAGCGGGCGGAGGCCGAGGAGGGGGGCTGGGCGCGGCGCCTGGGCGGGATCGGCGCGCTGTGGCTCGTCGCTGCGAGCCTCGCCGTCGCCATGCCGGGCATGTATTTCGAGCACTACTTCCTGATCTGGCTGCCGCCGCTCGCGCTGCTCGCCGCCTGCGGGGCGTGGCGGTTGGCGACGTGCTGCATCGCGCCGCCGCCGCGGCGCGCCGGCCTCGCCTTCGCCCTGTTGATCGGCGCGCTCAGCCTGGATGCCTGGCTCGGCGATGCGGTGCCGCGCATGCAGCGTGGCGTCGGGCTGCGTGAGCCGGACCCGGTGCGCGGGGTCGTGGCCGCGCTCGCCGACGCCGTGCCGCGCGGGGCGCCGGTTCTGGTCGCCAACTACCACCCGGTGGTCTATGCGCTGGCCGACATCGCGCCGGCCACCCGCTACGCCTTCCCGGCGCAGCTCACGGGCCGCTACGGCGCGGTCGCGGGCATCGACATGGACGCCGAGGTGGCGCGGGTGCTCGCCTCCCGCCCGGTGGGGATCGTGGTGGACCGCGGCTGGTGGACCTCCATGCGCCCGACGGTCCGGACGATGATCGAGGATGCGCTCGCGCAGGACTACGATCTCGCCGCAACGGTGATGGAGGAGCGTGGCCCGGTGGAGGTCTGGCGGCGCCGGCACTGACGGGCGATCGCGTGATCGCCGGGGGGCTGAATCACGCGACCAACCTTGGCCGAGGCAATGATCGGCGCTTCCGGCAGCGCGAATGATGGTTGAGGGCGGAGTGGGGTGCCGCTGGCCAGCGCCGGGCGGCGTCGCTATTCGGTCTGCGCGCCGCACCGTGCCGATGCCGGGAACCGCTCGTGTCCGACCAGATCAGCTACGTGCTCTCGAAGGTGCTCTGGTTCCCGCTGCGGCCGGGGACCTTCGCGCTGCTGCTCGGCTGGATCGGGCTGTGGGCGCTGTGGCGGCGGCGGCGCTGGGGGCGCTGGGCCTTGGCTGCCGCGCTCGGCTTCTACACCGTCATCCTCGCCACGCCGGTCAGCCAATGGGTGCTGCTGCCGCTCGAGGAGCGCTTCCCCCGCCCGGCCGAGGCACCGGCGCATGTGGATGGCGTCGTCGTGCTCGGCGGCATGGTGGACCAGAACATCACCGAGGCGCGCGGTATCCCGGCGCTGAACGGCGCGGCGGAGCGGCTGACCGAGATGGTCGTGCTGGCCCGGCGCTACCCCGAGGCGCGGCTCGTCTTCACCGGCGGCCAGGGCTCGCTCGTGCATGGCGGGCTGACCGAGGCGGATGTCGCCCGCGCGCTGCTCACCGCCATGGGCCTGCCGCCGGAGCGCGTGACCTATGAGGAGGCGGCGCGCAACACCTACGAGAATGCGAGGCTGACGCGCGAGCTGATGCAGCCGCGCCCGGGCGAGACCTGGCTGCTCGTCACCTCGGCGAGCCACATGCCGCGGGCGATGGGCGTGTTCCGCCGGGCCGGGTGGGAAGTGCAGGCCTGGCCGGTGAACTACCGCACGGGGCGGAGCCTCGTCGCCTGGTACGACGCACCTTTCCCGGAGCGGCTCGGGCAGTTCGAGACCGGGCTGCGGGAATGGCTCGGGCTGCTGGCCTATTGGGCGATGGGGCGCACCGACGCGCTGTTCCCCGCGCCCTGAGGCGCGCCCGCCGCCGCGGTGGTCAGGCGAGCCGTGGGCCGCCCGGTTCCGCCAGCGTTGCGAGCTCGCCGACCGTGATGGGCTTGAGCGGTGGGCGGAGGCGTGGCGGCCCGATTTCCGCCGGCGGGACGCCGCGAGCGGCGGCGATGGTGCCGACCACGCCGAGCATGCAGCTTCGCCCCTGGCACGGCCCCATGCCGGCCCGCGTGAAGGCTTTCACCTGGTTCGGCCCCTGCGCGCCGAGCGCCACTGCCAGCCGCACCGCGCCCGCGGTCACGCCCTCGCCGCGGCAGACGACGACATCGTCGGCTGG
>ERZ777003.3935-NODE-3935-length-13289-cov-6.466752_pt1 | contig 13289 bp, 12 predicted proteins | sample MGYA00374956_ERZ777003 | MGnify/ENA primary metagenome ERZ777003 (study PRJEB29302, sample SAMN06268252) | bioreactor metagenome | isolation source: Joint BioEnergy Institute, California, USA | place: USA:Joint BioEnergy Institute, California, USA | collected... | reverse complement strand
GCTCTACACCACGCAGAAGCTCGACTTCGAGAGCGGCGACCCGATCACGAGGCGCTTCGCCGCCGACTTCCGCGCGCGCTACAACCAGACGCCGGTCGCCTACCACGCCAACTACTACAACGCCGCCTACCTGTTCGGCCTGCTCGCGCGGCAGCTGGAGCAGGCGAATGAAGAGGTGAACGGCGAGTCCCTGCGCCAGGCCATGCTGCGCACGCGTACCTTCGACCTCGTGGGCGGCCGCGGCACCTTCGACGACCAGGGCAACCTGATGACCCAGATGCAGGTGAACGAGATCAAGGGAGCCGGCCGCACTGAGATCGTCCAGGGCTGAGGGCGCAGGGCGGTGCTGTTCCTCCAGCTCCTGATCAACGGGCTGCAGACGGGCGCGATCTACGCACTGACGGCGGCCGGCTTCGCGCTGATCTTCGGCGCGACCCGCATCTTCCACTTCGCGCACGGCACCGCCTTCACCCTCGCGGGCTATGCCTTCCTCTTCGCCTGGCGGGCGGACTGGCCGGGATGGGCGGGGGTGCTCGTGGCGGTGGCCGCCGCGACGCTGTTCGGCATGGCGATGGAACGCTTCGTCTATCGCCCGATCCAGCGCCACGAGGGCTCCTTCTTCACCGTCTTCGTCGCCGCCTTCGGCGTCGGCATCGTGGTGCAGAACCTGATCGGCCTGTTCGCCGGCCGCGGCCTCGCCACCGTGGACACCCCGCTGAGCTTCGGAACCGAGGTGCTGCCCGAGATCTTCGTCGCGCCCATCCTCTGGATCGCGATCGGCACGGCCGCGGTGCTGTTCGCCGCGCTGACGGTGTTCCTCACGCGCAGCCATGCCGGCGTGGCGCTGCGCGCGCTGGCGCAGAACCCGGACCTGATCCGCACCTACGGCCTCTCGGCCAACGGCCTCTCGGTGCTGGCCTTCGCCATCGGCTCGGCGCTCGCCGCGCCGGCGGCGATCATCACGGCGATGACCTCGGGGCTCAACGAGGCGATCGGGCATCAGGTGATGTTGATCTCGATCGCCGCGACCATCGTGGGCGGGATCGGGTCGCTGCGGGGCGCGGCGCTGGCCGGGCTGATGCTCGGGGTGGCGGAGAGCCTCGCCCTGCAATTCGTGGACACGCAATGGGCGGAGGCGGTGTCCTTCCTCGTCCTCTTCGCCTTCATCCTCTTCCGCCCGAGCGGCATCTTCGGCGTGGCGGCGGCACGATGATCGCCTATCTCTCCAACCTCGCGACCCAGGTTGCGATCTTCGGGATCCTGGCGGCGACGCTGAACTTCATCCTCGGCTACGCCGGGATCTTCTCGATCGCGCATGCGGTGTTCTTCGGCCTCGGCGCCTATGCCGGGGCGCAGATCGCGCTGCTGCTGGTGCCGGACGTGGTGCTGGCCTGCATCGTGGCGGCGGCGATCGCGGGCGGGCTGTCGCTCTGCCTCGCCCTGCCGGCGCTGCGCGTGCGCGGTGAGTATTTCGTCGCCGCCTCGCTCGGCCTGCAGATGGTGGCGGTGACGCTGTTCGCGGAGCTGAAGCCGCTGACGGGCGGCATCGGCGGGCTGGTCGGCATCCCGCTGCCCACCCTGTTCGGCGTGCCGGTCGGCGTGCTGCCGGTGGCGCTCGCCGCGCTGGCGCTGATCCTGCTCGCCACCGCGCTGCTCGCCCGCGGCTCCTTCGGGCGCACGCTGACGGCGATCCGCGACGCGGAGAGCGCGGCGGAGGCGCTGGGCAAGAACGTTGCGGCGGCGAAGACGCTCGCGGTCGGCTTCGCCTGCGCCGGGGCGGGGGTGGCGGGCGCGCTCTACGCCCTGCACACCTCCTTCGTGAACGTCGAGAGCTTCACCATGGACTACTCGGTCCTGATGATGGCGATGGTGATCATCGGCGGCACGGGTACGCTCTGGGGGCCGCTGATCGGGACGGTGCTGCTGCTCTCCCTGCCCGCCGCCCTCGCCTTCCTGCCCTTCCTCCCGGCCACGGAGGTCGGCGCCGTGCAGCAGATCATCATCGGCCTCGCCATGACGCTGCTGATGATCTTCCGCCCCGCAGGCCTGGTCGGCGACCTCTCGCGCGGGCAGACCACGGCATGAGCGCCGCCCGGGGCAGCAACGAGGCGCCGCTGCGCTGCGAGGGGCTGGCGCGCTCCTTCGGCGGCCTGCAGGCGGTGGCCGGCGTGTCGCTGGCGCTGCCGGCGGGGCAGGTCACCGCCCTGGTCGGACCGAACGGCGCCGGCAAGACGACGCTGTTCAACCTGATCACCGGCAACCTCCGCGCCGATGCCGGCACGGCCTGGGTGCGCGGGCAGCCGATCACCGGCCTCAAGCCCTGGCAGGTGGCGCGGCTCGGCGTCGCACGCTCCTTCCAGGACCTGCGCCTGTTCACCCACATGACGGTGCGCGACAACGTGCTCGCCGCGACCGAGCGGAGCGCCTGGTTCTGGCAGCCCGGCGGCACGGCGGGCCGCAAGCGGCGCCTGGCGGCAGCCGAGGCGGCGCTGGAGGCGACGGGCCTCGCCTCGCTCGCCGACGCGCGGGCCATAGACCTCGCCTATGCGGAGCGGAAGTTCCTCTCGCTCGCGCGGATCCTCGCCGCGGAGGCGGAGATCTGGCTGCTCGACGAGCCGGCCTCCGGCCTCGACCTCGCCTCGCGCATGCGCTTCGCCGACCTGCTGCGCAGCGCGACCCGGCGCGGCGTCGCGATCTGCCTTATCGAGCACAACCTGGACGTGGTGGCCGAACTGTCCGACCGCATCGCCTTCCTCGACCAGGGCCGCGTGATCGCCGAGGGCGATCCGCAGTCCATCCTGCGCGACCCCGCCCTCGCCGCGATCTATTTCGGCGACAGGCACGAGCCCGCCAGCGCCGCCGCGGAGACGGAGGCATGAGCGCCGCGGTGCAGGCTTCCCCCGCCTCCGCGGCGCCGCCCGCGATCGAGGCGCGCGGCCTCCGCGCCGGCTATGGCGGGCGCGAGGTGCTGAACGACGTCTCCCTCACCCTCGGCGCCGGCGAGGTGCTCTGCCTGATCGGCCACAACGGCGCCGGCAAGTCCACGCTGCTGCGCGTGCTGTTCGGCCTGCACCGCCCCGTCGCGGGCACGATCCGCGTCTTCGGCGAGACCCTGCCGCGCCACGTCCCGGCCGCGCTCGGCGCCGCGGGGGTGGCGCTGGTGCCGGAGGGGCGCGGCGTCTTCCCCGACCTCACCGTCGAGGAAACCTTCGGCCTTGCCCTCTGGTCCGCGGGCGTTCCGGCGAGCGAGCGCGAGGAGCGCATCGAGGAGGTGCTCGCCGTCCTGCCGCGCATCCGGGAGTTCCGCACGCGCCGCACCGGCACGCTTTCGGGCGGGCAGCAGCAGATGGTCTCGATCGCCCGCGCGCTGCTGACGCGCCCGCGCGCGCTGCTGCTCGACGAGCCCTCGATCGGCCTCGCGCCCAAGCTGTTCCAGGACCTGATCCGCCCGATCGCGGCGCTGCGCGAGAGCCGCGGCATGGCGATCCTCCTCGTGGAGCAGAACGTGCGCGAGGCCTTTGCCGTCTCCGACCGCGTGCTGGTGATGAAGTCCGGCACCTTCATCTTCGAGGGGCCGCCCACCGAGCTTTCCGACCATTCGAAGCTGATGGAACTGTTCTGATGCTCCGCCTGCGGCCGGAGACGCTGACGGCGCTGCTGGAGGGCACCGCCGCGCGCGTGCCGGAGAAGGAGGCGATCGCCGGGCCGCGGCGGCGCCTCACCTATGCGCAATTCGCCGCCGCGGCGCGCCGCGTCGCGGAGGGTCTGGCACGCGAAGGGGTCGGGCCCGGCGACCGCGTCGCAATCTGGGTGCCGAACCGGCCGGAATACCTGGTGCTGCAATTCGCCCTCGCCCGGCTCGGCGCCTGCGCGGTGCACGTCAACACGCGCTTCCGCCCGGCGGAGGTCGCGCATCTGCTGGGCCGTGCGCGGCCGAGCGCGCTGGCCACCGTCTGGGGCTTCCAGGGCGTGGACTTCCCCGCGCTGCTCGCCGAGGTCGCGGCGGATGCGCGCGCGCCGCTGCGCTTCGTGATCGGCCTCGACGCGCACGGCGCCTCGCGCGTCGCCGGCCTGCCGGTGCTGCCCTGGGAGACGCTGGACGCGGCGCCGGAGCGCACGCAGGACGACGCCACACCGGATTCCGCCTGCCTCACCTTCACCACCTCCGGCACCACCTCCGGCCCCAAGCTGGTGCTCCACCGGCAGAGCGCCATTGCCGGCCACGGCTACGACGTGATGCGCCGCATCGGCACCGACGCGGAAGGGGCGGCGGTGCTGATCGCCGTGCCGCTCTGCGGCACCTATGGCAACGCCGCGGCGATGGGCGGCATCGCCGGCGGTGCCAAGCTGGTGCTGATGGACCGCTGGGACGCGCAGGCCGCGGACGCGCTGATCCGTGCCGAGGGCGTGACGCACTGGCACGCCCTGGACGAGATGATCGAGGAGGTGCTGGAGGCCGCCGCCGGCCGCCCCTACGCGCCCTTCCGCGTGACCGGCATCGCCGGGCTGCGCCCGGGCGCGGCGCGGCTGCACGCCCTGGCCGCGGAGCTGAACCTCGCGCCGCTGAACCTCTACGGCAGCAGCGAGATGCAGGGGCTCTACGCCTATCAGGACCCGGCCGATCCCGTCCGCCGCACCATCGGCGGTGGGCGGCCGGTCAACGCCGACGCCCAGGTGCGCGCGCGCGACCCGGAAACCGGAGAGCTCGCCGAGCGTGGCGAGCTGGAATTCCGCGCGCCCTCCATGTTCATCGGCTACCTGAACGACGAGGCCGCGACGGCGAGGGCGATCACGCCGGACGGGTTCTTCCGCAGCGGCGATCTCGGCGCGGTCCACCCGGACGGCTTCGGCTTCGACTTCGAGACCCGGATGGGCGACGCGCTTCGCCTCTCCGGCTTCCTGGTCAATCCGGAGGAGATCGAGTCCTTCCTCAAGCGCCAGCCCGGCGTGCGCGAGGCACAGGTGGTAGGCGTGGAAGGCGGCACCGTCGCCATCGCCTTCGTCCAGCCCGAGCCCGGCGCGACGCTGGAGGAAGCGACGCTGCTCGAGGCCTGCCGGCGCGACCTCGCGCGCTACAAGGTGCCGCGGCGCATCCTGCCGATCGCCGAGTTCCCGGTGACGCAGAGTGCGAACGGCGTGAAGATCCAGCGCGTGAAGCTGCGCGAGATGGCGGAGCAGGCCCTGCGCCAGGGCTCCTGACCGGCGGCGCGCGGTCGCGCGCCCTCCGATCCCTCGCCCGCCGCCCGCCTCAGGCCGCCGCCACGGCGGGCATCGCCGTGCAGGCGATCCGGCTGCGCGGCAGGATCAGCGAGGCGCGCGCCCCGATGCCCGGCGCCGCCTCAAGCTCCAGCCTGCCACCATGGGCCTGCAGCAGCGCGCGCGCAACGGCGAGGCCGAGATCGACACCGCGCGTCCGCCCGGTGGCGCTGAGGGCGCCGGCCGGATCGTCCTCGGTCGTGGCAGCCGCGTCGGGCGCCAGGTCCTCGCTCGGCACGCCACTGCCCTCGTCCTCGATCAGGATGGCGATGCTTTCGCCGCGGTCCGCGTCGAGCCGCAGGTCGATCCAGTCGCCGGCGCGCGAGAGGAGGGCGGCGCGGGTCAGCACGTAGCGCAGCACACCGCGCAGGGCCCGCCGGTCGGCGTGCAGCGACAAGGCCGCAAGCTCCGGCGCGATGCGCCAGTGCCGACCGCCGGCACCGGGCTCCGCCACGACGCCGGCGATCGTCTCCTCGAGCAGCGGGCGGAGGGGGAAGGTCTCCTCGCGCAGGGCGGGCGGGCCGGGCTGCAGGGCGAGCAGATCGTTGAGCTGCTCGGCAAGCCGCAGCAGGTCACGCGCGACCGCGGCGAGGGTCTCGGCCTCCACCCTTGCGATGCCCGAGGCGGGGCTGCGGTCGGCGGCCACGGCCAGGCCGCGCAGCAGCCGCTCGGCCTGACCGAGCATGGCCAAGCCAGGCCCGCGGAGTTCCGTCGCGACCAGGCCGAGCCGCCGCTCCGCCGCGGCGGCTCGCCGCTCCGCCGCCTCGGCACGCGCCTCGGCGGCACGCGCGCGCCAGCGCGCGCCGCGCAGCACAGCGCAGCCGGCGACGAAAACCGCCAGTCCCAGGAGGAGAAAGGGCAGGACGAACGAAAGCCCATCGGCTGTCATCCTGCCAGCCTGCCCCACTGGAGATGAACAAAAGGTTAATCCGACCGCCGAGGCGGCCGGACCTCAGGCCCGCCCGTCGCCGGGCAGGCGCGGTGCGTCAGGCCGCGGTGGCGCGCGCCTCGCGGCTTGCCTTGGCGCGCTCGACCCGGCGCTTCAGCACCCGCGCCTCCTCCGGCAGGCGTCGGTCGGGCGTGCCGAGCAGGAAGGCGTCAATGCCGCCATTGTGCTCGATGGTGCGGATGCCGCGGGTCGAGACGCGCAGCAGCACCGAGCCGCCGAGCAGCTCGGAGAAGAACGACGCCTCCTGCAGGTTGGGCAGGAAGCGGCGGCGGGTCTTGTTGTTCGCGTGGCTGACGTTGTTGCCCGTCAGCACGCCCTTGCCGGTAACGGCGCAACGGCGGGCCATGGCTCAGCTTTCCCGATCTCGCAGGCGCACGGCTGGCGGCAGCCGACGCCGCGCGCGGTCTGGTCTCGAACCGAAGGCCGGCTATGTGACGGAGAGGGGCAGCGTCGTCAAGCCGGCCGGGCGGTCGCGGCGCCGCCGGAGGGCGCCCAGCCGCAGGCCGTGAGGGCCGGCCGCATCGCCGGGGGAGGCTCGGCCTCGACGCGCAGCGGCGGCCAGTCGCCCTCGCCCGGCAGGCCGACGGTCCGCGCCAGGAGGTGCAGGCCGGCCGGGTGCGCGCCGCCGCCATAGCGCGAATCGCCCAGGATCGGGCAGCCGAGATGGGCACAATGCGCGCGGAGCTGATGGGTCCGCCCGGTGCGCGGCCGCAGCTCCAGCCAGACGAGGCCGTCGCGGTCGTTCCGGCCGAGCACCCGCCAGGCGGTCCGCGCCTCCTGCCCGCCGGCGGCGTCCACCACCATACGCCAGCCCTCGGCGGCGGTGGAGACCTTGCGCAGCGGCGCCGCGATCTCGCCCTCGGCCTCGGCCGGCGGGGCACCGCAGACCACCGCCCAGTAGATCTTCTCCACCTGCCCGGCGGCGGCGAACTGCGCGCCGAGCCGTGCCAGGGCCGGCCGGGTGCGGCCGAGCACCAGGCAGCCCGCGGTATCGGCGTCCAGCCGGTGCGCGGGCTGCGGGTCGCGCCGCTTGCCGAAGCGCAGCGCCGGCAACCAGTTCTCCAGCGAGGGGCCGCCGCTCGGGCCGCGATGCACCGGCAGGCCGGCGGGCTTGTCGATCACCAGCCGCGCCTCGTCGCGGTGTAGCACCCGGCGGCTAATCTCCTCCGGCGGCGGAGGCACCGCCGCCGCCGGCGCAGGGGCTTCCCACCCGCGCTGCGCCGGCCGAACCTGCCAGGAAGGAGTCCTGTCACGCCGCATGTCGTCCCCCGCCGATCGCCACCATCCGGTGTCGCCCCCTCTCGTCATCTGCCTCGGCACCCTCGTGGCCGACCACACCTTCTGGGTGGAGGAGATACCCGAGCCGCCCGCCAAGAGCACGGCCCGCGCCTACAGCCTCGGCCCCGGCGGGCTGGCGGCGAACGCGGCGATCGCGGTGGCGCGGCTGGGCGGCCGCGCGGCCTTCTGGGGCCGGATCGGCGACGACCTGAACGGCGAGCCGCTGGCCGAGGCGCTGGCGGCAGAGGGCGTGGACATCTCCGCGCTGCGCCGGGTGAAGGGGGCGCGCACGCCGGTCTCGGCGGTACTGGTGGACCGGAGGGGCGAGCGGACCATCCTCAGCTTCCGCGGCGAGGGGCTGGACCGCGACCCCTCCTGGCTGCCGCTCGACGCGCTGGACGACGCGGCCGCCTTCCTCTGCGACCCGCGCTGGCCGGAGGGCGCGGTCGCGGCGCTCGAGGCGGCGCATGCGCGCGGCGTGCCAACCGTGATCGACGCGGAGAAGAGCGAGACGCGCATCCTCGTGGATCTGGTGCCGCGCGTGGACCATGCGGTGTTCTCCGCGCCGGGGCTGCAGAATTTCGCGCCGGGCGTGCGGCCGGCCGAGGGTCTGCGGCGGGCCCTCGCGCACGGCCACACACGCGTCGCCGCGGTGACGCGTGGCGAGGAGAGCACGCTGTGGATGACGCGCGACGATCCGGAGCTGCGCGAGACGCCGAGCTTCCGCGTGGAGGCCACCAACACCACCGGCGCCGGCGACGTGTTCCACGGCGCCTACGCGCTGGCGGTCGCGGAGGGGCAGGGCGTGGAGGCGGCGATGCGCTTCGCTGCCGCCGCCGGCGCGCTGCGCGCGCGCGACGGACGGACGCCGACGCGGGCGATGGTGGAGGAATTGCTGGCGACGGGTGACGCGGCGTCGGTCTGAGGCATGGACTCCTGTCGAGGCCGCGACCGGTCACGGATGCGGCCGTAAGGACAGCGGATTTCGGCGACCTGCCCGATCCGCTGCGAGGGAGCCGCTTCTGAGGCCGTCCCGCTCGTTCGTCGCTACGAGGCGCTGTTCGACCGCATCCCGCGCGCGATGGACGGCGAGCCGACCACTGCCGCCGGTGTGCTCGGCCTGAAGCGCGGTTCGCGCCGAATGCCCCCTCACCGGGCTGGCGGGACGGTCAGGTCGCGGCGGCCACCTGCGGTGCGCCGCCCCCCGCACGGGCCGCGGCCTCGCCGGGCACGGCCCCTGCGGCCGCAGCCCCCCGCTCGGCAGCAGCGGCACTGCGGGCGTTGAGCAGGCAGAACGCCACCGCCTCCCGCAGCGAGGCGAACACCTCCCCCCGCTCGCCCTCGGCGGCGGCCTCCGCGCGCAGGGCCGCCAAGGCCGGGCTGTCGGGCGCAGCGTGCCAGAGGCCGAGCACCACCGGCACGCCGGGCAGCCGGCGCCGTACGCGGCGCAGGAAGTAGCGCATGCTCGCCACGCTGCTCCCGCCCTCCAGCACCGAGAGCACGCAAAGCCGCACGCGGGCCGGGTCGAGCGCCGCCGCATCGGCCGACCGCAGCACCGCGTTCGGCTCGGCGCGCGCGCCGATGCCGTGCATGCCGAGGAGCTGGGCAAGCATCTCCGCGGCGAGGTCGTCGAGCCGCCCGCGCCCGGCGACGCACAGCACGCTGCCCGGCGCGGCCCAGTCCGGGGCGATCTCGCCCTCCGCCGCCGCGCCGCCGGCGCCGGCCCTCACCGCACCGCCCTCCTCGCGGTCCGGGCCGCCCACCAGTGGCTCGGGCGGCGCCTCATCCGTCTCGTCGGCGAGGTCGTCGAGCAGCGCCTCCACCTGCTGCCGGATCGTGGCCATCCGGTCGTCGTCGAGCGCGTCGCGCGACCAGTCGGCCTGCGCCAGCATCAGGCCCTTCAGCGCCACCTCGTCGTAGTAGGCCGAGAGCGGAGCCTCGCGCAGCGTGCGCTCGGCCTGCTCGATCAGCGCGTCGCTGTCGCCGGCGAGGGCGCGCTGGTAGAAGATCTCCTCGGGCTCCAGGGCCGGCTCGTCGCCGAGCATCACCGCGAGGAATTCCAGCCGGTCCACATGCCGCCCGAGCACCACCAGGCAGACGGTGAGCGGCACGGCGACCAGCAGCCCGATCGGGCCCCAGAGCCAGGTCCAGAAGGCCGCCGCGGCGATCACCGCAATCGGCGAGAGGCCGGTGGAATGGCCGAAGACCAGCGGCTCGAACACCTGGCCCATCGCCAGCTCGCTGACCAGGAACAGCGCCGCCACCGCGAGGATGAGGGACCAGCCCGGGTCGATCGCCAGCGCCAGCAGCAGCGGCCCGGCCACGGCGATGAAGGAGCCGATGAAGGGCACGAAGCGCATCAGCCCCGCGAGGATGCCCCAGAGCACCGGGTTGGGGATGCCGAGCAGCCAGAGCGCCACGGCCATGAACACGCCATAGACCGCGTTCATCACCGTCAGCACCAGGAAGAAGCGCGAGAGGCGCAGCGCCGCGTCGTCCATCGCGGCGACGGTGCGGTGCAGGTCGCGCGCGCCGGCAAGGCGGACCAGCCGGTCGCGCAGGTCCTCGCGGTAGAGCAGGATGAACACCACCAGCACGATGACGATGCCGGTGACGGCGAGCGGCGCGAGCAAAGGCTCGGCGACGGCGCGCAGCCGCTCGACCGGCGAGGGCTCGGGCCGGCGGATCTCGACCGGCAGCGGCGGCAGCGGGGCGGGCTCGGCGGTACGCGGCGGCGCGGCGCGCGGCGGTGCGTCCGGCGGCGGCGCCTCCTCCGCTGCGGGCGGCGCGCCGCCGGCCGCGCCCTCCGCCGGGGCGCGCTGCTCCGGCCTGCCCTCCCCGGCGCGCTCGAGGCGGCTCAGCGCCTCCGAGACGCGCTCCAGGATGCCGTTCGGGTCGCGCAGCGGCGCGAGCTTCCGAGAGATGCTCGCCTGATATTCCGGCAGATTGCCGGCGAGCTGCGTCACCTGCGCGCCGATCACCGTGCCAAGGCCGGCGAGCACGGCGAAGGCGAGCAACACGCTGGCGAGGACCGCCGCCGGTCGCGGCAGCATCAGCCGGCGCAGCGCACGCACCACGGGGGCGAGCACGAAGCTCAGCAGCACCGCGAGCGCCACCGGCACAAACAGGTCGCGCCCGAAATACAGCACCGCGACCGTGACCAGCCCGGTCAGGAGCACGCCCGACTCCGGCCCTGGCATGCCGGCGGCAGGCACGCCGCGGCGCGCAGAGGAGGAGGATCGAAGCGGATCGTGCATTGCGGAGGGACTTGATCGGCGGCAGGTGTGCAACGCTCCTGAACCGCCCGGGTTCGCATCGGCCGGCCAGGTGGTTCGCATCGCCCCGCGGACGGGGGGCCGGCATCAAGCCGCATGGCGCGGCGGCGCGCGGATCGGTTAGGCTGCGCGCGATCGTTGGTCCGGGAGGCTGTGAGATGGCCGTGACCTGGCTGAAGAAGGCCGCGAAGACGCCGGCCTCGGAGGAGGGCACCGCGCGCGCCGTGGTGACCGAGATGCTCGCCAGAATCGAGGCCGGCGGCGAGCAGGCGGTGCTCGACTACGCGAAGCGCCTTGACGGCTGGGAGGGACCGGTCGTCGTCGGCCCGGAGGAGATCGCGCGCCGCGCCGCCGAAGTGGACGAGGGCACGAAGCGCGACATCGACCACGCCATCGCCAATGTCCGCCGCTTCGCGGAGGCGCAGCGCGAGAGCATCCGGGAGTTCTCGGTCGAGCTCGCGCCGGGCCTCGTCGCCGGGCAGCGGCTGGTGCCGGTGAACAGCGTCGGCGCTTATGTGCCGGCGGGGCGCTACGCCTACATCGCCTCGGCCTACATGGCGATCGCGACGGCGAAGGCGGCGGGCGTGCCCTTCGTGGTCGCGGCCTCCGCGCCCTACAAGGGCGGGCCGATCAACGCCAAGCAGCTCTATGCGATGCACCGCTCCGGCGCGGACATGATCCTCACCCTCGGCGGGGTGCAGGCGATCGCGGCGATGGCCTTCGGCCTGTTCACCGGCCGCCCGGCGGACGTGATCGTCGGCCCCGGCAACAAGTTCGTCGCCGAGGCCAAGCGCATGCTGTTCGGCCGGGTCGGCATCGACGTGCTCGCCGGCCCCACCGAGATCTGCGTCATCGCCGATGCCACCGCCGATCCGGAGATCGTCGCCGCCGACCTGGTGGGGCAGTCCGAGCACGGGAATGAGAGCCCCGCCTGGCTGGTTGCGCTCGACCGCGGCGTGGCGGAGTACTGCCTGAAGCGCGTGCCGGAGCTGATCGCCGCCCTGCCGCCCACCGCGCGCGAGGCCGCCTCCGCCGCCTGGCGCGACTACGGCGAGGTGGTGCTCTGCGACACGCGCGAGGAGGCGGCGAAGGTCTCCGACGACTACGCCGCGGAGCACCTGGAGGTGCTGGCCGACGACCTCGACTGGTGGCTGGCGCGGCTGACCAATTACGGCAGCCTGTTCCTCGGCGAGGGCTCGACGGTCGCGCATGGCGACAAGGCGGCGGGGCCGAACCACATCCTGCCGACCAAGGGCGCGGCGCGGTACTCGGCCGGCCTCTCGGTGCACAAATTCCTCAAGCCGCTGACCTGGCAGCGGGTGACGCGCGAGGCCAACCGCGAACTCGCCCCAGTCGTGGCGCGCATCTCCCGCCACGAGGGGATGGAGGCGCATGCGCGCACCGGCGACCTGCGCCTGCGCAAGTGGTTCCCCGACGAGCATTTCGACACGGGGGTGCCGGTGCAATCCTGACCGGCACGGCGCCGCAAGGCGCGAACGATAACGAAAAGGACGATCGGGGGAAAACGCCATGAGAGTCGAACGACGCCGCGCGCTACTCGGCGCGCTGCCGGTGGCGGCGGCGGCCACGATGCCCGCCGGCGCCGCCCGTGCGCGGGGCAGCGGCGGCTACCCGGAGCGGCCGGTGCGCTACATCGTGCCGTTCACGCCCGCCGGCATCACCGACATGATGGCGCGCCTGGTCGGACAGCGCCTCTCGGACATCTGGGGCCGGCCGGTGGTGGTGGAGAACAAGCCCGGCGGCAATGCGCTGATCGGCGCCGACGCGGCGGCGAAGTCGCCGCCCGATGGCTACACGCTGCTCGCCATCACGCTGACGCATGCGGTGAACGCCAGCCTGTTCCCCAACGCGCCCTACGACTTCCGCCGCGACTTCGCGCCCATCTCGGTGCTCGGCACGGTCGCGCTGGTGGTCTGCGTGCATCCCTCGAACCCGGCACGCAGCCTCGCCGAGCTGGTGGAGCTGGCGCGGCAGGGGCGGGTGCGCAATGGCGGCTCCTCCGGCAACGGCACGCCGCCGCATCTGGCGCTGGAGCTGTTCCGCCGCGCGGCGGGCGTCGGGGACCGGATACAGCACGTGCCCTATCGCGGCGGGGCGCCCTCCGTCACCGACCTCGTCGCCGGGAATATCGACCTGCTGATCTCCAACCTGCCGGAATGCATCGGCCAGGTGCGCGCCGGCCGGCTGCGCGCGCTCGCCGTGACCGGCGCGTCGCGGCATCCGCAGCTTCCCGACGTGCCGACGACGCGCGAGGCGGGGATGCCGGGCCTCGCGATCGGCAACTGGACGGCCATGCTCACCAATGCCGCCGTGCCCGCGGCGATCCGCGCGAAGATCGAGCGCGACACGCTGACCGCGATCCGCGATCCGGAGGTGGTGCGCCGCGCGACCGAGGCCGGGTTCGAGGTGCTGGGCCTCGATTCCGAGCGCTCGGCCCGGTTCATCGCCGAGGAGACGGACCGCTGGGGCCGCCTGGTCGTCGAGGCTGGAATCCGGGCGGAATAGGGCGC
>ERZ777003.3927-NODE-3927-length-13316-cov-13.513536_pt1 | contig 13316 bp, 11 predicted proteins | sample MGYA00374956_ERZ777003 | MGnify/ENA primary metagenome ERZ777003 (study PRJEB29302, sample SAMN06268252) | bioreactor metagenome | isolation source: Joint BioEnergy Institute, California, USA | place: USA:Joint BioEnergy Institute, California, USA | collected... | reverse complement strand
TCGCGCCGCCGATCCGGCCGCCTCCGCCCCCCAACCCGGCGCCTAAGCTGCTCGCGGTCGACCCAAGACCCGAGGAGCCCATCGCCGATCCGGAGGAGGAAGAAGAAGATGTCGAGCTAGAGCTTGATGAGGACGAAGACGACGAGCTCCTGGATGAACTTGAAAACCGGTTGGAGGCTCCACGGAAACCGCCTCCTACCGACGTCGCGGAACCGGAGCCGGTGCTCGCGACAGAAGGAGATGCTCCGACAGCGGCCGCGGAGCCGCCCGTGCTGGCAACCGAGGAACTGCTCCCGCCGCTGCTATTTCCGCCCGCATTGCTCACTACGGTGATCTGGCGCACGCCAGGACCACCGCTCGCAATGTTGACGCTGATTCCGCCGCGGTTACCCCGTAGCCGCGGCACAACCAGGGAGACGTATTTTTCTGCAGCCGTGACGCCGGTCACACGAATCGTCTGCTCCAGAGAGCCGGTGGACACCGCTGCCGTTCGAATCGATGCCCCGGCCGCCCCTGAATCTTCGTTTGGAGACAACTGCTGGCGACCGTAGAGCGCAGCTACGGCAAGCAAGACCAGAGCGGATCCAAACCACCAAAACCGGCGGCGAGAGTCACCCTGTAGAGTCGTAGAACTGGTATCAGACCGCATAACTAGCCGAGGTTGAATTTCCATCCCGGCCGGGGAGTGCCGGGCCCTGGTTCAAAGGTTCGGTCAATGTAATGACGATTCTATCTCGGCAAAGGTTATGCGTACAGGGAAAGAAGTTAGGAAGATGCTGGACAGGAAGGAAGTTGGCTCTTGGAGGCTACTCTAACCCAACCTCCAAGAGCCGAATTTTCGCTAGCTGCTCATCGAGGACAGGAACTCAGCATTGCTTCTGGTCTTGCTGAGCTTGTCGAGCAGAAGTTCGATCGACTCGACCGGCGAGAGCGGGCTGAGTACCTTACGCAGGACCCAAACCCTGTTCAGCTCTTCCTTCGACAACAGTAGTTCATCCTTACGGGTACCGCTCTTATTGATGTCGATCGCGGGGAAGACGCGCTTCTCCACGAGCTTGCGGTCGAGGTGAATTTCCATGTTGCCGGTGCCTTTGAACTCTTCAAAGATCACGTCGTCCATACGGCTGCCGGTATCGATCAGCGCAGTCGCAACGATCGTGAGAGAGCCGCCCTCCTCGACATTACGGGCAGCTCCGAAGAAACGCTTCGGGCGCTGCAGCGCATTCGAGTCGACGCCACCCGAGAGGACCTTGCCCGACGGCGGAACGACCGTGTTGTAGGCTCGTGCGAGACGGGTAATCGAGTCGAGCAGAATCACGACATCTCGCTTGTGCTCCACCAGACGCTTCGCCTTCTCAATCACCATCTCCGCCACCTGAACGTGCCGTGACGCCGGCTCGTCGAAGGTAGAGCTGATGACCTCGCCGCGAACCGAGCGCTGCATGTCGGTGACTTCTTCCGGACGCTCGTCAATCAGCAGCACGATCAATGTGACTTCCGGGTGGTTAGCCGTGATGGAGTTGGCGATGCTTTGCAACAGCATCGTCTTGCCGGTCCTCGGAGGAGCGACGATCAGACCTCGCTGCCCCTTCCCGATGGGCGTCAGCATGTCCATGACGCGGCCCGAGTAGTTGTCCTTGGTCGTTTCGAGCTTCAGCCGCTGATTCGGATAAAGCGGCGTGAGGTTGTCGAAGAAGATCTTGTTCCGGGCCTCTTCGGGTGGCTCGAAATTGATCGCGTCGACCTTGATGAGAGCGAAGTAGCGCTCTCCTTCTTTCGGGGGTCGGATCTGCCCGGAGATCGTGTCCCCGGTTCGCAAGTCGAACCGCCGGATCTGCGACGGAGAAACGTACACATCGTCCGGGCCAGGGAGGTAGTTGTATTCAGGAGCGCGCAGGAAGCCGAAGCCATCGGGCAGGCATTCCAGGACGCCTTCCGAGAAGATGAGGCCGCTCTTCTCCGCCTGAGTCTTCAGAATGTTGAAGATCAGTTCCTGCTTGCGGAGTCCGCCGACGCCGACAACCCCCAGATCCTTGGCAATCTGGTTCAGCTTCTGGATACTCATATCCTTCAGCTCCACCAGATCCAGGGTCGTAGTACCGTTCTTGGTTGTTGTCGCGCTGGCGGCGCCTGCGGCCGCAGCCTGTCCTGCCCCGGAGCCGCGTTTCCGCCCTCCGGTTTGAGAACCTTCTCCGCGCGACTCACTCTTGCCGGTGTCCGCTTTGTCTTGAGAGCGGCTCCCGTCCGCTGATTTCTCAGACCGGGAGCCCGCTTCTTGACCCTTGGCGCCTTCCGGCGTCTTTTCCTGAACCCGCACTTCGGACCGTTCCTCGGGACCGACCGCCTGGCTCATCTGTTCCGTGTTTTCGAAATCGCTTGCCAAAGTTCCCTCACTCCTCGGCCAGTGACAGCCGAGAACGGCACAAGCGCGCCGTCCGGGATTTCACTCCGAATGGCGGCCAAGCCGCGATATTCTTCCTTCTGATTCAACTTGTCAACCTTTGTGGCGACAACGATGTACTTGCGCTTATAGAACTCAAGCCACCGCTTCAGTTCCAGATCCTTTTCCATCCATCCGCGACGGGCGTCGAGAAGGAGTACGGAAAGCTCCAGGGAGGGGCGGTGCATCAGGTATCCTTCGATCAGCCGCTTCCATTCGACCGTCTTTTCTCTTGGAACCCGCGCGTAGCCATAACCTGGGAGGTCGACGAGGATCAGGAGGTCATCGACCCGATAAAAATTGATTACTTGGGTACAGCCAGGCGTGCTGCTGGTAAACGCCAGCCGTTCCTTGCCTACCAATCGATTTATGAGGCTGGACTTGCCAACGTTGCTCCGTCCAAGGAGGGCAACTTCCGGCAGCCCAGCTTTCGGAAACTGCTCTGGCCTGGCTGCGCTGACGATCAGTTCCGCCTGCACGGTTCTTACTCACACACAGCCCGAACCACTCTCGATCAGCACTCGTGCCGGCGCTTGGGCTAATGCGTCCGCTTCTCTTCTTCCGGCGACCGGGAGGCGATCTCTACAGGAGAGGTTCCTGGTTGCAACGGCAGCGTCCCAATCTCCCGTTCGAGCGCGATCTTCAATACTTCGTCCATCGACTGCACGAAGTGCAGGTTCATCTCCTTTCGGATGTACTCGGGAATCTCCGGGAGATCTTTCTCGTTGTCGCGAGGCAGAATTGCTTCCTGGATCCCGTGGCGATGCGCTGCCAGCAGCTTCTCCTTTACTCCTCCAATCGGCAATACGCGGCCGCGCAGTGTAATTTCGCCCGTCATCGCCACATCCCCGCGGACCGGGATGCCCGCCAATGCACTGCAAATCGATGTGGCAATGGTGATTCCCGCCGAAGGACCGTCCTTCGGAATCGCTCCCTCCGGCACATGCACGTGAATATCCAGATGCCGGTAGAAGTCACGGGGTAGGCCCAGCTGCGCCGCCCTGGACCGGACATAGCTCATCGCCGCCTGCGCCGACTCCTGCATGACGTCGCCGAGCTTTCCGGTCGTGGTCAGCTTGCCGCGGCCTTCCATGATGGTCACCTCCGTCGTCAGGATCTGACCACCCACTTCCGTCCAGGCCAAACCAACGGCAGCGCCGACCTCGTTCTTCTTCTCCGTTTCGAGATCGCGGTACTTCGGAGGCCCGAGCAGCTCGTGCACCGTGGACCTCTTGATCTCCACGCGCGGCGGATCCTTCTTTTCGCTTCCCGATTGCGCTTCGACGACCATGCGGGCCACCTTCCGGCAAAGGTTCCCGATTTCCCGCTCCAGATTCCGCACGCCCGCTTCCCGCGTGTACGACTGGATTACCGTCAACAGGCCTTCGTCGGTAAATGAAATATGCTTATCCTTCAGCCCGGTCGCCTTAATCTGCTTCGGAACCAGGAAGCGCTTGGCGATCTCCATCTTTTCCAGCTCGGTGTAGCCGGACAGACGGATCACCTCCATACGATCCTGGAGAGCCGGCGGAATCGTGTGCAGCACGTTCGCGGTGGCGATGAAAAAGACCTGACTCAGGTCGTATTCGACGTCCAGGTAATGGTCGACAAACATCCAGTTCTGCTCAGGATCGAGAACCTCGAGCAGAGCGGCGGATGGATCGCCACGGAAGTCCGTCGACATCTTGTCAATCTCATCCAGCATGAAGACGGGGTTCTTCGTTCCCGCCTTCTTCATCATCTGGATGATCTGGCCCGGAAGAGCGCCGATGTAGGTGCGGCGGTGGCCTCGCACTTCAGCCTCATCCCGGACGCCACCCAGCGACATGCGGACAAACTTCCGCCCGGTCGCCTTGGCGATCGACATTCCCAGAGACGTCTTGCCCACTCCCGGCGGCCCGACGAAGCACAAGATCGATCCCTTGGGGTTCTGCACCAAACGACGGACGGCCAGGAACTCGAGAATCCGCTCCTTGACCTTCTCGAGCCCGTAGTGATCGGCCTCGAGCACCTGCTGGGCGTACTTCAGATCGCGGATCTCTCTCGTCTTCTTCTTCCACGGCACCGCAAGCAGCCAGTCCAGGTAGTTCCGCGATACCGTGGACTCAGCCGACATAGGCGGCATGTTCTCCAGACGCTTCAGCTCCGCAAGAGCCTTTTCATGCGCGTCCTTCGTCATGCCGGCTGCGTCGATCTTCTTCCTGAGTTCGTCGATCTCGCTCTTCTCGCCCCGACCCAGCTCCTTCTGGATAGCCTTGATCTTCTCGTTGAGATAGTATTCCTTCTGGGCCCGCTCCATCTGGCGCTTCACGCGCCCTTGGATGGTTCGATCGACGTTCAGCTTCTCGATCTCAATGTCCAGCATCTCCGCGACACGCGTCAGCCGGTCAATGGGATCGAAGATTTCGAGCAGCTCCTGCTTCTCTTCAATCGTCAGTTGAAGATTTGCACCGACGGTGTCCGCCAGCTTACCCGGATCGTCAACCCGGATCGCGGCGATCATCGTCTCGTAATTCAGATTCTGGCTCAGCTTGACGTACTGCTCAAACAGAGACGTCACCCGGCTCAGCAGAGCATCGAGCTGCGGCCCCGTCTCAACCCGGTAGGTGAAGCTCCGGACAACAGCGCGGAAGAAGCCGTCTTCGTCATTAACCGATACAACCTTCGCCCGTTCCACGCCCTCGACGAGGACTTTGATATTGCCATCCGGCAGCTTCAGGTTTTGGACGATGTTCGCGATGGTGCCCACGGAGTAGATCTCCTCCGGCCGGGGCTCATCGACGGAAGCATCGTGCTGCGTTGCCAGAAAGATTTTTTTCTCGCCTGCGAGCGCTTCTTCGAGTGCCCGCACGCTCGATTCCCGGCCCACGACGAACGGCGTCATCATGTACGGGAAGATGACGACGTCCCGAATGGGCATCATCGGCAACCGCTTTGTATCCGACTTTTCCTTTGAGCTGAGCATTTATTCCCTTGATTTTAACCCGGAGTTTCTGGTGGGCGACCGGAGGATGGGGACCGACAGGACGGCGCGACTAGCCGGCCTTTTCCAAGAGAGCAAGGTTGATCTTTTGCGACATCACCATCTCCTTCGTGACGACAAATTCGCGCACTTTCTTGAAGGAGGGGAGATAGTACATCAGGTCCAGCATTAATTCTTCCAGAATCATGCGGAGACCTCTAGCCCCCACCTTACGCTCCATCGCCAGCGTTGCAATCGCGTCCAGAGCGTCGTCGCTAAACTTTAGTCTAACATTTTCGAACTCGAAAAGCTTTTGGTACTGACGGATGATGGCGTTCTTCGGTTTGCACAGAATCTGGATTAACGCTTCCTTGCTCAGATCCTCGAGGATGCCGGTTACGGGCAAACGGCCGATGAATTCAGGAATGAAGCCGAACCGGATCAGGTCGATCGGCTGAAGCTGCTCAAGCAGATTCATATCGCGCTTGCCACGCTGCGATCCATCGTCTTCCTCTGCATTGAGGAAGCCCATAGTCTTTCGGCCCACCCGCCGCGAAATCACCTTTTCCAATCCCACAAAGGACCCGCCGCAGATAAACAGGATGTTGGTGGTGTCCACAGGCGTAAATTCCTGGTGGGGGTGCTTCCGTCCGCCCTGGGGCGGAACATTGGCGATCGTGCCCTCGAGAATCTTCAGTAATGCCTGCTGCACGCCCTCGCCAGATACATCCCGGGTGATCGACGGGTTCTCGTCTTTGCGGCCGATCTTGTCGATCTCGTCGATGTAAATGATGCCCTGCTGGCACCGCTGAACGTCCCAATCCGCGTTCTGCAGCAGCCGTAGGATGATGTTCTCGACATCCTCGCCGACGTAGCCGGCTTCGGTCAGCGTCGTCGCATCAACGATTGCAAACGGTACATCCAGAATCCGCGCAAGAGTCTGCGCCAGCAGCGTCTTTCCAGTTCCAGTCGGACCGATCAGCAGGATGTTCGACTTGGACAGTTCCACATCCGAGTTCCGCTGCTTGTTCATCTGGATCCGCTTGTAGTGGTTGTAGACGGCGACCGCGAGCTTCTTCTTGGTCGCCTCCTGACCAATCACATACTGATCCAGATATTCCTTGAGCTCTAAAGGCTTGGGCAGTTTGTGCGGAAACCCGTAGGGCTGCTCCTGACGATCGTCCTCAAGAATTGAGTTACACACCGCGATGCATTCATCGCAGATGTACGCACGGGGGTAGTCACTGGGGGACGAAATGAGCTTTCCAACGACGTCCTGGCTTTTATGGCAGAAGGAACAGCGTAAAGAATCGTCAGTACCTGCTCGCTTCACAAAATATCTCCCGGCTCAGGGCAAACGCCCCACGCTGCACCTTCGGAGATCCCCATACCCTCATTATCTCTCGAAACCACGGAGCTATCAATCCTCAAGTAGATACTCGAAAGCGATTGGGATAACCGGGTGCATGACGCTGTAGGCGCGTTAACTTGCTTCTTTCCGTGCCTGTTCGAAAAGGAAGTTCAGAATCTTCTCGGTCCGGATGGCCGAAGCAATCCGCCCAAGCGTGCCGTCCTTCTCCAGCCTCATTCGAACCGCCGCAACCGGCTGCCGCTCCTGCCTGGCGATCCGATGCACTTCCCGATCGACCTCGTCTGTCGTAGCCTCTATATGCTCCGCGGTGCCGATGCGATCGAGAATCAGACTCGCCTTGACATCCCGTATAGCCTGGTCCCGCTGGCTCGTACGCACTTTCTCCCAGTCAAGCTTCAAATTGCGGATGTCTACCCCGGAAGCAGCCATTGCCCGCACGCGGCGCTCTACGTTCACCTCAATCTGGCGGTCAATGAACGCCTCCGGCACCGGAAAATCATGGGTGTCAACAAGCTTATCGATGATTTTTGTCTTCGCTTCCTGCTGAGCCGCGTACTCGCGTTCCCGGAAGATGCTCTTCCGGATGTTGTCCCGGAGTTCGGCAAGGTCGGTAAAGTCTCCCAAGTCCTTGGCAAACTCGTCATTCAGCTCCGGGAGCTCCTTGCGGCGAATGCCCTTTACCTCGGCCCGGAAACGGACCGTCTTGCCGGCGAGACGGGGCTGTCCGTGATCCTCCGGGTAGACGACATCAAACTCGCGCTGCTCGCCCGGCGAGGCTCCCACCAGATTCTCCGTGAAAGCAGGGAGAGTCTCTTCGCTGCCCAGATGCAGCATCACCTCGTCCTGCCGGATCGGTTCGCCCTCGACTCCACTCAGGCTCTCCAGGTACACAACCGCATAATCCCCCTGCTCCAGAGGCCGGGGTTCCACATTCACGTATTCCGCCTTCTGGTCCCGAATCTCTTCGAGGCGCTTCTCGACGTCCTCGTCGGAAACCTTCGGCTCCTCGTAGGGAACGGCGATACCACGATATTCGCCAAGCTGGATCTCCGGAGCGACTTCAAACTCAGCCCGAAAGCGCAGCGGCTCCCCCTCGTGGAAATGCACTTCCTTGATGCTGGGGGTACCAACAACGTTCAGATTCTCCTCCTCAAACTGCTTCTGCAGAAAGCGAGGAACCAGCTTCTCCAGTACTTCCTGGCGAATGTCTCCCTGAAAACGCTTCCGAATCAGGCTCGCTGGCGCCTTTCCAGGGCGAAATCCGGGTAAGCGAACCCTCTGACGAATCTCATCGACTACGCGCTCGGTCTCTTGATTCACCTCTTCCACAGGAATGGAAATCTCCAGCGCGTGCCGGCAACCTTCCAATAATGCCATCGATTCCTACTTTACCGAGGTCCCGCCTCATCATGAAGCGTCCTCACCTAGATTCTGAGGCTTTTCAGCCTCTTACGCTCCCTCAGCCCAGCTGGAAAGGTACTTCTCCTGCTCCAGGCTGAGTTTGTCAATCTTCACACCCATCGACTCGAGCTTCATCCTCGCTACCTGGCGGTCCAGCTCCGCCGGCATGGGATGCACACGTTTCTCAAGCGACCGGTGATGCTTCAAAATGTACTCCACTGCGAACGCCTGATTGGCGAACGTCACGTCCATGACGGCAGCCGGGTGCCCTTGAGCACTCACTACGTTCACAAGCCGGCCGTCATCCACCACATACAGCCGTCTGCCGTCTCGCATTGCATATTCGTCCACCGACGGCCTTGCCTCCTTCCGGCTCGATGCCGCGCGCTGCAGCGCCTCAAGGTCGATTTCGACATTCGAGTGGCCGGCGTTGCAGAGGATCGCTCCGTCCTTGAACTTGTCGAAATGCTCCCGGTTGATGACGGACCGGTTGCCCGTTGCCGTGATAAAGATGTCGCCGACGGCGGCAGCCTCGCCCATCGACATCACGCGGTGGCCGTCCATCAGTGCCTCGAGCGCCTTTACCGGGTCCACTTCCGTCACGATGACGTTTGCTCCGAGCCCCCGGGCCTTGGCTGCAATGCCCCGTCCACACCATCCGTAGCCCGCCACGACGACCTTGAGCCCGGCGAGCAGCACGTTCGTAGCCCGCAGGATGCCTTCGATCGTGCTTTGACCGGTCCCATACTGGTTGTCAAACAAATGCTTTGTGGCAGCGTCATTGACGGCTACGACCGGGTACCCGAGAACCCCCTCCTTCGCCATGACCTGTAACCGGGTGACGCCGGTCGCAGTCTCTTCCGTTCCGCCGACCACGTCCCCGATCGCATCCTGCCGGCTGCTATGCAGCGTCGCTACAAGGTCGCAACCGCTGTCGATTGTGATATGCGGGCGAAGATCGATGGCCGCCATGATGTGGCGGTGATACATCTCATCGCTCTCGTCCTTCACCGCGAAGGTCGCGATTCCGTAATCCCGGACCAGGCAGGCGGCCACGGCATCGTCCGTTGTAAACGGGCTCGAAGCACACAAGACAACGGAGGCGCCGCCATCGCGCAGCGTAATCATCAGATTCGCCGTTTCCGGGGTCACATGCAGGCAGGCGGCAATGCGGTACCCAGCGAAGGGCTGCGTTCTGATGAAGTGCTTTCGGACGCTCTGGAGAACCGGCATCGACTGGTACGCCCAGTCGATGGAAGACCTTCCGGCATCCGCCAGCGCCAGATCCTTCACATCGTATCCGGCCGAGGCTTCAGCGTTGGCTGACATACAACAATCGTCTCCTCAGATACCGCGATCCCTACGGCTCAGCCCGCTCATGAATGGGAAGCGGACCCGGTGCAGGAGACACAGGCCCAGGGGTCCGTACTCTTAGTTCCGAGCCGCGGACACAACGAGACGGGCGTCCTCCCGCAGCGCGTCCGCCTTGTCGGTGGCTTCCCAGGTGAATGTTTCTTCCGTGCGGCCAAAGTGTCCGAACGCCGCAGATTTCCGATAGATCGGCCGCCGCAGCTTCAGACTGTCGATCATGCCCTGCGGCGTCAGAGAGAAGTGGTTGCGAACAAGTTCCACCAGACGATGCTCTTCGACGATACCCGTCCCGAACGTGTTCACCATAATGGAAACTGGTTCCGGCACGCCAATCGCGTAAGCCAATTGTACTTCGCAGCGCTTTGCAAATCCGGCCGCCACCAGATTCTTGGCAATGTAGCGGGCCATGTAGCAGGCAGACCGGTCCACCTTCGTCGGGTCCTTGCCCGAAAACGCTCCGCCGCCGTGGCGGCCCATGCCGCCGTAGGTGTCGACCACAATCTTACGGCCGGTCAGCCCGGTGTCGCCGTGGGGACCGCCGATCACGAACCTGCCCGTCGGGTTGATGTGATATTTGGTGTTGTTGTCCACCATATTGGCAGGAATCACAGGATCAATGACCGCTTCCCGGACCTGCTTCCGAAGCGTCTCCGTCGACACCGTGTCATGATGCTGGGTTGACACGACAATCGCATCGATCCGCGCCGGTTTGCCGTTGACGTACTCCACGCTCACCTGGCTCTTGCCGTCAGGCCGCAGGAAGTCCAAAATGCCTTCGCGGCGAACTTCGCTCAGGCGCCGGACCAGCTTGTGAGCCATCATGATGGGGAGCGGCATCAGCTCCGGCGTCTCGTCGCACGCGTACCCAAACATCAACCCCTGATCCCCCGCGCCGCCCGTGTCGACGCCCATCGCAATATCGGGGGACTGCGACTGAATCGCATTCAGAACGCCGCAGGTCTTGGCATCGAATCCGTAGGAAGCATCGGTGTAGCCGATGTCGGCAATCACCTCGCGGACCAGCTTAGGCACGTCCACAGTCGCCGTGGTCGTGATCTCACCGGCGACCATGCAGATGCCAGTCGTGACCAGAACTTCGCAGGCGACGCGCCCGGTCGGATCATCCTTCAAAACGGCATCCAGTACGGCGTCCGAGATCTGGTCCGCCATCTTATCCGGATGTCCTTCGGTTACCGATTCCGACGTAAAAATGTGTTTCAGTCCTTCTGCCACCGATTCCTCCTGAGATTGAACTGCCGCACTGGCATTTCCTGCAAATTCGCCCAGGTGTCCTGCGACAAGCCAACGGGATTCAGGCGGGAAACTGCCAAACAACGAGTGTATAGGAGCAGCTTCGAAAGCGTCAAACGATCTATTCGTCGCGATGCACCGTTGCTGGCGAGAATGCGGGCAGACATACCGCAATATACTCGGCGCCCTCTTCTGTCGGCGTACTGTACCGGACCCATTCGCCCCGGTGCGCGATTACCGCCTGACCGGGGCCGACATCGACCGCTCCGTCTCGGTATTCTACTCGCAGAGTTCCCTTCAGGACGAGGGTATATTCGTCGAATTCCGGCGTCTGGCCGGGTTCCTGCCATCCGCCCGGGCTCTTCATGCGGGCGATGCTTACCTGCGGCGTGCCGGTATTCACCTGGCCGATGTACTCCTCGATCACCTTCGGTTTGTTCCCGGCGGCAGCAATGCGAGTGGGGTTCGGTATCAGCGTGGGCATGGATGTTTAGAGGAACGCGATCGTTTTTACACCGGAAACGTCAAAACGCTTCCTGCAGCGGACGTTCTTGCAGGCCACCTTGTCATCGATGAGCACCATATAGCTCTGGGCTTTGCGGAATCGCTCGCGGTCGCGCTCGTCGGCGCCAGGAGGGACACGATCCTTCTTCTTTCGGATCAGCCATCGGAGCTCGTAAGTCTCAGACACCCGGCAGAACGGGCAGTTCAGGGTGGCCGCCTTTGTTGTGTTCGACTCGATGAAGAAGGCGCGCTCTTCCACTCGATCAATGATAACGCGGCCTCCCCGAACCGGCCTGCGCGCTCACGCGAAGGCGCGCCCGTACTGGGAGGGAACTTTTGCCGCCTGTTTCAGCTTCCGTGCGGCGTGAAGCGGCCAGTAAGGGTTGCGGAGCAGTTCGCGGGCCAGCAGAACGATGTCCGCCTGACCGGTGCGAATGATATGGTCGGCCTGCTCGGGCGCCGTAATCTCGCCGACCGCTCCTGTACGGATCCCCGCCTCTTTCCGGATCTGAGCCGCAAACGGCGTCTGGTAGCCGGGGCCGACGGGAACCCGGACATGCGGAAGCAACCCGCCGGAGGAAACGTCAATCAGATCGACGCCCAACTCGCGCAGACGCCGCGCAAGGGCGACGGACTGTTCGATGTCCCAGCCGCCTTCTGCCCAGTCGGTTGCCGAAATGCGGACAAACAGGGGTTTCTCCTGCGGCCAGGCGCTGCGCACTGCCTCCGTCACTTCGAGGGCGAAGCGGATGCGGTTCTCGAACGATCCCCCGTATTGGTCGCTGCGTATATTGCTCAGCGGCGAAAGAAACTCGCCGATCAGGTAGCCGTGAGCGCCGTGGATTTCCAGAACGTCGAAACCGGCGCGGTCGGCTCTCCGAGCGCTCGCTGCGAAGGCGTCAACGAGAGCGGCAATGTCAGCAGGACGCAGCTCCTGCGGAGCCGGGTAATCTGGACCGAAAGGAATGGGACTGGGGCCGACAACCTCCCAGCCGCCCTCTGTGGGGCTGAGCGGCTTGCCGCCTTTCCATGGCGTGTCCGTGCTGGCCTTCCGGCCCGCATGAGCGATCTGAATGCCCGCTCGTGCCCCTTGGCTCTGAATGAACGCCGCAATCCGGGACAGCGCCGCCTCCTGTTCCTCATTCCAGAGGCCAAGGTCCCCGGGGCTGATCCTTCCACGCGCTTCCACCGCCGTCGCCTCCACAATCACCAGCCCGGCTCCGCCGACCGCGCGGCTGCCAAGGTGAACCAGATGCCAGTCGTTGGCGACGCCGTCGACAGCGGAGTACTGACACATCGGGGAGACAGCAATCCGGTTCGGCAGGATTACTCCACGAATTTCAAGAGGAGTGAACAGATGCTCGCCGGAGACCAAAGGGTTGGCCGCCAGTTCTCGCTTCTCTTCCAACGCAGTGCTCATAAGGTGAGTATGGATCGGCACGGAGCCATAGTCAAGTAGCTGTTTAAGTATTTAACCAAGACAGCGGCGGGCTATGATGGTAAAGTGAGCAGCAAGGTGGATTGCCAGGGGCAGGCCAAGATTTTCGCCGCCCTCTCCGACCCGGTGCGGCTGCGGATTGTCCAACAGTTGTCGGGCGGGGAGAGCCGGAGCGGATCTGCGCTTGCGGAACAGCTTGGGATCAGCTTAGCCCTGCTGTGCCACCATACGCGTATCCTGCTGGAAGCTGGCCTGATTACGAAGAAGAAGGAAGGCCAGACGGCGTTCTTCACCATTCAGCGGGATGTACTCACTGGCTGCATGGAAAATCTTCTCAAGTCCGCCGCAAGCGGTAAGGACTAGTCGAACTGACGTCACCTTTGGTAAACTTGATACGGGCCTTGGGAGGTCGTCTAACGGTAAGACTGCAGACTCTGGATCTGCGTATCGGGGTTCGAATCCCTGCCTCCCAGCCACCTGCTTTTTTCATTCCTTGCGACGAGTAAGCCGAGCGTCTTAATGTAAGTAACTAAACGATTTCCATTTGATCGGGTAGTTCTATCCCAGGTCTGTACTA
>ERZ777003.3925-NODE-3925-length-13320-cov-9.694233_pt1 | contig 13320 bp, 12 predicted proteins | sample MGYA00374956_ERZ777003 | MGnify/ENA primary metagenome ERZ777003 (study PRJEB29302, sample SAMN06268252) | bioreactor metagenome | isolation source: Joint BioEnergy Institute, California, USA | place: USA:Joint BioEnergy Institute, California, USA | collected... | reverse complement strand
ACGCGAAGGCAACTCGAGGGGAGTGGTCGCGTTGGGTCAGCGGGCGGCAGCGAAATGCTGAGCCAGAGCCTCCAGCGTGGGCTGGAAACCCGACGCCTCCTCGACCCACTCGGCGAGCCGCTCGGCGCGGCCACGATCGAGACGGATCGGGAGCAGCACACCGGCCGCCTTCACGCTGAAGCGGAGGCCGGAGCCGTCGTCGGGAACCGAGACCACCTCGGCAGCTATCGGCGAGAACCCGGAACGCCGGCGAATCTCCGCGACCGCCAGGGCGAACTCCGACGCTCTCTGCGGGGTGAGGAAGGTCATGTAGCGCCCGGTGGCACCGACCGGCACCCGGTGCTTGGGTGACTCCTCACTGGCGAAGCAGAAGAACCGCTTCACAAGCCCGGCGACCAGGCGGGCGTCGGCGGCGGTGCGGCACACCTTCCGGCGATCGCCCACCACCACAGCGCGTCCCTCCACCACCGGCGTCGGCGCGTAATTCGCCAGATCCGCCGTCAGCTGACGCAGAGTCCTCGCGATCTTGTAGGCGGGGCCGGGCGACGAAAACCGCGCGCCGGACTTCCCGAAGACACGAAGCTCCCAAACGCCTCCCCCAAGCTCAACGACGTTGATCATGGAGCGTACCTTTCTTTCGCTTTTCGGCAGACGGCGGTGCTGTCACAGCACCATCCGCCGGCGCCTTCTTCGATTGACCTCCGCCACAGTCGAAGCCTGGGCCCCCGCCACAACCGGGCCCAGATAGCCAGCCCATCCGAGGCAGCTTGCGCTCCAGGCCGGGACAGGGACTGTCCCGGCATATGCAGGCCAAACGAAAGCGACGACTATCCGACGCACCCCAGCCCGAACTCGGCAAGAACCTGTACGGGATCTGCGCCGTCACAGAGAAAGCCCGGCACATCGCAGAAGAAGCCGGGCTGGACTTCGATCTGTCGTTCCTCTGGGCTCAGATCGCCGACTACCTCAACGACTACGAGTCGTACAGCCACGAGTCCGTCCCGGAGCTCGAAGCGCTCGTCGCCTCCGGGGTGGCCCGCATCCTCTTGGCAGCCGGGGCGAGGAGGCGGAAGGAGCTGAGCACCGCCGTGTACCGCATCTCACCCAACACCCGAGGCTCCCGTTACGTCACCGAGCGTGAGAAGCTCGCCGCCGTCTGGGAAGCCGGGTACACCCCCTCCTCGTGGGCGGAAGCCGCCACACTCGACACCAGCGTCGTCAACTATCTCCTCGCGATCGAAAGGCTGGACAAGGTGCTGGGAGGAGGCGACATGGGTGAGAACGTGCGGAGGCTGCGGAGCCTCTTCATGGACCATTACGCCGACGCCACAGACCAGCCGGGAGCCGGCACCTGGCCGATCTCGGTCGGCGAGAGCCGATGCGCCGAACTCGGCGTCGACTTCGAGATGATGCGAGACGCCATCGTCCGGGTGGAGACCCAGCGGCACATGGGGCTCGCTTGGCAGATCGCCAACCGCATGTCGAAGTCTTATCACGACTACGATCCCGAAACGCTGGTGGCTTGGGCGTGGCAGGGGCTCTCACGCGCGTTGCTCGCCTTCGACCCGTCATCCGGGAACCGCTTCTCCACGTATGCCGTCCAGAAGATTCAGGGCGCCATCCTGGACGGGGTGAGATCCGAATCGCACCTGCCAAAACGACTCACAGCGTTCGTGAAGGACGTCACAAACGCCGAAGACCGGCTCACCGCCGAGCTCTGCCGGGAACCCGCCCTCGAAGAGCTCGCCAACGAAGTGGGGGCGACCGTGGCCCAACTCATCGCCACCCGGCACTACCAGAAGCCGGCCTCCATCGAAGAGATGGCTCAGATGGGCGAAGACGATACCGAATGGTGGGCTCCGGCCACAGACGACGACCCGGAAGCCGAAGGGATGGCTCGAGAGGAACTGGCGCGGGTCATCGCCCGCATCCGCCAACTCTCCCCTGAGGAGCAAGAGATCATCCGCCTGGTCATCTTCGAAGAGCAGACCCTGACAGAGACCGGGCGGCGGACCGGCATGTCGTCCACGCAGGTGCGGCGCATACGCGACAACGTGCTGGACATGCTGGCTGAGGAATTCGCTGAAGCCAGCTGAAGACGAACACGCCGCATTCGATGTTCATCCCTGGGCGGGACATTCGATGTTCATCGCTGGGCGTGAAACGCGATGTCCGCGCCGCTCGAGTGCCGCACAGTATGCGAATAGGTGTGAGGGTGATTGCTGCAGCCAGGGAGGAGGAAGACTATCTCAACGTAGATGCGCACTGACCAGGCCAGGCACCCGCACCGTGCCTCACACCAAGTTCATCACAGCTGTGAAATTCATAACAGCAGTGAAATTCATCACACCCGCCCCCTAACCTCCCCCGAAGGGGTGGAAGCCTTGGGGAGGTATTCGGCATGAACACGAGCATCCGCACAGGCGCGCCCACCCGGCCCATCCACATTCATCGCGAGGGCGACCATTTCCGGCTGTCTTTCGAATACGACCGGGATTTGGTGGAGCGGATACGGGCGATCCACTGGGCCGAATACAACCGTGAATCCCGCACATGGACCATCCCGCTGTCCAATCAGGCGATGGACGCTCTGCTGGCCCTCCACTACGAAGGGCTGCTCAACCAGAACCCCGAACACCTCCTGGAGCCCGGAGAGGTGCTTTCCGACGCCCCCGACGCTGTCCTCCGTCGCGGCACCGCCAGCCGTCCCTACGTCGTCTCCGTGGCACGCAAAGACGAAGCCCTCCACGCTCTCATAAAGGCGGTCCCCACCGCCTACTACTCCAAGGAATCCCAGGGCTGGACCTGCACCTCCCAGGCGGCAGCGGCTCTGGCCGACCTGGTGGAGAAGGGGGTATTGGCCGACCCTGACGACCTGCTCTCCGGGGAGCACATCCAGGTCACCTTCGACGTCCGCTCCGGGAGATTCACGGTGCTCTGCCCCGACGAGCGGGCACAGGCAGCATTCGACGCCTACTTCACCAACAAGGAGCCCGGCGAGAGAAAAGACGTGGTGGCCGAATGGCGCAAACTCGGGATGGACGTCACCTTCACCGACCCTTTCTCCGAAGAGGTCTACCTGGGTGAGTTGCTGGACCCCGAGAACGATGGAATCCAGCCCGATGGTTTCCTCATCGACCTCTACCCATACCAGAAGCACGCCGTGGCGCTGGGGACCCTGCGAAGCGGCATTCTCATCGCTGACGAACCGGGGCTGGGCAAGAGCTCGCAGGCCATCGGGATCGCCTACCAGTCGATGAATGACGGGCAGGCAAACCGCACTGTCATCATCTGCCCCGCCCATCTGCGGACACAGTGGGCGGACGAGATCAAAAAGTTCACAGGGGAGACCGGCGTCGTCGTCATCGACGGCGGCCCGAAGGAACGGGACGAGCTGTACCAGCAGGCATTGTCGAGCCGCTGGACGGTAATCCACTACGACATCCTGTCCCGGGACCTAGCCAGGATCCGCCCCATAGCACGAGGCTCCATCGTCGTCGCCGACGAGGTGCACCGCATCCGCAACTCCCGCACCAAGCGCTCCAAAGCGGTGCGTGAACTCGGAAAGCACGCCTCCAAACGGGTGGGCCTGTCCGCAACCGCCGTCGAGAACAGCCCCGACGAATGGTTCTGGGTTCTCTCCGGGTTCTGTGTGCCCGGCTGTCTGGGCACCTCGTTCCTGGATTTCGGGGACCGCTACATGTACAAGTCGCCTTTCGGCGGCTACGAAGGGGCGAGGAACCTGAAAGAGCTGCACCGCCGCTCCCGGCCCCATTTCCTCCGCCGCCGCAAAAAGGACGTCGCCACACACCTGCCGCCGCTCCGGGTCCAACACATCCCCCTCGACCCGGAACCCGGCTACGCGCAGCTGCTGCGGCGGGTCCACCGGGACGCCAAGAGCGAGATCGCGTCGTCTGCCAGGATGCAGGCTGCCGCCGCGGCCATCGCCCGGGCCACCGACCAGGACGAAGAAGCCGCCTTGGAGGCGGCCGCCGGGATGACCGCCGTCGGGATGCTGCGGATGCTCTGCCAGTCGCCCCGTCTGCTCCGCGCCTCCGACTCGGAGGCGGCGGCGTCGCTGATCGAAGCGGGGCTGGTTCCTGATGTCGACGGCCCCAAAGTCGACGAGGTGCGCCGCATCGCCGCCGAGTACAAGGCTGCGGGGGAGAGGGTGGTGGTCTTCACGTTCTTCAAGCGGATGGCATACCTTCTCGCCGACCGCCTCCGAGAGGACGGCATCCCGTATGTGATGGTGACCGGCGACAGCTCCCGCAAAGAGCGCGACGACGCCGTCTCCACCTTCACCGACCCGGACGCCGACGTCACGGTCCTCATCTCCACGGACGCCGGCGCAGAAGGGCTGAACTTGAACGCCACCTGCTGGACGCTGGTCAACGTCGACATCCCCTGGACCGGCGGCAGGCTGGAGCAGCGCGCCAACCGCATCCACCGCCTCGACGGCAAGCACGAAAACTACCTCGTCTTGAACCTCACCATCAGGGGGACGATCGAAGACGCTTTCCTGCGGCGCATCGAACAGAAAGTCGACCTGGTGGACTCGATCATGGGGGACTCCGACGGGAGGCAACGCACCACCGGGTTCACCACCACCAAGGACATCATCTGGGACGTCCTGTCGGAGATGTGATACACCCGGAGGGGCGCCTGTGTCGAACACATGCAGAGATCTTTCGAGCCGCCACATCAACACCGCCACAGCGCGCTGGATACGCGCCTGGAGCAAACCAGGCAGACAGGGCTGCGGTCGGTGACAGAAACCCAAGCGACACTAGGTTCTCGGAGTCAAGGGGGCCTAAAGACCCATGCCGGAAACGCCCACTGCGGGCAGAGGTCTCAAGTTGAGGGCGAGCAAGTGCCGAATGTGGGAGGCGTCCGCACCGCCAGTGCCGAAAGGTTGCAGAACTTCACCGGGCAAGGAGGCGGCCGGGGACGATGCGCCCACAGTGGTGACTGCCAGGCACAAAGGCGACGCTGACAATAACAGGGCTCTGGGGGGGTCCCTCGCCTCGAGCAGGCGACACCTCAGGGTCCATGGAAGTCAAGAACAACTACCACCCACTAGACCGGAGGAAACAGACAGAGATGGCTACCGCCGAAGTGCACCTCACAGAAGAGGAACAGAACCGCCTCAAGAGGACCCGACCTGAGCTGCAAGCACAGACCGAGGAACTCATAGAGCAGCGAGTCGCCATCGTTGAACGCCTCCGGGAACTCGAAGGCAAAGACGAGCTCGACAAGCGGGAAGAGATCGAGCGGCGCCGGCTCAAGCGTGAGCTGGACCACATCACCACCCAGCTCCTCAACCTGCATCAGGGGCTGGCCACCAAATATGCCGCCAAGTTCCGCTCGCACAAAGGGGTGAACGAGGACTACAAGGCCGCCGCCCAGCTCGGGCTTATGCGTGCCATCGACACCTACGACCCTTCGAAGGGGTCGTCGTTCTCCACTTGGGCGCATCTGCACATCAAGCGCGAGACGATCGGAGCTGTGCAGGCGTTCGAGCACTCCACCATGTCGAAGAGCGACTTCGACCAGCGTCAGCCCGTGCTGCGAGCCATCCGGCTTCTGCGCCAGAACAACCCCTCCTATGACCCCACCGACGAGGAGGTGGCGGCGGAGGCGGGTGTGCCCGTGGAGAAGGTGGCGCGGATCCGCAACTCCATCGTCAACACCAGCCTGGACTCGCCGGTCGGGTCGGAATCCGACTCTGAAGGCGCGGTGCTCTCCGACCTGATCGAGGACGTCAGCGTGGATGTCGAAGCGCAGGTGATCACCTCCCTGGCTCTCGAGAACCTCGCTGAGTTCGGCCTCGACGAGCTGGACCACCGCGAGCGGCTCACCCTGGTCCGGCGGCTCGGGTTGGACGGGGAGCCGATCGACAAGCTCCACACCGTCGGCCTGTACTTGGGGGTGAGCCGGGAAGCCGCCCGCAACTTGGAGACGAAGGCGCTCTCCAAGCTCAACCATCCGGCGCTGCTCTACCAGCTGGCGCCCGGTGCGCGCAGGCACGCCAAGTATCAGAGGAACCGGCAGCAGAGAGAAGAGGTCGGCTACTGAAACAGCCCCGCTGACAACCCGGTCTAGTGTGTTCAAAACAGAGGAGCCCCCACGACGTGGGGGCTCCTCTCTGACTGGGGAGGCTCGCTCCCCGATTCTCAAGTCCTGTCTCAGCCAGCCACAGGCAGCGCGTCGAGCTCGTCGAAGGAGAACAGCACAAGCTGCTCGAAGGACTCCACTTCCGCCTCGCTGATATCCAGCTCGGGGGTGAGCAGATCCTCTTCCTCTGGCTCGGGCGGATAATCCCCCCGGATCCAGTCCTCGACCATCTGCTGGGCAGGTTGACAGCGCGTCCGGGCGGTCTCACCTGCGATACCCAACGCTGAGCCAAGCTCGGCGTAGGAAGCCGCAGGCTCCCCATCCAATCCGAGACGGCGCACCAGCATCCACGCGACGGTGAAGTCGTCCACCAGCTCGAATATGGCCTGGGTATAGCGGGTGCGCAGCTCCTCCGAAACCTCGTACTCCTCGTCGGAGCCCGGGATGGCGTCGTCGGCGGACATCAGCTCGCCGAACTCGTCGCCGTCTTCGGAGGCCTGGACATTGAGGGAGAGAGTGGCATTCCGGGCGCGCCGGATCGTCTGCACGGTCTCCACTGTCTGCCCGGACGCTTCTGCGAGCTCCTCGTCCGTCAGCTCGACACCTTCCTCATCGGCGACAGCCAGCACAGCAGCCACCGACCGTTCGGCGTCGAAAGTGTGCATCGACACGCCGCCACGTTCGAAACGGGCGACCTCCTCGAACACGTTGCTCCGAAGACGGTACACCAAGATGGTCGAGAGGGCGCCCTTGTCGGGGTCCCACTTCTCGAACGCCTCAGCGAACGCGACCCTGGCCGCAGCCAGGTACTCCTCGTTGAAGAAGGAAGAGCCGCGCTGGTCTTTCCGGAACTGATTGACAAAACGGACAAGAAGGCCCTTTGCGGCCTCAAACGTCTCCTCGTAGAGACGCTCGGCTTCTCGACGGACCCGGCGGGCCTGGATGTCGAGGCGCCGCGCCGCCTGTGCGTCACCAGCGGACAAGGACTCGGCAGCCTGCGCCTCCAAGGAGGCGGCTTGCTTCCTGGCTTGTAGGCAGGCCAAACCCAACTCGTTGAGTCTGCGCCCAAGAGCAGTCGGCTTGCGGCTGCCGCTTTTGGCGGCTTCTTTGGTAGCCATGCCCGCCACAGTCGAAGCGGGCAGCGGGCGCCCAAGGTGCCGACCGGGCGGCTCTGAGGGTCGCCTGGGCACGGAGGTTTGCGGGTGGGCAGCCCGACTGACAGGAGGGGGATCCGGCGGACCGTCGCCGGTATGGATCTCGCTGCGCTCCCAACCTGGTACCTCCCGACAGTCTTCGCCCTCCTCGGAGCCGTGTTCGGCTCCTTCTCGGCGGTGGTCGTCGACCGCACCGTCCGCCAAGAAGACATCAGCGGGCGATCAGGGTGCGCTAACTGTGGGGCACCCATCCCCTGGTATCTGAACATCCCCCTTGCCGCCTGGCCGGCTCTGCGCGGCCGGGCCGCCTGCTGCGGGGCACCCATCCCCGCCTACCTGTGGCTGTGCGAACTGGCGAGCGCCGTCGGCTTCGTTGCCGCCGCCACATTCGCCGAAACATGGACGGAGGCGGTGGCGTGGGCGGCGTATGTGGTCTTCGCTGTGGTCATCGGCGGCATAGACGCCATCACGCGACTCGTCTACCTCCGATGGGTCGTCGTCTTTGGGGGTGCTGCCTGGCTGGCCGCCGCTGGCGACGCCGTGCTGTCGGGCGAGCCGGAGCGCATACTGTCTGGCCTGGCCGCATCCGCAGCCGTCATCGTCGCCTTGGAGGCGATCGGCATGCTGGTGCGCCTGGTGCTGGGGCGGCCCGGCATCGGGAAAGGCGACACGTACATCGTCGCAGTCACGGCCGGGGTGCCCGCTCTGCTGGCCGGGAACTGGATCTTCGGCGTCTGGGGATTTGTCGCCGGCTGGCTGCTCGGCGGCCTGGGCGGAGTGATAAAGGCCGCAGCCACCCCGGAGATCCGGGAGGCGATGCGGGGGCTGTGGTGGCTTCGTGCAGGGGCCGTCGGCGTGCTGGCAGGTGCGGCCCTCGGTGCAGCAGTGGGGCTCAGCGTCGGCATCGGGATGTACTGGCCTTCCATCCTGCCGATGGCCGGAGCAGGGTTGCTGGGCGGGGTCGGCTTGGGTGCTGTGCGCCGCCTCTTCGGGCGCAGCTCGGTCGGCGTGAAGATGCCGTTCGGCCCGTTCCTCGTCGCAGGACCGCTGCTGCTGTGGATCGTGGCGACGCTGGCAAGCAGAGGTGCGTGACCGGATGGCCAGACGTTCCCCACACGTAGACCCTGTAGCGGAGGCCGCCCTGATCGGGGCGGTGCTGCTCATCCCCACCGCCTACTACGACGTCTCCGACCTGGTCGACGCCTCCGACTTCTCCGACCGACGGCACAGGCTGTGCTGGGAGGCGATCGAGGCTCTGGAGGCGAACAACCAGCCCTACGACATAGTCACCCTGGCAGGGGAGCTGGAACGGCGCGGGAAACTGGATGCCATAGGCGGGCGGGAGTTCATCGAAAGCCTCATCGCCGCCGTCGGCGACGTCTCAGCGGTGACCAGCTACGCCCAGATCGTCGCCCAGCATGCGGTTCTGAGGAAGGTCGCCGAAGCGGGCAGACAGATCGTCGAAGCTGCGGTGGCGGCGGACGCCGACGCATCCGAGACGCTCGAGATGGCGGAGCAGACCATCTTCTCCATCGGGGAAGGCAAAACCGGGCATCGGTATGTCACGATGGAGGAGGCGGTGCCCCAGATGCTGGCCGACATGGCGGAGGGGCGCACCGCGAAGCTCCTGGGCGTCTCCACCGGCTTCCCCACGCTGGACGACATGACCGCCGGTTTCCAGCCCGGACAGCTCATCGTCGTCGCCGCCCGGCCCGGCATGGGTAAATCCGCACTGGCTCTCCACATGGCGAGACGCATCGCAGAATCCACCGGGGATCCGGTCGTGTTCGAGTCGTACGAGATGTCCGTCCCCGAGCTCACCACCCGCATACTCTCCACCATGACCGGAATCGGGCTGATGAACTTGCGGAGGGGGCTGATCCCGCCGGACGCTGAACGCGACATCGCCCAGGCGGTGGAGCGGATGCGCCAGCTCCCCATCCTGATGGACGATCAGCCTCCCCAAACCATCTCCGGGCTGCGGTCCGTGCTTCGCCGGCAGGCGCGTCGCACCCCGCTGTCGGCGATATTCATCGACTACCTGCAACTCATCGCAGGAAGCCGGACAGAGAACCGGACCCAAGAGATCGCCGAGATCTCCCGGTCCCTCAAGCTCCTCGCCCGCGAACTGGAAGTCCCCGTCATCGCCCTCTCCCAGCTGAACCGAAGCCTGGAAGCCCGTGCGGACAAGCGCCCGATGCTGGCGGACCTGAGAGATTCGGGCTCGGTGGAGCAGGACGCCGACGCTGTCCTGTTCGTGTACCGGGACCACTACTACAACCCGGCTGCCGAACCGGACATCGCCGAGCTCATTGTCGCCAAGCAGCGGAACGGCCCCACCGGGGTGGTGAAGCTGCGCTGGGAAGGCGAGACCACACGTTTCGCTGACCTGGGCCGGGCCGGGGCCACACCATTCGGCGGGTGACGGGCGCGCAAGGATGGGACCGGAAGCGCACCCAGCTGAGATTGCCTCAACGTCGGGGCCGGGGACCATGACATATGTGGACCCGCACAAACACCTTCCGAGCCTGGACGCCGCTGAAGAGTCGAAGCGCGCCGCGCTGGACAGGCTGCTGGGCGGCCTCGGCGTGACCACCCCGACCCTGTATGACGAGGTGAAAGCTGCCGTGGAGCGATTCCTCGCCGACCGGGGTTACGCCCCGGAGGAGGCGTGGGTCGGGTCCATCCGGTGGGGGAGGGTGGAGGTCTGCGCCACCGACATAGTTTGGCGCTACATCCGCGTTGACGAAGAAGCCCTCACACAGGCGGTCAAAGGGATCTCAGGCGAGCTGGATGTCTGCCTGAGGCGCATGAGACGGAACGGCCGGCGCTGACGCTGCCCTCCGGGCAACTCAAGGGGCGGTGGTCGAAGTGGCAGCGGCCTGGCCGGCGGCAGCTGCGTCTGAGGCTGAGGCCCCATCCGAATCTGCGCTCGAGCTGGAATCAACCGGCTCAGAGGTGCCCGTATCTTCCGGGGTGACAATCCGGTTTGGCGCATCCGCAGCGCACGCCGAGGCGAGCATCGAATAAGGGTTCGCTGCCTCACCGCCGTTCGGGTACCACCCGATATGAAGATGCGGCGGAGTAGTGGCAGCGTTCCCGGTGTTGCCCACATATCCCAGAAGCTGCCCGGCACGGACAGGCGTGTTGTCTGTGATACCCGGCGCTATCCCCGACAGATGGGCGTAGTACCAGGAGTCACCCTGGACGTCCACCAGCCATATGGTGATACCTCCGAGATCCCCCCGACCCGATCCGACACGGTAGTTGTCGACCGGGTCGACTTTGGTCACCACACCATCCCGCACAGCCACCAGAGGTGTGCCTACAGGTGCGAACAGGTCCTGGCCCTTGTGGCGGCGTCCGCCAGAACGCGGATACCCCCAAGAGTCGATGAAGTTCGGCGGCTCGGGCCCGGCCACCGGGCAGAAGATCGCCCCCGCCCGCAGAACCACCCCGGACACGCTCGGCAGCGCATCGGAGGCGAAAGCTTCGGAGCCGAACATCTGGCTCAGCATGATGTCGTAGTCGGCGGCGGCGAGGGCGACATCGGGTCCGGGATCCTCCTCTTCATAGTCGTGGCTCGCAGGCCTCCGGCTGTTGCGCACGGAAGTGTCGAACTTCGGCTGCGGACGCGAACGAGGATCCCATTCCGGAAGGTGCGAGTCATCTTCCGTCCCGGCCGCCACCAAGGGGCCGTCGGCGGGTTGGGTCGGGACCTGCGCTGTGGACGGCAGGCTATGTTCGGGCGCCACCAATAGCTGGCGGCGGGCCTCCTCGATATGCGGGGAGTAGATGTGGGCGGCGGTGGCTGAAGCAACGGAGACATCCTGAGTGCCTGACACAGCCCACACGCCTGCCAACACCTGGGCCAGGGATTCCTGCCGACGGAGCAGCATCTCGACCTCACCGACATCCAGGCCGGGGGTGACGTCAGCCGAGCCGTGTGGCAGCGCAGCAGCGAACCCTGCGGTGATGGCCAGTGCCAGGCGGAGTATGTTGGCGGGGAGCTTCATGGTCGGAGATGTCGTGTCGCGACGGGGCCAGAAACGATCCGTCCGTCCCGAAGGGCTCGGGATCCGGTCCCTCCGCCCACTGTCCCCGCAGAGGCGGAATCCGCCAGACGGCCGGTCCCAGGCCGCTGGTGGTTGCGTTCTTCCAGCTCCCGGGCGCACAAAGGTGCAGCAGGGGCGACCCTGATTAGAGAGGCTGTGGGGACCGTCGGGCGGGGGAAGGGAGAAGGCGCGCAAGTGCCTTGTGGGGCCGCAAGAAACATCGGGGGAGCGGTTCTCATCGAAGAGCCACAAGTCGACAACACAACGCCCATGCAGAGAGAGTCATTGATCACACTTGCCGTACTGGTCGCCGCTGCCGGGGGTATCGGCCTGCTCTGCTGGACGCTGTTCCGCTCCATGATCCTGTACCGTCTTGTCGACGCTGCCCGCCAGTACCCCAACATCTCGTTGTGTCTGGCGATGTCGTCGAGGGGGAACGTCGTCGACGCTGAGTCGTTCAGACGGTGGCTGGTGGACACGGTCGACAAGCACGGATGGGAAGGAGCGGACCGTGTGCTGGGCGAGATGCTGGCCCGCACATCCTTGGGGGACCTTGATTTCTCGGCGCCAGCCCCGGATGGAGAACCCCGCCCTGAAGGATCCGACCGGATCTGAAGCCTCAGCGCCGCCCCGCAAGGCTGGGCAGGCTGGGAAGTCTGGGCAACTGCGGGTTGAGCCTGCCATCCAAGCCCGGATAGTGCCGAAGGTAAATGAATCTCAACGGCCCGCAGAACGCGGACTCCTGCGAGACAACCCAAAAGAATAGAAAGGAGGCCGTGTATGGCTCAGATGAAGAACAACATCATTATCGAAGGCAACCTGGTTGCCGACGTGGAGCTGAGATTCACCGAGAACGGCCGGTCGGTCGCCAAGGGGCGCATCGCCTCGACCCGCACCTACGAGGTCGGCGGCGAACAGCGTGACGACACCACCTTCATCACCATCGAAGCGTGGGGCCGCACCGCCGAGGAGCTCGCCGAGCGGTTCGGCAAGGGCGACCGGATCACCGTTTCCGGACGCCTCGCACAGGACACCTGGACCACCGAGGACGGTCAGAAGCGGTCCGCTTACAAGATCGTCGTCCAGGATGTGTATCTCAGCATCTGGAGCAAGAAGCTCCGCCCGGAGGAGAGCGGCGAGGGAGGGGAGAGCGACCCTGCCCCGACCGCCGATTTCGAACCGGGCGACGCTCCCTTCTGAGCACACACCCACCTCTCTCCCTGAGAGAAAACAGGCCCCACCATCCGGTGGGGCCTGATTCTTTGCGCTTTCAGTTTGCGTCTTCGCGTATTCATTTGCGTCTTCGCGTATCCAGTTGTTGAGCGGAGGTCTCTTGCGGGAAAAGGGGCCAGGCCGCCTCCGAAAGCGGGGGTGTGGTTTCCGCTGGCCGGGTCGGGGGTCAGGAACCCATCAACTCGGAGCGGATCTCCTCCAACAGGATCCCCAGCTGGTTCCGGCCCCGACCGGTCCTGTGATCCACCCCCCAGAAGGTGTCGCCCCAATTGTTCGCCTCGAAGATCCGGGCGGGATGCGTGGCGACGAGCTTGGCGGCGAGCGCCGAGGCCGGCCGGAACTTGAGGCGCAGCAGGTGGCGCATGCAGTCCACTTTCACCGCCTCCCAATCGCCGCGCAGATCCAGCTTCCTTCCGGCCCGCTTCGCCTTCCCCGGAGTCGGGAGAGCGGCGATGGCGAGCCGCTGGGAGCGGACCAGAGTCTTTGCAGCCTGAAAAGCGCGCTCCACCGTCGGGAACACCACACCCTCGAACTCAATGGGCGAAGGGTGGAAGTTGGGCAGGAACCTGTGGTCGGCGAAACCCCAGATGACGCCTTCCTGCGCCCCGGGAGGTCCGTCCTCCCCGAACAGAGACTCCTGCACGTGTTCGTTGCTCATGTGGGGCGGCTGTCACTGGGGCGATGGCCAACCGAAGGTGTCGGCGACTGCAGGGACGCCCCTGGGAGGGACCATCTGAGAGGCATCTCCGCCGACGAGACAG
>ERZ777003.3923-NODE-3923-length-13329-cov-12.857390_pt1 | contig 13329 bp, 18 predicted proteins | sample MGYA00374956_ERZ777003 | MGnify/ENA primary metagenome ERZ777003 (study PRJEB29302, sample SAMN06268252) | bioreactor metagenome | isolation source: Joint BioEnergy Institute, California, USA | place: USA:Joint BioEnergy Institute, California, USA | collected... | reverse complement strand
ATCGCTGGCTTCCTAGTCACGGTCGATGTTGACCCTTGCCGGGGACGGGAGACGTTGGGCCGATGACGGCACTCCAGCGCGCCCGTTCTGCCGTGCATGAACGATGGGTTTTGCCATGTCGTGCCTCCTGTTTCGGGCTATGCTACCCAGCGAGATCAGCAAGTGCAAGATCACTCACCGATCAACTTCACCTAGCCGTGATGGGGGATCAGGCGGTCGATCTCCCAGGGAGCCAGGATCTCTCCCGCCGCGTGCGATGGATGCGTGACCACGACGATCGATCCGTCCGCCGCGACGCGCGCGACCACCTCGGCCAGGTCGACCGTCGCGACCGGCAAGTCGGGCGCATGACGTGTCCAGCCGCACGTGAAGATACCGATCGTCGCCGCGCGCGCCAGGTCGTAGGCGACGCGCGTCACCACATCCGTTGCGATCGTCTCGATCAGTCGTCCCGTCGCGCCACCCCAGTCCGCCGCCGCGGCCGCACCGGCCGCGATCCGCGCGCTGACCTGCTCGACAAACGCTCGCGCGGAAGCGAGGACGACGATCTCTGGCCAGTACTGCCGCGTCACGATCTGGCGTGCGACCTGGGCGGTATCAGCATCGAAGTCGGCGAGGACCGGCGCGCGCTCGTAGGGAGCGTTGCGCCGGAGACAGTCGAGGTTCGGCACCACCAGATCGCGCGCTGGCACTGCGGGGTGCGCCAAGCGCTCGGCAACGGCGACGATCCCGGTCAGCCGTGGCTCCTCGATCACCGTGATCCCTGGTCGCGGCTTCGGGCGCTGGCTGACGGCGAACCAGAGCGTCGCACGGGCATCGGCAAGCTGGCTCGCCGCCGCTGGAGCGCGCGAGCCAGCGAGGACGATCAGCATCGACGGTACTCCTGGTCAGGATCGAGCATGAGCCAGTGATAGAAGCAGTAGGTGTGGGTATCGATCCCGAGATAACGATGCTCCTCGCAGACGGGGACGCCGCAGATCTGCTGGGTGATCGGGTCGATCGCTTGGCAGCGCACCACAGTCGGCTTCCCGCAGACCTCGCACGCGCCTGGCGCACCGAGGATCCGGAGGAGGAGACGGATCAACTGGCGACCCATCACCGCGTCCCAGTCCGCCGGACCCGCTCACTGAGGATCCGTTGCTGTTCGTCGTCCTCGAGCTGGGCAACGACGTGCGGGGGGCACTCGACGAAGCGAGCGAACCCTCGTTGCGCGTGGTAGTAGAGTGGCCCCGGTCGCTCCCGGTTGCGCAGCTTATCGGTCAGCACGACCGCGATGTCGCGCCAGAGCCCAACCCGGTCACCGGCCAGCATGTCGGCGGGGAACCAGATGTGGTGGATGTTGTCGGCGTTGCGCGCGAGCGCGTACGAGTCGGCGATATCCGCCAGCGACGGCCGCCAGCCCGTCTCGCGGTCTGGGCGAGTCAGCTGCGCCGCCATCACGATCGGGATCCCGAGCTGCTCCGCCTCGATCTTGAGGAGCATCGAGATGTAGGCGAGTTGGTCGTAGCGGCTGACCGTGTTGCCGTAGGCACTCGTGCGGATGATCTGCGCGTAGTCGATGAAGGCCAGATCGATCCCGCCGTCCCGCTGCATGCGGCGCAGGTGCTGCACGATCTGCTCGACGGTCGTCGCCTCCGAGGGAGGGACGATGAGGAGTCGCCGCTCGCGCTCGAGGCTGGTGAGTCGCTCGATAGCCGCATCGATCCGCTCGATCGCGTTATCGGGCAGCACTGCCGCGTCGAGCGGCAGCTCGGTCAGGTTTGCCACCCAGCGCTTGGCGAGCGCGCGCTCGCTCATCTCGAGCGAGAAGAAGGCGACGCGGTTCGGCTCCCCCGTTGTGTCGCGGGGAGTGAGCGCTGCCGAGAGGGCCATCGCGCAGAGCATCATCGTCTTCCCCCCGCCCGTCTGCCCGCAGATGAGGGTTAGCTCGCCTGGATGCAAGCCGTCAGTGACCCGGTCAAAGCGACCGAGCTTACCTGAGTGCGCTCCGAAGTTCGTCCGGATCCCACGCACTTTCCCGGGGTTCGCCTGGCGCCAGATGACATCCTCGGCAACGGCGCGCGCTCCCCGGGCCAACACCCCACTCGTGATCGATGGGGTCAGCACGGTCCCCGTGGCGGCGATCCGGTCCGCGAGCCGGCGGACCCAGCTCCCGACATCGGGGTCGTCGAGGCGCTGCTCCTCGACGAAGATGCGGCGTACCTCCCGTCGCACGTAGTCGGCTGCGATCCGCTCGGCAAGGACCTGAGCATCACCAGCGATCAGGCCGGCGGTCGCCAGGCGCTGGATCGTCTCGGGGGACGGAGATGGGTCGATCGTCGCCAGCGCCTCCGCACCTTCATGTGTGGCGACCACGTCGGCGTAGAGGACCGCCGGCGCGACCTTCCCATCGTTTGCCTGGATCGCGCGCCACAGCTCCCGGAACGCCGGTTGGGTGAACATCGCTGGCGTCACGAAGGCGACCTGCTCGTAGAGCGTCGGATCGGCCAAGACAGCCGCGATGAAGTCCTCCTCGCGGGCGACTTCCGGCGCCCGCACGGGGGCGATCACCTCAGTCATCACACACTCCTCGTCTCCATAACGATGATCCCGGGCGGTGTCTCCCGCCCGGGATCGTTCGTCCCCTGGGGCATCCGCCCGGGACGTGGTTCGAGCCCGAACAGGGCGCCCCAACGCATCAGGCGGCCTCGTGGCGGGGCGCGGCGGGCTGGGCGAGCCAGCCCCGGCCGTCGCATGCCGCGCACCTGTCGTCAGCGCAGTCGCGGACGAAGCCGCGACCCTGGCAGTCCGGGCACGGATGCGGCATCCCGGCCGGGGCCTGCTGGCGGCCGTGGCGGGTGGTGAGCCGGATACGGTAGGCGGCCAGGGCCGATCGCCCGGTGTAGGTCGGGGAGATCTCGAGCGTCATGATCTGCTGGCCAGCGGCGGCCAGCGCGGCACAGCGGTCGGCCAACTCGCGTAGGATGGCGGGCAGGTCGCCGTGACGCGTCTCCGTCGTCTGCGTCTCGACCCGCTCATTGGGGTGCTGGAGAGCCATCAGCGCACCTCCTCGGACGCGACGCGGTAGAGCAGGAGCGCCGTGTAGTTGATCCCGTCGTCGCAAAACGGCGCCGTCGAGAGCTGGATGGGCGGGATCAGCACGCCGCCCGTCCGCTCGATCTCCGCTAGCGCGGCGTTGATCTGCCGCGCGAAGTGCAGCTGGTTGTCTTCGTCGATGATGATGACCTGAAGTTGCGATGTTGCCTGCATGAGACACTCCCTCTGTGCCGAATGTCAGGGCTCCCGCGCCGGGAGCCGGTGACGGCCGGTCTTGTGGGCAGACGAGACCGGCCGTTGTCTATGCGGGATGCCCTGAGCCTCCAGCGCCCTCCGGACCGAGCTCGGGCGGGGGCCCTCGCCACCCATCTGCACCTAGTTAGAAAACCGGATCGTCGTCGGGGGCCGGAGCTGCCTCCGCCGTCCCACCAACCTTGCGGATGTCGTAACGACCGCAGCGGATCCGCAGCGCCGCCGCCGGCGTCCCGTCGCCGCGCAGGTAGGTGCGGATCTCCGGCGTCCCGCTGAACTCGACCGTGTCTCCCTTCATGAAGCGGCTGGCCCAGTCATCAGCCGTCTCGTCGAACCCGGAGATCTCACACCAGACGGTCTTGCTGGGGTCGTCCTCCCAGCTCCCATCGGGACGACGGACGCGTCCCCCGATCGGCACGACGATCGTCGTGATCCGCGTGCCGTTCGCTTCTCGCGCTTCGATCCGGGTGATCCGGCCGCTGCCGACAAACAGTCGCATCGTTCCTCCCTTGGGGCTTCGTGCCCCGGTTGCGCAGGACCCCTGCGCTCGATCTCGCACCGCCCGGACCCCCCGGGCAGCACCCCACCACAACGCGGAGCGGGGCCTGGTCTCAGGCTCCGAGCCACACCCACTCGTCGAGGGTCCCCGCCATCGCTCTGTCCCATCCAGGCGATCCGTGCCTGGAGGACGGGTGCGATAGCCCAGTCGTATGGCTGCCTTACGTACAGATGTTCGAGGACAGAAAGGACGATCGTCCTAGATCGCTCACTCCTCCTCCGCGCTTGGCAACAGATCTGGCGCGTGACCAGTCAGGACATCGAGGGTTGACTGCTCGCCGATCCGCTTCGTAACGTTGAGCGGCGAGTCGATCCGTCGTCCGCGCGGATCGTACCATCGCTTGACGGAGAGACGACGGGCAAGGATCTCGAGCTCGTCCAGATCGAGCGTCATCGTGACGCGGTACTCCCCACTGGGTAAGACCTCGCAGGTAACCTCTGGGTCGAACTTAGCGCGGACATCTCGTACCCGCGTCAGCTCGAGGACCTCCGCGTAGGTCGCCGAGTCGATCGCGGCGACGATCGGGCCGATCTGCTCGGCGACCGTGCCTTCCCGGACCGCTTCACGGATCTGCGGCACCAGGGCGCGAACCTTGCTCGGACCAGCTTGTTTGATCACCTCGTAGATGTCGATCCCCGCCTCCGCCAGGGCCGGCGCGTACTCGACGATCGCGACCATATCGGAGGCCACCGAGGCAGCGATCGCGATCTCCGGCTGCTCGGCCCACTCGAAGAACGAGCTGAACCCTGCTGGGTGATACCGCCAGAGCTCATGCTTCTTGACGTAGTGGACCATCTTCGCCGTGGTAACCCAGTCGCTGCGCTCGCGGCGGATCCGTCGCTTGAGTCCCTCATCGAAGATGATCGCGGCCTTCTCCGGTGACTGCCGGACGAAGGCGTCCAGATCCTGCGACAACAACTCCAGATCCTCGATCGATGGATCGAGGATCGTCGCAGGGACATCGGTCATCGGTTCCTCCTTTCAGACTGTCCTGGCGAGGGCCGCCCAGTGACGCGTGCTGGGAGCGGGTCGCCAGACAAACGTCGCGAGTGAGCGACGCACGGAACGCCGAGATGGCATGCCCAGGATGTCGCGCTCGCGCGTCTTGATGAGCTCTAAGAGCGCGAGCCCCCCGTAACGAGCAAGCTCGTCACGAGTCACGAGCAGCACCGGGTCCAGCTCCGACCAGTCCGCGCACGAGCGACAGACGCGGCGCTGGCCAGGAGGCGCCTCAGGAAGGAGCCAGAGCTCGTCTTCATCATAGCCTGGCCCGATCCGTCGGGTACATGACTGGCAGATCACACGTACAACGGCCATATCGACCTCCTCACGCAAGCAAGCAGATAACGATCTCGACCCACTCCTGGGTCCGGTGAGGGGCATCGTAGTAACGACGGATCACCAGCTCGTCGACGAGGCGGTCATCGCTCCAGATCCCCCCAGCGGTCAACGCATCCCCGATCGCCTTCTCGAGGTTCCCGATGTCTCGTCGGCGCCGGTCCCCCTGGTGATAGCAGATCACGAGTCGCACGGGTTCGGTGAAGACCGGAGGGGAGAGTCCCAACCGCTGGCGGAGCGCGATGGCATGCATCGCGACGGCATCCTCATAGGCGGTCACCGCCCGGGTCTTGACGAGCCGGGGACGACCGTGGCTGCCGACGTAGCGGTAGCTGTTGGCCTTCGTCGGGGGACTCCCGGGCACGCGCAGGATCAGCGAGGCGCCGGGAAGGAGTGGGGACGGGGCGAGGTCCGCCCCGTCAGGACTCCTCGTCGTGGTGGTCGCGCCAGCGGCGGTCGATGAGGCGCCCGAGGGCGCTATCGTCGATCGCCGCTTCGGTCGCGCTGCGCGCGGCGGCGGCGTATCGCTGGTAGCACTGTTTGGCCCGGTAGCCAAGGATCGCTCCGGCATCATGGGCATCTCGTAGCGTACGGGCAGTGTCGATGATCGCCGGAACGCACTGGCGGGGATCGCACGGGATCCCCGCCAGGGCAACCGAGCGACAGCAGCACTGGTGGATCGGATGGACGAACGTGGGGACCAGCGTGGGAACCGCGCGGAGAAGCTCGACTGGCAACCGGCGACCGTGCCAGATCGTGCAGTACGCTGCCGGACGCGGCGCCAGATCACGAGCGAGCGGTGCTTGACGAGACGACCTCGGGCTCATCCGATCTGCACCGCGATCGCTCGTAGCCGCTCGTCGAACGCGGCGAGCGTCCGACGCTCCTCGTGGTTGAGCGCGGCCAGGTCCGCCTTGGCGAGCCGCTCCTCGAGCGCTGGGACGGCGGCGCTCAGCTGCGTCAGCAGGAGCCGGGCATGATCGGCAGCCGTGCGCTTGGAGAACTGGACACGGTAGCTGTTGTCAATCGTGATCGGCCCACGTTGGCTGGATGACTCACTCCTGGAAGCCTCATCCGGGGAGGACTCACCCGCACCAGATCCAGCCGGCACACGGTCAAGCTCCTGACGCAACAGTCGCATCGTCGCCGGTCCGACGATCGCTGGCGGCTCGATGGCCGGCTCTGGGAGAGGCGTCGGGGGCTCCTCGGCGACGGGGACCGTCCAGACGGCACGATCCTGATGGTCGCGCGAGAGGTTGAGCGCCTTGCGGTAGCGCTTCAAGTCGCTGTAAGTCAGCTCCCCTGCCTGCAGTCGCGCGAAGAGGCGCGCGCACTCATCCTCCGGCAGGTACGGGAAGAGGGCGGCGGCCGAGAGCTCGATCCGGCCCTCCCGCGCGGCCTCGAGCACCGCCGAGTTCCGGTTGCGCAAGACGTCGAGCCGCAGCTGGACATAACTCTTAGGCTTGCCGATCGCTTCCGCGATCTGGCTCATGCTCCAGCCACGATCCTGGAGGCGCTTGAAGTACTGCGCCTCCTCCCAGTAGGTGGCTGGCTTGACCGTGCTGTTCGTCAGATAGCAGAGGAGCTCCATCTCGGTATCGTCACGCCAGACCCGGCGGACCGGCAGCTTCGTGAGCCCGGCGCGCTTGGCGGCCTCGAGTCGCCGCGCGCCGTCGACGATCTGGTAGCGACCATCGAGGGCGCGCGTCATGTCGTCGGGGTCCGGGTTCGCGGGCCGGACCTCGAGGGATCCGATGAACCCATGCTCCCGGATCGACGCGACGAGATCGTCAAGCGTCTCTGGGTCGATGCTCCGGTACTGGAACGGGTTGGGCTCCAGATACTCGATCGGCATCTCCTCGACCCGCGTCGCTGTCCGTTGGAAGAGTGTGCTGGGCATCGTCACCCCTTTCGTTCGTTCCCCAGTCGACCACTGGCGTTTCGTACACAGGGTAGGTTTGCTCGCCGTCGATGTCAAGGGGCTCGGGGATCTTGTGAGCGACTGCCGCCTCATGGACGCACGCCGCCGCCTCGGCAGCGACAGAGCGCGCCAGGGTGTCGGCCAAGTGGTTGAACGGGTCGGTGCCATGCCCGCGCACGTGCTGGAAGGTCGTCCGCAGACCACGTTGGCGTCGCCGCGCGAGCGCCCGCTCGAAGCGCTCCCAGAGGTCGGGGTTGGCCCAGCCACTCCAGCGACCCGTGGCGTGGTTGATGACGTAGAGGGAGTCCGAGACGATCAAAAGGTCCTCTTGTGTCTCGCGCTCCAGGGCCCAGATAGCCGCAAGCAGCTCCGCCCGGTTGTTCGTCCCCCGATAGAGCGCGCCGCACTCGGTGCGCTCGACCTTCCCATCCCTGATATAGACGACCGCCCAAGCCATCGGACCAGGGTTCTCGCGGAACGTCGTCCCGTCGGTGTACGCGACGAGGAGTCCCGCGGGGTAGGTCGGGGCGCGCATCGGGCGGCGACGAGATCTGGTCTTGCTCGTCGCCGCAGCGATCCGGGGAGGCTTTGGGCGTGGGAGCCGGCGCTCGTTCGGGGGGAGCCAGTCGACCTCGCGGGGTGGCGGTGGCGGTCCTCCACACGCCTCTCCAACCTCGGATCCCCAAAACCCCATCGGAAACCTCTTGCCAGTTTCCCGCTTGCGCGCGGGATCACGATGCGTGGGCATGCTCAGCCTCGCTATCCTCAACCGCGACTGGGAAGATCCGTCGCACCCACAGATCGTACCCGTCGCGCTCGTGGGTGACCTTGCCGTGGACGGCGACGAAGTTCCCGATCTTCAGGTGTTCCTTGCACTGCGGCCAGAAGGCGGGGAAGATCGTCAGGTTCCAGCTCCCCGTTCCATCCATGATCCGCGCGTAGCCCATCGGCTTGCCCGACTGCCGGGCAACGTGCATCTTCTCCTGGACGATCACGCCGACGACCGTGACCGTCTCGCCGACATGCTCGGGCAGGTCGCAGATCGGGATCGATGGGATCCCGTCAGTACGGGGTAAGGGTGTCGTGAACATCCCGAGCCGCTCCTGCTCCCACGCCATCAAGGTCGCTGGGGGATACTCGGTGCGGTCGGGGATCGGCGCCCAGAGATCGTCGACGATCCGCAGGGGGAGCTGCTTGGCGATCCGTCCCTTCCGCCGGCTCCGCCGGGTCAACAGCTGTGCGAGCGCTTCGGTTGGGGCAGGCTTACCCGCCGCATCGGTCGTCACGAGCGCCGCCCGGGTATGCCACGGGATCGCACCGACTTGCGCCAGGGCCAGCAGACTCTTCTTGTCGACTCCCGGGCAGCGCTCCAGGAGATCCCCGAGCGAGCGGAAGGGTGCCTCTGCTGCCGCCGCGACCAGCTCCTCGACCGCGCGCTCAGCGACGTCTTTCACCGCACGCAGGCCGTAGCGGACCTGTCCCCGGCCCCGGGGGACGAAGTCAGCAACCGGGTCGAGGACCGTCGGGGGGAGCACGCGTACCCCGCGCTCGGCGGCTTCGCGGATGAGCGCGCCGACGCGGACTTGGGGCGGTTCCCCTTCTTGGCTCGTGCCGCGCCCCTCGACGGAGCAGGCTGCCGCGTAGAACGCCTCCGGGAAGTGCGCCTTGAGGTAGGCGCTCTGGTAGGCAAGGAAGGCATAGCAGATGGCATGCGCTCGGTTGAAGGAGTAGTCGGCATGGGGGGCGATGAAGTCCCAGATGCGCGCGATCTCCGCCTCGCCGCGCCCGTGGGCGCGGGCGCGCTCGGCGAAGCGGGCGCGCTCCGTCGCCATCAGCTCGCGCTGCTTCTTGCCGATCGCCTTGCGCAGGAGATCGGCTTCCCCGAGCGAGTACCCCGCGAAGACTTGCGCGATCTGCAGGATCTGCTCCTGGTAGACAGGGATCCCGAAGGTCGGCGCCAGGATGTGATCGAGCTCGGGGTGCAGCGACTCGATCGGCTCCTCGCCGCGCTTGCGCCGGGCGATCACGGCGAGGTTCGCGATCGGACCGGGCCGGTAGGTGGCGATGGTAAGGGCCAGCTCATCGAGCGTCTGGGGCGCGAGCTCGACCACTGCCCGCGAGAGCTTGCTGCTGCCGATCTGGAAGCACCCGAGCAAGTGGCCCTTGCGGATGACGCTCCACGCCTCGGGGTCATCGAGCGGGAACTCCCAGGGATCGAGCTCGATCCCGGTTTGCTCGGCGACGGTGACTAGCGCCCGGTCGAAGGTCGCGAGCGTCGAGAGCCCCAGGACGTCGATCTTGAGGAGCCCGAGCGCCTCGAGTTGATCCATCGCATACTGCGTCTGGGCATCGATGACCGAACCCTTGCTCCCCTTGTTCGTCCGCATCAGCGGCAGCAGCTCGGGGAGTGGGCGGTCGGCGATCACCACCCCAGCCGGGTGCGTCCCGACCGCGCTGATCCGTCCGGCAACCATCCGGGCCGTCTCGACGATGCGGGCGGCGTTCGGATCGGCGGCGATCCGCTCGCGCAACCCCCGGCCGGCCGGCAGCTCCGGATCGAGGACCTCCTCGAGTGGGATCCCGCCGGGGCGCGGGTCCTCCGGGATCAGCTGGGTGAGCTCTTTCGCGAGCCAGGCGCTCCCGCCGGGGACGACGATCTCATCGGCGAGATAGCGCGCGGCAGCCTGGATCGCGCCTCGCGCGCCGTACGTCGTGTAGGTGGCGATCCGCCCGACCTGCGCCTCCCCGTACGTCTGCCGGAGATACCGCAGCACCTCATCGCGCCGGTCGTCGGCGACGTCGATGTCGATGTCGGGGAGCTGGATCCGGTGCGGGTTGAGGAAGCGCTCGAAGACGAGGCCGTAGCGCAAGGGGTCGGGCTCGCTGATCCCCAGCGCCCAGCAGAGGACCGATCCCGCGGCCGAGCCTCGAGGACCGAAGCGGATCCGATGGCGCGTGGCGAACGCGCACAGATCGGCGACGATCAGGAAGTAGCGCGCGAAGTCGGCGCCGAGCCCGACCGAGAGCTGCTCGACAACCCCCAGCTCGAAGGTAAGCCGGTCACGGTAGTGGGCCGGGATCGCTGCCCGGTCAGTGACGCCGCAGCGCCGCGCCAGCCCATCCCAGGCGAGCCGCGCCAGCGTCTGCATCGGCGGGACGCCGGGGTCCTCGAGGGGAGCGCGAGGGAGCTTCGGCGTCCGCGTCCCCAGGGGATACGCGCTCACCCATCCCGCGACCTCGCGCGTCATCGCTAGCCACGCTGGGTCGAAGACGGCTGCCATCTCCTCGTTCGAGCGGATGTAGGTAAAGGGGCTTGACTTGATGCGCTCGCCGCCCTTGCGGGCCGCCGTGTTCGTTCCGATCAAGGCCCGCTGGGCCTCGTAGTCGCCTGCCACGCAGAAGTGTGCGTCGTTCGTCGCCACCACGGGCAGCCCGAAGCGCTTGGCCAGCTCGAGCAGGACCGCGTTCACCTGGCGCTGCTCGGGGATGAGCTCCCCGTGGTCCTGGACTTCCAGCAGGAAACGCTCCCCGAAGATCGCGTGGTAGCGGGCGACAACACTCGCCGCCGCTTCTTCCCCGGACAACGCCGCTTGCGCGGCCTCACTCGCGAGGCACCCGGAGAGGCAGACGATCCCTTCCTGATACTCGGCGAGGAGCTCGTGGTCGATCCGGGGCTTGTGGTAGAAGCCCTCCAGGTGAGCGCGTGTCGAGAGGAGACAGAGGTGACGGTAGCCCGTCTCGTTCAAGGCCAAGAGGGTGAGATGGAACTCCTCACGCCGCTTCGGATCCATCACCTGGCGACCGGAGGGCGCGACGTAGGCCTCCAGTCCCAGGATCGGGGTGATCCCGGCGGCGGTCGCGCCCGCGTGGAACTCGGGGGCGGCCGCCAGCGTCCCGTGGTCGGTGATCGCGCCCGCCGTGTGCCCGAGCTCCCGCAGCCGCGCGAGGTAGTCACCGATCAAGAGGTGTCCATCGAGCGTCGAGTAGATCGTGTGCGTATGCAGCGAGACATAACTATCCACCGAGGATCGTCTCCGTCACGAGGAGCTCACTGCGCTCCCAGAACGTACGGATCGTGGCCGGGGCGGCCTCATCGTCAACAACCGCGAAGAGATAGCGCGTCGGGATCGAGCTCTGACCGCGTGCGATCGAGAGCGAGATCGTCCAGTCTCCAGTGAGAGTGGGGCTCAGGAAGAGGACGATCAGACATGGTCCGAACTTGGCCGCGCAACGGATGACACCGTGGTCGCGGGTAGCGATCCATCTCATAGGCGGGCCACGAGCATCGCGGTCGGCAGGTCGGCCAGGATCTGGCGCGCCTGCTGGACCTCGCAGCGGATACGGGCGAGCACCTGGGTATCGGTATAGTCGTCCTCGCCGACCAGTCGTTGCTGCAGCTCGACGAGGCACGATCCCGAGTCGAGGGGCCAGACGAGACACGTTACCACAAGTCCTTCCCAGGAGGTCTGGAAGTACAAGGTGCGAGCGTAGCGCGTGACCGACCAGGTGGGGTAGCTGGGTGACTCCGGGTTCACTGGGGACCAGGGAACGATCGGGACGATAGGGTCGCGCCTCGGCGCTGGGCGCTGCCAGAGACGCGGAGTCACAGCAGATGCTCCGCCAGAAGGACCGCGGCCGACTCCTGCGCCTCGCGCGGATAGACCCCAACCGGCACCCATCCCGACGTGGGGATCGTCTGCTCGCGCCAGAACGAGCAACGCGTCCCACTCCAGATCGCGGCGATGAGACGGATCGTCCCGACTTGGGTCCCCTCGAGCACGAGCGCGCCCGCGGTCGCGAGCTGCTTCCACGCGGGGTACGAGGGGAGCTTCCCAAGCGGGGTCGTCTCGATCGCGATGAGTTCAAGGATCCGGCTCAGGTCCTCGAAGTCGAAGATCTCCGCGGCTTGCGCGAACGTGCCATCCTCACGCGATGGCGCTGCGATGGTCTGTGGCACGACCCTTCACCTCCCTTGCTTTGGCGTATGGCGGCCATACACACCCGCTCGAGTGACCGGCGACGCGGATGATGCCGAGCTACGGAGGGGCCCGGCAGCCGAACGTACGATCGGGACCCAAGGTGGCATCACCTCCTCGCGTTATCGTTAAGTATAGCGTTCCTGCTACCGGGCGCCGCGGATAACTCCCGAGGCTGAGAGGCGACGTGCGCCGAGCGAGGCAAGTGCCACGAGCGCGTCGATCGTATCCCAGTAGGGCGCGAGCGCGGTCGCGAGGTCAGCATCCGGCGAGCTGGGACCAAGGATGACCACATCGATCGTGAGCGATCCCCCGGCGATGGCGAAGAGGGTGACCTGCCCCTGGATGAGCGAGAGCATGAGCGTCATCTCGCCAGCGTATCGCGCGTAGATCGTCCCGTACGCCAGGTCGAGACGCTCCCAGCTAGCCAGCCGTGTGTCGGATCGCTCACGCATCGCACGTCCATGATGGTAGGCCGACTGGCAACGGTCAACAACTGACGGCTTCAGCCGTCAGCTGTTGACGACATCTCCCTGTCCAGGGATAGCAGATCCTCGGGCTCCATGCCCAGAAGGAGGAGCATGATCACTGGCTCGGCAACTCGCAGGGCCGTCATGATGGGATCATCCGTGACCGGGTAGTAGCCCGAGGCGACTTCGACGGCAGCGAACGCCGAGCGCTCGGCGGTGATGATCACGAACATCTCGGTATCAACCTCGGGTTCGCCATAGAGATGTATCCGCAGCGTCACCCCCGAGGGGAACGTCGTGATGATCGTGGGGAGCGTGATACCGTACTCCTTGACCGCCCACGTCGGATAGGTGGGAAAGGGCGGCCCAAAGAACGGCACGAACGTAGGCTGATGAAGCATGCAGTCCGTCATCGGCGCCTCACTCCAGTCGTGGTAGGTCGATCGGGATGCGCGACGGGGACGCGAACGGGTCGAGACCGAGGATCAGCAGGGTGATGAAGGGCTCGAGCGCCGTTTGCGCTGCCGCGACGGGGTCCGCGTCTCGTGGCAGCTGCCACGAGCCGAGACGTTTGATCGTGCTCATACTTTCTCCTACGAGCAGCTGCATCCAGCGGTCTGGCACCGCTTTCCAGAAGCTCTCGTAGATCCGCACGCGCAGTATGAGCCCGTTCGGCAGCACGGTCACCAGATCGGGACAGAGCCCCTCGTAGTGGATCACTTCCCAGGTGGGGAAGGTTGGGATATGCATGGGGAAGGTTGGGATATGCAGCGTCAT
>ERZ777003.3919-NODE-3919-length-13363-cov-5.809288_pt1 | contig 13363 bp, 12 predicted proteins | sample MGYA00374956_ERZ777003 | MGnify/ENA primary metagenome ERZ777003 (study PRJEB29302, sample SAMN06268252) | bioreactor metagenome | isolation source: Joint BioEnergy Institute, California, USA | place: USA:Joint BioEnergy Institute, California, USA | collected... | reverse complement strand
CATGCCGCGCACCAGGCCCAGTACAAGGAAGATCATGATGACCGTAAAGGGCAGCGCGCTGGCCAGCGTGACGGTCTGCAGAGCAGACAGCCCGCCCGCCAGCAGCAGCAACGCAGCGGTTACCCCTTCCAGTGAACACCAGTAGATGCGCTGCCATACGGGTGCATCTTCCGTGCCTCCCGCCGCCAGGGTATCGATGACGAGCGAGCCGGAATCCGCCGAAGTTACGAAGAAAATGGCTACCAGGGCGATCGCCAGGGCCGATGTGAGCGGCGGCCAGGGCAGGTATTCCAGGAACTCGAACAGGGCGATCGAGGCATCCGTTGCGGCGGCCTTGGAGAGGGAACCATCGGCGATGCGCATATCGATGTAGATGGCGGTGTTGCCGAACACCGTCATCCACAGGAAGGTGAAGAACGTCGGTACCAGCAGCACGCCGAAGATGAACTCGCGCACGGTGCGGCCGCGGGAGATGCGCGCGATGAACATGCCCACGAACGGCGACCATGAAATCCACCAGGCCCAGTAGAAGAGGGTCCACGACTTCATCCAGTCCTGGGTGCGGAAAGCCTGGGTGGTGAAGGCGCGCGCAAAGAAGTCGTCGAAATAGGCTCCGATGTTCTGCACGAATGCGTTCAGGATGAACACGGTTGGGCCCGCCGCCAGCACGAACAACATCAGCGTGACGGCCAGAATCAGGTTGCCTTCCGAAAGCCGGCGGATGCCGACGTCGAGTCCGCTCACCACGGAGGCCGTGGCCAGGGCCGTAATGAGTGCGATGAGTACGATCTGTACCCACGCCGCCTGGGGCATGCCGGTAAGGTAAGCCAGGCCCGCGTTCATCTGCAGCACGCCCAGACCCATGGACGTGGCAATGCCGAACAGGGTGCCGCAAATGGCGAAGATGTCGACCGCATCGCCCAGCCAGCCGTTGATGCGCTTCCCAAGCAGGGGGTACAGGCCGGAGCGCACGGTGAGCGGCAGGTTGTACCGAAAACAGAAATACGCCAGGGACAGGCCCACCACGGCATATACCGCCCACGCATGAAAGCCCCAGTGAAAGAACGTGATGACCTGCGATTCGCGCGCGGCGGCAACCGAGTAGGGTTGCGCCGATACCGGGGCGGAGTAATGCTGCAGTGGCTCGGCAACGGCGAAGAACATCAGTCCGATGCCCATGCCCGCCGCGAACAGCATGGCCAGCCACGTGAGGTAGGGATAGTCGGGTTCGGCATCGTCCGGCCCGAGTTTCAGATTTCCGTACCGGCTGAGTGCGATGAACAATACGGCAAACAGGAACAGGGCCACCGCCAGGATGTAGAACCAGCCGAAATTGTGCGTGACCGCTTCCTGCAGGGCGTTGAATATGACTTGCGCGTCGCGTGGAAAGACGATGCCGATCAGCAGGAAAACCGCAACGATCAGCGACGAGCCCAAGAATACGCGAGGATGGATGGTGGAACGGATTCGGGTCTGCAAGCTGGGCCTCCGGTCGGGTGGTGTGAGAACGGGGGGGGTGCGCCGTGCCATTGACTGCAGCACAACCGGCGTACACTAGTACCTTGCCGCGAGCCCGCGGTTTCGTGGGGCGGGCGCGTTGGCCTTTGTTTCGATTAGTATAATTTCGCGATCAGCACCGCTAGGCGGCCGGTTCGTTACTTGACAGTCTGGAAGCATCTTGAGTCTGCCTTCTTTACTTGCGCCCATCGCGAGCGACATGCAAGCGCTCGACGCAGTGATCCGCTCCCGGCTCACTTCCGACGTCGTACTCATCCGTACGATCGGCGAGTACATCATCCAGGGTGGCGGCAAGCGCATGCGGCCTGCGTTGCTCATGCTCATGGCGCGTGCCCTCGGTTACGAGGGGCCCTGGCACCATCAGCTTGCCGCGGTGGTCGAGTTCATCCACACCGCTACGCTACTGCACGACGACGTTGTTGATGAGTCCGAACTGCGTCGCGGGCGGCAGACCGCGAATGCCATCTTCGGGAACGCGGCGAGCGTGCTGGTGGGCGACTTCCTGTATTCGCGCACCTTCCAGATGATGGTGGAAACCGGCGACATGGGGATCATGCGCGTACTGGCCGATGCCACCAACGTCATCGCAGAAGGCGAAGTGCTGCAGCTGCTCAATGTACACGATCCCGACGTAACGGAAGAGCGCTACATGCAGGTGGTGCGCTACAAGACCGCGCGCCTGTTCGAGGCAGCCGCCCAGGTGGGTGCCATGCTGGCGCAGCCGGGTGAGCGGCTCATCGAGGCCGCTGCCGAATACGGGCGGCGCGTAGGGACGGCCTTCCAGCTTATTGATGACGTGCTCGACTACAGCGGCGATGTCGACGAGCTGGGCAAGAACGTGGGTGACGACCTGCGCGAAGGCAAGGCTACCCTGCCGCTCATCCGGGTGATGCAGGTTGGCTCCGACGACCAGCGCCGTCTGGTGCGCGCCGCCATCGAAAACGGTCATGGCGATTTCAACGCGGTTGCCGCGGCCATCGCCCAGACCGACGCCCTTGATCACACCCGTGCAGCTGCGCGCCGCGAAGCGCAGGCCGCCGCTGACGCCATCCGCGAATTCCCCGATTCGGTTTTCAAACAGGCTATGCTCGAATTCTGCAAGTTTGCTGTCGAGCGCGCACATTGAGTACCCTTGCCGGGTAGCCTGGTCCGCGGGACGGGCTATGTGCCGCGCGTGAGTGCCTGCAGAGGAGCTGTCTGAATGAGCAACGTCCGCAATCCGGTGGAGGGCATGGCTGCCGTTACCCCGACCGTTCGCAAGCCGCTGGATGGCTTTGCCGTTACCCTGATGGTTACCCTGTGCCTCATCTGGGGCCTGCAGCAGGTGGCGATCAAGGTCGCCGCGCCGTCGGTCGCTCCCGTCATGCAGATCGCCATTCGCTCGGGTATCGCCGCAGTCATGGTGGCGTTGTTCATGTTGGCGCGCAACATCCCCATCTTCAACCGCGACCGTACTCTCTGGCCCGGGCTCGCCGCCGGTGCGCTTTTCGCGCTCGAATTCATGCTGATTGCGCTGGGTCTGGGATACACCACCGCCTCGCACATGTCGGTATTCCTGTACACCCAGCCCATCTTCACCACGCTGGGCCTGCACATCTTCGTGCCGGGTGAGCGGATGGGTCGACTGCAATGGGTCGGCGTTTTCGTAGCCTTTCTGGGTGTCGTGGTCGCCTTCTCTCACGGATTCATCGTTGCGGAAGGCGAGTATCCCTACATGTGGGTGGGCGACATCCTGGGTACGGTAGCCGGGTTCCTGTGGGGCATGACGACAGTAGTCATCCGCTCGACGACGCTTTCCGAGATCGAGCCCACCAAGACACTGCTGTACCAGCTGGTGGTTGCCAGCGTAGGCATCTTCGCCCTCGCGTGGTACATGGGTGTTGCCACCATCCATTCCATGACCGCGCTCGCCTGGGCCAGCATGACCTACCAGGTGTTGGTCGTGGGTTTCTTCAGCCTGATGGCCTGGTTCTGGCTGCTGCGACGTTACCTGGCGTCGCGCATGTCGGTGTTCACCTTTCTTACGCCGGTGTTCGGCGTGTTCTTCGGGGTGTGGCTGCTCGATGAGCCCCTGACTCTGGCGTTCATCGTCGGGTCCCTGCTCATTCTGATCGGCATCGTCCTGGTCAATCTGCCACGTCGCAGGTGAAAGACACGGCATGGGTGTAGGGAATGCGGTACTGGTCGAGCTGGTCGCCGTGGTCGTGGCGGTAACCGACAACGAGCCGCGCGTACTCACGACCAACCAGGGCGATAGCCTGCCCGCGGGGCCATTCGAGCAGCAGCACCGCTCACTGCAGACGGGACTGCGCGCCTGGGTGGAGGAACAGACCCATCATCCCCTGGGCTATGTCGAGCAACTGTATACGTTCGCCGACAAGGATCGCGTGGATGAGTCGGGCACCGCAAGCCGCGTCATGTCCATCAGCTACCTCGCGCTCACGCGCGAAGCGGTGGCCGATTCGTCTGCCGGTGTTGACTGGCGCAGTTGGTATCGCTACTTCCCTTGGGAAGACCGGCGTGGCAGCGATGTCCGCGGCGTATCCGCGGCAGAAGACATGATCCGGGACACCATCGTGCCCGCCCTGCGGCGCTGGGCAGGCAGCGCTGGCAGCCATGAAGAGCTGGCGCAGCGCGAGCAGCGGGTGGCCATTACGTTCGGGCTCGATGGCCATCCCTGGAACGAGGACCTGGTCCTGCAGCGCTACGAACTGCTCTATGAGGCGGGCCTGGTGCCTGAAGCGCTGCGCACGCGGCGTCAGCGGGCGGGGGCGTCCGGGCGCGACGCGCTCGACGTCGGTGTGCACCTCCCGATTCCGGGCTCGCCCATGCGCTACGACCACCGTCGCATCCTGGCAACTGGCATTGCCCGCCTGCGGGCGAAGATCAAGTATCGGCCGGTCGTGTTCGAGCTCATGCCCGAGGCGGGGTTCACCTTCCTCCAACTGCAACAGACTGTCGAGGCGCTGGCTGGCCGGAACCTGCACAAGCAGAACTTTCGCCGGCTCATCGAGCAACAGGAGCTCGTGGAAGAAACCGGGGAAGTTCTTGCCGGTCGTGCCGGACGGCCAGCGCGGCTGCTTCGGTTCAAGCGGGGCGTGATGCAGGAGCGCGCCATTGCCGGTACCAAGCTGCCGCTTGCCCGGTCGCTGTAAGCGGCCAGCCCACGCGGGTTGCCGGTCCCTGATTCACATCTGTCCGTTTGCGTGTTAGCGTTCTTTTCCCGGTTCTTCAAACCAGACCTGCAGGTGGCCCGTCATGGAGTACACGTCGGTTGTGACCCTCTTGAATGCAACGCGCAAGCTGGGCAGAACGCTCGATGATCACGTGCGTACGGAATCCGAGCGCTTGTGGGCCCAGGCCAGGCGGCAGTCGCCGGCCGGGGCACAGTGCGCCTTCGACCTTGCCTACGGACCCCATGGTCGCCACCGCCTGGATGTCTATTACTCGCCGCGGCAGCAGGAGGCACCGGTGCTGGTGTTCGTGCATGGTGGTGGCTTCACCGGTGGCGACAAGCGCAAACCGGGCGGATACACCTACCAGAATCTTGGCACTTGGGCCGTCAGCCAGGGCATGGTCGCGGTCAACATCACCTACCGGCTGGCGCCCGAAGCACAATGGCCGGAAGCGGCCAACGATATTGCGGCGGCGTTGCGCTGGGTCATCGAGAACATCGCTGACTTCGGGGGCAATCCGAATGCCATCGTGCTCATGGGGCACTCGGCGGGCGCTGCGCATGTGGCGGATTTCCTCGCCATCACCCATCAGCGGGGCAAGTCCGTGCCTGAGGTGCGCGGTGCCATTCTGGTGTCGGGGTTGTACGACATCGTATCGGCGGGGCTGCGCGAATCGGTGCAGGCCTACTATGGCAGCGACATCCGTCTGCACCAGGAGCGGTCGTCCCTGCACGGCCTGGCGGGCTGCAGCATTCCCCTGCTTTTGGTGGTGGCCGAGAACGAGCCGGCACTGTTTCACTCGCAGGCGTTGCACCTTGCCATGTCGGTGGTGAACCGGAGGGGTGTCATGCCCATGTTTCTGGTGCTCGACGACCACAATCACTTTTCGGAGATGCATCACCTGGGCTCGGAGGATACGCGTCTTGCGGAAAACGTCGCGCGCTTTGTGGTGCGCGTGTCGGGTGTCGGCCATGCAGCTGGCGGCCGGCAGCCGGCGACGGACGGAGCAGGGGTCTGAGTGCCGGGGTGCCGGCGGGTTGGTGGGCTTTAGCAAATGTGAAAATATGTGGTAGAATCTCTTCCTTTCCTTAGCCTTTGACAAGAAGGCTTGGGGTAGTCGGGGCGTAGCTCAGCCTGGTAGAGTACTGCGTTCGGGACGCAGGAGTCGGAGGTTCGAATCCTCTCGCCCCGACCAGGTTTTCGCAGCATCCTGTAGTTCGACGCAAGGCACGGTGAAAGCCGTGCTTTTTTCATTTGGGCCCCGCCCGCATTTCCATACACCAAATAGCGGAACCCGGAAGCCCTGACACACATGACCCACGCCGAGTTCATGCAGCTGGGTGGCGCGGAAAGTGTCGAGCAGATCATGTGGCAGGCGATGCGGGGCGAGACGCTGGAAGAGTTCCTGAATACGCGCCGCGTGCCCCGCGTTGGCGGGCGCCGGAACGGTGCCGTGGTGCCCTGGGCCGCCACCCTCCCGGCGCGGATCTGCTGCGGTGTATGCCGCGCGACACCGCTTTTGCAGGCCGGTCCGCGCCTGCAGGGCCGTGGGCCGGACGAGCAGGCCATGGCCCGGACACTTTGGGTGCCTCGTGCTTGCGGCCGTGGAGCAGGCTGCGTCAGATGATCAGTCCGACTCCGATGACGATGCCCGAGACCGCGAGGATGATGAGGCAAAAGCCCATGATGTCCTTGGCGCGCAGGCCGGCGATGGCAAGCGCCGGCAGGGCCCAGAACGGCTGGATCATGTTGGTCCAGGCATCACCCCAGGCCACCGCCATCGACACCTTGCCCAGATCGGCACCGATTTCCATCGCCGACTGAACCATGATCGGGCCCTGCACGGCCCACTGGCCGCCTCCCGAAGGCACGAAGACGTTCACCAGCCCCGCGCTCAGGAAAGAGAACAGAGGTAGCGTGTCGGCGGTCGATATCGAGACGAACCAGTTCGAGATGACCTGGGCAAGCCCTGAGTCGAGCATCATGCCCATGATGCCCGCATAGAACGGAAACTGGACGATGATGCCTGCCGAGCCACGGGCTGCGGCATCGACCGCCTTGAGCAGGCGTGACGGGCGTCCGTGCAGCAGGATTCCAAGCATGAGGAAGATGAAGTTCACGATATTGAGGTTCAGCCCCCCGTTCTTCGTGAGGAAGTAATACGCTGCGAAGACCAGGCCCATGATGCCGATGGCGAGTGACAGCAGCAGGCTGTTTTCGAGTTTCTCCGCGGGCGTTTCGTGTGGTGAGCGCGCCGCCTCGGGTTCATCGGCCAATCGGGCGGGGTCGACCGTGACCGCCTGGCCGTCGCCCGGCATCATCAGCCGGTTGACCAGGGGCACCACGATGAACAGCGCCACGATGATGCCCAGGTTGTAGGCTGAGAAGATGGTCTCGCTGGTCGGGATGAGCCCCATTCTGTCCGCCAGGAAGTGACCCGGCGTAGCAATGGTGAGCGGCACGGACCCGGATAGACCGCCGTGCCATACGAGGAAGCCGGAGTACGCGCTGGCGATGAGCAGCCGGTAGTCGACGGATGGCACCTGCCGCGCGATCTGCCTGGCAGCCATCGCGCCAATGACCAGCCCGAAACCCCAGTTGATCCAGCTCGCGATCAGGCCGATGAGGGTAACGCCCACGATGGCCTGGCCCGGCGTGTGCATGAGCCGGGCCGCAGCCTCGAGAATGCGCCGGAACAGCGCGGTCGTGGCGAGCACCCAGCCCGTAACCAGGATCAGCACCATCTGCATGGTAAAGCTGAGCAGGTTCCAGAAGCCGGAGCCCCAGTGATCGATCATCTGCATCGGAGTGTTGCCGATGAGCAGCCCGGCAACGAAGGTGATGAGCGTGAGGATGACGACCAGGACGTATGGGTCGGGCAACCAGCGCTCCACCAGATGCACCGACGCCATGGTGATTCTCTTGAACACGATCGGGCCTCCTTGCATGTTGATCTTGTTGCTGCGGGATGCATGCCGGCGCCCCGGCTACCTCCGGATGCATGCTGGCGGGCGCTGCAGCATATTGCAGAGCGCGCATCAGGGGCACCCGGCGGCGCCGGGAAACTGCGCTCGTGTTCCGAGCATAACTTGATTCAGGGCCAGGAGGTGCTGGGCTGAGGCCGTTGCCTCCGGTGTGCCGTGGCGCGCGCGTCCTTGCGGGATGTATAGTGCTCGCCATCAGTAAAGCATCAGCACGACTTGACGCGAGATGGAGCAATGATGGTGGAGCGCGGCCCACAAGAGACTTCCGTATTACCCAGACAGTCCGACTTTGAATGGCTCCGACAGGACACGATTCGCCTGTCGGATCTCGACTTCCAGAAGCATGTCAACAACGCCGTGATCACCACGTTACTGGCCGATGCACGCTTTGAATTCATGCATTCCAACGTGCGCAAAGTACTGGCGCCCGAGGCCAAGGTGTTCGTCGTGCGTCTGGAAGTCGATTTCACCGCCGAGCTCCATTTTGGGGCGCCCGTGTGGATAGGCAGCAGGGTGGTGGGCGTGGGCCGCACCTCGATGCGGGTCGAGCAGGCCATATTCCAGCAAGAACGGTGCGCTGCACATGCCCTCAGCGTGTTCGTGCACATCGGTGAGGAAGGCAAGCCGGCCCCGTGGCCGGAGGCGGTACGGCAGTTCGTGAAGAGCTGACGCAGGGTGGCAGATCACGCCAGCGGGATGGCTTCCAGAGGCAGTGCAGTGGTGTACTTCAGCTCTTCCATGGCAAAGCTGGAGCTGACATCGAAGATTTCCGCAGTGGCGATGATTTTCTTGTAGACGCGGTCGTAGCCCTCGATGTCGGGTACCACTACTTTCAGCAGGTAATCGGTGTCGCCGCTCATGCGATAGAACTCGACGACCTCTGGCAGGGCGCGCACGCCTGCGGTGAACTTCTCCAGCCATTCCAGATTGTGCTGGCTGGTCTTGATGCCTACGAAGACGGTAACCCCCAGGCCGAGCTTGCGGGGCTCGAGCAGGCACACTTTCTTCTGGATGACGCCGTCGGCCGTCAGTTTCTGTACGCGTTTCCAGCATGCCGTAGGCGAGAGGTTGACACGTTCGGCCAGCGTGGCAATGGGCAGGCTGGCGTCGAGCTGCAGCAGCGCGAGTATGGCGATGTCGACCTTGTCCATATAGTTATTCTATGAAAGTGCTTATAGGGAGAATAATTTTCACCTGGATCTCATTGAATCATAATAAATTGAAACGATGATTTGCTGCTGCTTCCTATAATTTTTGCATTGATGACTTCAACCCTTCATCATCATGCGGGAAGCAACACGACTGGTATGGGCAGGCCGCGATCCTCAGCGGCAAGGCGGTCTGGTCAACCCACCCATGTATCGAGGCTCGACGGTCCTGTCGCCCAGCCTCAAGGCCTGGCAGGAAAAGAAGGCGCGTCACGCGGCGGGCAATTTGTGGGCGGGCGTCTACGGCCGTTACGGCACGCCCACGCATCATGCCCTGCAGGAAGCCATGGCCGAGCTTGAGGGCGGGTACGCTTCGCTGTTGTACCCATCGGGCCTGGCGGCCTGTTCGAACGTGCTGCTGGGGCTGCTCGCGCCAGGGGACCACGTCCTCTACACCGACAGCGTGTACTCGCCGACCCGCCAGGTGCTTGCGTCCACCTTGCGCCGCTATGGTGTAGAGGCCGAGTCGTACGATCCGCGCCTGGGTGCTGAGATTCGCCATCTCATGCGACCAAACACCCGGCTCGTCTATGTCGAGTCGCCCGGCTCCGAAACCTTCGAGGTGCAGGACGTACCCGCCATTGCCGAGGCGGCACATCGGCACGGTGCCTGGGTGGTGATGGACAACACCTGGGCCACGCCGTTGTACTTCAAGCCGTTTGAACACGGAGTCGACGTGTCCATCCAGTCGGCGACCAAGTACATTACCGGGCACTCCGATGCGCTGCTGGGCATTGCCACCTGCAACCAGGAAGCATGGCCGATGCTGGCCAGGTCGTGGGAGGAATTCGGCCAGACGGCCGGTCCCGAGGAAGTCTATCTGGCATTGCGTGGCCTGCGCACGCTGAAGACACGCATGCAGCAGCATTGGGTATCGGGCGTGCAGGTGGCGCAGTGGCTCGAAGGGCGTCCAGAGGTGGCCCGTGTCCTGCATCCTGCGCTGCCTTCCCACCCTGGCCACGCGTTGTGGCAGCGCGATTTCCGTGGCGCCAGTGGGCTGTTCGCCATCGTGCTGAAACCGGTGGCGGAAGAAGCTTTGGGCGCATTCATCGACCATCTGCAGTGGTTTGGCCTGGGGTTGTCCTGGGGTGGGTATGAAAGCCTGGCGCTGCCCTGCGAACCCCTGCGCGATGCTCCGTCGCAGGCAGCTGGCGGACCGGTGATCCGCATGCATGTCGGGCTGGAAGACCCGCACGACCTCATTGATGATCTTGGGCGGGCTTTCGCTGCCATGGCGGAGGCTGTGCAGTGTGCCGTTGTGTCTGCGTAAATCCGTGACCGATCGTATACTGCGGTACGGAACCCTGCTCATACAACGGAGAACATGATGAGAAGAGTACTCACCGTCATCGGCGTGGTCAGCAGTGCCCTGATGGCAGCCGCAGTGCCGTCGGCCCAGGCATTCCCCGACGCCAACAAGCCGATCAAGATCGTAGTTCCGTATACCGCAGGCGGGTCGTCCGATTTCGTTGCGCGTGTTACCGCGCAAAAAATGGCCGACATCATGCAGCACAACATCGTGGTCGAGAACCGCCCTGGCGGGAGCACCGTGGTCGGGGGAGATTATGTTGCACGCTCCGCACCGGACGGCCATACCATCTTCCTGATTGGCGAGCTCACCAACGCTGCGCTGGTAGCTCTCAATAAAGACCTCCCCTACGATCCGGTGAAGGCGTTCGCGGGTGTCACCAACCTCGTAGAGTCGCCGCTGGTCGTGGTCGTGCGCCCCGACTTCCCGGCGAAGAACCTGCAGGAGTTCGTCGAGTACGCCAGGGCCAACCCGGGCAAGGTCACCTACGGCTCGGCGGGCCTGGGCAATACCCTGCATCTGGCCGGCGCGCAGTTCGCCGCCGAGAACGGCCTCGACATGACGCACATCCCCTACAAGGGTGCTTCCCAGGCGCTGATCGATCTCGTCGCCGGGCGCATCGACGTCATGATCGACCTGCCCCAGACGCCGCTGCCCCAGATCCAGGAAGGCAAGCTGCGCGCGCTCGCCGTTACCGGTTCTGAACGTCTGAAGGACATCCTGCCCGATGTGCCCACCGCCGCCGAGGCCGGTGTGCCGTTCAACTTCACCACCCGCATCGGTCTCGCGGTCCCCGCGAGCACACCGGCGGACGTACGCCAGAAACTGCATGACGCAGCCACCAGGGCAGTGTCGGATCCGGAAGTGAAGAAGACGCTGGCTGACCGCGCCATGTTCGTGGCTACCAGTGCGGATCCCGATGCGTACAGCAAGGCGCTGGCAGACGCGGTTGCCAAGGTAGGCAAGCTCCTGCAAGACGCTGGCGTTCAGGCTCAATAAGGTATACAGGATGAACAAGAAGGAACGTTTCCTGGCGGCAGTCGAGGGACGCGAGGTTGATCGCCCGCCCGTCACGGCCTGGGTTCATTTCCAGTCGGATCACCTCGACAGCCGGCGCACTGCCGACCTCCACGCCCAGTTTTTCCAGGCATACGACTGGGACGTGCTCAAGGTCATGAACGACTACCGTTACCCGGTGCCCGACAACGTTGTCGCGCTCGATACCGAAGCAGCGCTGCGTGCCTACAAGCGGCTGGACCTCAATCAGCCTGCTTTCCAGCTTCAGCTGGAGGTACTGCGGCAGTTGCGCGAGATGGTCGGTCCCGATGTGCCGATGCTCGAGACGGTGTTCGAACCGTATCAGCAGATCGTGCGCAATGTCGGTTTCAGCCAGGCCGAGAACTTCTTCAGCCAGCGCGACGCGGCGCTTGATGCCATCGAGCTGGTGACGGAGACCACCGTGGAGTACATCCGCAAGGTCAAGGCCATGGGTGTGGACGGCATTTTCCTGTCCATCAATGGTGCCATACCGGCCAACCGGCATCGCGGTGTGACCGACGAACGCCATGAGACGTTCCAGAAGCCGTTCGCGATACGGGTACTCGAAGCGGCCGAGGGCATGGTACGGGTGCTGCACGTGCACGGCGACCATCTGCAGATGCACCGTGTGTGGGACTACCCGTGCGAGATCCTCAGCGTGTCCGACCGGCTGCAGGGCAACCCGTCGCTGAAGGAATTGCGTGCCCAGACCGACAAGTGCCTGATGGGCGGCATCGATGAAACCCGCATCCAGGAGCGGGCGTTGCCCGAGATCAAGGCCGAGGTGGACGACATCATTGCGCAGGTCGGGCGTCAGCGCATCATCATCGCGCCCGGCTGTACGATTCCGTCGTTCACGGGCAAGCGCAACCTGGATTATCTTCGCGCCTACACGAAAACCATCTAGGCGGAGCGACGCTCCAAAGCAAAACGCCTGTCTGCGGCCGTGCAGACAGGCGTTTTTTCTGGCTGGCAGCCGGTTACCGGACCGCGACGGTCATGGATCCAATGCCCTCGATTTCGGCATGCATGGTATCGCCGGGTTTCACCGGACCGACGCCTTCGCAGGTGCCGGTGTAGATGATGTCGCCCGGATACAGCGTGTAGAAGCTCGACGCCCACGCGATCTGTTCCGCTATCGGCATGATCATCTTGGCCGTGCTGGTGGCCTGGCGTACTTCGCCGTTGACGAGCAGCTTCATGTCGAGCTGCTGGGGATCGCTGATGGCATCAGCCGTTACCATCCAGGGGCCGAGAACCGAGAAGGTGTCGAGCGACTTGCGGAAGGAGCGGTCTTCCGGCCCACGTACGGTCATGTCCAGGCCAATGGCGTAGCCGGCGATGCACGACAGCGCGTCCTCAGTGCTGACATTAGAAACCGTCTTGCCGATGATGACGGCCAGCTCGAGCTCGTGATGGGTGAGGCGCTCGGGCTTGGTAATCACCACGGCTTCGCTGCAGCCAATGAGCGAGCTGTTCGCCTTCAGGAACAGACCCTGCTCGCGGATGCCGCCCGTATAGCGGTCGGTGAACGTTGCGACGTCGGCTTTCGCTTCTTCCACGTGTGCGTGGTAGTTGACCGGAACACCGATGATCTTGCTGGGCCTGGCCACGGGGCTGTTGAGGCGCACCTCATTCAGGGACAGCGCCGGAGCTGCGGACGCCAGACGTTCGATCTCCGGGCGCACCTGATCGAGGTGACGCACCAGCAGGTCACCCAGGGGGCCGGGGTAGGTGCGTTCGGGCAGCTTGCCCAGCACTTCGGTGACGTCACGCACGGTGTTGCCGTCGACGACGCCCAGGCGATTGTCATTGAACCAACAAATCTTCATGAGTTGAATGTCTACCAGAATATGATCGGCCGGGCACCTTATCAGGCCTGGATCTCTTCGCGCAACAGGTTCAGGCGGCGCAACACGTCGGCGTCGGACACCACGAACAGTCGCGCGTCGCCCGACAGCGCCCGATGCGACGCCCAGTTGTGCTGTGGAACGGTGAAGACGTCACGCTTTTCCCAAACGAAGGTGCGGTTGCCCACCGTGCTCTCGCCGCGGCCTTCCACGACGGCGACCACCAGGTTGGCGTTGCTGCGGGCAGGCGTCGACGGTGCGCCTTCGCTCAGCTCCCACA
>ERZ777003.3918-NODE-3918-length-13364-cov-6.842513_pt1 | contig 13364 bp, 14 predicted proteins | sample MGYA00374956_ERZ777003 | MGnify/ENA primary metagenome ERZ777003 (study PRJEB29302, sample SAMN06268252) | bioreactor metagenome | isolation source: Joint BioEnergy Institute, California, USA | place: USA:Joint BioEnergy Institute, California, USA | collected... | reverse complement strand
GGCTGGATGCCGCGCCCGCCCAGGCGGCGCAGTGACGGCTGGGCGGCAGCAGGCAGGCATACCGTGAGCAGCGGGCCTGGGGCGGTGGTGGCGGCGGCCGAGGAGGGGCGGGGCCCGTCCGCCCTGGATGTCTCGGATGCCGCGATCTCGGCGCGCACCGACAGCTACTTCAACCGCACGAAGGCGATCGTATCGCGCTTCGGCGACTGTCACGTCACCTATGCGGTGTTCATGCGCCGGCCGGTCATCTCGGCTCCCCGCCTCGCCGTGAACTGGCTCAAGCGCGTCGCCGCAGCCCGCGGCACGCGCTTCGAGATCGAGGTGATGCACGAGGAGGGGCGCTGGGTCGGCGCCGGCGACCCGATCTTCTACCTCAGCGGCTCGCTGGCGCAGCTCGCTGACCTTGAGACCATCTATCTCCAGAAGCTCGGCCCGCCCTGCGTCGCCGCGCACAACGCCTACCAGATGTGCCTTGAGCTGCCGCAGGTCGCCTTCCTCGCCATGGAGGCGCGGCACTGCGCCGGCTTCGAGATGCTGGAGATGATGGAATACGCCGCCGCGGTCGGCAGTGCCGCGGCGCAGCGTGAGGGGGCCAAGGGCTTCGTCGGCAGCGCGAACGATGCCACGGCCCACTACTTCGGCAACAAGCGCGGGCGGGGCACCATGCCGCACGCGCTGATCGGCTACGCGGGCTCCACCGTGCGCGCGGCCGAGATGTTCCACGAGGCCTTCCCGGACGAGGACCTCACGGTCCTCACCGACTATTTCGGCCGCGAGGTGACGGATGGCCTTGCCGTCTGCCGCCGCTTCCCCGAGCTGGCCGCGGCCGGCCGGCTCGCGGTGCGCCTCGACACGCATGGCGGCCGCTTCCTTGAGACCCTCGACCCGGCGGAGAGCTATGCGGTGCTGGAGCGCCACGCGCCGCAGGCGATCCGCCGTTACCGCAGCGAGACGGAGCTGCGCTACCTGGTCGGCACCGGCGTCTCCGCCGCGGCCGTCTGGCGCATGCGCGAGGCGCTGGACGAGGCCGGCTTCCCCAAGGTGCGCATCGTCGCCTCCTCCGGCTTCAACGTGACCAAGTGCCGGGTGATGGCCGAGGCGAAGGCGCCGCTCGACGTGGTCGGCACGGGCAGCTTCCTCCCCGAGGCCTGGAGCGAGACCTACGCCACGGCCGACATCGTCGAGTACAACGGCACGCCACGGGTGAAGGTCGGCCGCGAATTCCTCCTCCGCCGCAACGGCGCCCGCCGGCGCGCAGGCGCCGGGGCGGCCCAGATGGGGGGCTAGGCCCCCCGGCAGGATTGCGTGCGCGTCGGTCGCCACCGGGGGCGGGCGCGCGCGTTGACCCCCACCCCCCGCATCCCTAGGTTCCGGCTGACATGGCCTCCGCCGAGACGCTTCGCATCGCTCTTGCCCAGATCAACCCGCATGTGGGCGCATTGCGGGCCAATGCGGAGCGCATCCGCGCGGCGCGCGCCGAGGGCGCGCGGCTCGGCGCCGATCTCGTCATCACCCCGGAATTCTCGATCTCGGGCTACCCGCCGGAGGACCTGGTCCGCAAGCCGGCCTTCGTCGAGGCCTGCGCTGCCGCCATCGCCGACCTCGCGCAGGAGACGGCGGATGGCGGACCTGGCCTGGTCGTCGGCGGCCCCTGGCAGGACGGGGAGAAGCTCTACAACGCCCTGTTCGTGCTGGAGGGCGGGCGCATCCTCGCCCGCCGCGCGAAGCACGAACTGCCCAATTACGGCGTGTTCGACGAGAAGCGCGTCTTCGATCCGGGCCCCTGCCCTGGCCCGGTCGCCTTCCGCGGCTTCCGCCTCGGCCTGATGATCTGCGAGGACTGGTGGTTCCAGAGCGTCTCGGAAACGCTCTCGGAGAGCGGCGCCGAGATCCTTCTCTCCATCAACGCCTCCCCCTTCGAGGTGGACAAGCACGAGCGCCGCATCCAGCTCGGCGTCGCGCGCGTGGTGGAGACGGGCCTGCCCTTCGTCTTCACCGCCCAGGTCGGCGGCCAGGACGAGCTGGTCTTCGACGGCGCGAGCTTCGTCCTCAACCCCGACCGGTCCCTCGCCGCCGTGCTGCCGATGTTCGAGGAGAAGGTCGCGCTGACCGAGTGGCGGCGCGAGGGCGGCCGGCTGGTCTGCGCCCCGCAACCCCTGCCGCCGCCGGTGCCGCGGCTCGAGCAGATCTACCGCGCCATGATGCTCGGCCTGCGCGACTATGTGGGCAAGAACGGCTTCCCCGGCGTGGTGCTCGGCATGTCGGGCGGCATCGACAGCGCCCTCTCGGCCGCGGTCGCGGCGGATGCGCTCGGCCCGGACCGCGTGCGCGCGGTGATGCTGCCTTCGCCCTACACCAGCCGCGAGAGCCTGGAGGACGCGGCGGCCGCGGCCGAAATGCTCGGCATCCGCTACGAGACCGTCAGCATCGGACCGGCGATGGAGGCATTCGCGGCCATGCTGGCGCCGGCCTTCGGCAACCTCCCGCCCGACATCACCGAGGAGAACATCCAGTCGCGCATCCGCGGCGTCACGCTCATGGCGCTGTCCAACAAGTTCGGCGACATGCTGCTGACCACCGGCAACAAGAGCGAGATGAGCACCGGCTACGCCACGCTCTACGGCGACATGTGCGGTGGCTATTCGGTGCTGAAGGATGTGTACAAGACGACCGTCTTCGAGCTCTCGCGCTGGCGCAACGCGAACGTCCCGCCTGGCGCGCTCGGCCCGCATGGCCCTGTGATGCCGGAGCGCATCATCACCAAGCCGCCCTCCGCCGAGCTCAAGCCCAACCAGACCGACCAGGACACGCTGCCGCCCTACGAGGTGCTGGATGCGATCCTCGAAGGCCTCGTCGAGGGCGAGAAGAGCGTGGACGCGATGGTCGCCGAGGGCTTCGACCGCGCGACCGTGCTGCGCGTCTGGCGCATGCTCGACCGTGCCGAGTACAAGCGCCGCCAGGCGCCGCCCGGGGTCAAGATCACCCAGCGCGCCTTTGGTCGCGACCGGCGCTATCCCATCACCAACGGCTTCACGGGGCTGGTGGCATGAGCGGCGGCAGCGTCTTCGACACCGGCCTGTTCGGCACCCCCGGTGGCTATGAGGTGCGCATCCGTGACCTCTCCGGCGCCAATGGCAGTGAGCCGGTGGAGGTCATCCGCGGCTTCGCGACACTGGAGCACGCCAACGCCTTCGCGCGCCGCTACGTGCGTGATTCCGTCGAGCGCTGCCGCGCCCCCGGCATGACGCCGGAGCAGGTCCTGGAGTCCTGGTTCGCCTATGGCGAGGACGCCGAGATCGCCGGCCGCGAGGACCAGGCCTGGCGCAGCGCGGCTGAGTTGCGCGACTTCGCCCGCATCCCTGTGACCGATGCTGAGGAGCGCAACTGGCGCGCCCTCGATCCTCGGCGCTACGCCGGGGACGAGGAGGAGGGAGACGAGGAGTCGTGAGCGGCCCCTTCGCCGTCAGGGGCTTCGGCAGCCGCGAGTGGGCGCGCCGCTGCGTCGCGTTCCCTGCCGCGCGCCCCGAGGACACGGACGACGCCGCGCTCGACCCGCGCCGACGACAGCAGGCGGCGAGATGAAGCTCCGCTTCGCGCCCTCGCCGACGGGGCTCCTGCATGTCGGCAATGCGCGCCTCGCGCTCGCCAATTGGCTGGTGGCACGCCGGCATGGCGGCACCTTCCTGCTGCGGCTCGACGACACGGACCGGGAGCGCTCGAAGCCGGAATTCGCCGCCGCGATCGAGGAAGACCTGCGCTGGCTCGGCCTCGACTGGGACGAGACGCTGCGCCAGTCCGATCGCTTCGACCGCTACGCCGCCGCGGCGGAGCGGCTGAAGGAAGCGGGCCGCCTCTATCCCTGCTTCGAGAGCGAGGAGGAGCTGCGCGCCAAGCGCGAGCGGCGCCTGCGCGAAGGCCGCCCGCCCGTCTACGACCGCGAGGCGCTGAAGATGACGCGCGAGCAGTACGAGCGCGCCCTCGCCAACGGCAAGACGCCTTACTGGCGCTTCCTGCTCTCCTCGCGCAGCGTCGCCTGGCGCGACCTCGTGCTCGGCGACCGGCAGGTGAAGCTGCAGGCCATCAGCGACCCGGTGCTGATCCGCGCCGACGGCACGCCGCTCTACACCTTCGCCTCGGTGGTGGACGACCTCGAGACCGGCGTCACCCATGTGGTGCGTGGCGAGGACCACGTGACCAACACCGGCATCCAGCTCGACCTCTACGAGGCGCTCGGCGGCGACGCGGCGGCGCTGCAATTCGCCCATCTGCCGCTGCTCACGGACGCGGAGGGCGGGCCGCTGTCGAAGCGTCTCGGCAGCGTCTCGCTGCGCCAGTTCCGCCGCGACGGGATCGAGCCCGCGGCGCTCGCCGGCTACCTCGCCGCGCTCGGCACCTCGCGCGACCCGCGCCCGGCGATGCCGCGCGACCTGGTGGCGGAGTTCGACCTTTCCCAGGTCTCCCGCTCGCCCGCGCGCTTCGACACGCAGCAGCTCCTCGCGCTGAACCGCCGCGCGCTGCACCAGGCGCCGTTCGAGGCGGTGCGGCACCGGTTGCCGGAGGGCGCGGACGAGCGCTTCTGGATCGCGGTGCGCGGCAACCTCGACCTGCTCTCCGAGGCGCGCGACTGGTGGGAGGTGGTGCACGGCGCCATCGTTCCCCCGGCGCAGGAAGGCGAGGGGGAGTTCCTCCGCGCTGCGCTCGACACCCTGCCGCCCGAGCCCTGGGACGAGGCGACCTGGTCCGCCTGGACCGAGGCGCTCAAGGCGCGCACCGGGCGCAAGGGACGCGCGCTGTTCCGCCCGCTGCGCCTCGCGCTCACCGGCGAGGAGCACGGCCCCGACCTCAAGACCCTGATGCCGCTGATCGGACGCGAGCGCGCAGCGCAGCGCCTCCGCATCGCCGCCACTGCGAGCTGACATGCCTGAACTGGTCCTGCACAACAACCTCACGCGCCGCGACGAGGTTTTCGTCCCGATTGATCCGCAGCATGTGCGCATGTATGTCTGCGGCCCGACGGTCTATGACCTCGCGCATCTCGGCAACGCGCGGCCCGCGGTGGTGTTCGATGTGCTCTATCGGCTGCTGCGCCGGCTCTATCCGCGTGTGACCTACGTCCGCAACATCACCGACGTGGACGACAAGATCAACGCGCGCTCGGCGGAGACGGGCGAGCCGATCGCCTCGATCACCGCGCGCACCACGGCCGACTACCATCGCGACGTGGCGGCGCTCGGCTGCCTCCCGCCGGATTTCGAACCGCGCGCGACCAGCACCATCCCCGAGATGATCGCGATGATCGAGCGGCTGATCGAGCGCGGCCACGCCTATGCGGCGGACGGGCACGTGCTGTTCGCCGTCGCGTCCTTCCCGGACTACGGCCGCCTCTCCGGCCGCTCGCCGGAGGAGTTGCTGGCCGGCGCGCGGGTGGATGTTGCGCCCTACAAGCGCGACCCGGGCGACTTCGTTCTGTGGAAGCCCTCGCCGCCCGAGCTTCCCGGCTGGGACAGCCCCTGGGGCCGTGGCCGGCCGGGCTGGCACATCGAGTGCTCCGCCATGTCGTGGAAGTATCTCGGCGAGGAGTTCGACATCCACGGCGGCGGCCACGACCTGATCTTCCCGCACCACGAGAACGAGGTCGCGCAGACCCGCTGCGCCTTCGGCAGGCCGGTGATGGCGCGCTACTGGGTGCACAACGGCATGCTGCTGGTGAACGGCGAGAAGATGTCGAAGTCGCTCGGCAACTTCTTCACCGTGCGCGACATCCTCACCCGCGGCGCCTGGGCCGGCGAGGCGTTCCGCCTGCTGCTGCTGCGCACCCATTACCGGCAGGAGATCGACTTCACCTTCGCGGCGCTGGACGAGGCCCGGGCGGAGCTGAACGACGGCTATGCCATGCTCTCGCGTGCCCCGGCCGCCCCCGCCGAGGAGGCGCGCATCGCCGAGATGGCGGACTGGGCGGCCGAGCCGCTGCTCGACGACCTCAACACGCCGCTCGCGCTCGCGCGGCTGCGCGACCTGCGCACCCTGGAGAACGTGGCCAGCGTCGGCGGCTCGGCGACAGCGGTGCTCAACCGCATCGGCCGCGACTGGCCCATCATTCCCGGCCTTGCCGCCGAGGCGTTCCGCCGCACCGCGGGGCCGCTGCTCGGCCTCTACACCGCCGATCCCGCGGCCTGGCTGCGCGGCGGCGAGGACACCGCCGCGATCGAGGCCGCCATCGCCGCGCGCGCCGCCGCGCGCAAGCGCCGCGACTTCGCCGAGGCCGACCGCATCCGGGCCGAGCTCGCCGACCGGGGCATCCTGCTCGAGGACGGGCCCCAGGGCACCACCTGGCGCCGCGCATGACGGGACGCGACGGCGGAGCGGACCTCTCCCCGCCGCCGGGCGAGAGCCCGATCGTCGTCCTGGTCCGCCCGCAACTGGCCGAGAACATCGGCGCCGTCGCCCGTGCCATGGGCAATGGCGGCCTGTTCCACCTCCGCCTCGTTGCTCCGCGCGATGGCTGGCCGCAGCCCCGTGCCTGGCGCGCGGCCGCCGGCGCCGACCGCATCCTGGAGGCCGCCCAGGTCTTCCCGGACGTCACCAGCGCCGTCGCGGACTGCCACCGCGTCCTCGCGACGTGCCCACGGCCGCGCCACGTGATCATCCCGGTGCTCACCGCCCGCGCGGCGGCCGAGGAATTGCGCGGCATCACGGCACGCGGCCTGCGCGTCGCGGTCCTCTTCGGCCCGGAGCGCTCCGGGCTGGATGCCGAAGATCTCGCCCGCGCCGACACCCTGGTGCGCTATCCGCTCAATCCCGCCTTCATGAGCCTCAACCTGGCCCAGGCGGTGATGGTGCTGGCCTATGAGTGGTGGATGGCCGCTGATGCGACGCCGCCGCGCGTGCTGATGACCAACGAGACGCGGCCCGCGACCAAGGCGCAGCTCGAAGCCTTCCTCGATCGCCTGATCGCGGAGCTCGACGCCAGCGGCTTCCTCGACCATGAGCAGAAGCGTCCCGGCATGATCCGGAACCTGCGCCACTGGTTCGAGCGCGGCGAGGTGACGGAGCAGGAGCTCCGTACCCTGCACGGCGTCGTCACGGAACTCTCCCGCGGGCGCATGCGCCGGGGGCGGCCGGACACATAGCCCTGCGTGCGGGCTCTGCCCGGGGGCATGTGCCCTCACCGGGCCTCGTGCCTCCTCGGCTGCGCCGAAGATGCCAGCCCCGCGCCGGCGTGACCATGGTCAGGCCAGCGCGGGGCCAAGCGCTGCCGAGGCAGCGATTCGCGCCCTGGGTGTTCCCCCCCTAGGGGGGAACTGCAGCCTAGATCTTCACCACGCCCATCATGCCGGCGACGGCGAATGCCGTCACGGCGATGAACAGAAGGATCCAGCCGATATCGGCGGAGAGGGGGCGGGACACCTCAGTGTTGTCTTGGTCGTTCGACATCGGCTTTCAGGACTCCTCGGTTCGGCCACGGACGGTGGGAGCGTTCCATGCCACGGGATGGCGGCAAAGAAAATGGGCCAATTGCGACGCATCCCGGACCTATTGGCTTTGTCCCCCGGCACGCTTCCCCGTTCAGCCGCCGCCGAGGCGAAAAATTGATGCAGTCACAGGTCTGCATGCCTCGGGAAAAGCGATTCCAGTATGCCGTTCACGCTGCGAGGCCGGCCCTGTGACACTCTGATGGGTGGAGGATCTCTTATCCTCAGGAAAATTGTTGCGGCCAGGATTGACCATTGGATCGCATGGCACCGCGGCGAATCGTCCGCCTGACCCTCGGGCCGGCCATGGCGGTTGTGACTGAAGAGGTATCAATTCGGCGGCGGCGACGGCGACGGCCCGGCCCGGTGGTCCCGATTCGCCCGCCGGCGCCCCCCGCCCATCACATGCGCCCGCCGCAGAGGCGCATGTCCCGCCCATCTGCCCCCGGCGGGTGGCCTCTCCCGCCCCCCCTTGCTATATCGCACTCGACACGCCCGGCCCCTCCCTCGGACCGTGGCGATCTGAGGATTTCCCGACCATGGCGAGACGCCGGCAGCTCTACGAGGGCAAGGCCAAGATCCTGTTCGAAGGTCCGGAACCCGGCACCCTCGTCCAGTATTTCAAGGATGATGCGACCGCCTTCAACGCCCAGAAGAAGGGGACCATCACCGGCAAGGGCGTGCTCAACAACCGCATCAGCGAGTACCTGATGCTCCGGCTCGGCGAGATCGGCGTGCCGACGCACTTCATCCGCCGGCTGAACATGCGCGAGCAGCTCATCCGCGAGGTCGAGATCATCCCGCTCGAGGTCGTGGTGCGCAACATCGCGGCCGGCAGCATTTCCCAGCGCCTCGGCATCCAGGAGGGCACGCGCCTGCCGCGCTCGATCATCGAGTACTATTACAAGAACGACCAGCTCGGCGACCCGCTGGTCTGCGAGGAGCACATCACCGCCTTCGGCTGGGCCTCCACCCAGGACCTGGACGACATGGTGTCGCTCGCGCTCCGGGTGAACGATTTCCTCTCCGGTCTCTTCCTCGGCGTCGGCATCCTGCTCGTGGACTTCAAGCTCGAATTCGGCCGGCTCTGGGAGAACGATGACATGCGCATCGTGCTCGCCGACGAGATTTCGCCGGACAATTGCCGGCTGTGGGACGCCAAGACCGGCGAGAAGATGGACAAGGACCGCTTCCGCCGCGACCTCGGCCGGGTCGAGGAAGGCTATCAGGAGGTGGCCCGCCGCCTTGGCATCCTGCCCGAGGCCGGGGTGCGTGACCTCAAGGGCCCGGAGCTGATGCAGTGACGACCCGCGTCCGCGTCACGGTGATGCCCAAGCCCGGTGTCCTTGACCCGCAGGGCAAGGCGATCGGCCAGGCGCTCGAGAATCTCGGCTTCGCCGGCGTCGGCGAGGTGCGCGCAGGCAAGGTGATCGAGCTGGAACTGGCGGAGACTGATCCCGCGAAGGCGAAGGCCGCGGCCGAGGAGATGGCCCGCCGCCTGCTCGCCAACACGGTGATCGAGAGTTTCCGCGTGGAGATCGGCTGAGATGACGGCGGCCGCGGCTGCCGCCGCGCCTCCTCCGGGAGCGCGCTGCCGGTGATCAAGGCCAGCCTGGTCGTCATGGCCGTCCTGACGGTGGTGATCGCGACCGGGCTGCGCTGGCGCGAGGAGCGGCTGGACGCCGCCGCCCGGGCCGCCGGCACGGCAGCGGCGCGGAAGCGGCACGCCGGGGGAGGGCTGTTCGCGGGCTGGCTCGCGGCGCAGAAGCGGGCGCTGAATCGATGGGTCACCGCCGCGGCGATCGCCGTGCTGGTGACGCTGGTCGTGCTCGGCGGTCTGCACTGGCTGCGCGTCTGGCAGGGCGGGTGAGGGCCGCCTTCCGCGAAGCTGCCGGCTTCCGCCCCGGCCCACCGCACGCCATCTATCCCCCTAATACGTCCGCCCGGTTCGCAGGAGGCTCCGCTGAACGCCGCCATCATCCTCTTCCCCGGCACCAACCGCGAGCGCGACATGGCCATCGCCCTGGAGCGCGCCGCCGGCCGCCCGCCCGCCATGGTGTTCCACCGTGAGACCGAGCTGCCCAGGGGCACCGATCTCGTCGTGCTCGCGGGTGGCTTCTCCTATGGCGATTACCTGCGCTGCGGCGCCATGGCGGCGCGGTCGCCCATCATGCGCGCGGTGGGGGAATTCGCGGCGAAGGGCGGCCACATCCTCGGCGTCTGCAACGGGTTCCAGATCCTCTGCGAGGCCGGCTTGCTGCCGGGCGCGCTGCTGCGCAACGCGTCGCTCCGCTTCCTCGCCATGGACTGCCACCTGCGGGTCGAGCGCGCCGGCACGCCCTTCACCGGACGCTGGCAGAAGGGCGCCGTGTTCAAGTCGGTGATGGCGCATGGCGACGGCAACTACTTCGCCGACACCGAGACGCTCGACCGGCTGGAGGGCGAGGGCCTGGTCGCTTTCCGTTATTGCGACGCGGGCGGCGAGGCGACGCCGGAGGCGAACCTCAATGGCAGCGCGCGCAACATCGCCGGCATCCTCTCGCCGAACCTCCGCATCCTTGGCCTGATGCCGCACCCGGAGAACTACGTGGATCCGCTGATGGGCGGCACCGACGGCCTGCCGCTGTTCGAGAGCCTCGTGGACGCGCTCGCCGCCGCCCCCGCCTGAGATCGCCGATGACGAACGACGCCACCCCCCAGCCGCTTCCGGCCGAGCGCGCGAAACAGCTCGCCGCCGAGTTCGGCCTGACCTCCGAGGAGTACGACCGCGTCCTCGCCATCCTCGGCGGCCGCACGCCCTCCCTGACCGAGCTCGGCATCTTCTCGGTCATGTGGTCGGAGCACTGCTCCTACAAATCCTCCCGCGTCTGGCTGCGCGAGCTGCCGACCAAGGCCCCCTGGGTCATCCAGGGTCCGGGCGAGAATGCGGGCGTGATCGACATCGGCGACGGCCTCGCCGCCGTCTTCAAGATGGAGAGCCACAACCACCCGAGCTTCATCGAGCCCTACCAGGGGGCGGCGACGGGGGTGGGCGGCATCCTGCGCGACGTCTTCACCATGGGCGCGCGTCCGATCGCCAATCTCAACGCGCTGCGCTTCGGCGACCTGAAGCTTCCGCTCACGCGGCGTATCCTTGACGGCGTGGTCCGTGGCATCGGCGGCTACGGGAATTGCGTCGGCGTGCCCACCGTCGGCGGCGAGGTGAATTTCCACCCCGCCTACAACGGCAACCCGCTGGTCAACGCGATGACGGTCGGCATCGCCCCCGCCGACCGCATCTTCTACGCGCGCGCCACGGGCGTCGGGAATCCGGTCGTCTATGTCGGCTCCAAGACCGGGCGCGACGGCATCCACGGCGCGACCATGGCCTCCGCCGAATTCTCCTCCGATTCGGAGGAGAAGCGCCCCACCGTCCAGATCGGCGATCCCTTCACCGAGAAGCTGCTGATCGAGGCCTGCCTCGAACTGATGGCAACCGACGCCATCGTCGCCATCCAGGACATGGGCGCCGCGGGCCTCACCTCCTCCTCCGTCGAAATGGCGGGGAAGGGGGGCATGGGCATCGAGCTCGACCTCGACGCCGTTCCGCAGCGCGAGGAGGGCATGTCGGCCTATGAGATGATGCTCTCCGAGAGCCAGGAGCGGATGCTGATGATCCTCCGCCCCGGCGCGGAGGCCGAGGCCGAGCGGATCTTCCGCAAATGGGAGCTCGACTTCGCGGTGATCGGCCGCCTCACCGACACCGGCCGCATCCGCATCCGCCACAAGGGCGTCGTCGAGGCGGACATCCCCCTCGCTCCGCTCGAATCCCAGGCCCCGCTCTACCGGCGCCCCACCGCGGAGACGCCGAAGCTGCCCGTCCTCGACCCCGCCACCGTCCCTGACCCGGTCGGCATCGAAGAGGCGCTGCTCCGCCTGATCGGCTCCCCCGATCTCTGCTCCCGCCGCTGGATCTGGGACCAGTACGACAGCGCCGTCGGCGGCCAGACGGTCCGGCGCCCCGGCACCGCCGACGCCGCGATCGTGAAGATCGAGGGCCGCCGCCGCGCCCTTGCCCTCACCACCGACTGCACGCCGCGCTACTGCGCCGCCGACCCGGAGGAGGGCGGCAAGCAGGCCGTCGCCGAGGCCTGGCGCAACATCACCGCGACCGGCGCCACGCCGCTCGCCATCACCGACAACATGAACTTCGGCAACCCGGAGAAGCCGGAGATCATGGGCCAGTTCGTCGGCTGCATCCGCGGCATGGCGGCCGCCTGCACCGCGCTCGACTTCCCCGTCGTCTCCGGCAACGTCTCGCTCTACAACGAGACTGAGGGCCGCGCGATCCTCCCAACCCCGGCCGTCGGCGGCGTCGGCGTGATCGAGGACGCGGCGCGCGTGGTCGGCATCGCCCTCGTCCCCGGCTGCGACCTGGTCCTGATCGGCGAGACGCGCGGGCATCTCGGCCAGTCCCTTTGGCTGCGCGAGATCGCCGGGCGCGAGGAGGGGGCGCCGCCGCCCGTGGACCTGGCCGCCGAGCGCCGCAATGGCGATTTCGTCCGCGCCCGCATCCTCGCGGGCCAGGTGCGCGCCTGCCACGACGTCTCCGATGGCGGCCTGCTGGTCGCGGTGGCCGAGATGGCGCTCGCCGGGGACATCGGCGCGAGCCTGGACCCGCCCCCGTCCGGCATTCCCGCCCACGCCTTCTGGTTCGGCGAGGACCAGGGCCGCTACGTCCTCGCGGTCGAGGACGGCCCGGCGCTGCTCGCCGCCGCCGCCGCCGCGGGTGTCCCGGCCGCCCGGATCGGCCGCGCCGGCGCCTCCTCGGGGCCGGACCGGGCCTTGGTTCTTCCCGGGGGACGGTCCATATCGATCGTGAGGCTACGGGAGGCTCACGAAGGCTTCCTGCCAGCCCTCATGGAGGGGAGATAGCGTGGATGGCGATGCAGCCGGCAGAGATCGAGGCCCTGATCAAGGCCGCCCTGCCCGATGCCCAGGTCACCATCGAGGACCTCGCCGGTGACGGCGACCATTATGCCGCGACCGTGATCTCCGAGCGTTTCCGCGGCCTCCCACGGGTCAAGCAGCACCAGCTCGTCTATGCGGCGCTGCAGGGCCGCATGGGCGCGGAGCTGCATGCGCTCGCCCTCCAGACCTCCGTCCCCGACTGAGCTTCGCCGCGAGGGAATCCACCGCGATGACCAACCCTGTCTTCCAGCGCATCCAGGCCGAGATCGAGGAGAACCCGGTCGTGCTCTACATGAAGGGCACGCCGGTCTTCCCGCAGTGCGGCTTCTCCGCCCGCGTCGTGCAGATCCTCAGCCACATGGGCGTGTCCTTCAAGGGCGTGAACGTGCTCGAGGACATGGAACTGCGCGAGGGCATCAAGCAGTTCACCAACTGGCCGACGATCCCGCAGCTCTACGTCAAGGGCGAGTTCGTCGGCGGCTGCGACATCGTCACCGAGATGTTCCAGAGCGGCGAGCTGGAGACGCTGCTGAAGGAGAAGGGCATCGCGCACAACGCGAACGCCTGACGCGCTCGGCCTGGGCGGGCACGGCGAGGGGCGCCGTGTCCGCCAATGGCCTGGGCTGGCGTAAACGCTTTCGCGCGTCACTCGGATTCGAGTGGCGGAGATCGCGCGCACGCCCCTAATGCGCGGGTGTGGACGCCACCGCCGCTGCATCCCCGATGCGCCTCGTCTTCGTCACCGACGAGGTGCCGCGGCCCGGCCTCGCCGGGCACCTTGCCGTCAATCACGCCATCCTGAGCCACTTCGCCGCGCGCGGGCACGAGATCGTGGTCCTGCTTGCGCAGCCGCGCCTGCCCTGGCCCGTGCAGCGCCTCGCTCCGGCGCGGCTCGGGCCGGCGGCACGGGTGCGGGTGGAGGGGCGGGGCCTGCTCGGCGGG
>ERZ777003.3917-NODE-3917-length-13365-cov-13.153118_pt1 | contig 13365 bp, 10 predicted proteins | sample MGYA00374956_ERZ777003 | MGnify/ENA primary metagenome ERZ777003 (study PRJEB29302, sample SAMN06268252) | bioreactor metagenome | isolation source: Joint BioEnergy Institute, California, USA | place: USA:Joint BioEnergy Institute, California, USA | collected... | reverse complement strand
ACGACTCATCCGGGTGAGGAGACTCGCGCCAGCTTCTCCCCGGATGGCAAGACCATCGCTTTCTCTGCGAACTACGAAGGACCGACGGAAGTTTATACGATGCCGGCCACTGGTGGCCTGCCAACGCGCCGGACGTTCGATGGAGATGTCGCAGGAGTGGTCGGCTGGACGCCCGACGGCCGCATCCTCTATGTGACGCGGCGCTACTCCACGCTCCCCGACGCTCAGCTCGCGACCATCGATTCACAAAACCGCATCGAGCTTGTACCCCTCAGCCAGGCAGCGCAGGGCGTCTATGATCCCGATGGAAAAACACTGTTCTTTACACGCCTCCCATTTCAAGGGAGTCACGCCAAACGCTACAAGGGCGGCACGGCCCAGAAGCTGTGGAAGTTCACCAGCGGGTCCGAAGCTGTTCCGCTCACGTCGGACTATGACGGCACCAGCAAGGACGCGATGTGGTGGAACAAGCGTGTGTACTTCCTCAGTGACCGGGACGGGACGATGAATATTTGGTCCGTGGATGAGAACGGAAGAGGACTGCGCCAGCACACGAAGCATGTGGGATGGGACGCGCAGTCGCCTTCGCTGTCAAACGGCAAGATCGTTTATCAGCTTGGGGCGGACCTCCACGTTTTCGACATCGCGACGAACCGGGACAGGAAGCTCTCCATCGAACTCGCTTCTGATTTCGACCACTTGCGCGAGCGATGGGTGAAGCAACCGTCCGAGTACGTTACTTCCGCTCACATCTCGCACGACGGGGGCAAGGTGGTTGTCACGGCGCGCGGAAAGGTTTTCGTCGTGCCCGCCGGGCAGGGCAGGCTGGTGAACGCCACCGCCCGGAAACCGGGCCGGTTCCGCGATGCGCGCGCCATGCCGGATGGAAAGGATCTTTTGGTTCTCTCCACTGAAACCGGAGAGGTGGAACTCTGGAAGATTCCCGCCAACGGCGTCGGTGAAGGCGAGCAGCTCACACGCGACGGAAAGGTGCTGCGGTGGCAGGCAATCCCTTCTCCCGATGGGAAGTGGATTGTCCATCAGGATAAGGACAACCGCCTGTGGCTGCTCGATGTAAGCACGAAGACACAGAAAGAAATCGCCGTGAATCCATACGGCGGCAATTCCAGCCCGGTTTTCTCCGACGTCCGCTGGTCCCCGGATAGCCGCTGGATCGTGTATTCCGCAGAGGGAGCCAACACCTTCGAACGGTTGTACCTCTACAGCGTGGAGTCGGGCTCTACGACCCCCATTACGAGCGACCGCTACAACAGCTTCAGTGCGGGATGGAGCCCGGACGGGAAGAGACTGTACTTCCTTTCGGATCGCTCACTCAAGACGAAGGTTTTCTCGCCGTGGGGCCCGCGCCAGCCCGATCCTTACTTCGATCAAACGGTGAAGATCTATGAGATGGCGCTGCAGAGGGGACTGCGATCGCCTTTCCAGCCTCCGGACGAGCTGCATCCGGACAAGCCCGCTGAGTCGGCAAAGAGTGAGGATAAAAAGGCTCCAGTCCGTGTCGAAATCGACATCGATGGGCTTGCGGCTCGCATCCGTGAAGTCCCCGTTCCGCCCGGGAACTACCGAGGGCTGACGGTGCAGGAGAAACGGCTGTGCTGGCTGAACTCGACACCCGCACAGAAGACCAATCTTCAATGCCTTGATATTGGGAACAAGGGTGAGAAGCCGGAGACCCTGCTCGAAGACGTCCGCTCTTACGAGCTGTCGGGCGACGGGAAGAAGATGATGGTCCGAAAGGGCGATGACATCTTCGTGTTTGACGCAACCGTCAGAGAAGCGGTGCTCAAGGCGCCAAAGACGCTCAACGATGCCAGAGTAAACCTGAAGGACTGGACATTTCCGGTCGTCCCCACAGAGGAGTTCCGGGAGCTGTTCCTTGATGCGTGGCGTCTGCACCGGGATTACTTCTACGACAGAAACATGCACGGCATCGACTGGCCCCGGATGCGGGACAAATATCTGCCGCTCGTCGATCGCGTGCGCGACCGGCAGGAGTTGAGTGATCTGATCGCCCAGCTGGTGGGTGAGCTCTCGGCGCTGCACACGTCGGTTCGTGGCGGGGATATTCGCCGCGGTCCGGATCAGATTGAGCTCGGAGCGCTCGGGGCACGGCTTGAGAGAAGTGCCGAGATGGGCGGTCACGTTGTAAAGCACATCTACCAGTCGGACCCGGACCGGCCGGACCTTGCCTCGCCGCTGGCTCATCCGGATGTGGATCTCCGCGAGGGCGATGTGATTCTAAAGGTGAACGGCCGGGATACACTGTCGGCGACGGATATCGGCGAGCTGCTGCGGAACCACGCTAAGAAACAGATCCTCCTGACTGTTCGGACGGCCGAAAAGGCGGAGACGAGGGACGTCGTTGTGACACCGATCACCGTGAGGGAGGAAGCGGATCTTCGTTATCACGAGTGGGAGTACACCCGCCGCCTCATCGTCGAAAAGGAGGGCAATGGAAAGATCGGCTACGTGCACCTGCGCGCGATGGGGCCGAATGACATCAACCAGTGGGCGGAGCACTTCTACCCGGTTTTCAATCGCGAAGGCCTCATCATCGACGTCAGGCACAACCGCGGCGGCAACATCGATAGCTGGCTGCTGGGAAAGCTGCTGCGGAAGGCGTGGTTCTACTGGCAACCGCGAGTAGGGCGGCCGACCTGGAACATGCAGTACGCCTTTCGCGGGCACATCGTTGTCCTGTGTAATGAGTGGACGGCGTCCGATGGGGAAGCATTTACGGAAGGATTCCGCCGGCTGGGATTGGGCAAAGTCATCGGCACGAGAACATGGGGCGGGGAGATCTGGCTGACCTCCAGCAATACTCTGGCCGACCACGGCATTGCCTCTGCGGCTGAAATTGGTGTCTATGGACCGGAGGGCAAGTGGTTAATCGAAGGGCATGGAGTGGAACCCGACATCGTTGTCGACAATCTCCCGCACGCTACCTTCAACGGCAAGGACGCGCAACTGGAAGCAGCCATTGCTTACCTATCCAGTCAGATCAGGGAGAAGCCGGTGAAGGTACCGCCTGCTCCTCCCTATCCGGATAAGAGTCTGGATGCGATGAGGAAAACAGCCCAGGCCCGCTGAGGCGGTCCTGGGCCCGCTCTGCCATCTGTGGACGTAGTTCGCGATGCGTCGCGGCGGGCAGAGTTACGCCTGCGCGCCCGGCTGCGGAGGAATCGCTTTCGGATCCATCCAGATGACTTCCCAGTGGTGGCCGTCGGGATCGTAGAAGCTCCAACTGTACATGAACCCGTGATCCATCGGGGCCATCGCGTGCTTGCCGCCCGCCGCGACCGCCTTGTTGACCATCTCGTCCACTTCCGCGCGGCTCTCGCAGGAGAGCGCTAAAAGAGCCTCCGTGTGAGAGTTCCGGTCGCAGATCTCGCGCTTCGTGAAGTTCTTGAAAAACGGCTCGGTGAGGAGCATCACGTACGCTTCCTCGCTAATCACCATACAAGCCGCGTTGTTATCCGTGAAAGCGGGATTGAACTCGAAGCCGAGCTGCTTGAAAAAGTCCATGGACCGTTTGAGGTCCTGGACCGAAAGATTGATGAATACTTTCCTCGAAGACTTACCTGCCATCATCTACTCCGCGGTTTTTGCAATCTCGCAGTTGAACAGCCAGTGAACGCCAAAAGCGTCGGTCAGCATCCCGAACTTTGCCCCCCAAAACGTATCCTGGATCGGGAGGACGACCTTACCTCCCTCGGCGAGTGCGTCAAACAGCTTCGTCATCTCGGAGGGATCGTTAAAGTCCAGCGCGATTCGCACGTTCCCGTCGGTGGGAACCGGTCTATCCGGCGGTGTATCCGCGACCATGATCGCATTCCCTCCGATCAGCAGGACGGAGTGCATCACGAGGTTCTTGTGCTCGGGTGCCACGCACCCTTCGGGTCCCTGACCCCAGCGCATGAGGGTCTGAACTTTCGCGCACAGAGCCTTCTCGTAGAGTGCAATCGCCTTCTCTGCAACGCCGTTGAATACGATGTACGGATTCAGATGTTTGATAGCCACGCTTCACTCCTTGGTTCCTACAAACGAATCCCTGGCAGGATCTCCTTCGCGGGTTCCGGCGCCAGGGTTTCGTTCTACAGAGGCTCGCCGGGCGCCTTTGATATGACCCGGTTTATAGGCGGTTTCCCAAGCCTCTCAACCATACAGACTGGCCGAGAAGGCTAAAATCATCGGTCCCGAGAAAAAATTTCGCGCTATGCAGGCGCTACGCAGGTAGCTGCATCGGCAGGCCGAAACGTGGGAACAGTGTCTCGGTATCGAGGAACGAATTCCACGCGGCGATCCGATCGCCTGAGAGTTCGAGTACGATCACAGCCCAGGGTGTGTACGTACCGTCGGGGCATGGGTGGTAATGGGCGAATGCGGGCGAACCGCAGGCCGCAATCGGCAGGAGGCGGGAGCCTCGACACCCGGCTCCGAGGCCAAGGAGCCAGGCACGTACGGATTCCGGACCCCGAAGCCAAAGAGAAAAGGGCGGCATGCAGAACGTCGCATCCTCGCGCAGCAGGGCTGCGAGCTGGTCTACGTCGTATCGATGAAACGCATCCACATACTGTTCCAGAAGGCGTTCCTGCGATTCAGACATCGGGGCTCGCTCTGTAATGTTGCGACTGGCAAGGGTAGCGCGGGCTCGCTGCAGAGCGCTATTGACGGACGCTACAGAGGTGTTCAGGCTCTCGGCCACTTCCGCAGCGGACCAGCCGAGCACTTCGACCAGGAGCAGCACGGCTCGCTGCTTGGGTGGCAGGTGCTGCAACGCGGCCACGAACGCGAGGCGGATGCTTTCGCGCATCTCTGCGAGCTCGGAGGGATCGGCGTCAGCCGGTAGCGCCTCGGCGTCGGGGATCGGTTCCAGCCAGTGCGTGCGAGGACGCGGCTCTAGCGGGTCGTCGACCGTGCCTGCGGGTCCTTCGTCTATAGGATGAAACCGGCGCCGGCGGTCTGCCAGGAAATCGAGGCAGACGTTTGTAGCGATCCGGTAGAGCCACGTGCGCAGCGATGCGCGACCGTCGAATCTGTCGATGCCCTTCCACGCGCGGATCATCGTCTCCTGCACGGCGTCGTCGGCCTCCGTGACAGAGCCGAGCATCCGGTAGCAGTGACCCATCAATGCGGAACGGTGTGCTTCGAGCTGAGCGATGTTCTCCGTCACTCACCGCCAGCCTACCATATCTCTTCAGTTCGCCATAAATATGTGACAGTGGTTACATCTGATGTCTGTCCGCTTTATATACGAGTTTCCGTTCTTTCGATGACCATCGAAAGAATGCCCCAGGCGGCCGCAAGGACGATTTCGAAGATGGCGTCGACCAGGTAAACCGGCCAGATGACTCCGGCCGTCACATAGTAAATGTCGATTGCAGCCAAGGCTGCAGCAGAGGCGGCTCCCAGGAGACGGATCTCCATGCGCGGCAGGCCGCGTCCAACCGCGGTCAGCAGCACCGCGCCGATCACTGCAACCAGCACGCCAACCGTGTTCACTAGCCACAAATCCGTCTTCGGTCCCGTGACAGCGAGGAAGGATTTCATGTGTACCAGCGGCCAGACGCCCGTCAGCACGTAGACAACGCCTTGAACCAGGGCGACGAGGCGCAGGAAGCTCTGGGGTGGCACACCTTGTAGACGCTGTGCAAACAAGACTGCTGCAGCTCAATTTGTCCGAAGAACGGGGACGGATCCGTCAGGCTTGTTTTGATAGGATGTGCGGCATGATACGCGCGCTCGTACTGCTCGCCATCGCAGGATCTTGCGTAGCCGAACCCATCCGGCTCCACCCAGAAAATCCCCGGTACTTCGAGTTTCGCGGCAAGCCGGCGTTCCTCCTTACATCGGCCGAGCACTACGGCGCGGTCATCAACCGGGCTTTCGACTACCGCAAGTACCTCGATACGCTCGCGGCTGACGGGCTCAACTACACACGCATCTTCGCGGGACAGTACCGGGAAGTGCCGGGCACGTTCAGCATTGCCCGAAATACACTGGCCCCAGCCGAGGCCGATTTCGTAGCTCCCTACAAGCAAGTTGGCGGAAAGTACGACCTCACCCAGTGGAATCCTGCATTTTTCGACCGGTTGAAGGATTTCGTGGCCGAGGCGGGCAAACGGGGGATTGTCGTTGAAGTTACCTTGTTCTGCACGTTCTATCAGGACCGCCTGTGGGACTTGAGCCCGATGAACGCGAAGAATAATGTCCAGGGCATCGGGAAGGTGGGCCGCGAGGAGCCGCTGACGTTGAAGGATCCAGCTCTGCTGAAGGTTCAGGAAGCCTTCGTGCGGAAGATCGTGACAGAGTTGAAAGACTTCGACAACGTTATCTATGAGATCTGCAACGAACCCTATTTCGCGGGCGTTTCCCCGGAATGGCAGCGCCGCATCTCATCCATCATCGTTGACACCGAGAAAGGACTGAAGACACGCCACCTGATCGCGCAGAACATCGCCAACCACGTGGCGGATATTCGGGACCCAGATCCGAATGTGGACATCTTCAACTTCCACTACGCGCGTCCGCCCGTAGCCGTCGCCCGAAACTGGAATCTGCGCAAACCGATCGGCTACGACGAATCCGGCTTCGACGGCGCACACGACTCGGTCTATCGCATCCAGGCGTGGGATTTCCTGCTTGCGGGCGGATCGCTCTTCAACAATCTCGACTACTCGTTCGCTGTCGGCTACGAAGATGGAACGTTTGAATATCCTCCATCGCAGCCGGGCGGTGGCAGCGTGCAATATCGAAAGCAGCTCGCGACGCTGCGGCGCTTCCTCACCAGCTTTGACTTCATTCGCATGACGCCCGCCGACAATCTCATCGTCAGCGGAGTGCTACGGGAAGCTTCGGCCCGCGCCCTCTCCCAACAGGACAACGCCTTCGCCATCTATCTGCACCATGGCAAAGTCCTGCGAGGCTACCGCCCTCAGTATGCCGTTGGCACGAATGAAGAGCGCACCGCTTTGGGATTGAATCTTCCGGCTGGATCATGGCGAGTGCGGTGGTGGAATCCGAAAACAGGCAAGATCGACAAGGAAGAAACAATCGAGCACGGCGGCGGGGTTGCGACACTGGCCTCGCCGCCTTATCGGGAAGATATTGCGCTGGAGTTGAGGAAATAGCGTCTAGACGTCGCAGAGCTCCACGGCTTCCGCAAGCGACTTGAGCGGATCGCGCTTCGGTACGAATTCGTGAGCCATGTACCCTTGGAAGCCGAGTTCGATAATTGCCTTTGTAATGGCTTTATAGTTCAGTTCCTGCGTGTCGTCGATTTCATTACGGCCGGGATTGCCGCCCGTATGATAGTGTCCGATGTACTGGGCGTTTTCACGGATGGTGCGAATTACATCGCCTTCCATGATCTGCATGTGGTAGATGTCGTACAGCAGCTTCACATAGGGCGAGTTGACCCGTTTCACCACCTCGACGCCCCAGGCCGTCCGGTCGCACATATAGTCCGGATGGTCCACCTTGCTGTTGAGCAGCTCCATCACGACGAGGATTCCCTTGTCCTCGGCCATCTTCTTGATCCGGTTGAGACCGATGACGCAGTTCTCCAAACCCTCTTCGTCGGACATGCCGCGCCGGTTGCCTGAGAATACGATGACGCTCGGAATCTTCTCCTTCGCGGCATGATCCAGGATTTCCCGCATCTTCTTTTCGATGGCGTCGTGATTCTCCTTCCTGTTGAAACCGTCGGTGATCGTTGTAGGGCCGGGCACAACGGTAGGAACCAAGCCGTACTTCTTTGCGATCGGCCACTCCTTTGGATTCAGTAGGTCGATCGCCTGAATGCCAAGCCGGGCCGCTTCGCGGCAAAGATCTTCGGTCGGGATCTTGTTGTAGCACCACCGGCACACCGACTGCTTGATCCGGCCCTTTCGCTGGACCGGCTGCTGCGCCTGCACGGCGCCCGTCAATGCTGCCGCTCCAACACCTGCCGCCGACACAAACTGTCTCCGATTCATGTGGACCTCCTAGAAATCGATCGCCACGACTTCGTGGTCGAGGATGGAAGGCACAACCGCTTCGACCACTCCATTCCGATAAGTATGCTTCAGGGGCTGACCCGCCGTCAGCAAGTGCACTTTGCGGGGGCGCAAGCCCTGCTCCAGCCGAATCCGGACGCGCTGTTCCCCGATCGGAATCAGTTCGCGGAGCGGTCCTTTCATCGTCATTGGATTCGTCAGATTGACCAGGTGCACCGTCATGGACTCCTTCTGACGCCAGACGGTCACGTCGAGCAGGCCTGGACCCACAACTTCCACCGGATGCGGCTCGTTGGCTGCCCAGTCCACCGCGTTGCGCAGCAGCTTGCCATGATCCACGCTGAGCACTTCCCAGAACGTACGGTCAATGTCCCAAGGAAAGTACACGACCCTTCCCCGGCCGTGTTCGCGCACGTATAATTCCGGGCCGCCTCTCTCCTTCTGACGTGGATAGACCTCCTCCATCGGCAGATCGGGGTATGACGGGATCAGCGTGAGGGGCGGGTTGGGGAAGGGAACCGAAGGCTCAGTTTCTACCCGCTGCACGCCATTGATGATCCGGCCGGCATCCTCAAGCCCGCGCATCAGCGGATGCTTCGGGTCCTCGATGTGGAGGTAGGAGTTCTGCATCCGATCAATGCGCCGCCCGCGATAGCGAGCGCCGAACAGATCAGCCAATCCAAAGTCGGGACGTCTTGCTCCACGCTCGTTGTACAACGACGTCTCAAACGTCGCCACAAGACCGCCGCCGCGCTGAACGAACGCACGGAGCTGCGAGCACTGCTCGTCGGACAGGGCGGCAATATTCGGCAGAATCAGCACGCGAAAAGGCTCGACATGAGAGGCATCGAGCAGACGGTCATGGACCATCTCAAAGGGAATGCGAGCTTCAATCAGCGCGTGATAGAAGCCGTCGATGTGATCTTCGGTTCGATACCGGGCGCGATCACCGCCGTAGAACTTTGCGGTTTGCTGGGAATAGACGAGTCCGACGCGGGCAAGAGGGCGGGTGTTGCGAAGATAACGCTCGTTGCGCCAGTGCCAGTCGTAAATGCGTTCGACTGTCTTCAGCCACCGGCGGTCTTCCAGCACTGCCCGGAACTTCGTGAACCAGGGGCGCATGCCGTTTGCGGCGGCATCTGCTGTCCAGATGCGAACTTCGGCCTCATTTTGGACTGAATCCTTCCAACGATACGGTTCCTCTACGCCGACGCTGAAGATACCGGCCACCGGCTTCATGCCCATCGTCGCGCGGTACTCTTTGCCGTTCTTCCCGGCGGCCCAAGGAGCCATGAGACCGCGCCGCGCCTGCCGGTCCGCGGCAAGGAAGACAGCAAGCTCCCCGATCGTCTTCATGTCGAGGCTGCTGGTGGCTCCTCCGCCCGAATTGGCGATAAATCGTGCGTTCGGATTCACCTTGCGAATTTCTCTGTCCCACAAGCGCCACAAATCGAAGAGCCGCTGCTCCTGCCAGTCCAGGTAGGCTTGGCGGGCAGGGTCCTGCGGATCAGTCGTTCTCGGCAGGTCAAATCCGGTAGCGGCGCGAAAGTTGGTCCGGCAGTTTTCGCAGTAGCAGATTCCATGTCCCGCCCAGCGGTTACTGAAAACTCCGTCGACGTTATACTTGCCGGCGATTTCCCGCGTAACTTCGGTCATGAATTCGAAGTTGTACGGGCCCAGGGCGCAAGTCACCCAGTAGTCGGGATGCGCCCAATGACGGCGTTTCCGGCCCTCCGCATCGACGGCGACCCACTCCGGGTGCGCTTCGGCGGCGTCGTGATGAATTCCATGCGGATCTGTTCGGGCCAGAACTACCATGCCGAGCTTCCGGCAGCCTTCCACCATTTCGCCGAAGACATCGCGGTCGCCGAGGTACTTGCTCCGATAGTGCAGCGGGATTTGTGTGGGGTAGAAGGCGACGCAGCCGCCGGCGCTGAGGCAGACGCCATCGGCGTGGATACGGCGGAAATAATCGAGCCAGAACTGCGGGTCGTAGGAGCCGGGATCGTTTTCGACGAACGCGAGCTGCGCCCACCGCATCGGCTTATCCGGCCAGGACGGCTCCGCTGCCGGAACGGGAGCGAAGCCGCCGCTTCCGGCAGCCAGGACCGCTGCTTGTACGAACTCGCGACGCCGCAAACGATCTCCTGCTTACTTTTTCGGATGCGACTTCAACTGGGGCCGCAGCGCCAGATTGACGAGCACCATGACCACGGAGCCCGCCGGCAGCAGCAGAAGCGCGGTTCGCAGGTTACCGAGTCCCTCCCCCGCAATGGCGCCTATAATCCGTGAGCTGACAGCGAGGCCAATCCAGCCGGAGGTGATGACAATTCCCATGGCTGTTGCGGTGCCTTTCGGGAATGCATCGCCAACCATCGCGAGTGTCGTCGGGAAGACGGGAGCCATCGCGAGTCCCGCGCAGAAGACAGCCGCACCAGCAACGGTCGGATTGCTGGTCCCGAGCATCAGGTATGTCGTCAGCGCCATGAGGGCGGCGGAGGCCAGCGTAACGTTCACAGCCGACACTTTTACGAGAATCGGAGCGACAACCATGCGTCCGACGAGCAGCCCGAGGGCAAACCCGAGTGAGAGGATATTCAGCGCCCGCGATTGCTCGATGCCCTGTCTCACAAGATACTCAACCAGCCAGTTCCAAACGCCCACTTCCGCCGACACGTAGAGGAACATGAAAAGGGAAAGCAGCCACAGCGCCGGACGGCCCAGGATCATTCCCGCCTGGCTCCATTGCACGCTTCGCTCTCCACTGGGAGGAGGCATCTTCGTCACAACGTGCACCACGAAGGTGACCAGCGTCAGTATCGCCGCGGTGTAGGCCAGACGGATCGTGTCGCTGTTCAGCAGGTTGGCGGCGATAAAGGGCGTGGCAAGGCCGCCGAGCCCAAAGAACAGATTCAGGAAGTTCAAAACCGCGCCGCGGCGGGCCGGGTTGATATCGCTGACGAGGGCATTGGCGCCGGTTACGATGATGCCGCCGCCGAGACCCAGCAGAAGCAGCGTCGGTAACAGTTGGCCGTAGGATCCGCCAGTATTGGGAAGCCAAAAGAGCGAAATCGTGATTAATCCAAGACCCGTGACGAGCGCCGTCTTCTTCCCCTTGTTGTCGATCAGCGGGCCAGCGGATAACGAAGCGATGACAAGCCCCATCGCCTGCGCGAGCGCAACATATCCTTTCTGTTCTCCAGTGAGAGAGGTAAATGTCGGCATGATGGTGCCGAGCATGGCGGCGATTATGCCGTATACAAAAATCGCCAAGATTGCGGCGACGATCAACATACGATTCTCCTGACTTGTTAGCCGCGGCATCACCGTTACAGCCGCGCGAAACAGAATCTTACCAGAAACAGTCTGGACAAAGAGGCACTTTCCTCGATACTGCGTCCGTTCACGGGGCGTCGTAGAAAAGGGAGGATCTCCATTCATGGAGGATAGGACCAGGGACACGACGGTGGTCGGTGTCTTCGATTCGGAAACGGACGCCGAAAACTGTGTGCGTGAGCTCCGAGATATTGGGTTTCGGGCCGGGGATATCAGCCTGGTGACAAAAGATCGCCGGGCGAGGGCGGCGGGCAGGAGGTTGCGAGGCAGGGGCGAGCGGAGAGCCGCGGAGGGAACGTCGATCGCCGAAAACGTTGCGGGCGGCGCGTTGTTCGGCGGCTTGGGCGGTCTGCTGATCAGCCTCGCGGCGATTGCAATACCCGGTGTCGGCCCGATTGTCGCAGCTGGTCCGCTGGCCACGACTCTTGCCGGGGCAGGCATCGGCGCAGTGGGAGGAGGCATCATCGGCGCTATCAGGAATGCTGGCGTTCCCGAGGACGAGGCGAATGTCTATGCGGAAAGCATCCGCCGCGGCGCGACGCTTGTCGCGGTCCACTGCGGCGTCGAAACGTGCGGCCGTGCCCGTGAAATCATGAACCGGCATCACGCGGTCGACATCGATGAACGCGCGCGCCATTATCGGGAGAACGGTTGGCGCCGCTTCGATGAGAGCGCGGGTGAATATGAGCCCGAAGCGACGACCCGCACCGCCGGAACCCGCAACAACACCTCCACCCCATCGTCCGGCGGCGCCCGAATCTACCCTCGTTAGCCTTGTCTATTTATTGAACGGGTGAGTAAGCTGTAGCGCGAAACAGAGAAATCTGGTTGATGCTCGCTATCTGGCCGTAGCGCTCGATCGATTCCTGCCTGACCTTGATCCACTCTGGATCGGATGCAAACGCGTCCCAAGCTTTCTCGCGCGCGGCAAGGTTCTCGAAAGGTATGAGGTAGGTCAGGTTTGGCATGTCGGAGCCCATCAAGGTCTGCGTATAGAGGATGGGGTGAATGCCGACACGGTGAAAGATTTTGATCTCGGGTCCTGCGAACCGGTCATGCAGCGCCGCAAGCTGCCTCCAGGTTGGGGAGTGATAGACGCGCAGCTCGAAAATTCGACGCTTTGCGGCAGGGGCAGCAGACGGAATCACAACTTCAGGGGAGTAGGGCGTCGCCTCAAGCAAAGTCATCGAGTACTTCTCGTACGGCGCTTCTTCCCCTTGTTCCCATGCCTGAAATCCCGCAGAGCACATCTCGGCCTGCTGCGCACGCAGGTCTTCGAGCGAGGAGTGCCCCGAGACAAAGACGACCTGGGGAAGGTGAGCCGCTACAATCGCTTCAAGCGCAATCTTTGATCCCTGGTGCTTGCGGCTCATCTCCGGAATCAAAGTGCCTTCAAGGTAGTCGTGAAGGCGCTGAAGCTGCGTTCCATGCCGCAGGTAAAACGTCTGCATCAGGTAGAAGCGAGTGCGCGGCTCTGCCGCCGCGGAAGCGGAAGACATCGTGATCCCTCCGAGAATCTCTGCGAACTGCCGCCGGGTCATGGTTTGCCTAGGTCCAATGGCGCGGGCTATAAACAGAGTACTATCATGCGCTTACTCATTGTGGCCATCTGCGTCACGGCGACCGCGCTCGCGCTCGATTACCGGACGCCTGCAGGGGAACGGACAGCGGCGGTCCGCCCCGGAGCCGAAAGCATTCTTCCCGGGGGACGTCTCATCTCCCCGATCGGCCAGCACTTTCGCACGGGTCCAGGTCCTTTTGGCCTGGCGATCAATCGAAAAGGCGATCTCGTCGTTACTGCCGATGGTGGCCCTAGTCGCTATTCCCTGACAGTGCTAAGGCGTCGGGGCGGGCAGTGGCACTCTCAGAGGGTGGAAACCCTTTCGCGGGCCGAGGCTGCGTCCAAGGACCGGGACGCATGGCGCAGCGTCTTCATGGGCTTAGCCTTTGCCACTGAAAACGAGCTGTGGGTTTCCGAAGGCAACTCCGGACGTGTCCGGCGTGTCAACGC
>ERZ777003.3916-NODE-3916-length-13367-cov-5.189829_pt1 | contig 13367 bp, 15 predicted proteins | sample MGYA00374956_ERZ777003 | MGnify/ENA primary metagenome ERZ777003 (study PRJEB29302, sample SAMN06268252) | bioreactor metagenome | isolation source: Joint BioEnergy Institute, California, USA | place: USA:Joint BioEnergy Institute, California, USA | collected... | reverse complement strand
GGTCACTAGTTCTCGTCCCGCCGGTCGCCGGCGCCTTCGCCCTCGCCCTGCTCCGCCTGGTCGTCCTCCACGGCCGGGATGGCATAGGCCTCGCCGAACCAGCGCGCGAGGTCGATGTCGCGGCAGCGCGGGGAGCAGAAGGGCGCGTGGGCCGCGGACGGCGGCCGGCCGCAGATCGGACAGCCCTTGCGGCGCGGGAGCTGATGGATCTCGGCGGGCGTCATGGCGCGGCCCCCGCAGCCGGCCACAGCGCCTCCAGCGCCGCGCCATGGCGGTTGCGGACCAGCTCGTACAGCCCGAGCGGGCCGAATCCGGCGTGGCGCACCCCGGCGCGGTCGGCGGCGGTGGCGGCGCGCATCGCGGCCTCGATCGCCGCCCGGCGGCTGCCGCCCGCAGCGTCGATGAAGTCGATGATGATCACACCCGCACTATTGCGTATCCGCATCTGGCGGGCAATCTCGCGGGCGGCCGAAAGGTTCCCCGCATCGGCGTCGTGGGCGCCGCTGCCGCTGTCCACGTCCACCGCCGTCAGCGCGCGGGTGCGGTCGAAGGTGAGCCGGCCGCCGCCCGGCAGCGCCACCTCCCGCGCCAGCGCCGCGTCGATCGTGCCCAGCGCGTCCCAGCGGGACAGCGGCCGTCCGTCAGGATCGACAGTGACGGCAGGACCGGGGCGGCCCGCCGCAGCCCACGCCTGCACGAGCTGCAGCCGTGTGACCGTGTCCGCCACCACCACCTCGCCCGGCTCCGCCGGCCCGATGGCGCGGGCGATCTCCACCAGCGGGTCGGGCGCGTGCAGCACCGCCCCCGCGGCGGCGCCGGCCGCGGCTCCACGCAGGCCGGCGTCCACCCGCGCGATCACCCGCGGCCCCTTGTCGTCATAGCCCGGATGGACCACCCGCACCGCCAGCAGCTGGCCCTCGTGCAGCCGGCGGCCGACCGGCTGCCGCGGCCCTTCCGCCGGCAGGTCGCGGGCGCGCAGCAGCGCCGGCTGCGGAGCGCCGACGTCGAGGAAGGCGGCGTCCATCGCCGCGTCCACCCGCAGCACCCGGCCAGCGACCACGGTCCCGGGCGCGAGCGGGCCGGTCGGCAGCAGGATCAGGTCGTCGAGCTGCCCGCCGCGGATGATCCCGGCGGCGAGGCAGCCGCCCCGCCGCTCGACCAGCAGCGCCTCGACGGGCAGGGTCTCAGCCGGCAAGGCCATGGCCGGCAAGCAGCGTCGCCGTCTCGTGGAGGCCGAGCCCGACGACATTGCTGTACGAGCCGACGAGCCCGGTGACGAAGGCGGCCGCCCGCCCCTGGATGGCGTAGCCGCCGGCCTTGCCCTGCCACTCGCCGCTCGCGATGTAGCGCTCCACCTCCTCGGCCGAGAGCCGCTTGAAGGACACCCGCGTCTCCACCAGCCGCGGGATGGCGCGCCCGTCAGGGGTGACCAGGCAGATCCCGCCGTAAACCCGGTGGCCCCGGCCGGACAGGAGGGCGAGACACCGCCGCGCGGTCGCCGCGTCCTCGGCCTTGGGCAGGATGCGCCGGCCGCAGGCGACGACCGTGTCGGCGCCGAGGACGTAGGCGCCCGGGTGCCGTGCCGCCGTCGCCGCCGCCTTCTCCTGCGCCAGCCGCCGGGCATGGTCGCGCGGCAGCTCGCGCCGGTGCGGCGTCTCGTCGATGTCGGCGGGATCGACCGCATCCGGCACGATCCCGATCTGCCGCAGCAGCTCCAGCCGCCGCGGCGAGGCCGAAGCCAGCACCAGGCGCGCGCTCACTGCGCCGGCTCCGGGTCGGGCGGAAAGCGCGCGAGGATGCGCTGGCGGAGCTGGTCGCGCACCGCGCGATAGGCGGCCAGCCTCTCCTCCCGGCTCCCCTCGATGATCGACGGGTCGAAGGTATTCCACAGTTCGATTTCGCAGGCCATCGTCCTGGTCAGCTCCACCGCGCTGTGCTGCGCCTCGGGCGAAAGCGTGATGATGAGGTCGTAATAGGTGTCCTCCAGCTGGTCGAAGGTCTTGGACCGGTGGCCCGAGATGTCGATGCCGATCTCCGCCATCACCGCAATGGCGAAGCCGTCAACCTCCCCGTCATGCACGCCGGCGGAGTCGGTGTAGATGCGCCGCGGGTGCAGGGCCTTGAGCAGCCCCTCCGCCATCGGCGAGCGGATCGAGTTGCGGGTGCAGGCGAACAGCACGCTCCCCGGTCGCTCCACGCGCTGCAGGCCGGGGGCGGTGACGATGTGGGTCGCGCGCTCCGCCGTCTTCACCGCGCCTCCTCACCGCCGCCGCAGCAGCGCGTAGACCAGCGTGAACAGGCGGCGCCCCGTGGGCAGGTCGATCTCGACGTGGCGGGCGAGCTTCTCGCGCAGCAGCTCGGCCGCCTCGTTGTGCAGGCCGCGCCGGCCCATGTCGATCGCCTCGATCTGGCTCGGCGACAGCGACTTTACCGCGTCCGCATAGCTCTCGCAGATGAGGGCGTAGTCCTTGATCAGCCGCCGCAGCGAGACGAGCGGCACCGACAGCCGGCCGCCTTCGCGGCCGTCCGCGCCGCTCACCTGCATCACCAGGCGGTTGTCCTCGACGTCAAGCTCCAGGTGGAAGGGGCCGCCGGCGCCGTTCACCGGCCGGAACAGGTTCTCCTCCACCAGGTCGTAGATGGCGACCCGGATCTCGTGGGCATGGTCCGGGTCGGGCGGCATCGCCATCGAATCCGCCAGCCGCACGCTGGCAAGGCAATGGTTGCCTCCGGTCATGCCCCGACCGCGGCCGCCGGCGCGGCCGCGTCGTCGCGGGCCGCACAGGCGGCGCGGAAGCGCGCGATCCAGGCGCCGATCTCCTCCGGCCGCGTCTTCAGCGCCGCCCGGTTGACGATCAGCCGGGACGAGACGCGCATGATCGTCTCCACCTCGACCAGCCCGTTCGCCCGCAGGGTCGATCCCGTCTCCACCAGGTCCACGATCCGCCGGCACATGCCGAGCCGCGGCGCCAGCTCCATCGCGCCGTGCAGGTGGATGCATTCCGCCTGTACCCCGCGACGGGCGAAGTGCCGGCGGGTGATCTGCGGGTACTTGGTCGCCACCCGGATGTGGCTCCACCGCTCCGGCGCATCGGCGTCGATCAGGGACTTCGGGCAGGCGACCACCATGCGGCAGCGGCCGATGCCGAGATCCAGCGGCGCGTAGATCTCCGAGTAGTCGAACTCGGCCAGCACGTCGTTGCCGCAGACCCCGATGTCGGCGGCGCCGAAGGCGACGAAGCTCGCCACGTCGAAGCTCCGCACCCTGACCAGCGACAGGGAAGGCACGGTGGTCGCGAACTGCAGCGACCGGTTGCGCGGGTCGTCAAAGGCAGGCTCCGGCTCCAGTCCCGCCGCCGTCATCAGGGGGCGCAGTTCGGTGAGGATGCGCCCCTTGGGAACCGCGAAGACCAGGGAATCCGGATCGCGCACCGGCGCGGCACTCAGCATGGCAGCGGCCGCCCGGGCGCCGCGACGCGCGTGGCGGGCCCTTGATGCGTCCGGCGTTCCATCGCCTCAGTCCACCTCATGGCTCGGCTGCACCCGCGTCGGCCACGGCTGGTCGATGTCGTCCAGCCGGACCACGAGCTCCGACACCTCGACCCGGATCTCGGCCCCGCCGGAGAAGGTGAGGTCGAGGGCGTGCCCGCCGTCCGCGCGCGGCTGATGGCGGATCGCCAGCAGCGACAGGATGCCCGCCGGGCGGCGCGGGTCGAAGCCGCGGCGGCGCACGTTGGTCACATGGCTCACGCACAGCCCGCTGTGCACCCGCTCGTGGATCGGGCCGCGACGGTCCTGCTCCGGCCGGCCTTCCCAGCAGAAGCGGTTGGCCACCACCACGAAGCGCTGCTCCTCGCGCTGCCACACCATCTCGCTGCCGTCCACCAGTGCGTCCTGCAGCATGGCGGAAATCACCGCCAGGTCGTCGCCGTCGGTCGCCAGCAGCTTCAGCGGTCCGCTTGCCATCGCCTGTCCTCCGCCCGGTCAGCCTGGCGCGCGGGCGCGGGTGATCTCCGCGCCGCAGGCGGCCAGCTTCTGCTCCAGCCGCTCGTAGCCGCGGTCGAGGTGGTAGACCCGGTTGACGGTGGTCTCGCCCTCGGCGGCGAGCCCGGCGAGCACCAGCGACACCGACGCGCGCAGGTCCGTCGCCATCACCGGCGCGCCCTTCAGCCGCTTCACCCCCCGTACCAGGGCCGAGGAGCCGTGCAGGTTGATGTTGGCGCCCATCCGCGCGAGCTCCGGCACGTGCATGAACCGGTTCTCGAAGATGGTCTCGGTAATCATCGCCGCCCCGGCCGCCGTGGTCATCAGCGCCATGAACTGCGCCTGCAGGTCGGTGGGAAAGCCGGGGAAGGGCTCGGTCATCACGTCCACGCCGGTCAGCGCGCCGTTCTTCAGCGCCACCCGGATGCCGTTTGCCGTCTCCTCCAGCAGCACGCCCGCCTCGTCCAGCACCTGCGCCGGCGCCCGCACCAGGTCCAGGCTGCCGCCCACCAGCTCGACGTCGCCGCGGGTCACCGCCGCCGCCATCATGTAGGTGCCGAGTTCGATCCGGTCGGCGATCACCACGTGGTGCGCGCCGTGCAGCCCGTCCACGCCCTCGATCTCCAGCCGGTCGGTGCCGATGCCGGCGATCTTCGCCCCCATCGCCTGCAGGCAGCGGGCGAGGTCACCCACCTCCGGCTCGCGCGCGGCGTTGTTCAGCACCGTGGTGCCGCGGGCGAGAGTCGCCGCCATCAGCAGGTTCTCGGTGGCTCCGACGGAAACCTTGGGGAAGGTGATGACGGCGCCCTTCAGCCCGCGCGGCGCCCGCGCCTCGACATAGCCCTCGTTCAGCTCGATCTCGGCGCCCAGGTCCTCCAGCGCCGCGAGGTGCAGGTCCACCGGCCGCGCGCCGATGGCGCAGCCGCCGGGCATCGAAACCCGCGCCATCCCGCAGCGGGCGAGCAGCGGCCCCAGCACCAGCACCGACGCCCGCATCTTGCGCACCAGGTCGTAGGCGGCGGTGGTCGAGGTGATCTCCTTCGCCGTCGCCGACACCGTGCGCCCGGCGTTGCCGCCGTTGGGCGCGTCGCCCTTCATCTCGAAGCTGACGCCGAGCTGGGTCAGCAGGTTGATCAGCGTCGTGATGTCGGCCAGGTGGGGAAGGTTGGAGAGCGTCAGCGTCTCCTCGGTGAGCAGGCTCGCCGTCAGCAGGGGCAGGGCGGCGTTCTTGGCGCCGCTGATCTCGATCCGGCCGCGGAGCGGCCTGCCGCCCCTGATGATGATCTGGTCCATGCGCTCGCGTCGCCGTTGCGGAAAGCCGCTCCCCTAGAGGCGGGGCAGCGTCACCCCCCTCTGGCCCATGTACTTGCCCTTGCGGTCGGCATAGGAGATGTCACACGGGCTCTCGCCCTTCAAGAAGATGAACTGGCAGGCGCCCTCGTTGGCGTAGATCTTGGCCGGCAGCGGGGTGGTGTTGGAGAACTCCAGCGTGACGTGCCCTTCCCACTCCGGCTCCAGCGGGGTCACGTTGACGATGATCCCGCAGCGGGCATAGGTCGACTTGCCGAGGCAGATCACCAGCACGTCCCGCGGCACCCGGAAATATTCCACCGTCCGCGCCAGCGCGAAGCTGTTCGGCGGGATGACGCACACCTCCGCATTGCGCTCGACAAAGCTGTCGGTGGTAAAGTTCTTCGGATCGACGATCGCGCTGTTGACATTGGTGAACACGCGGAAGTCCGGCGACACCCGCGCGTCGTAGCCGTAGGAGGACAGCCCGTAGGAAATCACGCCGTCGCGGTGCAGCCCGTCGACGAAGGGATCGATCATCCCCTTCTCCAGCGCCATGCGGCGGATCCAGCTGTCGGGCATCACGGGCACGGGTCGCAGCCTCCTTCTCCGGGCGCATCGCCGCGCCCGCGGCCGTCTTGTAGAGCAAGGCCCCGGCCGGGGGAAGTCCGCGAGACCTGCATGCGCGGCAGGGCGGGGATTGACGCGGCGGCCGCGACCCTCCAGTTACTGGAAAGATGCGTCGGCGGAGGCGCGGAACATGGTGCAGCGCAATGCGGTCCCGGCTGTGGCGATGAACATCGGCGAGGTGGCGGCGGCGGTGGACCTGCCGGTCAAGACGCTCCGCTACTACGAGGAGATCGGGCTGGTCGTGCCCCAGCGGCAGCCCAACGGCTACCGCCGCTACACGGAGCGGGACGTGCACGTCCTGCGTTTCCTGCGCCGCGCCCGCAGCCTCGGCTTCTCCATCCCCGACTGCCGCGCGCTGCTGTCGCTCTACGGCGACGCCGGCCGGGCGAGCGCCGACGTGCGGCGGCTGGCCGAGGCCCGGATTGCGGACATCGACCGCAAGATGGCGGAGCTGCGCGGACTCCGGGCCACGCTGGCGGCGCTGGTCGAGGCCTGCCACGGCGACCAGCATCCCGACTGCCCGATCCTCGACGACCTCGCCGGCGCCGGCGTTTCCTGAAATTCGAAACGGTTTTGCGCCACATAGTCAGGGTTCCCTTCATCTTTGGTGCTATGCTGGCGGCAGACGCCGAGCCGAAGCGGCGCACCTCATCGATGGAGACGAGATGGCCAGGGCAGAATCCCGCGCGATGTGGCTCATGCGCGCCCTCAACGTGCCTCCACCGGGGATGGTGGCGACACCCAGGGTCGGACTGGTGGCGAGCGATCCCGCGGACGGGGCGGTCGTCGCCGCCGCGCCGGCGGCCGTCGGGCTCGCGTTCAGCGGCCCGGTGCGGCTGACGGCCTTCGTGCTGACCAATGCCATCGGGTTCAGGGTCGAGACCGGCTTCTCGATCGGCCTCGTCCCGGCGTGCGAGCACAGCGTGCCGCTGCCGCCGCTGGCGCCGGGCGAATACAGCGTGCTGTGGCGGGCGCGCCCGGCCGACCGGCGGCCGATCTCGGGCACCCTTGCCTTCACCGTCGGCGCCGCCGACGCCTGACGCCGCCCGCGATGCGGTCGCCTCCCCGCGCGGGCGGATATATCCTGCGCCGCAAAGGGAGGCTTCAATGACCTTGCGACGTCCACTCGGCTGGGGGGAGCCGGCGCCCTGGTTCTCTGCCCGGGCGCCGATCAACCCGCAATTCGCCTTTTCCAGCCTCGGCGGGCGCTTCGTCGCGCTGGTCTTCTTCGGTCGCAGCGACCTTGCCCCGGCCCGCGCCGTCCTCAAGGCGCTCGCCGGCGCCGGCCTGCCCGACGACGACGGCCAGCTCGTCCTGTTCGGCGTCTCCACCGACGAAGGCGATCTCGACAACCCGGCAGTGCGCGCCGCCTTCCGCCACAACCGCGTGTTCCACGACCCCGACGGCGCGGTCGCGGCCGGCTTCGGCCTGCGGCGCGACGGGGAACCGCCGGGGGTCAACCTGCGCTGGTACGTGCTCGATCCGATGCTCCGCGTCTATGCCAGCGGCGGCCTGGACCAGCCGCAGGCGCTGGTCGCCACGCTGGCTGCCCTGCCGCCGGCCGCGCGGCACGCCGCCGTTCCGGCGGAGCCGTGGGCGCCGGTGCTGATGCTGCCCCGGGTGCTGGAGCCCGACGTGTGCCGGGCGCTGATCGAGGCCTACCGGCGGGGCGAGCCGCGGGAATCCGGCTTCATGCGCACCGAGGGCGGCCGCACCGTCGGCCGGCTCGATCCCGGCTTCAAGCGGCGGGCCGACGTCGCCATCGAGGACGAGGGCCTGCGCAGCGCGATCCGCGACGCGGTGCGGTTGCGGATCGCGCCCGAGATCCGCAAGGCGTTCCAGTTCGAGGTGACCCGCATCGAGCGCTACATCGTCGCCTGCTACGACGGCGCCTCCCACGGCTTCTTCAAGCCGCACCGCGACAACACCACCGCCGCCACCGCCCACCGCCGCTTCGCCGTCACCATCAACCTCAACGCCGAGGACTACGAGGGCGGCGACCTGCGCTTCCCCGAGTTCGGCATGCGCACCTACCGCGCGCCCACCGGCGGCGCCGTGGTCTTCTCCTGCTCGCTGCTGCACGAGGCGACGCCGGTCACCCGCGGCCTGCGCTACGCGACGCTCCCCTTCCTCTACGACGAGGCCGGCGCACGCATCCGCGAGCAGAACATCGCGCTGCTGGAAGACGGCACCGCGACCTACCGCGCGACCGTCGCCCCGAGCGAGGCCTGAGCCGGCCGGCACGTCAGTCCCCCCGGATCGGCGCGCACCTGCATCCTGAAGCTGCAGGTATTTCGGCATCCTCCGCGGCGAAAAAGCAAACGGCGAGCCTCGGCTCGCCGTCGCCTTCTCCCGGAGGAGAAATTTTGTGCACTTCACAGTGCTTGTTAACGGGTGGCCCTCGATCTCTAAGCGGCTAAGCTTGGTCACCCGGGATGCATCTTACACGTGTGTTAGTTTTTGACAAGCCGTTTCGAATTGTGGTGACTCAACCCTCTCGGGGGTAGAACCCGGAGAAGCCAACAGCCGCCCCCGCCCGGCTCCGCGAGACCATCGCGGGCCGGAGAACAGTCCGCATGGGGGGCACTCATGAACTACCGCCTCGGCCTCGACATCGGCACCAACTCCATCGGCTGGTGCGCCCTGAAGCTCGACAGCGAGGGCGCACCGTGCGGCGTACTCGACGCCGGTGTGCGCATCCTGACACCGAACGACGAAGCCGGGCGCGACCCGCAGTCGAAGGCATCCCTGGCGGCCAACCGGCGCGCGGCCCGCGCGATGCGGCGCCGGCGCGACCGCTTCCTCCGCCGCCAGCAGCGGCTGATGGAGACTCTGATCAAAGCCGGCCTGATGCCCGCCGATGTGGCAGAGCGGAAGGCCCTGGAGAAGCTCGATCCCTACTGGCTGCGCGCACGGGCGCTGGATCAGCGCCTGTCCCTGCACGAGATCGGGCGCGCCATCTTCCACCTCAACCAGCGGCGCGGCTTCAGGTCGAACCGGCTCGCCGACGCCGATGACGACGAGAAGGGCGCGACGAGGGCCGGCATTCGCGGGCTCGAGGAGGCCCTGCGCGCGGTCGATGCACGGACGCTGGGGGAGTTCCTGGCGCGGCGCCAGAAGCGCGACAGGCTGGGTCGCAGGCAGAAGAACGATCACGAGGGGTACATTGCCCCGGAGCCCGTACGCTTTCGCCCCCACAGGGAGGGTGCCCGCAACCTCTACCCCTTCTATCCCACGCGCGAGATGGTCGAGGCCGAGCTGTCGGCCATCTGGGCCAGCCAGTCCCGGCACCACGCCGATCTGACGCCCGCGCTGCTGGCCCGGCTCAGGCGCATCATCATCGATCAGCGGCCCCTGAAGAAGCCGGCAGTGGGGCGGTGCACGCTGCGGCCCGAAGCCGGCATCGTCCGGCGGTTCGGCTTCGACATCGACGAGGGCGAGCGGGCGCCGAAGGCGCATCCGCTGTTCCAGCGCTTCCGCATCCTCCAGGATGTGAGCCAGCTGCGCGTCCGCCGGCCCGGCCACGCGGAACGGGTGCTGACCCGTCAGGAAGCGGCCGCCGTCGCGGCCCGGCTGATGAGTGCGAGCGGATCAACCGTCGCCTTCGAGGCACTCCGCCGCGCCGCCAGGCTGCCCGAGGATGCCCGCTTCAACTACGAGCTCGCCGGCCGCAAGGGACTGCAGCCGGACCAGACCGCCGCGAGGCTGGGGGCGAAGAAGGCCTTCGGTGCGGCGTGGCGCGGCCTGTCGCGCGACCGCCAGATCGAGGTCGTCGAGCGGCTGCTCGCCACCGAGGACCCGGACGCGCTCGAGGACTGGCTCTGCAAAGAGTTCGGCCTCGGCGAGGACGCGGCCGAAGTCATCTCCGAGATGCGGCTGCCCCAGGGCCACGCCCAGTTCGGGCGCTCGGTTCTCGCCGATCTGGTGCGCGTTTTCGAGGCAGGCGCCATCGACCCGGAGACCGGACAGCCGCTCGACCGCCTGCCGACCTATGACGAGGCGGTGAGGGCTCTCGGACGGCATCATTCCGATCTTCGCCCCGACGGCACGACCGACCGGCTGCCCTATTACGGCGAGGCGCTGGTCCGTCACGTCATCGCGAAGCCGGACGCGCCCGAAGGCAGCCAGGAGCGGATCGGGCGCGTGCCCAATCCCACCGTGCATATCGGGCTCAACCAGCTCCGCCTGCTGGTCAACACGCTGATCGAGACCTACGGCCCGCCGGCCGAGATCGTCGTCGAGCTCGCCCGCGAGCTCAAGCTCAGCCGCGAGCGCCGGGAGCAGATCCAGCGCGAGAATCGCGAGAACGAGGCCAGGAACCAGGCGCGACGCGAACGGCTGGCGGCACTGGGCAAGGCCGACACCCATGACGCGCGGCTCCGCCTGCGGCTGTTCGACGAACTGCCCGCGGCCGAGCGGGTCTGCGTCTATTCCGGCAAGCCGCTGTGCATCGAACGCCTGTTCGACGGCTCGGTGGACATCGACCACATCCTCCCCTACTCGCGAACGCTCGACGACAGCATCATGAACAAGGTGCTGTGCACCCGCGAGGCGAACCGCATCAAGCGCAACCGGGCCCCGGCCGAAGCATGGTCCGGCGCCGAGCTGCAGCAAATCGCGGAACGGGCAGAGCGGCTGTTCCCGAAGAAGGCATGGCGGTTCCAGCCCGACGCGATGGCCCGGTTCGAGGCCGATGGCGGCTTCCTTGCCCGCCAGCTGACCGATACCCAGCACATGGCGCGCATGGCCAAGACCTATCTGGAGCATGTATGCGAACAGGTCTGGGCCACGCCGGGACGCCTCACCGCCATGCTGCGCGCCAGGTGGGGGCTGAACGACCTGCTGCCGGACCACAACTATGCCGCGGTGGCCCAGCCCAAGAACCGCAAGGACCATCGCCACCACGCCATCGACGCCTTCGTGGTCGCCTGCACCGACCGCGGCCTGATCAACCGCATCGCGCGGGCGTCCGGCCAGGCGGAAGAACTCGACCCCGACCGTCTGTTCCCCCGTGACGGCTTTCCGGACCCCTACCCCGGTTATCGCGACGATCTGGCCGCACGGCTGGCAACGATGATCGTCAGCCACAAGCCGGATCACGGACGCCCGCCCGGCGCGAAGGGGAACGTGCACGTCACGTCGGGCCGGCTTCACGAAGCCACGGCCTACGGGCCTGCCGACGACGAGATCGACGGCAAGCGATACAATCTGGTCTTCCGCAAGCCGCTCGAGGCGCTCAGCGAAGGCAAGATCGGCCGGGTGCGCGACCCGGAGCTGCGCGCGGCGCTGCAGGAGGTCGCGCGGAACGCCAAGTCCTCAGGGCGCAAGCTGAACGAGGCGCTGGCGGAATACGGCCGTCTGCACGGCATCCGCCGGGTGCGCGTCCTGAAGCGGGAGCAGTCCGTGCGGGTGGTCCGGCATGCGGACAGTCTGGGGCGGACGTTCTGCAAGGCCTACTCCCCCGGCGACAATCACTGCATCGAAATCTACCGCCTGCCCGACGGCACCTGGGCCGGCGAAGGCATCACCGTCTACGACGCGAACACGCCCGGCTTCCGGCCGGCGTGGAGAACGGCCTTCCCGGATGCGACGCTGGTGATGCGTCTGCACAACGGCGATCTGGTCGAAGCCGATTTCGGGGAAGGGCCCCGGATCCTGAGGGTCTGCCGGCTGGAGCCGTCCGCCAATCGCGTGCGCCTCATCGGGCACAACGAGGCGGGAAGCCTCGACAAGCGGCACGACGATCCGAACGACCCGCTGCGCTGGATCTTCGCGACCTATGCCCGCCTGCAGCAGGGCGCCGCGCGCCGGGTCCGCGTCGATCCGATCGGCCGGGTCACGCCCGCGACGGACCGGCCGTGACCGGCCGCATCGTCGAGATAGCGGAAGACGGCCGCCACCTCGCGAAGTCGCGCGGTTTCCTCACCGTCAGCGCCGCTGGCGAGGAGCTCGGGCGCGTGCCGCTGGCGGACATCGACGCCGTGATCGCCTCCGCGCACGGCATCACCTATTCCAATTCCCTGCTGGTCGCCCTCGCCGAACGCGGCGCGCCGCTCGTCGTATGCGGCAGCAATCACCTTCCGGCGGCCATCCTGTGGGCGGCCGACGGCAACCACGATCAGGCCGGCCGGATGGCGGACCAGGCCTCCGCGCCGAAACCGCTGCGGAAGCGGCTGTGGGCGCAGCTCGTCGCGGCGAAGATCGAGAGCCAGCGGGCCACGCTGGAGGCCATCGGCGCGCCGCACCAGGGGTTTCGCCTCCTCGCCCGCAAGGTGCGCTCGGGCGACCCGGACAATGTGGAAGCACAGGCGGCCCGCCGCTACTGGCCGCTGCTGTTCGGCGACGAGTTCCGGCGCGACCGCGCGGCGGACGGGATAAACGGCATGCTGAACTATGCCTACACCGTGCTGCGCGCCGGTGCGGCGCGGGCGATCATGGCGACCGGGCTCCACCCCAGCCTGGGCCTCGCGCACCGCCAGCGCGGCAATGCGTTCGCGCTTGCCGACGACCTGATGGAGCCGTTCCGGCCGCTGGCAGACCTCCTCGTCCGGGATCTCGTCACGGACGGCGTGGCGGAGGTCAACAGCGAGAGCAAGCCGCGCCTCGCCCGCATCCTGATCACCGACATGAGCACGACCGACGGCGTGAGCCCGGTCGGCGCGTGCCTCGAACGCCTGGCGCGGTCGCTCGCGCGCTGCTTCGCGGGCGAGGCCCGCAAGCTCGACCTGCCGCAACGCACGCTGCCGCTGGAGGCCTGAGATTGGCGGACCGGTACCCGGCACTGAGCGGATATCGCATGATGTGGCTCTACGTTATGTTCGACCTGCCGGTGGGCACGACCGCCGAGCGGAAGGCCGCGACCCGGTTCCGCCAGTTCCTCCTCGACGAGGGCTTCGAGATGGCGCAGTTCTCGGTCTATCTCCGCTTCGCCGCCAGCAAGGAGGCCGCCGAGGCGGCCATCGCCCGGATAGGCGGCGCCCTTCCGGCGAAGGGCAAGGTGCACATCGTCACCATCACGGACAAGCAGTACGGCAACGCCCGCATCTTCGTGGGAAGGAAGAGCGAACGCAGACCGGAAAATCCGGCACAGCTGGTGCTGTTCTGACGGCGATGCAGCATTTTCCGCCGTACGCCGAGAACAAAAAACCCCGGAATTTCCGGGGTTTGAGGAGTCATCGATTTTAGCCGCTTAGAGATCGAGGGCCAGCCGCAACTATCCGTATCGACGGTATCAGCGTCCGCGGATTTTAGCCGCTTAGAGATCGAGGGCCAGCCGCAACTCCTCGGGGTCACGGTCGCAAGGCCGAAGGATTTTAGCCGCTTAGAGATCGAGGGCCAGCCGCAACGCCGCCGTGGCGTCGTAGCGCCTGACAGGCATTTTAGCCGCTTAGAGATCGAGGGCCAGCCGCAACTCGCGGCCGCCCCTACTATCCCGACATGCCATTTTAGCCGCTTAGAGATCG
>ERZ777003.3914-NODE-3914-length-13370-cov-6.279835_pt1 | contig 13370 bp, 12 predicted proteins | sample MGYA00374956_ERZ777003 | MGnify/ENA primary metagenome ERZ777003 (study PRJEB29302, sample SAMN06268252) | bioreactor metagenome | isolation source: Joint BioEnergy Institute, California, USA | place: USA:Joint BioEnergy Institute, California, USA | collected... | reverse complement strand
GGAGGGCTCGGGGCATGAGCGGTCTGAATCCGGCTGCACCCGCGCCGGACGACTCCGGTGGCGGGGCGCGCATCATAGACGGCAAGGCGGTTGCTGCCACGCTGCGGGCCGAGATCGCCCGCCGCGTCGCGGCGCTCCCTTACCGCCCCGGCCTGCGCGTGGTCCGCGTCGGCGAGGATCCGGCGAGCGTGGTCTATGTCCGCACCAAGGACCGTGCCGCCTTGGCCGCCGGCTTCGACAGCGCCACGATCGTCCTGCCGGCCGAGGCCTCGGAGGCGGAGTTGCTCGCCACCATCGCCCGGCTGAACGCGGACCCGGAGGTGGACGGCATCCTCGTGCAACTCCCGCTGCCGCCCCAGATCCGGCCCGCCGTCGTGATCGAGGCAATTGACCCGGCGAAGGACGTGGACGGCTTCCACCCGCTCAATGCCGGCCGGCTCGCCGCCGGGCGCACGGACGGGCTGGTGCCCTGCACGCCCAAGGGGGTGATGCATCTGCTGCGCCATGCCGGGGTGCCGCTCGCCGGCGCGCGGGCGCTGGTGCTCGGGCGCTCGCAGATCGTCGGGCGGCCGATGGCGCAGCTGCTGCTCGCCGCGGACTGCACCGTGACGATCGCGCACAGCCGCACGCGCGACCTGGCGGCCGAGTGCCGCCGCGCCGAGATCCTGGTGGTCGCCGCCGGCCGCGCCGAGATGGTGCGCGGCGACTGGATCGCGACGGGCGCCGCGGTAATCGATGTCGGCATGAACCGCCTGCCCGATGGGCGGCTGACCGGCGACGTGGCCTTCGCCGAGGCGCTTCCGGTGGCCGGTTGGATCACCCCCGCGCCCGGCGGCGTCGGGCCGATGACCGTCGCCTGCCTGCTGGAGAATACGCTCGAGGCCGCGCTGGCGCGGCGTGGCTGAGACCGCGGCGGACGGGCGCCGGCGATGACAGCGGTGATCGCCGGCGGACGCCGGGCGTGTCGGGCGGGGCGATGAGGGGCGCCGCTGCGGGCCTCGCTGGCGCGACCAGTGCCTCGCCGCGCCGCGGTCCCGATGCCGGAGGCCTTGCGCTCGGCGGGCTGTTCGTCCTGCTCTGGGCCTCGGCCTTTACGGCGGCACGGGTGGCGGTGGCGGAGTGGCCGCCGTTCTGGGCGCTGGCGATACGCTTCCTCGTCGTCTTGCCGTTGCTGCTGCCCGTCGTTCTGCTGCGCCAGCGGCGCAGCGGCGGCGGGTCGCGGCGGATGCCGGCACCGGGCGACCTCGCGCGGCTGGCGCTGATGGGGCTGTTCGGCACCGCCGGCTACCTGGCGGCGGCCTGGCTGGCCTCCGCCCGCATCCACTCGGGGCTGGTCGCCCTCCTCTGCGCCACCACGCCGCTCTTCGTCGCCGCCGGGGAGGCGCTGGTGCTGAGCCGCCGCCTGACAGGCGTGACCTGGATCGGCCTCGGCCTCGGCTGGGCGGGGGTGGCGGTGCTCGGCCTCGGCCGGGGAGGGGATTTCGCCGGCGCGGAAGCCTGGGGGATCGTGCTGGCGCTCGCCGGGGCGCTGAGCCAGGCGATCGGCATCCTCGCCTTCGCCCCGGCGAGGGGCCGGATCGATCCGTGGAGCGCCAATCTCGGCCAGGCGGCGGTCTCCGCCGTGGCGCTGTTGCTCGGAGCGCTGGCGCTGGAGGGGGCGCCGCCGACCACGGCCGGGGCGGCGACCGCCGTCGCGATGGTTTGGAGCGTGCTCGGGGTCGGCGTCGGGGCCTACGCGCTCTACTTCGTCATGCTGCGCCGGCTGCCGCCGAGCACGGCGGCGGCGCTGCAGCTGCTCGCCCCGCCGCTCGCCGCGGTGCTGGGCTGGGCGCTGCTTGGCGAGGTGCTCGGCTGGGCCGATCTGGCGGGCGGGGCGATCACCCTGGCGGGGCTGGCGCTGCTGCTCCGCGCCACCGCCGCTGGACGCGGCTGAGGCCATCCCGCCTTCAACGCCCCGCTCCGCGCGTCTAGGCTGGCCCCGTTCGTCGTCGCGCCCCTCGAGGAGAGCCCACGTCATGCTGCAGCCGCCGCCCGCCGAACCCGGCATGCGCGAGGAGGAGGTGGACACCCCCGCGCTGCTGCTCGACCTCGACGCCTTCGAGCACAACCTGGACCTGATGGCGCGGCTGCTGGAGCCGACCGGGGCGAAGCTCCGCGCCCACGCCAAGACCCACAAGTCGCCCGTGATCGCGCTGCGCCAGATGGAGCGCGGCGCGGTCGGGCAATGCACGCAGAAGGTCGCGGAGGCCGAGGCGCTGGCCTGGGGCGGCGTGCCCGACATCCTGGTGAGCAACGAGGTGGTGGGGGCGCGCAAGCTCGCCCGCCTCGCCGCGTTGGCGCGGATCGCGAAGGTGGCGGTCTGCGTGGACGACCCGGCGCAGATCGCGGCGGCCGAGGCGGCGGCGGCGGATGCCGGCATCCGCCTCACCGTGCTGGTCGAGATCGACGTCGGCACCGGCCGCTGCGGCGTGGCGCCGGGGCCGGAGGCGGTGGCGCTCGCCGAGCGGATCGCGGCGAGCCGGCACCTGATCTTCGGCGGCCTGCAGGCCTACCACGGCAGCGCGCAGCACAAGCGCAAGCCCGAGGAACGCCGCGCCGCGATCGCCGGCGCGGTGGACGGCGCGCGCCGCACCGTGGAGCAGCTCCGCCAGCGCGGGCTCGACTGTCCGATCGTCGGCGGTGGCGGCACCGGCACCTTCGCGCTCGAGGCCGGCAGCCGCGTCTATACCGAGATTCAGGCCGGCTCCTACTGCTTCATGGACGCCGACTACGCGCGCAACGAGGAGGCGCCGCCCTTCCGCCAGGCTCTGTTCGTCCTCGCCACGGTGATGAGCACGGCGCGCCCCGGCGTGGCGGTGGTGGACGCCGGGCACAAGGCGGTGCCGATCGACTCCGGCATGCCGGTGGTCTGGGGTCGCGACCCCGATGTCCGCTACACGCGCGCGAGCGACGAGCATGGCGGGCTGGTCATTGCGCCCGAGGCACGCAACCCGCCGAAGCTCGGCGAGAAGCTGCGCCTGGTGCCGGGGCACTGCGACCCGACGGTGGACCGCTACGACTGGTATGTCGGCGTGCGCGGTGGACGGGTGGAATGCCTCTGGCCCGTCGCGGCGCGCGGCGCGATGGCGTAGGAGCGCGAGGGGCCTCAGCGCAGCGTGCGCACCTCGCCGAGGATGCGCAGTGAGCCGCCGGATTCGGCGGCGCCGCGGCCGAGCCCGGCCTCGATCCCGGCACAGCGCGTGCCGGAGACGTCGCACACCGCGACGCGCTGCACTGTCGGCGTGCCTGGCGCGGCGCCGAGCTGCGCGTGCGAGGGCGCGACGGCGTTCTGCACGGCGAGCACGCAGAGCGCCGCGGCGATCACGGTCAGCACGGCCTTGGTGTAGCGGTCCACACCCATTCTCCGGGTCCTCCCTTGCCTAGCGGGCGGGAGGATGGCGCAGGCCGGAAGGATGCGCCGCGTCAACAACCCGTGCGCCCACGCGCTTGCGAAGGGCGTCGCGTGGTTCTGGCACCCGGAATGAGTTGTCTGCGTCCTCGTCGCGTCCGCCCGGCCCGCCGACCGACCGGAGTCCGGCCGATGCGGCCCGATCCTGCCGTCCGCGCGCAACTCGCCTTCGTCGAGGAGGAGGCGCGATGCCGTGGCTTCGCCGAGGTGCGTCTGCTGACCAGCGAGCGGATGGCGCGCAACATCGCGCCCTACGCGCGGCATGGCCATGTCGGGACGGAACGGCGCGAGGAGGCCGGCTTCCGCCGCGTGTTCATGGCGAAGCGGGTCGCCAGCTGCTTCCCTTCACGGATGCCCGGCCCGGGTCCGGGTCCGTCAAACCTCCGCCTCCTCGAACACGCGGCGCACATCGCCGCGCCAGGCGCCGTGGTAGCGCGCGAGCCAGCGGTCCGCGCGGGTCAGCCCGCTCGCCACGATCTCGTCGAGCGGGGCCAGGTACAGCTCCTCGCCCAGGCCGCGCGCCTTCAGCCCGTCGCGCGCGATCGCCAGCGCGTCGCGCGCAATCTCGCGCACGCTCCGGCCGCGGATCGTGGCGTTCAGCGCCTCGCGCGGCACGGCGGCGCGCAGGGCGCTCATCTCTTCCACCGTCCAGCCGCGCACCAGCGCCGAGGCCGCCTTGCGCGCCGCGTCGTCGTAGAGCAGGCCGACCCAGAAGGCCGGCAGCGCGACCAGCATCGCGGCGTCGCCCGCATCCGCCCCGCGCATCTCGATGTAGCGCTTGAGGCGCACATCGGTGAACACCGTGGTCACGTGGTCAGCGAAGTCGCCCATGGTAGCGCGCTCGCCGGGCAGGACGTCCAGCCGGCCGTCCATGAAGGCGCGGAAGCTCGCCCCCGCGGCGTCCAGCCACTTGCCATCCCGCATCACGAAGTACATCGGCACGTCGAGCACGTACTGCGCGAAGCGCTCGAAGCCGAAGCCATCCTCGAACACCACGGCGGGGATGCCGGTGCGGTCCGGGTCGGTGTCGGTCCAGACCTGGGCGCGGTAGGAGCGGTAGCCGTTCGGCCGGCCCTCGGTGAAGGGCGAGTTCGCGAACAGCGCCGTCGCCACCGGCTGCAGGGCGAGGCTGATCCGCATCTTCTCGACCATGTCGGCTTCCGAGCCGTAGTCGAGATTGACCTGCACCGTGCAGGTGCGCGTCATCATGTCGAGGCCGAGATTGCCGACCTTCGGCATGTAGGCACGCATGATTGCGTAGCGGCCCTTGGGCATCCAGGGCATCGCCTCGCGCGTCGCCGTCGGGTGGAAGCCGAGGCCGGCGAAGCCGATGTCCATCGGCCCGGCGACCTCGTGCACCTCGCGCAGATGGGTGCCCAGCTCGACCCGCGTCGCGTGCAGGTCGGCCACCGCTTCGCCGGAGAGTTCAAGCTGGCCCGCCGGCTCGAGGCTGACCGAGGCGCCGCCGCGCTTCAGGCCGATCGGGTTGCCGTTGTCGAGGATCGGCGTCCAGCCCTTCCGCATCAGCCCTTCCAGCAGCGCGCGGATGCCGTCGGGCGCGTAGGGCGGCGTGGCCAGCGTGCTGCGACGGAAGCCGAATTTCTCGTGCTCCGTGCCGATGCGCCAGTCGGCCTGCGGCTTCGATCCCTGCTCGAACCACTCGGCGAGCTGCCGCGCCGACTCGATCGGGGTGAGATCCGCCTCTCCCGGGTTCGACATCAGGCCCTTCCAAAGCGCGGCTGTCCGATGTTCGGGCGCATCGCCCGAGGCGGCAGCGGCGGGTTGTGCAGCGGTGGGTTACACGGCCTCCGTCCAGTCCCCCGCCAGCGCTTGCAACGCCGCGAGGCCGGCGACCGCCGCCGTCTCCGCCCGCAGGATGCGCGGGCCGAGGGCGACCGTCGAAACAAAGGGTCGCCGACGCAGATCGTCAAGCTCCGCCGTCTCGAACCCGCCTTCGGGGCCGACCAGCCAGCCGAAGGGCGGGCGCAGCCCGATTCCGGCCGCGACGCGCGCGAGCGGCGGCGAGGCCCGGCGCTCGTCGCCGGCGAGCAGCGGTACGGCGGCATCCCATGCGTCCAGCACGGCGTGCAGCGGTGCGGCCTCGGCGATGTGGGGCACGGTCAGGCGATCGCACTGCTCCGCCGCCTCGCGCGCGATGGCGGCGAGGCGCGCGGTGTTGACGCGGTCCGCCACGGTGCGGCGGGTGAAGACCGGCTGGATCAGTGCCGCGCCGAGCTCCGTCGCCTTCTCGGCGACCCAGTCCATCGCGTCGCGCTTGATCGCCGCGACGAGGAGGCGGATGTCGGGCTCCGTCACCGGCGGACGGAGCGGGCGCTCCACGACGAAGCTGGCGCGGTCCTTGCGCAGGCTGGCGATGCGCGCGGCCCATTCGCCGTCGCGGCCGTTGAACAGGCGGACCGGATCGCCCACGGCGCGGCGCAGCACCGTGCCGAGGTAGTGGCCCTGGCCGGGTGCGGCGGCGAGTTCCGCGCCCTCGGCGAGCGGCGCGTCGAGGTGAAGGCGGGGTGGGGTGGACATGGCATCTCCCTCGGCGACATTACTCCCTCCCGTGCAAGGCTTCACAGACATCCGCACCGAGGGCTGGATCGCCCGCCTGCCGCCCGCCTGGCGGCCCTACGCGCTGCTCGCCCGATTCGACCGGCCGATCGGCGCCTGGCTGCTGTTCCTGCCTGGGCTCTGGGCGATCTGCCTGGCGGCGCCGGGCTGGGCCGAGGGGGGGCGGCTGACGCTGCTCTTCGCCCTCGGCGCGCTGGTCATGCGCGGCGCCGGCTGCGTGGTGAACGACCTGTGGGACCGCGAGCTCGACCGGCGCGTGGTGCGCACGGCGGGGCGGCCGCTCGCCTCAGGCGCGGTGACGCCGGTGCAGGCCCTCGCCTTCCTGGCTGCGCTGTCGGCCGTGGGGCTGGTGGTCCTGCTGCAGCTCAATGCGACGGCGATCGCGCTTGGGGTGCTCTCGCTGGTGCCGGTGGTGCTCTACCCGCTGGCCAAGCGCGTGACGGACTTCCCGCAATTGGTGCTCGGCCTCACCTTCGGCTGGGGCGCGCCGCTCGGCTACGCCGCGGCGACGGGTGGCGTGGACGGGGTGACGGCGGCGCTCTACGCGGCCTCGATCGCCTGGATCCTCGGCTACGACACGATCTACGCGCACCAGGACCGCGAGGACGACGCCCTGGTCGGCATCCGTTCCACCGCGCTGCATTTCGGGGAGCGCACGGGGCCCTTCCTCGCCGCCTGCTACGCGGCGACGATCGCCTTGCTTGTGCTCGCCGGCTGGCTCGCCGGGCTGCAATGGCGGTTCTACGTCGCGCTGGTGCTGCCCGCGGCGCTGCTGGCACGGCAGGTGGTCGCGCTCGACATCCACGACCCGGCGCGCTGCCTGCAATTGTTCAAGGCGAATCGCGAGGTGGGGCTCACGGTGGCGCTCGCCATCCTGCTGGGCCGCCTGTGACGGAGGCGGCCGAGGGCTTCATCCGTACCCACACCGCTGTCGCGCGCCCGCCGCTCGTGCCGGAGATCGCGCTGCACCTCGCCACCGAGATCACGCCGATCTGGCAGGCGACGGAGGCCTGGCTCGCCAAGGCCAATATCGAGCCGCCCTTCTGGGCCTTCGCCTGGCCCGGTGGGCAGGCGCTGGCGCGGCTGCTGCTGGATGAGCCTGCGCGCGTGGCCGGACGGCGGGTGCTCGACTTCGCGGCGGGCTGCGGCATCGGCGCGATCGCCGCTGCGCGGTCCGGCGCCGTGCGGGTGGAGGCGGCCGACATCGATCCGCTCGCCGCCGCTGCGGTGCGGCTGAACGCGGCGCTGAACGGCGTGTCCGTCGCGACCTTGGCGGAGGACCTGGTCGGCGCGCCATGCCGCTGGGATACGGTGCTCGCCGGCGATGTCTGCTACGAGGCGCCGATGGCGCGTCACATCCTGCCCTGGCTGCGCAGCCTCGCCGCCGCCGGTGCCGAGGTGCTGCTGGCCGACCCAGGCCGCGCCTACCTGCCGCGCGAGGGGCTGGAGCCGGTCCGCAGCTTCCGCGTGCCGACGACGCGCGAGCTGGAGGACCGCGAGGAGCGCGAGGTCACGATCCACCGCCTGCTGCCTTGATGTGCTTAGGGCTGGAAGCGGCGACGGCCTTGGCGCAGCGGCAGAACATTTGCGCTGCGGCGAGTCGCTATCTCGGCCATACCGGACGCAGAGGCGATCGCGTCAGCCGCTGTGACGCGCAGGGCCGCTACCTCGGCCATAGTGAGCGCGGCGCCGGCGGGGTGGCGCGGCACTACGACGCGCAGGGGCAGGCACGGGGTACGACGGAGCGCGCCCCTGACGGCGACCGGCGCCGGTCATTCATGGTGCCGCCGCTGCCGGGCCCGCGCCGGACATGGGCGGCGTGCCGCTCGGCGCGAAGCCCTGACCGGCGCTGCCGCCCCGCCCCGGATGGCGGCGGGCGCAGTGCGCATGCGCGCGCGCGTCAGATCACGATCCCGCCGTCCACGTGCAGGAGCTGTCCCGTGACATAGCCTGCGCCCGGTGAGGCGAGGAAGGCGATGGCGTGCGCCACGTCCTGCGGCGTGCCGAGGCGGCGGAGCGGGATGCGTGCGAGCGTCGCCTCCCACTGCGCGGCGCTCAGCGCCGCATGCGCCCCCGGGTCCTTGCGCGTGTAGCCCGGCACCACGGCGTTCACCGTGACCTCCGGCGCCCACTCGATCGCGAGCGCCTTCACCAGCGCCTCCACCGCCGCCTTCGCCGCCGCCGAGGCGGGGAAGGTCGGCGTGTCGCTGCGGAAGACATGGGCGACGAAGGAGGAGACGGCGATCAGCCGCGGATCGCGCCCCGCCGCCAGGTATGGACGCGCGGCGCGGGCGAGGCGCAGGAAGGCCCAGGCGATGGCGTCCTGGCTGCGGGCGAAATCGGCGTCCGCAAGGCGCTCCACCGGCGTGCGGTCGGCGAAGCCGGCATTGGAGACCAGCACGTCCAGCCCGCCGCCCAGCGCCTCGGCGGCCTGCTCGACCAGCCGCGCGGGCGCCTCGGGCTCGGCGAGGTCGGCCAGCAGCAGCACGGCCTCGCCCCCGCGTTCGCGCACCGCCGCCGCGGTGCGTTCCGCGCCTTCGCGATTGGCACGCGTGTGGACGGCGATGGCAACGCCAGGCGCGGCGAGGGCGCGGCAGGCTGCGGCACCGATCCCGCTCGCGGCGCCGGTCACGAGGATTTTTCGTTCCGCCATGAGTCTCCACCCTGCGCGGTGTGCCGCGAAGGCGCAGCGGCGACACCTGCCGCCAGGATAGCCGGGAGAGGAACGCCATGAAGGCGCTTTCTCGCCGCGGCCTGTTCGGCGCGGCCTGCTTCGCCTGAGGCGGGGCGCATCTCGGGCTCAGCGTGACTCCAATGCAGGCCCAGATCGGCGGCGGCTGGTTGCTGCCCCCCTTCAGCCAGCGTTGCCCTTCGCGCTTCGGTCCGGACGACACGTGCGGCTACATGAACCTGCCCGACAACGAGAAGCGCCAGGCCGCGGCGCGGCTGAATGGGCGTGGGCGGCATCGGCACCGTTTTCACCCGTGGCGTGCTGATCAACGTGGCGGGGCTGAAGGGCCAGCACACCCTTCCGATGGGCTACGAGATCACGCCGGACGACCTGCAGCAGGCCCTGCAGCGCCAGAACACGCGGATCGAGCGCGCCGACGCGGTGATCATCAACACCGGCTGGGGCCATCTCTGGGGCACCGAAAACGCGCAATACGTTCGCGGCTGCCCGGGGATCGGCATCACCGCGGCCGAGTGGATCATCCGCCAGGAACCGGTCCTGATCGGCTCGGACAACTGGCCGGTCGAGGTTGCGCCGAATCCGGACCGCAACGCGAACCTGCCCGTGCACCAGATCGCGCTGGCCGTGCACGGCGTGCACCTGCTCGAGAACATGAAACTGGATGAGCTGGCCGAGCAGCGGGTGTACGAGTTCTGCTTCATCATGCAACCGCTGAAGATCGCCGGCGCCACCGGCTCGACCGTCGCGCCGAGCGCGGTCTTCTGAACGGGCCCGGGGCCGGGATCCGGACGCGGCCCCGGGCCCTGTTGCGTCGGCGTCGTGCCACCCGCATCCTCCGACATCACCTCGCCAGGGGATACGCGCGTGACGCTGACGGTGCTCGAGCCCGAGGGGCTCTATTCAGACACCCTGCTCGAGCAGGAGGTGATGGGCCCGACGGTCCGCATCCTCCGGGGCAATGCCCGGGCGAGCCTCGCCGAGTTGCCCGATGCGCTCTGCGCGCAGGCCGATGGCCTGATGACCCTGCGCATGGCCGTGCCCGGCGACCAGCTCGCGCGCTTCCCGCGCCTCAAGGTCGTGGTCCGCATGGGCGTCGGCTACGACCGCGTGGACCGCGCCGCCTGCGCCGCGCGCGGCATCACCGTTTGCAACCTGCCGGACTACGGCACGCAGGAGGTGGCGGAGTTCGCCCTCCTGCTGGCGATGGCGCTGCGCCGCGGCCTTCCGCTCTACTACGACACCCAGCGCGCCGACCCGCCGGCGCCCTGGGGCGTGATTCCCTCGCCGCTGGTGCGCCGGCTGGAGGGGCAGACCTTCGGCATCGTCGGGCTCGGGCGCATCGGCACGGCGGCGGCGCTGCGCGCCAAGGCCATGGGCTTCCGCGTGGCGTTTTTCGATCCCTATCTGCCCAACGGGGCGGACCGCGCGATCGGCGTGCATCGCGCACGCACGCTCGACGGGCTGCTAGTCCAGTCCGACGTGCTCTCGATCCACACCCCGCTGACGCGCGCCACGCGCGGCCTGATCGGCGAGCGTGAGCTGCGCCTGCTGCCGCGCGGCGCGGTGGTGGTGAACACCGCGCGCGGTCCGATCCTTGACCTCGACGCGCTGGAACGGGTGCTGCGCGATGGCCACGTTGCCGGCGCCGGGCTCGACGTGATCCCGGAGGAGCCGCCGCGCGAGCCGGTGCCCCCGCTGCTGCGCGCCTACCGGGCGCGCGAGCCCTGGCTTGCCGGGCGTCTGATCATCACGCCGCACATCGCCTTCCACACGCCCGAGGCGTGGGAGGACATCCGGCTCAAGAGCGCCGAGACGATGCGCGATGTGCTGGTGGAAGGGAAGCGGACGAACGTGATCCCGCCGGAGGCGGAGTGATACCGCGCGCGGCTGATCAGCCTAGTGGCAGCGAAGCCAGTGCCGGGGTGGCGACGTAGGTATTGATGGTTCCCGCAGCGGTGCGGCGGACGGAGACGCGACGCCGGCACGGCCGGGCCGCGCCCTACTGTTCGTGCATGGCGCGACCGAGAGATCGAGCGGCGGGCAGTCAACACCCAACTACGTTGTCGACTTCAACGCGCGCCGACGGCATCGCGGCGCCGAGGCCGGCACGGGACAGTACGGGCGAGGGCGCGTGCTCCCCGGACGAGGCCCTTACCCGTTCGCCACCGGCTCGGGCGCTGCACGCTTCATCTCCGCAGGCTGCACACCTGGCGCCGGCAGGCTGAGCACGAAGGTTGCCCCGCCGCCGGGCGTCTCCTCCGCCCGCATCGAGCCGCCATGCGTCCCCGCCACGGCCCGACAGAGGGCAAGGCCGACACCGGTGCCCACCCCGTCCGGCTTGGTGGTGAAGAACGGGTCGAAGATCCGCTCCCGCAGCTCGGGAGGGACGCCCGGTCCGTTGTCGGCCACCCGTAGCTCGACGGCCCCCGCCACCCGCCGGGCGGAAACCACCAGGCGCCGCACTGCCGATGGCGCCAGGTCGGCGGCGTCGTCGCCGGCCTCCATGGCGCCCGGCCTCCCGATGCCCTCGAGCGCGTGCTGCGCGTTGGTCACCAGGTTCGCCACCACATGCGCGATCTGGTCGGGGTCGCCGCGCAGCTCCGGCAGGTCGTCGGGCAGGTCGAGCTCGAGCGTGATCCCCGCCGCGCGCAGCCCGTAGCCCACGAGGTCGAGGCCGGCGCGCACCGCCTCCGCCAGGTCGAGCCGATCGCGGCGGTGCGCCCGGCGCCGCGCGCTCGCCATCAGGCTGGCGACGATCCGGCCGCAGCGCTGCGCCGCGTCGCGCACCGCCTCCGCGCGCGCGGCGAGCGGCGTGCCCTCCGCCTCCTCGGCCAGCAGCAGCGCCTGGGCGGCGACGACGGCGAGCGGGTTGTTGATCTCGTGCGCCAGGCCCGCGAGGAGCGAGGCGGTGGTGGAGAGTTGCTCGGCGCGGCGCAGCGCGTCTCGCTGGGCGCGGCGGGCGCGTTCCGCCTCGTGTCGCGCGGTGATGTCGGTGTAGGTGGAGACGAGGCAGCCGTCCGGCAGGCGGCGTCGGCGGATCTCCAGGCACACCCCGTCGGAGCGCAGGTCCTCCTCGACCGAATCGGCTGCGCCGAGGATGCGCGCGACGCGCTCGGCGACGATGGTCTCGAAGCTGGCGTCGCGCCGGTCGTGGCCGGAATAGATCCCTCGCGCGAGCCGGTCGCGCACGAAGGCCTCGACCGGCGTGCCGGGGCGGCCGAGCTCGGCGGGGAAGCCGTACAGGTCGAGGAAGCCCTTGTTGCACAGGATCAGCCGGCCTTCGGGGTCGATGATGTTCACCCCGTCGCCGATGCTGGACAGGATCGTCTCGAGCTGCGCCGTCCGCCGGGCGAGCTCCTCCTCGCGCGACTTCAGCTCGGTGAGGTCGCGCATGAACACGGCGAAGCCCTCGATGCTGCCGTCGTCGGCGCGCTTCGGGGCGAAGATCCAGTTGATGTATTTCGGCCCGCTCCGGCGGTACTGGATCCAGCCCTCCGCCCTGACCGTCTCGCCGGCGAGGGCGCGGTGGGCGAGCGGGTCGAGCCGGCGCTTCACGTCCGGGCCGACCAGCTCCTCCGTGGTCAGGCCGATGATCTCCTCGGGCTTCCTGCCGGCGAACTCGCAGAATTCGCGATTGACGAAGCGGTAGCGGAAGTCGCGGCCGACCAGGCAGATGCGCGCGGGGATGGCGTCCAGGATCTCCTCGAACTGGCGGCCGCGTCGCTCCAGCTCCTCCTGGCGCTCCTTGGCTTCCGTGAGGTCCCGCGTGATCACCATATAGGCGCTGACCTTGCCACGCGGACCGAGGACGGGGGCGTAGATCCGGTCCACGTAGCGCCGGCGCGGCGGCGCGGTCGGGTCCCGGTGGTCGAGATACTGGATCCAACCCTGCCAGCGATGCGTCTCGCCGGCCAGCGCCCGGTGCCCCAGCGGCGCGATGCGCCGCGCCGTGGCGCGGCCGAGCATGTCGGCCACCGTGGTGCCGATGATCTTCTCGCGCGGCAGGCCGAGGAAGGCGCACATCTCGGCGTTGACGTAGATGTGCCGGCGACGGCGATCCATCACCGCGATGCGCACCGGCGCGGCGTCGAGCACCGCGGCGAGGGTGGCGGGGTCGAGCCAGGGCGCCGTCAGGCGCGACGTCGCCGGACGCGGCGCCGCCTTCTTCGCCGGCGAGGGTGTGCCGCGCGACGCCCCGGCGCCCTTGGCCCTGCGTGTCGCTGCCTGGGCGGCCGACGCCCCGCCCTTCCCGCTCCGCGCCACCGCTGCGGCGCCGCGTCGATCAGCGCTCGGCCGTCGGGTCGAAGACATAGCCCGCCCCCCGCACGGTCTTGATCACGCTCGGCTGGTCCGGGATGGTCTCGATCTTGCGGCGGATCCGAGCGATGCGGACGTCGATGGAGCGGTCGAAATGCTCCTCGCCGCGCGGATGCGCGAGTTCGAGCAGCGTTTCTCGGCTCAGCACCCGTCCGGGCCGCTCGGCGAAGGCGCGCAGCAGGGCGAACTCGCTTGGCCCGAGCGGGATTTCGTTGCCGTCCGGGCCGATCAGCCGTCGCGCGTCGAGGTCGAGCTGCGTGCGCCCCATGCGGACGCGGCGGGTGGCGGCGGCCGTGGCCTGCGCCGTGGCGCCCTGTGCGCTGCCAGCTGTTGCTG
>ERZ777003.3910-NODE-3910-length-13387-cov-6.684743_pt1 | contig 13387 bp, 10 predicted proteins | sample MGYA00374956_ERZ777003 | MGnify/ENA primary metagenome ERZ777003 (study PRJEB29302, sample SAMN06268252) | bioreactor metagenome | isolation source: Joint BioEnergy Institute, California, USA | place: USA:Joint BioEnergy Institute, California, USA | collected... | reverse complement strand
ATGGTGCTCGAGGGCAACTGGGCAATCCCGTACCTGAACAACACCTTCCCGGATCTCGAGTACGGCACCGCCGAAGTGCCGACCGTGAACGGCAAGAAGGTCACGATGGCATACACCGTCGCTTACGTCATGAACAAGCAATCGAAGCATAAAGAAGAAGCCTGGAAGCTGATCGAGTTCCTGACTGGCAAGGAAGGCATGAAGATCTGGACCAGCAAAGGCCTGGCGCTGCCGACGCGGAAATCGGTCGCAGCCGAACTCGGCTACGACAAGGACGAATACCGCGCCGCGATCGTCGCCGGCTCGTCGTACGCGATTCCGTGGCAAGTCGGCAAATACGGCCCGATCATCATGAATAACTTCAACAACCAGTTCATCAGCGCCTTCCTCGGCGAACAAACGCTCGAGAACGCGATGAAGGCAGCAGTCGAAACGGCTAACAAGGAAATCGAAGCGATGCAATGATCCGTATCAAGGCTGGGAGGCGGCTATCCGCCCCCTTCCGGCCGGCACGAGCGCACTCGTTCTGGCGGCTCTCTGCCGCGGTGGACGAATGCGCTCTTATCGGTCGGAAACCTTAGTCCCAGGTGCGAAGGAGGAACCGCGCATGAGCAGGCGCAAACTCAGAGAGACGGCCGCCGGCTATCTGTTCCTGCTGCCGACGCTGCTCGTCATAGGCACGTTTTTGCTCGTGCCGATCGTGTATGCGCTTTTTTTGTCATTCCACAAGGTGCAGCTGTTGGGCGGCATCTCATACCGCTTCATCGATATTGGCAACTACACGAGGATGATCGATGACGATCGTGTCTGGATCGCCCTGTACAACACATTCGAGTACGCGCTCATCGTCGTCCCGCTGCAGACCGCACTCGCCATCCTGCTCGCCGCCGTGCTGAACTCGAAGCTGAGGGGCAGGAACGCGTTCCGGGTACTCTACTTTCTCCCGACGGTCACTTCTTCCGCGGTGCTCACGCTGATCTTCATGTGGATCTTCAAGACTGACGGCCTGCTGAACGACCTGCTTGGCTTCTTCGGGTTCCCGGCCTTCAACTGGCTCGGTGACCCCAAGGTGGCGCTCAAGGCCATCATGTTGATGAACGTCTGGTCGACCGCGCCGTACTTCATGGTCATCTATCTGGCCGCGCTGCAGGATATCCCGGATTCGCTCTACGAAGCGGCGGAGATCGACGGCGCGAGGACGCTGCGGAAATTCTGGAGCATCACCCTGCCGCTGCTCAAGCCGGTCACATTCTTCGTCGTCACGATGGGCATCATCGGCACGTTCCAGCTGTTCGACCAGGCGTACATCTTCTCGAACGGCTCCGGCGGTCCGAACAACTCCACGCTGACCGTGGTGTTGCTCATCTACCAATACGCGTTCAAGAACCTCGACATGGGCTATGCCGCGTCGCTCGCCGTCATGCTCGCCGCCGTCATCATGCTGATCACCGTCATCCAGCGCCGTCTCTTTGGCGAAGAGAAGCTGAACTGAAGGAGGGTTCTCCCGATGTGGGACCACAAAGGTGTGCGGATCACGCTCCGCATCATCCAGTACGCGATCCTGATCTCATACGCCGTCATCACGTTCATACCGTTCCTCTGGGCGTTGTCTGCCTCGTTCAAGACGCTGGCCGAAATCTCGACCGGGGAACCGAACTTCATCCCGAAGGTGTTCACGCTCGACAACTACAAGCAGATCTTCATCGACGAGCCGCTGTTCCCCCGATGGTTCGGCAACAGCTCTTTCGTCGCGGTCGTCGTCCTGGGGCTGAACCTGCTGTTCAACTCGATGGCGGGCTACGCGCTGGCGCGGTTCAATTTTCCCGGCAACAAGCTGATGTTCTTCGGCATCCTGGCGGTCCTCATGATTCCCGGGCAGCTCACCCTCATACCGAGCTATATGATCCTGAACGAGTTCGGTTGGCTGAACAGCTTCCAGGGGCTGATCGTGCCCAGCGCGGTGAACGCGACGTTCATCTTCATGATGCGCCAGTTCTTCCTCAGCTTCCCGAAGGATCTGGAGGAAGCGGCGGAGATCGACGGGATGGGCCGCTTCGGCACCTTCTTCCGAATCGCGCTGCCGCTTGCCGGTCCCGCGCTGGCGGCGCAGGCGGTGTTCATCTTCATGGGCTCGTGGAACGACTTCATGCGGCCGCTCGTCATCATGTCGGAGAAGGCGATGTTCACGCTGCCGCTCGGCCTCAACACGTTCAAGGGCCAATATTACAGCTTCTGGAACCTGATCATGGCCGCGTCGATGGTGTTCACGCTCCCGGCGCTCATCCTGTTCATCTTCTTCAACCGATTCTTCGTCCAAGGGATCACCTTCTCGGGCATCAAATAAGCATCATATGTGCGTGAATAAATGCTCCCCTGAACGACTGTTTCAGGGGAGCACTCTTTATCTCGGGCTGCATCTTTTTTCATATAATGGACTGATCCTGCAAAATAAAAGAGGATTTTGTGACAATTGAACGAATTTTATTATCATATTATATGTCAGGATGCGATCAACGACCGCTGCTGAATCCGAGGATGTCCCAACACTGGTGATCGTGATATCGGAGGGATGAAAGTTGATGGTACCATTGATGTCGCTGGTTGTCGCACTAGGCTTTGTATCCGGTTTCATACTGTTCAGAAGAAATACCATCCCCATAACTCCTCAGCAACCTATCACTCCACGCCGCATATCTGTCATCATTCCCGCACGCAACGAAGAACTGAACCTGCCGGAGCTGCTGGCTTCCCTCTCCCGACAAACGCTGAAGCCAGATGAGGTGATCGTCGTCGACGACCATTCCGAGGATCGGACGAGGGAGATCGCCGAGAGCTTCGGCGTCACGGTCATCGCCTCACCCGACCTTCCGGAAGGCTGGACCGGCAAGTCATGGGCTCTCTGGAACGGGTATCTGAGATCGAGCGGAGACGTCCTCATCTTCCTGGACGCCGATGTGCGGCTCGCCGATACCGCGCTCGCCTCCATCGTCGCCGAGCAGCAGAAGCAAGGCGGCGCCATGTCCGTCGTCCCCTATCATACGACGGTCAGATTCTATGAGCAATTCGCGATGATGCTGAATGTGCTTGGCGCGCTCACCTTCACATCCCCCTTCGAGCAGCGCAATCCGCGCAAAGGCCTGTATGGCTCCTGCATCATCGCGACCAGGGAAGATTATGAGAGGATCGGCGGTCACGAGCAGATCCGCTCGAAGATCACCGACGACCTGAGCCTCGGGGGGAGGTTCCAGGAAGCCGGGATCAAGGTTACCAATTATCTGGGCGGCAGGCTCGTCTCCTTCCGCATGTATCCGGGCGGCTTCAGGAGCGAGCTGGAGGGCTTCGCCAAGAGCGCGATGCTGAGCACCGCGCTGCTCCATCCGCTGACCCTGGCCTGCGCCATCCTCTGGATCATCGGGCTGATCGTGACGCAGGTCTGGTTCCTGGCGATCGGTCATGCCGCGCTGATTCCGTTGGTGGCCGGATATATATTGTACGTAGCGGAAATATACTATATCAATCGTCTGGTCGGCCGATTCGGCATCATCCATCAGCTCTTCCCCATTCTGACCGTCGTCTTCTTCCTTGTCGTAATCGGCTATTCGCTGTATCAATCTCATATTATGAAGAAGGTCATCTGGAAAGGCAGAACGATTGACGTCGGGGGGAATCCATCATGATGATCGTCGCGACTCTCCTGTGTTTCCTGTGCGGCTCGTTGATGTTCTCATACTGGATCGGGCTGCTGATCAAGCTGGATATCCGGCAGATCGGAGACGGCAATCCCGGGGCGTTCAATCTGTGGAGCGGCGCCGGGTACAAGTTCGGCCTCCTGGGCGTTGCCCTTGACTTCCTCAAGGGGTACGTTCCGGTGCTCATCATCGTAAGCAGCGGCATCCTGACGGAAGAGGAGCTGATCCCGGTCGCGCTCGCTCCCGTCGTCGGGCATGCTTTCTCACCGTTTCTGAGGTTCAACGGCGGCAAGGCGCTGGCCGTCACCTTCGGGGTGTGGAGCGCCCTGACCCAGTTTCGCGTCACGCTGCTCTACGCGATCATCCTCGGCATCCTGTTCCTCGTGATAAGATGGATCAAGGGCGGGGAGCGATCGACCAGCGAAGAGGACGGGCTGCAGACGACGATGGGCTTCTTGCTGCTCTCCGTCTATCTGCTGTATGCCGGCTACCCGATCCATATACGCTGGATCTGGCTGGGGAACTTCCTCATCCTCGCCTGGAAGATCCGCGAGGCGCTCGCCCAACTGATCAAGGACAAGGTGCGCTCCTTCTTCGCTTCGTGATCGGACCAGGACCTTAACCCGCTTCACCGATCGGTCATATGGCCAGCCATGAGCATGTCAACCAAGGCTGCCGACAAGGTCAATGGATGTTGACCCTGCCGGCAGCCTTTTCGTGTGGACAACCTCTTCCATTATGTATGTATATGTGATATATGTAAATATGTGTAAGCATGTTCAAAGGACCCGCAGCATCGCAAGGCCCTTTGTATGTTCAACGAATCTGTATTCCTCGTTTCTCTCAAGTCGGCTACTCTCCGTATTAGGTTGGCCTGCGGCCGGGTCGCATCCCTCATCAGCCTCCGCTGGCTCAGATCAACATCAGTTTCCGCAGCTCCCTGTTTTTCTCCTTGAACAATTCGTTATGAGAGGAGACCATCCCGTATGCGGTCGCGTCCGGAGCAATGAATTGCTTGGCTCGGTTGACCGCGTTGGCCGCATCCTGGAAAGCGCCGGCGATCAGATACAATTTACCCTCATGGCTCAGGATATCTCCCGCCGCATAGATGCCCGGCACCGATGTTTCGCTCATCGGCGTACCGTCGATGCTGTATTCATCCTTCATGCGGATGTCTACCTTGCTGTTCCTGATCAGCTCTTTCTCGCATTCGAAGCCGTGACAGACGATGACCTCGTCCACCGCGATCCCGGACTCCGTCCCATCATCCAGATGGCGCAGGATGACGCGCTCGATCTCGTCATGATCCTGCGAAGCGACCAGGCTCCGGATCTCCGTATTCATCAGGCAGACGACGCCGCCTCGCTTCACCTTCGTGATCGTCGCTTCATGCCCTTTGAATGTATCCTTGCGATAGGTCAGGTAGACCTTCCGCGCAATCTCGCTCAGCTCGCTCGCCCAGTCCAGGGCCGAGTTGCCGCCGCCGGAGATGAGAACCGTCTTGCCGTGGAAGCGAGCATAGGACTTGACCGTGTAATGCAGGTTCGTCAGCTCGAATCTCTCCGCGCCTTCGATATCGAGCTTCGTCGGCTTCAGGATGCCGACGCCGATGGCGATGATGACGGTGCGGGAGTAATGCGCCTGTCCGGAGCCTGTATGCAGCACGAAGCAGTCCTCATCCCTGTCGATGGAGACCACCTTCTCCCCCAGCACGATCGTCGGATCGAACGTCTGCGCTTGCTGGATGAGCTGCTGGATGAGTTGCTCACCCGTTACCGGCGTCAGCCCGCCCACATCCCAGATGAGCTTCTCCGGATAGATATTGATCTTGCCGCCGAGGAACGGCTGCACCTCGATCAGCTTCGTCTTCATCTCTCTCAGGCCGGCGTAGAAAGCCGAATACAGTCCGGCGGGTCCTCCGCCGATGATCGTGACGTCATACAGCTCTTTATCGGACATGCACTTTCCCTCCAATGGCTGCTGGTATGCTCCCGCTCGCGTGATGGCGTCCGATCGGCACGACCGACGGGGAGTTGGATATCGGGTCCTGGATGATCGTGCAGTCCAGTCCGAATACATCCTTGATCAGCTCGCTGGTGATGACCTCGGACGGCTTGCCTTCCGCCACCAGCTTGCCCTGACGCACGGCGAACAGATAGTCCGCATAACGCGCCGACAGGTTGATATCATGCAGGACCATGACGATCGTGGTGCCGTATCGGCGATTCAGGTCCGTCAGCATATCCAGTATCTCAATCTGGTAAGTGATGTCCAGATAGGTCGTCGGCTCGTCGAGGAACAGGATGTCGGTCTGCTGCGCCAGCGCCATGGCGATCCAGACGCGCTGCCGCTGGCCGCCGGACAGCTCGTCGATAGGTCGGTTCGCCAGATCGGTGATACGCATGATCTCCATCGCTTCGGCGACCGCTTCGTAGTCCTTGCGGCTCCATGTGCCGAACATCGACTGATGCGGATAGCGTCCCCGCCCGACCAGGTCCGCCACGGTGATGCCCTCCGGCACGATCGGCGATTGCGGGAGGAGGCCGACGACCCTGGCCAGCTGCTTCGAAGGGATCTTGTGTATCGGCTGGCCATCCAGCAGAATCTCGCCGCTCTTCGGCTTGATGATGCGCGCGAGCGTCTTGAGCAGGGTTGATTTGCCGCAGGCATTGGCGCCGATGATGACGCTGATCTGGTTGCTCGGAATCTCCAGACTGATATGATCCAGGATGATCCGGTCATCATACCCGGCTACGAGATCCCTGGCCTGAAACACATGCTTCCTGAAGCTCATGGTCAGAAGTCCCCCCTTCGATTCAGCTTGATGAGCAGGAACAGCAGATAAGGTGCTCCGATGATGCCCGTGATGATGCCCACCGGGAATTTCGTCGTCCATGCGAACTGTCCGACCAGATCGCCGGCGAGCACCAGCACGGCGCCCACGAGGCCGGCGGGAATGCTGTTCGCAGAGCCAGCGCCTGTGAGGCGCACCGCGATCGGGCCAGCCAGGAAGGCCACCGAGGCGATCGGCCCGGTGATCGCCGTGGCGATCGCGGCGAGGATCACGGCGCTGACGATGAGCATCACGCGCACCGCATCCGTCCTCACGCCAAGCGATCGGGCCGCCTGTTCGCCCAGCTCCAGCATCATGAGCTGACGGCCGAGCAGGCAGATGATCGGCACCAGGATCAGACAGCTGATGATCAGACTCGGCAGCTCATCCATCCTGACCCCGTTCAGGCTGCCCGTCAGCCAGCGCACGGCGGCTGGCAGACTGTGCTCTTCGCCGATCAGCATCAGGTAGGTGATCATCGAATTGCACATCGCCTGGATCCCGATGCCGACCAGGATCAGTCGGCCGATCGAGAATGAGGCATGGCCCCGGGACAGTATATAAATAAGAAGCGAGGTGAGAAGCCCCGCGATCACCGACACGACCGATGTCACCGTCTTGCTGCTCTGCAGGACGATGATGCAGAAGACCGCAGCCGCGCTGGAGCCGGAGGTAATCCCGATCACGTTGGGATTGGCGAGCGGATTGCGCAGCATCGTCTGGAAGATATAGCCGGAGATACCGAAGGCGAAGCCTGCAAACAGGCCCGCCAGCATCCGGGGCAGCCGGATCGTGCCGACGGCGAAGGATGCGCCCTTGACGTCTTCTCCCGCGAGCACCGCGATCACATCGCGAACCGGATAGATCGTATTGCCCAACATGAGCATGGCGGCGCACAGCGCCAGGGTCAGGAACGAGAGAATGCCCGTCACGAGGACCCATCTGCGTCTGCGGAGGATCCGGCCCAGACGGATGAACGCGATCGGATCTGTCGTTTTCGTCGTTTTCGTCGATTTCGTCAGCGTGAATGTATTCATCATGATCATATCGAACGCACTTTCGCTTTCATCGCTAATAGGATCAGAAGCGGAGCGCCAACGAAAGCGGTGACAACTCCAACCTCCAGTTCGCCCGGGCTGCCGATGATCCTGCCGATGACATCCGAGCCCGTGAGGATGACGGCGCCCGACAGCGCGGACATCGGAATCAGGAAACGCAGGTCCGGCCCGAGGAGCAGGCGGATCACATGCGTGGCCAGCAGGCCGACGAAGGCGATCGGCCCCGCGACCGCCGTGGTGGAGCCGCACAGCGCCACGCCGGCCATGGCCGCGATGAACCGCAGCAGGCCGGTCTTCACGCCCAGCCCCCTCGCCGCCTCTTCACCCAGGGCCAGGGCGTTGAGGCCCGGCGCGCAGAAGATGGCGACCAGCGCACCGACAACCAGGAAAGGCAGGAGCAGGAGGAGCGAATCCCAGGTGCCTGCGCCGACGCTGCCCACCTGCCAGAAGCGAAACTGATTCATCACGAAGGTTCGCGGTATCATCACTGCCGTGATCAGGGAAGACAGAGCCGCGGTCGTCGCAGCTCCGGCCAACACGAGCTTCAGAGGCGTTGCCCCGCCTCGCCCCAGCGAGCCGATGCCGAACACGAAGATGGCGGTGAACGTCGCGCCCGACAGCGCGAACCAGATATATTCCTGCGGCGAGCTGATCTTGAGGAACGCCATCCCGCAGACGACGAACAGCGCCGCCCCCGTGTTCACGCCCAATATGCTCGGGTCTGCGAGCGGATTGCGCGTGACGGATTGCATGAGCACGCCTGCGATGCCGAGCGCGGCTCCGCAGCACAGTCCGAAGAGGGTGCGGAGCCAGCGTTTCTCCATGATATTCGCGCTGATGCTGTCCGTTTGCTGCGGCTTCAAGCCCTCGAGCAGCTCCGGCAGCGTCAGCCAGCGGGCGCCGAAAGCCAGAGACGAAAGGAGGCAAATGATGAACAGTACCATCGAAACGCCAAGTACAAGGGCGAAGTGCTTGGGATACAGTCGGCTGCGCTCCATGCTCAGAACCCCGGCTTAAGGATTGATCTTCCCGATCGCTTCCACGATCAGGGATACATATTGGTCCGTTGTATAACGGATGGACAGCGGATTCGGATTCAGCGAAGCGGCGAGTGGCGTGCCGTCCGGGATCAATACCATCGAGCCGCGCTGGATGGCCGGCACCTTGCCGAACATCGGATCGGCCTGCAGCGCCTCAAGCAGCGCCTGATCGCCGTAGGTCACCAGGATATCCGCTTCATTCAGCGCGTCCGCATGCTCCGCGCTAAGCGACAGGGCGAAGCCCGTATCCGGCGTGACAAATGGCTGGATGTTGTCCGGGAACACCATGCCCAGTTCCTCCAGGAATTCGCCGCGCGGATCGCCCGGCATATAGACCCAGAAGCTGGACAGATCGCCAGGCGAGAAGGCCAGGAACGCTGCCTTCAAGCCCTTCATCTCCGGATGCTGTGCCGCCTTGTCCGCGATGAATTGCTCGGTCTCCTGGATCAGCTGTTCCCCTTCGGCGGCCAGCCCGATCGCCGTCGCATTCATCCGGACCTGCTCGCGCCACGAGATCACCCAGGGCTGGTTCGGATAGGCGACAACTGGCGCGATCTGGCTCAACGTTTCATATTCTTCCTGCGTGATGCCGGAGTATGCGGCGAGGATCACGTCCGGCTCCGAATCGGAGATCGCTTCGAAGTCGAGCCCTGCGGCATCCCTGTAGATGTTCGGGCTGGTGACGCCCAGCTCTTCGAGCCTCTGCTTCGTCCAGGGCAGCAGGCCGCTGTCGTCCTGCACGCCGTAGTTTGCCTCCGAGAAGCCCACCGGCACCACACCCAGGGCCAGCACGACGTCATGGTTCGCCCAGGAGATGGTCGCCACTCTCTCCGGCTTGCTCGGGATGACCGTCTCACCAAGCGCATGTTTGATGGTGATCGGAAACTCTGCGTCGCCTTCCTTAGTTGCATCGTTCGAGGCATTGCCCGCATCATGTGAGCCGCTTGTTGCTCCGCCCCCCACTGCGCTTGCTGTATTCGACGATGCTTGATTATCCTGCGCGTCCGATGCGTCTCCGGAGCAGCCGGCCAGCGCCAGAACCGCCATCAGGACCAGCAACATCATCTTTGCCGCAGCTTTTTTCTTCATCTTCAACCACCCTATCCATCTGATTCGAATATACATGCATGACGTCGACGCGTCACCTGCAACTGTTGAATACTGGCGTCGGCGGTTTCCTGGCCAGCTGTTTTCAGGGTACCGGCCAGTTGGATGAACGGCCACGCCGTTCTTCCCGACCCAATTGATAACGATTATCATTTTCATATATATCTTAAGTATATCCTTCGGCATTTGTCAATTATGAATTTGCAGGAAGTTTGAACATTTTGTGATGGATTGCGACATTGAACTTCCTTATCCTATAAAAATTTGGTCCGTATGGAGAAAAATATTGTGTCGAATCGTGATAATAATTTAATGAGTATACAAGAAATACCACTTATTTTGTCTTTATTTTTCGGATTATTTATTGAATCAGCCAGCCTGCTGAAGGTGAAATCCTGTTGTATCAAGCCTCACAGCGCTCGTCATGGATCGTCAAAACTCGAAGTGGCGGACCTTCTCCCTCTTGATTAAAACTAAAGATAGATGAAATATTCGTTTGTCATTCAGGAGGAGATGGGGATGAGGTCGAAGCAGGTATGCTCGTTGATCAAAGCCGACCCGGGCAAATTCAAGATCAGAAGTTTCACCGCGAGCAAGAAGCGTCGTGTGGTCTTCATCCTACTCTCCCTGTTTCTCCTCGCTTTCGGTGCTGCAACCGTATTTGCCTTCCATATCAAGAGCAAAATCGACCACATGCTGATCCCGGAGACGATCCTGACCGAACGAAAGCCGTTTCCTGAACCGACTGTGCAGGATGGCGCTGATGAGCATCAGACTTACGCGCTCAACATGCCTTCAGCCGGGGAGAATGCCTCACAGTCCGAGGGCAAGACGGAACTCGGGGATGTTTTTTATTTCCTGGTGATGGGGCTGGATTACCGTGAGGGGCACAATGCTTTCCTGACGGACACCCTTCTTGTCATGCATGTTATTCCCGAGGATGCGGTCATCAAGATGCTGTCCGTTCCGCGCGACCTGATGGTGACCAATGCTGCCGGAAACCGGGTAAAGATCAACAGCCTGATCTACGAAGGCTATACCCTGGCGAAGAGATACGCTGAAGCCCATCCCGAGGTGCTGGTTGGCGAAGAGGTGCGGGCGGGGTCGCTCAGGATGGACAAGGCTGTACTGGGCGGGGCGATGGCCCATACGCGCAATAAAATCGAAGATATCCTGGACATTCAGATTGACTATATGATGCTGGTAAGCTTTGAAACGGTCACGGCGCTGGTCGACGCCGTCGGAGGAGTCGAGGTCTACGCCAAGCGATCGATGGAGCTCAGCGACCTTGACTTCTACCTGGAGCCGGGACGACATATCCTGAACGGCAACCAGGCGCTGGCCTATGCGCGATTCAGGAAGGATACGCGAGGGAGCGGGTATCATATCAGCGATTTCGAGCGCGTTCAGAATCAGCAGGAGATCGTCAAGGCGATCGCCAGGAAGGTCCTGTCCTGGAACAACGCCACCAAGGCGCTGGAGATCCTGGATATCCTCTCGGACAATGTGAAGACGGACATGAATTATGCCGACATGTATGCGATGATTCGCAATTACTACGGTCTCTTTGACCAGGATTCATTTGTATCCGTTCCTTTTCCGGAGCATTACACCTCAGACGGCCAGGTCACGATTCCGAAGGAGGCTTTGGAACAACTGAGGGAGTCATTCCGAGCTTCGTTCTAGTCATCCGGGGCTCCCGATTCGGGTCGTAATGCGGGCGTTTTATGCGGTTTGCGGCACTTGTCAGGCTGGAACAGGCCACGGGAGCACATACGCCGACATGATATAGCGGAAGTCCGATGTACCTTATTTCATGAAAAAAGCCGAAATTCCATAAATTACGGAAGCGTCATTTCCTCTATCCTCAGAAATAGCGGAAGAAAAAACGATGAAACAGCGTCAGGCGAGGAAATAAGGACATGTCGACTTCCGTTATTTTGGATAAATTGGGCATTTTGAAAGAATAAGGACGTTTCGACTTCCGCTAGATGTGGGAAGAAGCGGTCAAGCCCACCTCACTGGTCTGTCAGGTTTGCAGACGTGTGCGTGGACGTAAAGAGGCCGGGAAGAATCCGGATTCTTCCCGGCCTTTGCCTGCTGCCAGCCGTCTCAGTCAGATCAGGTCGGAATGCTGCAGCAATCGTTGCAGGATAACCGCTGCTTCCGCCCTGGTGATCGATGCCTGTGGCGCCAACTCCTGATGGCTTCTGCCCACGATAATCCCTGCGCTTACGGTATCGGCCACCCCCTGTCTCGCCCATGCCGACACCTGATCCGCATCCTGATAGATACCGAAGACCTCCTCCGCTGACGCGCTGTCAAGCTTGTCCTTCAGGCCCGTAAGTTCCATCGCCTTCGAGAGGACGACCATCGCCTGCTCACGAGTGATCAGCTCCATCGGACGGAAGGTACCGTCGGGATAACCGTTGATCAGGTGGTAGGCATAGGCGGTCCGAATGGCTCCGCTGTACCAGTCTGCGCTCGGCACATCCAGGAATGCAGCATCCTCACTCACGGTCCGGAGACCCAGGGCACGAACGATCATGGCCGCGAACTCGGCACGGGTGATGGCCTGATTCGGGGCATAGGCTTGCTCGCCAACGCCATTCACGATTTTGCGTGAGCCCATGTCGTTGATCGCTTCCTCAGCCCAGTGACCCTCCACGTCCTCGAATCGGACCGGGTTCCAGATCAGCGCATAGGTGCTGTTCGTCAGGCTGTTGATGACCGCCACCGCCTGACCGTTCATGATCATCACCTTCGTCGGCACATGGCGCAGCGTACCGTCCGGCTCGATGACAACGGCCGTCGTGATCTTGTCCGGATCCACCCCGTCCGGAATCCTGATCGTCCGCTCGATATAGGTCTCAAACTGCGTGATCTCGATCTCCTGATCGCCATAAACCGCTCTTACTGTAAATTGGACGGGTGGAGCAAGGATCACGTGATCCTGATCCTGGATCAGACGATCCAGCATTTGCAGCTGTTCCGCGGATGGCGCTGCAATCTCGACCTTGATCTCTATGTCCTGCAGAGACACATCCGCACCAAACTGTCCGGCCAGCTCCTCGATATCGAGCTCCCGAACAGGCAGGCTGTAGGAGGCATTGGACGTATGAAGCTGCAGAACGGTGTCTCTGTCTTCCATATCCTTGACCATCTGCCCGTTTAAGGTGCCAATCACCGCATCCGCAGGCGTCAATACCGACATCGAGATCGTAATGGACGTCTCATCGGTATCCAACGCTTCCTGAAGCTTGTCCGGATCGACCACGATCGTGATGATCTGCTGATGATCGACGTTCACCAACCGGGCCACTCCAACCTGCACCGTCTGAACATTGAGCGAGAAGTCGACCTCGATCCGATCCGACTCATCTGCATCATCCGGTGCCGGGGTTCCGCTGTCACCGCCTGTTGGATGATCGCCATTGTTATCCCCGCCAGACGGATCATCGCCTCTGTCATCGCCATCGGATGGGTCATCACCCTTGTCATCGCCATCGGATGGGTCATCGCCCTTGTCGTCGCCATCGGATGGGTCATCGCCCTTGTCGTCGCCATCGGATGGATCATCGCCCTTGTCGTCACCATCGGATGGGTCATCGCCCTTGTCATCGCCATCGGATGGATCATCGCCCTTGTCGTCGCCATCGG
>ERZ777003.3909-NODE-3909-length-13389-cov-7.634993_pt1 | contig 13389 bp, 19 predicted proteins | sample MGYA00374956_ERZ777003 | MGnify/ENA primary metagenome ERZ777003 (study PRJEB29302, sample SAMN06268252) | bioreactor metagenome | isolation source: Joint BioEnergy Institute, California, USA | place: USA:Joint BioEnergy Institute, California, USA | collected... | reverse complement strand
GGCGACCGGACAGCTGCTGGCCTGTTCCGACAATCCCTGCGCCACCTCATGCAGGGTTCCATCTCCGCCCACGGCGACGATGGCAAGCGGATGAAGCTCCGCAGAACGGGCGGCCAGCTCGATGGCTTCCCTGGGTCCTGAGGTCATGAGGACTTCATAAGGGGTATGATCGCGCTGGAGGATGGACTCCAGTCTGTGCCATACCCTGCGTCCCTTTCCATTGCCGGCGACGGGATTGACGATGAAGAGCAGCTTTCGGCGCAGATCATGCAGATCGTTTGGATGGTGATGTTCCAAGGCTGATATGCCTCCGCCTGACGAATCCGGGATAAGAGGGCGATCCGATTCGTCCATAATGGTTAAAATATGGTCTATTGTACCATATTCCACGCTAGCGGAGGAGCCCTTATGTCTGGAGAAACAGGGGAACGACACCAGATTCAGGCCCAGGGCATCCTGTCATCAACCGCCGAAGGCGTCGCGGAACGCCCTGGCCAGTGCGGCGGCATCGACCTCCCAGATGGCGGCGATGTCCCCGGCCACCTCTTGTTCGAACCAGTCAGCGAGAACCTTGCGATTGCTGCCGTTCTCATGGATCCACAGGAGGTTGCCGACGACCTTGCGGAAATACAGCTTCTCCGCCTCCTCCACCTTCTCCTTCGGCACCCACAGGTTCATTCGTTTGCGCGTCCGGTACAGCTCCTTGCTGCAGGCGCGGCGGATCCCCCTTGCTGTCGGGAGCGGCCTGGCATGTTTGTCATTGGCGAACTTGTGCAAGATGCATAACGCCTCCTCTCCTGATACCTAAATGTATGCATGGGAGAAGGAGGCGGTGACCCGGTTAACCTTGCTTCAGCCTACGACGAGATAGCCGACCATCGGCACGAGGTTGGAAGTCTCGTCATGAGTTTCGCAGAGGATGCGGAAGGTGCCTTTTTTGTTCGCTGTGAAGGTGACGGATGTGGCCTCGCCTTTGCTGACGTGATCCTGGATATTGTAGCCGTCGATGACGATCGAATGATGCGCTCCGTGCAAGCCATGGAAGGTTAGCGTCACACGCTGTCCATGCTGCACATTGATCGTGCCGGGATCGAAGCGGTAGATCTCATATGCCTTGCCGTCCTTGGTGGAGCCTTCATACTCGACGATCGCGATGTGATACTCCGCTGTGGTCGCGGCCACGGGCACCGCTTCATTTCCGAGCAACGAACGCACATAGAATGTCCCGATCACCGCAGCAACGAGCAGGATGCCGACCAGGATGAGCGTCGAGCGCCGCAGAACGAAAATCTTGGTCATCAGTTTACTCCCTCCTTTGCTTCAGATGTGTACATGCCGTTAGTTCATATGTATGTCGCGCGTGGGCAAGACATGCCGGTGTCTCATCCATTAGCGCGCAAAAAAACCGCCTTCCCTTGAAGGCGGCTGCCGTTTCCGTCTGCTAATGGGACGCCAGGCTGCTCCATACGATCACCGTCACCAGAAAGGCAAACATGATGGCTCCCCAGCCCGTATGATTGGCGGTGTCCTGGTCACCATTTCGGATCTTCTTCGCAAGGGCGACACAGTTGACAAAAAAGATCATCGCCACGATCGGCGTCAAAAAGGCAATAATAGCCAGCATCCTCGCACCTCCCATCCACTTTGGCGCCACGTATGCCCTAATCTTACCAGGAACAGGCGAAGATGTCACCAGTTGCAGCCGGACTTGAAGCGGGCCGGAATTTTCGATAACATGATCACATTGGATAATGGAACGGCCAGGATCAAGGAGGAATGGACAGATGCTCAAGGTGGAAAGCTTCGCGCTCGGTCCGCTGGAGACCAATGCATACCTGATCATGACGGAGGATGAGCGCAAGGGGATCATCATCGATCCGGGCATGGAGCCCGAAAGGTTGCTGGAGCGCATACGCCATATCGAGATCGAGGCGGTGCTGCTGACGCATGCGCATTTTGACCATATCGGCGGGGTGGAGGCGGTGCGCACGAGCAAGGGCTGCCCGGTATACGTGCATGAGGTGGAGCAGGAATGGCTGACGAACGCCGAGCTGAACGGTTCGCTGCTCTGGCCGGAGCTGGGCGGCGCGATCACGACTTCGGCGGCAGAGCGTTTGCTGAGAGGAGGAGAGCAGCTCGTCCTGCTGGGGGAAACCTTCGATGTCTGCCATACGCCAGGGCATTCTCCGGGCAGCGTGAGCTACCATCTGAAGTCGCAGAAGCTGCTGTTCGGAGGCGACGTGCTGTTCCGCATGTCCGTCGGCCGCACGGATCTTCCCGGAGGCAGCTCGCGCGAGCTGTATGCCTCCATCCATGACAAGCTGTTCCTGCTTGAGGAGGATACGCAGGTGCTGCCAGGTCATGGGCCGGCGACGACGATCGGGTATGAGAAGCGGTACAATCCGTATGTCTGAGATCGGGAAGGCGGCGCAGCGGGTCAGATCATGGACAGGCATGATTCGTCGAAAAAATGCTCTCCACATATAGACAAACAGCTGAAGATCTGGTAATATTTCCTTACTAATACAAAATCCATGATGTTGAATAGGTTTCTGGTTTGCGAAGGACGCATAACCTGGGCTTGGATGCCCGGATTGCGTCCTTTTTTGTCGTGTCGTATAGAATTTATAATCTCCATAAATTCCAGTACGACATAAGAAATTACGAAGCTATCCCCTGCGTCCTGAAGGACTTGGCGCTGGCCAAGTATTTCTTTACTTATTCAGACCTGTAACGGGAGTGATGGAAGTTGCGCATTCGCCGACTGATCGTCAGTCTGATCTCCGCCTTGGCCGCCGCAGCGCTGGTGTACGCGGTGTACGTCGTCCTGCTGAGGCAGGTGGAGCTTCAGGAGACCGTGCAAGTCGTCGTGCCGAAGCAGTTTCTCGCAGCCGGCACGGTGCTCACCGAGCAGCTGCTGGAGCATCGGAATCTGGCCAGGGCGGGGCTCAATGAGCAGATGCTCACCTCCCTGAGCGATGCTGTCGGCAAGCAGACGCTGGTGCCGCTGGGAGCGGGAGAGCCGCTGCTCGCCTGGAAGCTGACGGCGCTCATGCTGCTGCCTACAGCGGGTGAGGCTTCGTTCGAGATCCCCCGCGAGTACATCCGCTCCATCTCCAGCGGCATCAGGCCGGGCGACCGCGTCCGCATCTATGTCTCCAGCGAGTGGGGGCGAAGATTGCTGGCCGAGGATGTGGTGGTCGCTTCCGTCAAGCTGTCGGACAGCGGGCGCGACGGATCGGACGCGCTGGGCGCCGGACAGGAAGCGGACAATCGCCGAAGCCTGCTGGCCTTGCGGGATGGGAGACAGATCGAGCGCATCAATCTGAACCTGACGGAAGACCAGTGGCTGGCGATCGACCGGGCCTGCCAGGGAGCAGAGGGGGGCAGGCTGATCATCGCCCTGCCCGGCGGACAGGATCCGCTCGCTTCGGGGCAATCATCGAAAGGATGGGAAGATCATGAGCGCGATACGTGAGGCGACCTATTCGAACCTGGTCATGTTCTGCGGCACGACGCCGAATATCGGCACGACCGCAGCGGCATTTGGCGCAGCGTTCGCCCTGGCGGCCGGAGCCGGTGGTCTGAGCGTCGCCTACCTGTGCCTGAACCTGAAGAGCTCCAAGATCGGCCGGTATATCGGCCGCGCGGCACCGGAGGCGGGACTTGGCGCGCTGCGCCTGGATCTGAAGGCGCGCACGCTGACGCCTGAACGTCTCGAGAAGCATGGCCTGAGGGTCAAGGGGATGCCGAATCTGAGCGTGCTGACCGGCAACACGCAGCGAGCCCAGGCGGAGCTGTACGAGCCGGAGGATATCGAGCATTTGTTGCATACGGCCACCCGGACGTATGACATCTGTGTCGCGGACTGTCACGCATACTGGGACAATGCCGCCACGATCGTCACCGCCCTTCGCGCCGGCATGAAGCTGCTGGTCACGATGCCGCGGCTGGATGCGTTCCAGGACGATTATCAGGCATGGATCGCGGAGACGGCGTACCTGTTCGACATCGCCCCGCAGGAATTCGAGCTCGTCCTCGCGCAGACGGGGCTGTACCCGGATGAATACCGGTTGGGCGAGATCGAGCAGGTGACGCGGCTGGCGGTTGCGGGCGCGCTCCCATACGATCGGCACATGGCGCTGGAGATGCAGCGAGGCAGGCTGCATGAGTGGCTGCTGCAGGATGCGGCGCTGAAGACCGTGGAGAAAATAGCACGACGCATCGCCGATCGCCTCGGAGTGAGCTGGGAGCCGCCGGGCGAGAAGCGGCTGCTGGCAAGGTGGCGACTGCGCGCGGTCAAACGGAGGGTGGAGGTGCAACCATGAACGGACAAGCGTCATTCGTTTGCGGGGCGGTTGGTCTCGGACAGGGCATGCGGGTGCGAGCGCGGCAACAAATGGCCAGGCAACGACCGGATGCCGAACCATCGCATGCAAGCGGGGCGATGGAGGTGGAGCCATGAACGGACAAGCATCCGCCGGATCGGGGAGAGAGGCCCGGGAAGCTCGCTTCTCCATGTGGGAATATGCGGCGAAGTTTCGGCGCGCTGATCCGGCGGGAACAGATGCGAAGCGAAGCAGGCGATATGCGGGCTCCAGGGAGCCGGGAGCGGCGACGCAGATCGGCAGGCCTGCGGCGGAGCCGGCCAGGGCGGAGGGCTCGATGCGCTTGCGCCAGAGCATTGGCAGGGAGGACGACTCCTCCGCCCAATATGTGCGCTCGCATGAGGAATTTATGTCGATCGTGGAGGACATGCGCGCCTATCTCGTGGAGAACCGGGCGGAGACCGAGGAGGAGCAGATCGAGTACGGCACGGCGCTGAATCGGGCGGTGCTCGGGTTCGCGCGCGAACGGCAGGCGTTCATGGCGATCATCCAGGACCGGCTGGCCGCGCTCAGGCTGCATCATCTCCGTCCGCTGTCCGATCAGTACGAGACGATGAGCGAGGCGGTATTCGCGGAAGTGATCGGCATGAATGTGCTGGAGTCGGTGCTGAAGGACAGGGAGACCCTCGAGGAGGTGCAGGTGATCGGCACGCGGATCTTCGAGGTGCGCAGCGGCAGGGCCAGGAGGTCGCCGTACAGCTTCCGCTCGGTCGAGGAGGTGGAGAGGCTGCAGCAGAACCTCGTCCTGTACAACCGCGACGCGATCAACACCCGCAAGCGCTGGGCCGAGGTGTCGCTGCCCGATGGCTCGCGCGTCACGATGACCGGCTTCGGATACACGAGGGAGCCGACGATCACGATCCGCTTCTTCCCGCTCAGGGAGGTCACCTTGGACAGCCTGGTCGGCGAGCCGTATGACACGCTGGACAGCGAGGCGGCGCTGCTGCTCAAGGCCATCGTCGCAGCGCGTCTGAATCTCGTCGTGATCGGCGCGACCAATACGGGCAAGTCCCACCTGCTGAAGGCGCTGATCTCCGCGATCCCCGACGACCAGCGGATCGTCACGATCGAACAGCGGTGCGAGCTGCATCTTGGCAAGATCTATCCGGCCAAGAACATCGTCGAGTTCGAGGCGCCGGACGACGATCCGCTGCACAACGGGGAGCAGGCGTTTCGCCTGGCGCTCAGGCAATCGCCGGAGCGCATCATCCTGGCCGAGATTCGCGATCAGGAGGCGAATCTGTATGTCCGGGCCTGCACGCGCGGACACATGGGAAGCATGACGACCGCGCATGTGAATACTCTCGAGGATGTTCCCGACGCGATCACGGATATGTGCATGCTCGACAGGCGGGGCATGAACCCGGACCGCTTGCGCCGACGCATCGCCCGGTTCGTCACGCAGATCGGCATCGAGATGCGGAACATCGATGGCAAGCGGAAGATCGTGCGCATCGGCGCCATCACCGAGCATGACGGCCATGTCGAGGTGCGCGATCTGATCCTGTACGATCACGTGACGGGAAGCTGGCGCAAGATCCAGCCCCTGGACCGAACCTTCAGCGACCATATCCGGCGGCACGCGCCGGAGCAGTATGATGAGCTTCACGGCAGGGGGTGGGTTACACCTTGAAGCCGGAACAGCTGTTGACGCATGGAGCGCTGCTCCTGGCGCTGTTCATCCTGGTGTTCGTGGCCTGCAGCGGGCTCCTGGAAGTGGCGCTGCTGACCGCCGAGCGGCGCTTCCGCTTGCGGCGAGTCCAACTTCCTGGCACGCGCAGGCCGGGCGCGTCCAGGCAGGTCCCGGGCTGGCTGTCCAGACATCTGCAGGATCTGCTGGAGGCGCTCAATATCCGGGCCAGACCGGAATCGTTCCTGCTCCTGTCCGCCGTCGGATGCCTGATCGGCCTGGGCGCCGGGGGTTACCTGTTCCTGCATATCCGGGGCATGCTGATGCTTGGCGTGATGCTCGCTGCGCTGCCGTATATCGTGCTGCGCATGCGGCTTGTCAGCAAGCAGATGGCGGCGAGGTTGGAGTTTCTGCCGGCGGTGGAGGTGTTCTACCAATATTACGTCATGACCGATCCGCGCAACATCCGGCAGGCGCTCGCCATGTGCCTGGAGGAGCGGCGCATGCGCATGCCGATAAGGGCGCCGTTCGAGCGCCTGTTCCGGCATCTGTCGACCAATCGGTCGGTCGACGATGCGCTGCGCGTGTTTGCCTTCTCGCTTGGCCATGTATGGGGGGTGTATCTGACCAATCTGCTGCGCGTTGGCCTCACGGAAGGGGTCGATATCTCCGCCAGCCTGCAGGAGCTCATCCTGGATATGCGGCAGTCGCAGACGGCGGATCAGGCGGCGCGCAACCGTCTGCTGGAGATCCGGATCGCCAATTTCTCCCCGCCCGTCTTCTTCGTGTTGTTCATCCTGGTCAACTTTCGTCTCAACGGCCAGCAGGCGATCTACTACTATCTGGTGGACCCGGGCGGCAAGCATATGCTGCTGAATGGCGTGATCCTGATGTTCGCCTCGTTCGTGATGGGCTTGTGGCTGTCGATTCGCCGCATGTAGCCAGGCGCGCGGACGGAGGATCGGTGAGCATGGGCGGAGCCAGGGGTGAGCGGTCGCTATAAGTCTTGCAATCGGTGGCAGATAAGTGGGAAGGAATTGGCGGATGTGCAGGTTAAGGCGTTATCCGTCTCGCAATCAGCGGAGAGATGATGGACAGGTGTCGTCGGATGGGGGCGCTGTTGATATTGGAAATCGAGGGCAGATTGTGTACTTACAGGAGCAAGGCGCTATCAGTCTCGTAAGCAACGGCAACTGATCGACAGCATACGGCATGACTTGTCCTGGCAATTGCGCATAGATCCCACAGGCAGCTGAGGTCCGGATGCAGACGGAAAGGAGGTGATGGGTGTGATGGAGGTGTACCGGTTTCTGCTGCTGGCTGCGGTGATGCTTGGGTTGTTTGCGACCGCCTATGCCGCTGTGTCATCTCTGCTTCTCTGCCTCCTCCCGAGGAAGCCCGTCCTCCCTCTGCAACGCATCCGGCTGATGCTGGAGAAGCGCCGCAGATACCGCTTGCTTCGCGCTCTGCTCCTCGTGCCGAAGGAGGAATCTCGCCTGGACGAGCTCAGGATCTTGCTGGAAGCTTGCGGCTGGCCGATCGACGCGGCGGATTATACGGCGGTCAAGAGGCTCCTGATCATCGGCCTCACATTCATCGGTGCGATTGCTTACCGGGGGTGGGAGCAGCAATGGATCGCGGGCATGGCGCTCATCGCAGTGGCGGCAGCGTGCGTCGCTGCGCTGGTGGTGCTTGGCTGCGACAGGCTGATCTGGAGAGCCATGCGAGAGCAACGGCGGGCGCGGATCGTGCGCGAGATTCAACTCATCAGCTCGCAGCTGCTCTACTACAAGCATTCGCGCATGAATCTGCATCATCAGCTGCAGAGATGCGTCCCGCTCACCAGCTACATCCGGAGGGAGCTTCAGCTGCTGGTGAACGAATGGTATGAAGGAGCCGGCGAAGCGATCCGGCGTTTCCGCAAGCGGCTGGCCACGGAGGAAGCGGATGATTTTGCCGAGACGTTGAACGCGCTGCGGCTGCACGGCAGCGAGACCTATTATGAGCTATTGCAAGAGAGGATACGCTCCTACAAGGAGAAGCTGGCGCTTATCCGCGATGGCCGCAAGGAAGCCACCTCGTATCTGCTGTTCGTCATGTCCGGCGTGCCGATCTTCTATACCTTCCTGATCTTTATCTATCCGTGGGTGGCGGAGTCCCGCGTCCTGTTCCAGTCGCTCGGTTGATGATGTTTTGATGTTCATTCCATATCCAATTTATTAAGAGGTGATTGAGATGAGAAGTATCCTGATTACGGTGATGATGTTAATCGTTGTCGCGGTGATCTTCGTGAATGTGGTGACCAAAAATGGCGGCTTGCAGGACGCGATCGAGAAGCAGGGCGGCAATGCCATCACCAGCATCAATAATCTGTATAACCCGTCTTCCGGAAGCGGGAGCTAAGGCGTTCGCCAATGCGTTCGATTCTGGTGACGGTGCTGCTGCTGATCGTCGTGATCGGATTGTACCAGATCCTGTTCGCCGGCGAGGAAGGCATGCTCGATCAACTGGAGCAACGCGAGGAAACGGTCCGGGAGCGGATCGTGCGTCTGAATCCGTGAGGAAACGAAGCGCAGGAGGAGTGAGGGGTGAAGCAGATACTGGCATTTGTCCTGCTCTCGGGCATCATCTGCTGGTTCATGTTCAGTCCGATCTACCGGCATGTGCTGATCATGCGGCAGGCCGCGTTGCAGCAGGAGGTGGACTATCTGCTGGAGATCGGGGCCAACGCCTCGCACGGCTATATCGATGCGTCCATGATAGGGGCATCGAAGGAGCGGCTGAAGGCCAAAGGCTTCGATGTGATGAAGCTGGAGTACATGGTCCGTTCGGAGACGGGCCTGCCCGCCGATTCGCCGGATGCGCCTCTCCCGCGCGGCACCGGTCTGGAGCTGACGATCCGCTACCCGGTGGAGGACCTTCTCAACATCGACCGGCTGATCGGGCTCACACCGCCGGACAGCGCGTCGCACATCCAGGCATCCGGGGTGAAAATGAGCGAGTACGTGCCATAACCGGCACACGCAGGTTGCGGGGGTGAGGCGATTATGGTGCGGAAGCGATGGGTGACCGTGCTTTACTGAAGGCCAGCGGTCGGTCGGATACATCTCACAGATCGGGAGGAGCGATATGGACAAGCTGATCCTGGTCCTGCTGATGGCTGTCGCATTCTTCGTCCTGTATGCGGTGCAGCTGGATGAGGAAGCGGCGGTTCGGGTGTTTTTTCAATTGAAGCATGCGGTGAACCGGGCGGCTCATGCCGCCGCCCAGCAGATCGATCCGGGGAATCTGGCGGAAGGAACCATCCTCTTCGATGAAGCGGCCGCCCGGCGGGAAGCGGAGCGATACCTGCAGCTGAACCTGAAGCTGGACGAGCGGATGATGGCGGAGGATGGCTCTTTCTTGCAAGGATCGGTCGTGGTACGGGAGCTGGTCCTGATCGATGATGCGTACACATTTCCCTATCGCTATGAAAACGAGCAGTATGACTATGAGGTGACGCTGCACAAGCCGGGAGTCATCCTGATCATCGAGGCGGAGTATGACCGGATGTTTCGGGCGATCGGCCCAATCATCTGGCAGGTGAAGGGAGCGGCGGAGATCATCCGTTGATGAAGCGGGGCTGACGCGATGAGGACGGGCTCAGAAGCGTCAGCTCGTTTCATGTGCACGCTTCATTTCCTGCGCGTTGCAAGGACAAATGGTTTGAGTTCGCGGCTCCTGTTCCGCTACAATAGGAAGAAACAAGCATATGGGGGAACAGTGGATGGGAGTCAGGGAACGTATCGAGCGAATGCAGGAGAGACTGACGGCGGACGGATATGACGCTTATCTCGTTACGCAGAATATCGACCTTTACTATCTGACCGGGTCGATGCAGACCGGTTATCTGTTCGTGCCCGCGGCCGGTGAGCCGGTGTTCTACGTGAGGAGGAGCGTGTCGCGTGCCGCACAGGAGAGCGCCGTACGGACCGAACCGCTGGGATCGTTCAGACATTTCGGCGAGAAGCTGGCGGCGGAATATCCGGACCTCTGGACGAACAAGCAGCCGGTGATCGCCACCGAGTATGATGTGCTGCCGGTACAGCAGTTCGAGCGGCTGAAACAGGTGATCCCCGGAGCCGTGTGGCGTGACGGCTCGGTGCTGATGCGCGAGCTCAGGATGATCAAGTCTCCGGAGGAGATCGAGCTCATCCGTCAGTCCGGGCTGCTGATCGGCGAAGCGCTGGAGCATGCGCTTGGGCTCATCAAGGTCGGCATGACGGATCTCGAGCTGGTCACCGAGATCGAATACTATGTCCGTCGCCGCGGTCATATGGGGATCATGCGCATGCGGGGCTACAACCAGGAGATCATCACCGGCATGGTCGGCTCCGGCTGGGCAGGAGCCTTGCCGACCTATTTCGACGGACCGGCCGGAGGGCAGGGACTTGGACCGGCGAGCCCGCAGGGCTCGGGCGTGAAACCGATTGCGCGGGATGAGCCGATCCTGATCGATATCGGCTGCTGCGTGAACGGCTATGTGATCGACCAGACGAGAACGGCGGTCATCGGTCGTCTGTCCGATGAGCTGAGCGCGGCCTATGCGGTATCTGAACGGATCCTGCGGCAGACGGAAGCCGCGCTTCGTCCGGGCACCGTATGTGAGACGCTGTATGCGGAGGCGCTGGCGACCGCGAGGGAGGCGGGGCTGGCGGAGCATTTCATGGGCTATGGGGACGATCAGGTGAAGTTCCTCGGCCACGGCATCGGCCTCGAGGTGGACGAATGGCCGGTGCTCGCCCGCGGCTTCCAGTACCAGCTGCAGCCCGGCATGGTGATCGCGATCGAGCCGAAGTTTACATATCCCGGCCAGGGCGTCGTCGGCATCGAGAATACCTACCATATCACCGAAGACGGCTGGGCGAATCTGACGCCATTCCGCGAAGGCGTCATCGAGCTGTGAATCCATCAGCCCCATAAGGATCTTGCAAGGAGAGGATCTTGTCATGAGCATCATCGTTCAACCACGCTGGCTGCTCGCCAGAATGTATGAACCCGATCTGGTGATCGTCGATTGCCGCTTTCAACTGGGCGCGCCTGAAGCGGGGCGCAAGGCATATGAGCAGGATCATATCCCTGGCGCATTGTATGCCGACCTGGAGACGGATCTGTCCGCTCCCGTGACGGAGCATGGCGGCCGCCATCCGCTGCCGGATTCCCAGGCTTTTGCGGCGTTCATCGGCAAGCTGGGCATCGATCAGGATACGCGCGTCGTCGCCTATGACGACCAGGGCGGAGCCTTCGCGGCGCGGCTGTGGTGGCTGCTCCGCTATCATGGACATCGCAGGACATATATCCTGGACGGCGGATACAGCAAGTGGAAGGAGCTGGGCTATTCGGTCAGCTACGCGAAGCCGCCGGTCATCGTGCCGAAGACCTTCGTGCCCGAGCTTCAGCCTGACATGCTGGTCAGCATGCAGGAGGTGCGGGAACGCCTCGGCAACTCGCGCACGTTGCTGATCGACTCGCGTGAGCCGCGCAGGTACCGGGGCGAGGAGGAGCCGATCGACAGGAAGGCCGGGCATATCCCGGGCGCGCGCAACCTGTTCTGGAAGGACAGCCTGAACGGCGACGGACTATGGAAGTCAGCGGAGGAGCAGAAGGAGCGGTTCGCGGCAGCCGGTCTTGATCCTGAGGGCGAGCAGGAGATCATCGTCTACTGCGGCTCCGGCGTCACGGCCTGCCCGAATGTGCTGGCCCTGGAGCAGGCGGGCTACCGCAACGTGAAGCTCTACGCCGGCAGCTGGAGCGACTGGATCTCGTATGAGGACAATCCGGTGGCGACGGGAGAGGAATAAGCCGCGTCAGAAACGAACAAGAGGATTGCAACCAGCGATGGAGGCAATCCTCTACATGCATCGCGTTCAACAACGTGCAAACAAGTTATGCGGCGAGCGGCGGAGAAAAAACTTGCTCCACAGCCCTCCGGGCGTTTCGTTAGCGTCTGGGAGCGCTAGCGCTCGTCCATGTCCACGCTAATCCTAAGAGTCGTCCACGCTCGCGTGAGCGCGAGAACTAGCTAACGCGAGCACTAACCCTATCATCCGGATCGATAAGCTGGTCTGAAAGGAGCCGGCTTATCTTCTTCTGGCTTTTGAGTGAGTTATGTTATACTGTTGGTAACACGAATTGGAGCGCTCCAGTATGACAGAAGAAACTATGATGAAAGGAGTGAAATGATATCGAAAACCAGAGATCGATTCAAGCTGATGTTGAAGCCAATCCGGAGCTCCAATCCCTGATTGAGCAGAGCAGAAAAGAGTATAAACTTGGGAAAGGGATGGTCACAATAGAAATGATGAAAACATTTTCAATTGAGGACTTCCGCTAATGAATTCCGTGTCTTTTATTTTTATGGCTAACGGTAAAAGGCGAGCAGTTCTCCTGTATCCGTTGCCGGTATGATATAAGGGCTCAAATCTCAGACTGAAAGGAGGACATCCTTTAATGTCCCTGCCCAAAAAAATGGATCAACAAACGGTTAATGAGCTTCGTTCCATTTTGAAGAAAATGAATATTTCGCAAAGCAAAGTAAAAATCAATTTGGATAATCAAACAATTGAAGTCGAGGATGACTATTCTATTGATGACATACTCGAATCGGCAGGAATATTGACTCCGGAACAGGCTAAACGATTGACGGACGAAGTCAAAAAAATGCGCGAGGAAGAGTGGAACTAAATGGATGGTTATTTACTCGATACCAATATTGCGATCGCATTGCTTGCTGGGGAACATGCCGCGTTGGATTTTGTCAGGCAGGCCAGTGACGATCGGATGTCGATTTATTTCTCCGTAATTACGGAGTGCGAAGTGTTCAGCGGGTTAGACTCTGAATATCGTTTACAAGGGATCAAGCTGTTTAATCCGCGCAGATGTATTGAGGTAAGCTCGAGTATTGCCCGACTCGCCGGAGACATAAGAAGGGAACAAAGATCAAAAGGCCGTAAGCTTAAAACCCCAGACGCTATTATTATTGCAACATCTATCGAGCATCAGCTCGGCCTCGTATCAAGAGATCATGACATGAGCTTTGTTCGAGAAGCATTTGGTTTGCCGCTATTCACCATTTAGCCTACCCATTGTATCTCTGTTGAGGATACAGTGGGTTTATTTATAAGCAACTAGAAAATCTTTTTCACTCTATGAGGGCATGCGTCAGACCCCATAAAGCGCATTGAGGGAGAAAAAAGATGTCAAGGAAATTAACAATAAATCCGAACTTTGTTCCTGTTCATGAAACGGACGAGTTGCTCCGAACGGTATATTTGAATGGAACATCACATACATGATTCGCATGATTGAAGCCAGTGAAAAAGATTTTTTCAA
>ERZ777003.3907-NODE-3907-length-13401-cov-5.498202_pt1 | contig 13401 bp, 8 predicted proteins | sample MGYA00374956_ERZ777003 | MGnify/ENA primary metagenome ERZ777003 (study PRJEB29302, sample SAMN06268252) | bioreactor metagenome | isolation source: Joint BioEnergy Institute, California, USA | place: USA:Joint BioEnergy Institute, California, USA | collected... | reverse complement strand
GTTCTTGATGCGTACGTTGGCGAAGGTGCCACGCATCATGACTTCATGGTTGCCGCGGCGCGAGCCGTAGCTGTTGAACTCCGCCTTGGGCACACCGTGCTCGATCAGCCACCTGCCGGCCGGGGAAGTCTCGCGGATGGAGCCAGCCGGGGAGATGTGGTCGGTGGTGATGGAGTCGCCGAAAATGGCCAGAGCGCGCGCGTTACGCACGGGTGGCGTGGATTTCGGCTCCATGGTGAATTCCTGGAAGAACGGCGGCTCGGCAATGTAGGTGGATTTCGGCCAGGTGTATACCTGGCCCGAAACACCTTCGATCTGCTTCCACAGTTCGCCCGGATTTGCGGCAATCTGCGCGTAGTTGGTGCGGTAGGCTTCCGGATCCATGGCAGAGTTCAGCAGCGCGTTCACCTCTTCGGCAGTGGGCCAGATGTCGCGCAGGTAGACGTCGCCGCTGGTGCCCCGGCCGATGGGTTCGCTGGTGAGGTCGCGGGTGATGTTGCCCGCGAGGGCGTACGCTACCACCAGGGGCGGCGAGGCGAGGAAGTTGGCCTTGATGTTCGGGTGGATGCGCGCTTCGAAGTTGCGGTTGCCCGACAGCACGGCGGCGCAGACCAGGTTGTTCTCAACGATTGCCTGGTTGATTTCCGGTGCGAGGTCGCCAGCATTGCCGATGCAGGTGGTACAGCCGTAGGCCGCGACATCGAAGCCGAGCTTCTCCAGATAGGGCAGCAGGCCCGTTTTTTCAAGGTAGCGCGTGACTACCCGGGAGCCCGGCGCCAGTGAGGTCTTGACGCGTGGCGGCACGGCAAGCCCTGCTTCCACCGCCTTCTTGGCGAGCAGCCCCGCTGCCAGCATCACGCTGGGGTTGGACGTATTGGTGCACGACGTGATGGCGGCGATGAGAATGTCGCCATGGCCGACGGTGTCGTTGCTGCCCGGAAGCTGAACCCTGGTGGCGAGCTTGTCCGCTGGTTGGGCGAACCCGTTTTCGGCCATGGGCTTGCTGAACAGTTCGGTAAAGGTGGGCTTTACTGCCGACAGCTCGATGCGATCTTGTGGGCGCTTGGGTCCGGCGACCGATGGAGTGACGGTAGAAAGATCGAGTGTGAGCAGCTTGGTGTAATTGATCTGGTTGGCTCTGGGCACACCGAACAGCTGCTGTGCCTTGAAATACGCCTCGAGAGCGGCGATTTCCTCTTCGGTTCGGCCTGTGCCGCGGAAATATTCGAGCGTGCGCTCGTCGACCGGGAAGAAGCCCATGGTGGCACCATATTCGGGTGCCATGTTGCCGATGGTGGCGCGGTCGGTTACCGACAGGCTGGCAGTACCTTCGCCACAGAACTCGACGAACTTGCCGACCACCTTTTCCTGGCGAAGCATCTCGGTGATGCGCAGTACGAGGTCGGTTGCCGTGACGCCCTCGCGCAGCTGCCCCTTGAGCTCAACCCCGACTACGTCCGGGGTGAGGAAATACACGGGCTGGCCCAGCATGCCGGCCTCGGCCTCGATGCCACCGACACCCCAGCCCACTACGCCAATGCCGTTGATCATGGTGGTATGACTGTCGGTACCCACCAGGGTATCGGGGTAGTACACGTTGCTGGCCTTGTCGTGGTGCACACCGCGCGCCAGGTACTCGAGGTTGACCTGGTGCACGATGCCGAAGCCCGGGGGCACGACCTTGAACGTGTCGAAGGCCTGCATGCCCCATTTCATGAACTGGTAACGTTCCTTGTTGCGCTCGAACTCCAGCTGCATGTTCTTCTGCAGCGCGTCGGTCGTGCCGAAGTAGTCGATCATGACCGAGTGGTCGACCACCAGGTCGACGGGTACCAGCGGTTCGATGGTTTTCGGATCCTTGTTCATGCGGTTGGCCACGCTGCGCATGGCGGCCAGGTCGGCCAGCAGAGGTACGCCGGTGAAGTCCTGTAGCACGACGCGGGCAACCATGAAGGGGATTTCGTCCTCACGGGGAGCATTGGGTTGCCAGCTGGCCAGCTGCCTGATGTGGTCTTCCGTGACCTTGTGTCCGTCGCAGTTGCGTAGTACCGACTCGAGCACGATCCGGATCGAAACCGGCAGGCGGGAAATGTCCACGCCGAGTGCTTCTCCCAGTGCAGGAAGCGAGTAGAAGTAACCGGTTTTCGAGTCCGATATCTTGAAAGTCTTCAAGGTATTGAAGGTATTGTGCGGCATGATCGGCTCCAAGATATGACGTACTTAAAGTAACACCAATGGGTGTGTATGGGGTACGGCACAGGCTGGCGTGGCAGTGTGCGGAGACGGCGACTCGCACTGCGGTGTGTGCCATGTCAGCAGGGATGGCTTCGTATGGTACAAAGGGTACACCCTATGGCGAGCATGTTCCAGCGACAGGCTGCCCGGACATGGATGCAGCGGCGGCCAGTATCCACGCGCGGCAGTTCTGGTCACGTGCTGGTTCCGGCGCCGGAAATGAAGCGGGCGACATGACGCCGCCCGTGGAAGTGGTGCGGTTGCCCGGAGCAACCGCACCTGCAGCCCGAAGGCTGTTTGCGCGTTCAGCGCAATGGCAGGCCGAGTCAGGCCTTGACCGTCTCGGCTACCTGACGATAGCTGTCGATCTGATCGAAGTTCAGGTAGCGGTAGATGCGGTCGCCATTTTCGTTGATGACGCCGATGTCGGCCATGTATTCCTCAACCGTGGGGATGCGTCCCAGCCGCGAGCAGATCGCAGCCAGCTCGGCCGAGCCCAGGAACACGTTCGTGTTCTTGCCCAGACGGTTGGGGAAGTTGCGGGTGCTGGTGGACATGACGGTGGCACCCTCGCGAACCTGCGCCTGGTTGCCCATGCACAGCGAGCATCCCGGCATTTCCATGCGCGCGCCGGCCACGCCGAACACGCCATAGTGGCCTTCCTCGGTGAGCTGCTGTGCGTCCATCTTGGTGGGCGGCGCCATCCACAGGCGTACCGGGATGTCGCGCTTGCCTTCCAGCAGTCTGGAGGCTGCGCGGAAGTGGCCGATGTTGGTCATGCAGCTGCCGATGAACACTTCGTCGATGGGAGTGCCGGCCACTTCGCTCAGCGGCTTGATGTCGTCCGGATCGTTCGGGCAGGCTACCAGCGGCTCGGTGATTTCGTTGAGATCGATTTCGATGACCGCGGCGTAGTCGGCATCGGGATCCGGCTCAAGCAGCTGCGGGTTGGCCAGCCAGGCTTCCATGGCTTCGATGCGGCGGGCAATGGTGCGTGCGTCCTGGTACCCATTGGCGATCATCCACTTGAGCATCACGATGTTGCTCTTGATGTACTCGATGATGGGTTCCTTGTTCAGGCGCACGGTGCAGCCCGCAGCAGAACGTTCGGCCGACGCGTCGGAGAGTTCGAACGCCTGTTCCACCTTGAGGTCGGGCAAGCCTTCGATTTCGAGGATGCGGCCGGAGAAGACGTTCTTCTTGCCTTTCTTCTCGACCGTGAGCAGCCCCTGCTTGATGGCATAGTAGGGGATGGCGTTGACCAGGTCGCGCAGGGTGATGCCAGGCTGCATCTTGCCCTTGAAACGCACCAGCACCGATTCGGGCATGTCGAGCGGCATGACGCCCGTGGCGGCAGCAAATGCCACCAGGCCCGAGCCGGCCGGGAATGACAGGCCGATGGGGAAGCGGGTATGCGAGTCGCCGCCCGTACCGACGGTATCCGGCAGCAGCATGCGGTTCAGCCAGGAGTGGATGACGCCATCGCCCGGGCGCAGCGACACGCCGCCACGGGTGCTGATGAACTCGGGGAGTGTGAGGTGGGTCTGCACGTCGACTGGCTTGGGGTACGCGGCCGTGTGGCAGAACGACTGCATGACGAGATCCGCCGAGAAGCCCAGGCAGGCGAGGTCCTTGAGCTCGTCGCGCGTCATGGGACCGGTGGTGTCCTGGCTGCCAACGGTGGTCATGCGCGGCTCGCAGTAGGTGCCGGGACGCACGCCCTGGCCTTCGGGCAGACCACAGGCGCGACCAACCATCTTCTGGGCCAGCGTAAAGCCCTTGTTCGAACCGGCCGGCTGTGCGGGCTGCCGGAACAGGGTCGAGGGCGGCAGGCCCAAGGCTTCGCGCGCCTTGGCAGTTAGGCCACGACCGATGATGAGCGAAATGCGGCCTCCGGCGCGTACCTCGTCGAAGAGGACGTCGGACTTGACCTTGAACTCGGCAATGACCTGGCCGTTCTTCAGGGCCTTGCCCTCATAGGGGCGCAGCTCGATGACGTCGCCCATTTCCATTTGCGAGACGTCGAGCTCGATGGGCAGCGCACCCGCATCTTCCATGGTGTTGTAGAAGATGGGAGCGATCTTGCCGCCCAGGCAGACACCGCCGAAGCGCTTGTTGGGCACATAGGGGATGTCCTCGCCAGTGTGCCAGATGACCGAGTTGGTGGCCGACTTGCGGGAGGAGCCGGTGCCCACGACGTCGCCCACATAGGCAACCACATGGCCTTTCTGCTTGAGCTCGTTGATGAGCTTGATGGGGCCACGCACTCCGGGTTCATCGGGTTCGATGCCCGGGCGCGGGTTCTTCAGCATGGCCAGCGCGTGCAGGGGAATGTCGGGGCGGCTCCAGGCGTCGGGCGCGGGGGACAGATCGTCGGTGTTGGTTTCGCCCGGCACCTTGAATACGGTGACGGCGAGGCTCTCGGGCACTGCAGGGCGGCTGGTGAACCACTCGCCGTCGGCCCAGCTCTGGAGGACGGCCCGGGCGTTGGCATTGCCTGCCTCGGCCTTCTCTTTCACGTCATAGAAGGCGTCGAACATCAGCAGGGTGTGCTTCAGCCCCTCGGCGGCGACGCTGCCAACCTCGGCGTCGTCCAGCAGTTCGATGAGCGGAGCCACGTTGTAGCCACCCAGCATGGTGCCGAGCAGGCGGGTAGCCAGGGCACGGTTGATCAGCGGGCTGTGGTCTTTGCCGAAGGCGATGGCGGCGAGAAACGATGCCTTGACACGCGCGGCGTCATCGACACCCGCTGGAATCCGGTAGGTAATGAGGTCGAGCAGGAATTCCTCTTCGCCGGCGGGGGGCTGGCGCAACAGCTCGACGAGTGCTTTGGTCTGTTCAGCGGAAAGGGGCAGGGGCGGAATGCCGAGCGCAGCGCGTTCGGCTACGTGTTGTCGATAGGATTCCAGCATGGATGGCTACTTGTGAGAGGTTGGAGGACAGAAAACCCTATTGTAGTGGGGGCGCATCCGGCGCCGCAACTCTTGTGTCTTATATAAGATTCCACACCCGCATGGTGCCCAAGGTTGCCCGTGCGGCGGGCAGGGCGCGGCGGCGCTAAAATTCGCGCTTCAGTGCGAGCATCCCATGTACGAACCGCGTCCCGATCAGTCTGTCGAACTGCTCAAGGCCCTGCATATCCTCACCCGCGATGGCAAGCTCAACCAGGACAGCCGCCGCAAGCTCAAGCAGGTTTACCACCTTTTCCAGTTCATCGAGCCGCTGCTGCTCGATCTGCAACAACAGGGGCGGGCCACTGCGCTGGTCGATCACGGGGCGGGCAAGTCGTACCTTGGCTTCATTCTGTACGACCTGTTCTTCAAGCACCACGCCGATGCCTCGCATATCTACGGCATCGAAACACGGGCCGAGCTGGTCGCGCGCTCGCAGGACCTCGCGCAGCGGCTGGGCTTCGAGCGCATGACGTTTCTCAGCATGTCGGTGGCAGAGTCCATCGTTTCCGCCGCGTTGCCAGAGCGCGTCGACATCGTCACTGCCCTGCATGCCTGCGATACGGCGACGGATGATGCCATCCGTTTCGGGCTTGCCCGGCAGGCGAGGTACATCGTTGTAGTGCCGTGCTGCCAGGCCGAGGTGGCGGCAGTGCTGCGCAAGACGAAGGCCAAAATGTTGGCACAAACAGCGTTATCGGAAATCTGGCGGCACCCGCTGCACACGCGGGAGTTCGGCAGCCAGCTGACCAATGCATTGCGCTGCCTGCAGCTCGAAGCTCATGGCTACCAGGTTACCGTTACCGAGCTCGTGGGCTGGGAGCACTCGCTCAAGAACGAACTCATCATTGCCACCTATGCCAACCGCCCGCGTGGGCGCCCCGCGCAACGGTTGCGCGCCCTGCTGGAGTCTTTCGGGCTGGAAGAGCTGCAGCATCGCTTCTTTGTGCCGCCGCTGCGCAGCACCGGGGAGCATGAAAGTCGCGAAGCGACGCTCGCGTAACCCGGGCGCCTGACCGCGCAGGGATCCCGTCTTGCTCTTCACAACGCGTCCCGGCCGCAGTACGGGTGGCCCGTGCTGCTCGTGCGCCCGGCTATCGGTACGTGTCGGGTTTGCCTGCAGCGAGTGCCCAGTAGTACTTGCAGGACGTGCCGGTGCGTCGTTGACGCTTTGTTGAGCACGTTTTTCAAGTAATTGATTTTATGGGTTATTTGTAATATGTACACGGGTTAACCCGAGGTTTATCCACAGGCGGTGGGGAAAACGGGCCACCCGGGCACGTCATTTGCGCTGCCCTCGGCCGCGCCCGTCAGAAAGGGGGCGCACGACGTACCAACGAGGCACCGCATGAATCCGACTACCTCTGCTCCCGTGACTGAAGTGGTGGTGTACCCGAACCGAGAGCGCGATCCCAGCCACGAGCTGGGTTCGTACGAACACGTTGCACGCGGCCTGGCAGACATCCTGGGGGGCACTTCCGCGGTGTTCTCCGTCCGGGCGAGGCACCTGCGCGTGGGGCCTACATGGTACCCAGCGCCACGCTCGTAGGCGACGCTGAGCTGAAGCGCCTCGGCATCTCTTCGGAGAGGGATTTCTTCGGGGGCATGGTGCCGCGCCCATGGATGGCAACCAAAGTGATCACACACGCTCTGGTGCATCCACGCGCGATTCAGCCTGAAGGCTGGGACCAGCGTTTCGCCACGGAAGTCGAGCCGGTGGTCCTGCCGGGTTACTCGTCTTTTTCGCTGGAGGATGCAGAGGTAGCGGGCCGTCGCATGCTGCGCGAAGGGCCGGTGCGGCTCAAGCCTGCGACCGCAACGGCGGGGCGGGGCCAGGCGCGCGTGGACGATATCAACGGCTTGCTCAAGGCATTGGAGGCCATGGATGCGCTTTCCTTGGCCAGGCATGGCCTGGTCATTGAAACTCATCTTGAAAATGTGCAGACGTTCAGTGTCGGGCGGGTAGTGGTCGGTGATTGGTGCATGGCTTATTGCGGCACACAATGCCTCACCACCGACAATACTGGGGAACCGGTTTATGGCGGATCGCGCCTGTTGGCGGTACGCGGCGGCTTCGATGAGCTGATGCGCGTCGGGTTGCCCGCGCCGATGCGCATGGCGGTTGCGCTGGCACAGGTCTACGATCGGGCCGCCTCCGAATGTCTGGGCGGGTTGGTGGCCTCGCGGCGCAACTACGATGTGGCCTGCGGAAGGGATGGCGCGGATCGGGAACGGTATGGCGTGCTCGAACAATCCTGGCGCATCGGCGTGGCTAGCGGCGCCGAAGTGGCCGCCTTGCGGGCATTGCACGCCGAGCCGCAGCAGCGGGTCGTGTGCGCCGCCTGCCATGAGGTCTATGGCCGGGAAGCGGCGATCCCGCCAGACGCCATGTGCGCGTACAGCGGGTTCGACGAAGAGGTGGGATTCATCTCGAAATACACCGTGCTCGAATCGTATGGCGAACGCTAATGGCAACACACAGTGAAGTCGTGACGCTGCCGGTCGGCGAGCAACGCATTTCGGCTACGTTCATGGCGCCCGCCACGCGCTGGCCTGGGGTGTTGTTCGTGCACGGGTGGGGTGCAAGCCAGAAGAGTGACGAGCTGCGCGCCGCAAGTATTGCCGGTCTGGGATGCATCTGCCTCACGTTCGACCTGCGCGGTCATGAAGAAACGGCCGCGCAGCGCGCGAGCGTGACGCCGGAAGACAATCTGCGCGACATTGTCGCCGCTTACGATCTGCTGGCCTCGCATCCCGGACTGGACACCGACGCGATCGCAGTCGTGGGCAGCAGTTATGGCGGATACCTTTCGGCGATACTCACCACTTTGCGCCCCGTGAAGTGGCTGGCATTGCACGTGCCGGCCCTGTATCGCGACGAGGACTGGCGTGTCCCCAAATACCAGTTGAACCGCGAGGATCTCACCCGGTTCCGGCAGCAGCGGCTGCGGCCGGACGAGAACCGCGCGCTGGCTGCATGCCTGGCGTTCGAAGGGGATGTGCTCATCGTCGAATCGGAGCATGACGCGTATGTGCCGCACACCACCATCATGAATTATCGGGCGGCGTTCCAGCATTCGCATTCGCTCACGCACCGGATCATTGACGACGCAGACCACGCGTTGAGCACTGACAGGAGCCAGGTGGCGTATACCTCCATTCTGGTCAATTGGGTGAGTGAGATGGTCATAGGGGCGCGTGTGGCCGGCGCCGCCCACTGGCGTACATAAGCGGCTGCACCGGTGCCCGGGGTGGCGTGCTAGCCGCAACGGATCGAGGCAATCTTGCCGTCGTCATCGATGACGATGGTCAGACGTTGGGGGTTGTATTCAAGCGTCATCAGCTCGCCCGGGCGGAGCACGCGCAAGACGGTCGAGCCGCTCTGCCTTTGGGCGCGTTGTGCGAGCGAGTCGGAATAGGCCGTGCCGGCCAGGGCAGCAACGCTGTCCGACTTGCATTCGCTGCCGACGGCGGCCGGTCGCCCGCTGGCAGATGACGAGCCCGTGGCATCGGATGCGCTACCGCCAGTGGAGGCACATCCAGTCAGGATGATGAGCGAAAGCAGTGTGATCAGACGACGGGTCATGAGTGCTCCTCGATACAGAAGTGTGAGCGGACGAACGCTGTATTCTGGTGAAATGCAGACGGGATATGTCATGCGGAGCGTCGCGGCAGCGACGAGGTCTCCTCTGATGCAATGGTACGTCATCCCGTGCGTTTTGCCGTAATGCGCAGGGCGTTCCGGCATGTTCCGTGCGCCGTGCGGCAACACGCGGGCCCAACCCGTGCGCTGACCGTTGCGCATTTCCCACCGCAAGACCGCGTCGTCAGTGGTATTTTCAGTCATCGACCGAGGAGCCATCGTGGCCGAACTCCCGCATCCCGAAAGCGATCCGCCTGTTGCGCAGGCCGCACAGACCCGTCTGGACGCCACCCCGGCCGGTCTGCGGCGCTCCGTACTGAGTCACCTGCTGTTCACTCTGGGCAGGCCCATCGAATTGGCATCGCTGAACGACTTTTACCAGGCGCTGGCCTATACGGTGCGCGACTTCCTGTTGCTGCAACGGGCGGAGAACATCCAGTTGCGGGCACGTGCGCGCCGGGTGGCCTACCTGTCGGCCGAGTTCCTCACCGGCCCGTTCCTTGCCAACAACCTCCTGTTCTTGGGCATACGCGACCAGGTGGCAGCGGCGGTGCGCGAGCTGGGGCTCGATCTTGACGTCCTGCTTGCGCAGGAGCTTGAACCCGGGCTGGGCAATGGCGGGCTGGGCAGGCTTGCCGCCTGCCTGCTCGACTCGCTGGCAACCCAGGAGGTGCCGGCCATCGGATACGGCATCCGCTACGAGTACGGCATTTTTCACCAGTCCATTGTCGACGGTGCACAGGTCGAAGACACGGACAAGTGGTTGCGCTTTGGCAATCCCTGGGAGGTGCATCACCCGGAATGGGCGGTGGAAGTGAAACTGGGCGGTTACACCGAGCATTACCTCGACGACCAGGGACGCTTCCGCGTGCGCTGGGTTCCGAACAAGACGGTTGCAGGCGTACCCTTCGACATTCCCATTGCCGGCTACCGCGTCGGAACGGTCAACTCGCTGCGGCTATGGCGGGCGGAAGCCACCGAGGAATTCGATTTCTCAGTGTTCAACCGGGGCGACTATCTGGGTGCGGTCAGCAAGAAGGTGACGTCAGAGAACCTCAGCAAGGTGCTGTATCCCAACGACGAAAGCGAGCAGGGCAAGGAGCTGCGCCTGGAGCAGCAGTACTTCTTCGTCTCGTGTTCGCTGCAGGACATGTTGCGCATGCAGGTATATCGCGGGCTACCGGTGACCGGGCTCCACGAGTCGTTCGCCATCCAGCTCAATGACACGCACCCGGCGGTGGGGATCGCGGAACTGATGCGCTTGCTGGTCGACGAGCGCCTGGTACCCTGGGAGGCAGCATGGGAGACTACCCGCCAGGCGTTTTCCTACACCAACCATACGCTGTTGCCCGAGGCGCTTGAGCGCTGGTCGCTTGACCTGTTCCGGCGCGTGCTTCCACGGCACCTCGAGATCATCGAGGAAATCAACCGGCGATTCCTCAATGAGGCGCGCATTCATTTCTTCGGCAACGAGGAGCAGGTCGCGCGCATGAGCATCATCGGCAACTCGCATGGCGGGTCGGTGAACATGGCCTATCTGGCCGCGGTAGGCAGCCACACCATCAACGGGGTTTCGGAGCTGCACACCGGGCTGCTGCAGCGCGACGTCTTGCGCGACTTCTACACCATGTGGCCAGACCGCTTCGTGAGCATTACCAATGGCGTCACGCCACGGCGTTGGGTAGCTCTGGGCAATCCGCGACTGGGAATGCTGCTCGATGAAGTGGTAGGCGAAGGCTGGCGCACCGACTGGGAACGGGTGGCCGACATCGAAGCCTACGCCAGCGACAGCCACTTCCGCGAACGGTGGCAGCAGATCAAACGTGCCAACAAGGCGGACCTTGCCACGCTTGTCGAACAGCGCACCGGCGTGCGGGTGGACCCTGACTCGATGTTTGACGTGCTCGTGAAACGCATACACGAGTACAAGCGTCAGCACCTGCTCGTGCTCTACATTGTCACCCTGTACCGGCGGCTGAAGTCCGGATCGCTGGTGCCCCGGGTGCCGCGTACCTTCGTATTCTCGGGCAAGGCCGCGCCGGGCTATCGGCAGGCGAAGCTCCTCATCGAGCTCATTCATGCGGTGGGGCAGGTGATCAACCACGACCCCGACGTCAGGGACAGCCTGAAGGTGGTGTTTCTGCCGAATTTCAACGTGAGCCTGGCGCAACGCATCTACCCGGCTGCTGATCTGTCCGAACAGATCTCGCTCGCGGGCAAGGAAGCATCGGGTACCGGGAACATGAAGTTTGCCATGAACGGGGCACTCACGATCGGCACCATGGACGGGGCCAATATCGAGATATGCGATGCCGTCGGCCCCGACGCGTTCTTCCGGTTCGGGATGCACGCGGGCGAGGTGCATGCACTGCACGAGAGCGGTTATGATCCGCGAGCCTGGTACGAGGAGCACGACGAGCTGCGCGCGACCATCGACCTTATCGCCTCGGGCTTTTTCTCGCGGGGTACCGGCGACCGGTTTCTTCCCGTCATTTGCGAACTGATGGAAACCGACAGGTATATGCTGTTGGCCGATTATGATTCGTATGTTCAGGTCCAGGGCAATGTCGATGGCGCCTATCTCGAAGTGACCCACTGGACCGAAAAGTCCATACGCAATTGTGCACGCTCGTGCAGGTTCTCATCGGATCGCACCATCCGCGAGTATTGCCAGCGTGTATGGAAGGTAGATCCCTTGCCCATGCCCCTGCATGTGGACCTGCAGGCAGGGATGAACTGATCACAGTGATGAATCCAATAACGACCAGTCTACTCGATACCGATTTATACAAATTCACGATGTGGCAGGCCATGCTGCATCGCAACCCGGCGAACCAGGCCGTTTACCGGTTCGTGTGCCGAAACCGGCCGCTATATCCGTTGGCCCGGTTGCGCGCCCAAGTTGAAGAAGAACTCGATGCGCTGTGCAGCCTGCGGTTCACCGAAGCCGAGCTCGCCTACCTGGCTGGCCTGCGTTTCATGAAGCCGGATTTCATCGATTTCCTGCGCATCTTCCAGTATCAGCGCAAGTTCATCCGGGTCTGGGTGGAGGGCGACGACCTGCGCATCGAGGCGCGTGGGCCGCAGGTGCACGTCATGGGCTTCGAGATCCACGTGCTTACCATCGTCAACGAACTGTATTACCGACAGTTCGACCAGGAGCAGGCAATGGCCGGCGGGCGCGAACGCCTGCGCGGGAAGGTGCAACTGCTCAAGGATGCTGCGGACAGCAACCCGCGGCTTACCTCGGGGCGTCACCCGTTCGAATTCTTCGACTTCGGGGCGCGCCGTCGTTTTTCGAAGGCCTGGCAACAGGAGGTGCTGACTACGCTGAAAGTGGAGCTGCCCGACATGTTCAAGGGCACGTCCAACGTCATGTTCGCCAAAGACCTCGGCCTCGTACCCATCGGCACCATGGCGCACGAGTATCTGCTTTCATATCAGGCCCAGCGCGTGCGTTTGCGCGACTTCCAGCGGGCCGCGCTTGAAGACTGGGTACAGGAGTACAGGGGCGACCTGGGCATCGCGCTGACCGATGCCGTCGGCATGGACGCTTTCCTGACCGATTTCGATCTGTACTTCGCGAAGCTCTTCGATGGACTGAGGCACGATTCAGGCGATCCCTATACCTGGGGCGAAAAGGCGCTCAGGCATTACGAGTCGCTGCGGATCGATCCGCATACGAAGCGACTGGTGTTCTCGGATGCGCTCGATTTTCAGCGGGCGCTCGATTTGCATGCACATTTCTGCGAGCGTACCCACCTGGGCTTCGGCATCGGCACCTATCTCACCAACGACATGGGGCTCGACCGCATCAATATCGTCATGAAACTGGTAGAGTGCAACGGGCAGCCCGTGGCAAAACTGCCTGATGCGGCGGGCAAGGTCATGCAAGACGTCGACGCCACGTTCGTTGCCTATCTCAAGAAGGTCTTCAACATCCCCGACTACGACGACGGGGAAGACCGGACCTGAGCGAAGGGCGCGGGTCAGGCGGCGACGCCAGCCCCAGCTGTTGCGCCTGGGTGCATTGGCCGTCGGCCCATGCGCGCCCGCATCCAGTACCCCTGCCGCTGCAGTTCATGCACGGGAGGATTTGCGATACGTATCGCACGCATGACGCTCGCACTCCGGCCACATGCACGCGGCACGCGGCCGGGGAGCAGGAGCCCGGGCACTCAGGGCATGGCGTAAAGATCGACGTACTCGTGCACCGGCATGCTTTCAAAGCGTTGCTGGTCGAGGGATACCTCCAGGATGGCCTGCTGCTGACGTGGCGCGAAGCGGCGCGCCAGGTTGGTCCTGAATTTGGCCTCAAGCAGCGGAATGCCCTCGGCGCGCCGACGCTTGTGTCCGATGGGGTACTCGCACACGACCTCATCGAACCGGGTGCCATCCTTGAACTCCACCGTGAGGGCATTGGCGATCGAGCGTTTGTCCGGGTCGTGGTAGTCGGCGGTGAAGGCAGGGTCTTCCACGCATACGATCTTGGCGCGCAGCTCGTCGATGCGCGGATCTCGGGCCACCTCATCTTCGTAATCGGCGGCGGTAAGACGGCCAAACAGGATCGGA
>ERZ777003.3906-NODE-3906-length-13408-cov-8.492623_pt1 | contig 13408 bp, 20 predicted proteins | sample MGYA00374956_ERZ777003 | MGnify/ENA primary metagenome ERZ777003 (study PRJEB29302, sample SAMN06268252) | bioreactor metagenome | isolation source: Joint BioEnergy Institute, California, USA | place: USA:Joint BioEnergy Institute, California, USA | collected... | reverse complement strand
GGTGTTTGCGAAACGATTGACCATGCTTTAAGGTTTTCGGCTTGAATTTTCTCTAACTCCGCAAGTCGAGCTTTAAGCGTTTCCACCATCAAAATCTCCGTCCTCTCTTTTCACAAGTAACGCTCGATTGCCTTTTGAAAGTCTTGGTTAGTGGATTTCTTTAGTTCGATCCGCGTCGGTTTCGGTTTTTTTGAAGAGATCGTTATCTGCTCAATTTCATAAATCCCAGCCGTTGCTTCATCATACCGAACACGAATCGCAGCACCTTTTTTGCCGTGGCGGTTTTTCTTTAGGATGATCACAGGCCCATACTCATCGTGGTCTTCAAACGACATCACCGTGTGAGCGGTGAAGTTTGCCCTATGCGACGATGAAATTTCGCCGTCGCGATTCACTTGGGCAAAAACCAAAATACAAATGCCAAGTCGTTGCGCAATCGACTCAAGATCAATTATCGCCTTTTGAATCGCCTTCCACTCCGGCGTGTGACGATCAAGTGGAAGATCAAGTTTTTGGTCGTAATCGACGATTAGGAATTTTAAACCATTAAGCGACCGCGCCCATGCTTCGATCATCGGAACAGTTAGCGGTCGCCCGCTAGTGAGATGAAATCGCTCACCAAGCGATTTTGCAAATTGTTCGACGCGCTCTCTCGGACAATTGCCTTTGTCGTAATCGTCAAACGGCGTTGAGGTTCCAATGACAACCATGCGTTTGACCATGTCCTCGAAAACCATCTCCATGTTCACGTAGCCGACCACGTATTTCGCAGCGGCTCTTAGTGCGAGATTTAAGCCAAGATTAGTTTTCCCAAAGCCAGTTGAGCCCATGGCCATAATCACGCGACCAGGATTGAAGCCGCCAATAGCTGCGCTCAACAATTCAAAACCAGGAATTTCGATTATCGCCTCGCCGGATTTCACTCGCGCCATATGCTCCTCGAACATGTACGGTATGAGCGCCTCGGCTGACGCTGATTTCACACCCTCGGCAATTTCTGGCGAGAACGCTTGAAGAATCGTGTCGCCGCTTTCGGGATTGGCGATAAGCTGCCTACCAAGCTTCTCAAAAGCATAAGCGCGAGAATGCCGCTTAAACTCGTGCGATAAGGCGACGTGGTCCGTGGGGATAAGTTTCAAATCGGGGCCACAGGCTTCGATGAAGCGAAGCCCATCGCGAATGGCATGTACAGCCGACGCATGCGGTCGATCTGCGCGAATAGTGAGATACTCACGCACCACCTTCACCGAATCGAAGTCCGGAAGCTTGAACCAGTTCACGCCGGCCAGCTCAACGGTCGGCTGCATCTCCGGCTCGGTGAGAAACACAAAAGCAAGGCTATTGATGAACTTCTCGAAACTCACTTAAGCACCTCGATTTGACGCAATAAACAGCCCTCAATGAACGAACGAAACTTCGGCGCATCTGGACTTGCTCGCGGGTCGGCGAGGATTTCGGTGAGATGAGTAGCGAAGTTATCCGCAGTCCCGAAAGCTGCGGCGAGATCGGGGATTCTATTTGCGATTCGCGGCGGAACGTGCCCGAGGAAAGCTTGGTTTACGTAGTCTTCAATCGCATCGAGATCCTCGGGTTTAACCGTGAATCGTCGTTCAAATATCCCTACTGCGTGATTTTTTATCTCTGATTTCTCTCGCTGAGAACCTACATGGTTTCCAGAGTGGGTTATACACACATATATATTATCAGAGTCAGAGACAGAGGGTTTGGATTCGCTTGGATCCGCTTGGATTTCGCTTGGAGTGTCGCTTGGTAGTCGCTTGGTGGTCGCTTGGCCTAGAAGCGATTTATCCAGCGCATCATGATGACTTTCAACGGACTTTTTCTCACGTTTTTCACCATCATTTTTCCAGTCGCTTGGAGTGTCGCTTGGATTGTGCTTGGTCGTCGCTTGGCTTGGAAGAAATCTACCTCTTTCGTCGCGCGGTCTTTGCCCCGACTTTCTACCACCTTTCTTTCCTGCCTCGATCGCTTGTTGGCGTTTTTCGACGACCCAATCGAGATGATCGTGCGACCCATACACATAAACGCCATCGGCTTCGATTTTGGCTAAATTTGCTTCGACGATACTTGAATTTGCTTCGACAGCGTTCCAGACATGATGCGGAATCAAACCGTTCCCACGACCGCGATATGTCTGAGCAAGACGCCAGACTGACACCATGATGCCGTCCGCCAAATACTCGTTACCGACGAGCCGAGCGAGCATTTTTCGTCGCGGATCGGTCCACCACTTTTCTTCGATGTTGACTCTTGCCATCCCCCAGCGCCTCCCCCTGCGCTCCCATTGGCAATGTTGAAACTGAGTTGAAACCTTGGTGCTTAAACGATGCGCATTAGGGCGGATCTCGACTCACTCCGCGCGGTATGGTTTTCCCATGGTTTTCCCATGGTGCTGATGTGAAGATCGGTGTTTTTAGGTGCTTTTGCGTGATTTTCGTGCAGATACCAGATGAAAATGAGCGCCAAATCGAATATAAAATGGTTTGAACGACCCCATAGCTCAACAGGATAGAGCTACGGTTTCCTAAACCGTTTGAATGCGGAAATACGGAAAACTCGGTAATCGTTGAAATCAGTGATTTTTTCGAGTTATCCACAGCTGCTTTTTTCATAAGCTTTCCCATGTATTTCCCATGGTTTTTAATCTTGCGTATCGCGCAACTTCTGCTTCATCACTTCATTGATCCACGCATAAGAAACGACACTCTCAAGTCCTCGAACATCGTCAGCCATGTATCCTTGGAGGTAGATGCGCTTCTGAGTTGTCATGCTTGCGCCAGCGAATTTCTCGCGTTGAGTGTCGGTAAAGCGCGGATCCTTCGAAGCCTCATGTTCACCAGTCGCCCGAAGATCATGCGGCTCGTAACCGTACTTATCGAGTCCGATACGCTTCATGAGCGCAGCCCATCGCTTTCCAATTGCATCGTCAGATGAATGCTCATGAGGCGCGCCACGCTTTGGAAAAACCCATGGCGTTTTGATGCCTTTTCGTTTGAACTCTTCACGACGTTTAAGAAGCAACTCTTTGACGTAGGGATTAAGTGAAATGACCCGACCTGTTCTCGTGCGGGTATTTTCATCGGGAATAATGACCCAATCCTCTTTGAAGTTATAGTGCTCCCATCTCGCCTGCGCCTGTTCGTTTCGACGCATGAGCATAAAAAGGTATTGAGCGATGAAAATAAGAAGCGAACCCTTCGCGTTTTCAAGAATCAGTCGCAGGTGTTCTTCTGGTATTCGCTTTCGCTTTCTTCTCCGGACTTCCGGAATACTGAGAGTGGGGATGAAGCGAATTTTCCCTTCTGCCTCGCACCAACCCAAGAAACCACGCAGGACCTTTCGATGATTCGTAAGGTCTGAGACTTTTGCTTGTTTGCAGTATTGATTCCAAAGGACGGCATCGATTTCTGAAAGCTTACGGTTCGCAAAGAACTTTCTTAAATGCCGCTCCCAGATGCCGATGATTTCATCAAACGTCTCTTGGCTTATTTGGCGTCGGCCCGGAAGCCGCCCGTAAAGTTGAAGCCTTCTTTCTTCAATGTATTGCGGCCAAAGGTGCTTTACTCGCCATTCAAACGCTTCCGATCCGATGCGGTCTCGCAGTCGTTCGAAAATTTCTTTCGCCTTGATTGCCTCGGCGTCGTTTTTGAATTTTCCAAGACGCTCCTCTAGACCGTACTTCCGATAATAGTACACGTCGCCACGCTTGAAGAGATTTTCCGCAATTTTGATGCGACGTTGACTGCTGGCCATGATGTTCAACCGATCTTTCTTCTCCAATGGAGAGATCGCTTAACTTCATTCCAATCGACTTGCGGAATGCGATAAGTGCCGTAACGCTGATAGAGACCCATCGAAATTTTGTTTTGAAGCGTCCGTTTGGTGAACGGTGGCTTCGGAAGTCTTAGATACTCTTGTGCCCTGCGAACAGCTTCGTCGAGTGTTACTAGATCAAGGCCTTCAGTTTTTCTTGGTCTACCTACATTACGCATGACACTCATCCTCCGGATTCGACAAAGAGAATCTCATCATCCGATCTAACATCGCGACCGCCGCCGCGTTTGCTTTCTCTGGATATAGATACGCACATGGCAATTCAGGTATCGTTCCGTATTTACGACAAATTGACGGCCTAAGCGGATAAACACTGCATTTGCCCTCGATAAGATATGGGCATGCGCCGTTCTCTTTATAAATGATGATTATTCGTCCGAATTTCTTTACTGTCGCATCTTTCGGGATTGAGTGAACTGCCTTAATTCGGCGGAACTCCTCGCGACTCATCGACGGAAACGTACAACATTTACCTTTGCATTCATCGCAAGGAAGCATCTTTCAATCCCACTCCTAAAAAAATTGAGGCGCCCGCGCCACCAGGCGAGGTAAAGCCTTGAACCTTGAAGAAGTACTGATAGCGCGGGTATCGCCTCAACGCACTTCTCATACGTCGAACGACACCGGTCGGAGAAACCGGCACGCATAAGAAGTGCGTTCAAGCGTCCCGATATTGCTCCCTCGGGACCACGCCGCTCGCCTCAACAAAGCCGCCAAACTTCTAACCAGGGCGAGGGGCACCCAGGGGATGGCGGCTTTGCTCAAGCGAGTTAGCTTTCAAGCTCTTCCGTCGCCGCTTCCGCCATTTCGCAGTTCGGACAAAATACGAAATGTTCTTCGTGGTCCGGCGTCGCAATGATATCGACCTCTTCACCGCAATGAGCGCATATAGTGATTCGACGCCTGCGAATGCGCGGTTTGATTTCGCCGTCTCGAATTGTGAGAACGTCAGCGAGGCGGGTCACGCCGGTAACCTCAGCTTTTTCAATTCCTCGTTCTCTCGAATGAGTCGCTCAATGAGTTCGAGCAAAACTTCATTGTCGCGCAACCCTTTGTACTCGATCGCGCCACGCCGGACGTGCTCGCGCATCATGAAAACGTGACGGCGAAGGTTTTCGATAACATCACGCTCACGTTGCGAAAGAGTCATGCTGAAACTCCTTTTTTGAATGCGATCACTTCGTTATCTTCATCAAGACCAAGTCCGTTTTCCTCGATGAATTTTTCAAGTTTGATGATGCGCTGTTTGAGGTAGCCAAGATCGTCGAGCATTTCCATCGAGAGTCGCTGAATTGTTGAATGCATTTTAAGAAGGCGCTCATAGTCTTCGCTCAGTTCGTTATATGCATTAACGATTTCATCACGCATCTTTTCGGCAAGTGTCATACTGCTCATTGCGCGACCTCATCCGGCCAAGGCTCGTCTTCAAAATTGATCGAATTATCGAGAGACTTGATATACGCCTCTGCTTTCTCCACAAATTCGCCGGGCTTTCCATCAGGCTTCGCTTTTCCTGCGCGTTCTGCTCGCTTGTACCAGTAGTCGATTGACGCCAAGAGTTCCGGCTTTCCGATGTCTTTGATTTTGAGTCCAGCATGTTTTAGCGGACGCGGCACAACATACTCGCCAGGATCTTCCTCGTCCCAAGGCGGCTCTTGTTTCGCTGGTTCATTCTCCTCGCGCTGATGCGAGACCGGAGAATCAACAATCCGTTTTCCTTCATCGAGTTCGTCGGCACAAAACTGTGTCCCGAAACCGCAAAGCGCGAGTGCACGACCAATTGCGCCTGTTTCCGCTTTTTCGATGAAATCAGGGAAGCCCCTCTTTGACTCGAACTTGTGAGACGTTGCGACGATTCGCCCGCCTTCATCTTTTATAGTCGCTCGCGCATAAGCGCTCTCTTCAGTCAGTGAAATGATTTCAGTTTCAATTGACCAATCGGGATGTTCCTCGCGGAACCAAACGATCCGGTGTTTGACCTCGAGGTAATCTTTTCCTTTGAGACTCAGGAGAGGTAACTCAGTGCCTTTTGGAGTCCTGAAAGTTCGACGCATCAATTGCTCACTACAAAATGTTTTCAAGACGCACGTATCCCGTTGCGTCGAAAACGACGCTGATCTAAAACGCGCCTTGTTTATTTATTTCGAAGCCCTAGGCTGTTTCTTTCCGATCTCCCACAACCGGAAAGAGAACGCTTTCGGGCATGCCAGTTGCGCGCTCAAAGGCCCGTCTGGTCACAGGCCTAGGTACGCCCTTTTGTTTGCCGGAGACGATCCGTTCAATCGTCCACGGCTGCAATCCTTCAGCGAGTAGCGCCGCCCAATTCTTTTTCGGATCGGCGGCAAGCCACTCCTGCAATCTGTCAACGTCTGTCCTACGATTTTGGTTATCCCTAATCATTGCGGGACTGAAAGTATAGTTTTCTACATGTTTTGACAACATCTAAGTGCAGTTTAATGCACTGATTGAAATAAATTTAGGCGTCATTGTGTTAGTAATGACAAAAGACAAAAAGATTCGCGGACTTACGACTTTAGCCCAGAATCTTAAAACGATAAGAGCTGCCAAAGGCTGGACGCAGGACGACCTCGCTCATGAGGCGGGCGTTTCTGAGGGCACCATTAAGAAGGCCGAAACAGAAAAACAAAGCCCAACAGTGGACACATTAGACGCAATTGCTAAAGCGTTTGGCGTTGAACCATGGGAACTTCTAAAACCGCCAGAATCTACGGATGATGTGCGGACGGTCGCCGAACCCACAGCGCCTTATGAAACTACCCCGACTCCAAGTCCGAAGGAGATCGCCGCTTTGATTTTGGCCTACGGAAACGCAGAATCTTCGCTCCGCGCTTCGATTCGTCGCCAACTTGGCATTGATCAGCCATTGGATTTTGAGGAGATTTCTCGGGATATTGAAAAATATCTTTCGCAAGCAGATTCAATTCAGCGAGCAAAACGAAAAACTGAATAACCTTCGCCCTCACAGCCCCTCCGCCAACGTTCCGCTAGTCGGGTTAAGTTTTTGCGAAAACATATCGGCGAGAGGTCGAGTTTTTTTAATGATGTTTTCTTAGCGATCGAATTCAAAAAATTTATTTATTCGAACACCGAGAACATCGGCGATTTTATATAGAGTAGATGCTTTCGGATCGTAGATTCCGCGCTCGATCGGATTTAAAACCCCACGCGTAAGACCTGATTCGAGTTCTAGTCTACCTTGCGAGTATCCTTTTGCTTTTCTGATTTTCGCAATCTGCTTGCCGAGTTTCTTCTGAAACTTCCGTCGATCAAATTCAACCTCACTCATCAAGTTTATGGTGCTTCATTCGACAAGCTCCATGCTGGGCGCGCCCAGCAGTTGTGGGCCCAGGTCGCAAATCCGGACGAATGTCTCGATATGAGAAAACGCTAAGGATTTTTGGAGATAGTCCGAAATAAATTCGATTGGTTTTACGGAGGTGAATGAAATGCGCTTGATTGCTTCGATGATCGCGCTTCTTATTGCCGGATGTGTGACGCCGCCTAAGCCGCGTGATCCGACAGTCGTGGTCTTTCAAACGACAAAAAATAAAGAAGCCGCAGTCTCAGACATCACGAAGGCCTTATCTATGAAAGGTTTTTCTATTAAATCGACAGACCAAAATGCGGGCATTGTTTCAACCGAACCCTCGGCGTTTAATTGGCAGGGAGGACTTGGAAAACTCACTTTCCCAGGCAGGTCATCGGCCCAAATCATGATCGATGGCGCCAGCGTGCGGGTTACAATAACTCACGAATGCGGTATCATGAACGTCATCATGGGCGGAGGCGTTACCTATCAACATTGTAACGGTAACGACGCGGTTGATGTAACGCGAGAGAAAGAAAAAGAATTTCTTGAGGCGGTAAGGTCAGCTTTATGAGCTAGCAAATACGCATGCGCTTGCTGTGGCTCATTTGAACTCATCCCGCCGGAGTCAAACCGCGCAAAACAATTACTCTCGGCGGGGAAAGTTTCTGGATGGTGAGTACAACACTAATTGAGCATTGCCATCACGATGTCGGAAGACCAAGCCAAGCAATCCGCGTGAGTCCGGTCAAAGCAAAACGACATACAAAATACCTGAGCCGCCAGCGCCACCCGCATACCAATCGAAAGCCCCAGTAGCACTCCCGCCGCCGCCGCCTCCGGCACCACTATTTGGCGGAGCCGCCGCTCCGTTTTGCCCCGGCCCACCGCCGAGCCCGCCCGGTCCAAATGGTCCGGGGCCGCCATCCCTGAAAGAGCCGGTCCCGTTATGAAAGACTGTCTTTTGCGAAGAAGTTAACGAACCTTCTCTATCCGGCGCCGCTCCGTAAAAAGTGACGAGCGAACCGAAAGTCGTGTTCCCGCCAAGACCCGGCTGAGAGTCTCTCGTGCCTCCAGAGCCGCCAGCCCCGATCGTGATCGGGTAAGTCGCTCCGGGTACCACTGGCACGATCGTGACACCGAGTGGTGCTCCAAGCCCGCCAGTGCCAGTACCGCCAAAGTTCCCTCCAAAATGTCCTCCACTACCGCCGCCGCATCCGACAAGGAGCACCGCTTGCACATTGTTCGGGACTAGAAACAAACCATTTGACTTAAATACGACAAATTTAGCGCTGTTCATATAGTCGATGAGCGCATTGATATTTGCGCCCATCTTCGCGAGAAGGCTTTCAGAGATCGGAGCATCTGCACTCACTTCGATGTCGTTAATCTTCTGAATGTTGCTAGGTAAATCAGCCATATTTAACCCCTAAATCATTCGATATTGGTCTTTTCCATCTTGGAACTCAGTGTCACTCATGAACGTGTAGAGACTCTTGATCAACTCAGAATGATGCGAGTACGGAGCAAGCTCCATAAGGTCGCCAGATTGCGGAGTAAACCCAAGCGATGACTTAAGCCGCACCAAATTTCCTTGAATTGCTTCAACCGCGGCGACTGCATACCTTGCTCCGTCTGGCGATCTCACCGTGATCATGAGCGTATGCTCACGTGTAACAAATCGCTGCCATTTCTTCCCTTCATTCTGTCCGTAGAGATCCGTGTTGAATGAAGGCTCGATGATAAATTCCGTCTCTGAAAGGCCGTTTTTGATTTTCGATGCTGGCGAAATGAGACCGTATCGAGATTGCGTCGAGTAGTTTGTATCAATGAGGCTTAAAACAATTTCGCCGGTTCTGAGATTAATTGACTTGTTTATGACCTCATAGAACTTCGGCTCAGGGTTTCGATCACCTCCGGCGGAATTCACAACATTTAAGCCGCCTGCATCGAGTAGAACGATATCACCAATTTCAATTGTAAGCCCGGTTTTGAATAAAACTTTCAACTGATCAATGTATTCCGCGGCGAATTTATATCGATTAAGTTTTCTCGTCGCCGCTTGTGTGGCAAGGTTAACGCCGTTTAGATGCGATCTCACGCCGCGCGATTCAATAACGAGCGCTTTCACGCCGACTTTGATTCGTGCGGTTGAGTCGGTATCGTGCACGACAACGGCTGAGCGGTATTCATCGGAATCATGAACGCGGTCGAACTTGTAGACGATCGTGTTGTAGAAGTTGTTATTTATCGACCGTCGAACGGAAATCTTCGAAGCGTCTTTGATATTGTGACGATTGAGAATCTGCGTTTGAGTCCCAGGAATCGGACCGATATGCATTCCTACAGAGGCCTTCGATTTCCTCGGTAGAGAATATGCACCTGCGGCTGCATAGAGTTCCTTCTCTATCAGGTCCTTTATGTTCTCATCGTCTTCAATGAAAATCTCGACGTCGAAGTTTGAAAGGAACATCCTCTTAATACGAATATGTTCCTCAATATCGACTTCATCAGGTTTCATTCCGAGGCCGACGGGCAAAATTGCAAACTGCGAGTAGAAAGTAAGACTCGCCCCATCGAGGTCATCGACAAGAGGCGGATGCCCATTCAAATCCGCGATGATGAGAGAACCATCATGGCGCTTCACGATTTCTTTGACATAGACAGAAGGCGGCGCTGTGCTGATGAAGTTCGGTTTTGTCGGGTCCCATTGAGCGATTTTATCGCCAACGGTAACGCCGATCCTTTCGGCAATGTCGATTCCAGGAAAGAAAAATGCATCCTGAACGCGCTCATCAGAATTGATGACGTTCACTGATTTGTAAGGGACAGTCGCGTAAGAGCCTACAAATCCGCCATCATCTTCTCCGCCTGAAAGCATAAGCCAAAGCGCTAGATCAATGACGTTTCCTTTCAGTCTGTAGAGCAATTCAATGTCAGCTCCTTGTTCATGCGAAGCCGCAACCGTTCCAAGCTGAGCGCGCGTGACAACGAAAACCCCAGCGCTGTCGTCAAGAGGCTCAGCGAACATGTATTCATCGTCGATTTTGAAAAAACATTGAAGGTTCTCGCTCATTGGGATCTGAGGTCGCCCTTCAATGAACACAACTGTGTCACTGTTTGTGATTGCGAATTCGAGTTTGTGTGTTGTTTTCGGGAAAAGGTTTTGGCGTTTCTTTGTGTCAGGATGTGCGATATCAAGTAATACTTGACCAGGCTCTACTCGAATGTCTGAAACGACACCACGAAAGATTGGAATGTAGTCGTCCGGGAAAGCGACCTCAGCGAATCCAAGCCAGACTTTGCACCGGCGCCCGAGCATGTCAGGGACGATAAGCCCAGGTGTGATGAGCTTCGTTGCTTCAAGGTCTTTGTCAATGAGTGCAACCGTCATCGATGAAATCGATGAGCCAACACCCTTGTCTGGTTGAAGCTGCTGCCTGATCGACGTTGTCGTGCCGTTTAAAGAAATGATGTCCTCTTGGTTTTCAATCTCAACGAGCCCGCCGATTTTCCAAGAGTTGCCGATCACAAGATTGTCCTCACCGATGCGAACGCGTTTTGCGATGATTCGCGCTCCATAGTATTTGTTTACACCGTCGATTTCGAGAACAAGCTGTGGTTGAACATTGATTTTGTCTGCTGCTGATCGGGCTCTTCCTGAAATTGAAAACGACATAACTGTATTTATGTCGCTCGATGCACGCATTTTCTATTCGAATTTAAATTCGAGTTTTTCAGCAGCCTCATCGGTGCAACTGCATATATAGATTTGCCCCTGCCCGCCCGGTCGCCTACCAGGCTGTCTCAAAATAAGGTCAGAGTTCTGATCTTATTGGTACGGAGTGGCTAAATACGCGAAATCACGTGGGTTTTGGGTATGGAAAATTTTGCGTTTTGCAGCATTTTTTTGTTGATTTTTGCGAACAGTGTTCGTATACTGAATTTGTTGATGCGCAATGGTGCCGAAACAAAAACGGCGAGGTGAAAAATGAAATCGAATGCTGAAATCAAGGCCATGAGAACGCATGTTCCTGACGACGAAATTCTGCGTTGGGCTGAGCAGCAAAAGGACAATGAGTTTTGCCAAAGCATCGTCGCGCAGTTCAAAAAATTCGGCGGGCTCACGTTTCATCAAGCTGCTGCGATTTGCTCTGTATACGAACGCGCACAAAAAACGCAGGCTGTAGATGTTCCCGAGCGAGTCATCGAGTACATGCAGTCAAAAATCAATAATCCGCGTGTACGAGAATACAACAAAGAGTTTTTCAAGCGTATGCTCGCTCTTGCCGAGAGCGGGCAAATGACAAAAGCACAACTCGAGAAAATTACCAAATATATGTGAACAGAAACAAAACAGGCGAGGTGAAAAATGAGATACGTTTGGGTTAAAACCGCTGACGGTACAGAGTTTGGTCAAATTCCGCTGCACGAGTTGCTCTCTATAGTCGCGAAACTAGGAGTTGATTACGACATCGACGGACAGGTTGCTACTGTATATTGCGACCCGGACGAGCTAGAAGAAGCTTATTTTGAACAGAACTGAGCGATAGCGAGGTGAAACATGAAAAAAACAAATAAGAAGCAAACAGAAACAGAGCTGCCGAAAATCGTTGTTCACAGATTTTCTCACACGCCGGAAGCTGCATTTGAAGAAGGTGAGATTCTTCACGGCTTCAATCCTGAGGCGCTTGGCGGCGACGACTACGAGACTCCGAGAGCGAAACGACTCTACAAAAAACTCGGAGCTGAAATTTCAGACTACGAGTACCAACTCGGAGCTTTGCCGGACGGTCGTTGGGCGCTGGTTGGGTTGAGTGTTGAGGGACACTCGTTTGCTGTTGAACAATGATAGTTCGCTGACCGGACGCTCGAATTGTCGAGCGTCTACGTGAGTGAACTATGAATAGAAAACAAAAATAGCGAGGTGAAAAATGATTACGTTTGAACAGTTCGACAAAAACGATTTACTGCCAGTTTTGAACTGGCCCGCTGGACAATTTGAACCGCAACCTGCCGCTATTCGGATTGACTCCAGAACAGAAACAGTGACGGCGACCTCAATACGCTACATGACGGATGCGACACCGGGCGATGTTTATTATCACCATAGACTTGAGTTTCATATTCCGAACAACATTACCGGGCGAGCGCTGAATAAAATTTTCGAAGATGCAGAATTCCGCCATCTTTGCGAGCGCATCATCGACGGTTACGAGATCGAGTTCGACGGCAACAACGTTATCGGTGTCTACTCTGATGATGCGACCGCAGCAATCAATGAGCTCGAGCAATGGTTAGAAGCAAGCATCACTGATGTTGACTGCGCTCAGTTTCTGACCGCTGATGATTTCGTGTACGACCATCGTGACACTTTTGGAATCACTGCCGAAACTAGCAATTGGTGGATTCACAATGAAGCTCAAAGAATTTGCGAGGAGCTTGCCGCCGACAATTGGGCTATCGTTGGCGGTGCCGAAGCACTGGCTGAAAAAATGATCGAATACAGAGACCATTTGAAAGGGTGATTGTATGACATCAGCGCCCAAACAATGAGTCCGGGAGGTGTGCATGTTCACGCAAAAAAAAATCAAATCACCATCGCCCGCCGAGGTTCGTAGAGCGCGCGAAAAAGCCGGTCTCACGCAGGCCGAAGCGGGCGCTTTGATCGGAGCGACTCTGCGCGCTTGGCAGTATTGGGAAGCTGGCGAGCGAAAAATGCCAGCGGCAAAATGGGAGTTGTGGCTCATCAAGATCAATCAGAAATAGTGCACGTGTCTCTATTTTCCCAAAACGTATGAAAATCCTCAAGGCGCGGTTTGTTTCCGCGCCATTTTGTTTTTGCCATACGAAATACTTCTCTTTCATCGACATGCGACGCGAGAATCTGAAGCTCAAGACACATCGATGACGGCATTGGCTCGTCGAGAAAGAGGAGTTTTTCTGAAATCAAAAAGATCGCAAAAATCAGTTCGATCATCGCTCATTCACAACGAAAGTCTACGTAGCGTTAGAAAGTTTGTGTGTGTTTATGTGTGTCCGCTCTCACTGCGTCATTAATTCATCAAATCTTTTTTTGACGCATAATCGATAAAAAGTTGTTCTGGATTGTCAGCGTATTCAGACAAGAATTGCAAAACCATCGAAAGGAATTCCTGCGCAGAAAGCGCGGCGTCTGATGTGAAACCGAGTTCGACGTGACGGCCATCGTCGGTTCGGAAAACA